>Ga0316204_10010471_pt1 | contig 11933 bp, 13 predicted proteins | sample 6monrhotite_MG_2_FD_205661 | JGI IMG/M metagenome (GOLD analysis project Ga0316204, IMG submission 205661) | Microbial mat bacterial communities from mineral coupon in-situ incubated in ocean water Damariscotta River, Maine, United States -... | ecosystem: Environmental > Aquatic > Marine >...
TCATCTGATCTTCAGTCAGCCAGTAAAGATTGCTCATCGTTCCCCCAAATCAATGGGGGCCGTGAATCACGCTGACAAGCAAACCTCAAGGCCGTTAATGGGTCCTGAGCCTAGCTGTCTATTTCGGGCTCATCAGGGCTCATTCGGTCAGAAATCTATCATTCAACTGGGGTAAAGGACCTCCGGGGAACCGCACCGCTTACCGGCATGCACAGATAACCAGTGACATCTTGTTCCTTTGGCCAGTGACTTGGCCCATCTTGATCTTTGCGTTTCTGACCGCCAAAAAAGAGGGTCGGAAAAAAAAGTAACACTCGGATTCTCAATCCGGGCCCTATGTGGTCCGGATTGTTTTATCGTTAAGGCAAGTAAGATTTTACGGAGAAGCTCAAATCACTTTTCTGCCAACGTGAAACAAGAGTCTTACCAAAGCTTCATATCCGACTACATGAATAAACTGCCCAATAAATACAACAAATGGTATCGAAAAAAGAAAAAGGAATGATCTCACCGGATGGACATTCAAGTATTCAGAAAAGGCCGTCGTCCGGATCCAATCAAAAGCCATAAAATGCGTAATGGTAAGCACCAAAAATACTGCTAACACCATTACGGTCTCTCGTCCTATGTCATGAAGGTAAAAATTTACATCCTCCTCAAAGTCGAGCGCACGACGATGCGTCAAATTTATGTGAGGAACGCGATTTAGCCGTATGGAAAAATAGATAAATGGAATCATTAAAAGATAAAAAATCCAAACATTAAATGCGTCGCGTGCCAACAGTACAAGGTAAAGAACTAGTGCTGTTCCCGCAATTGTTAGCAGGATATTATATCTACTTGCTGTCATAGCAGGCATTGATTCCCAAAAACCATCGTCGCGAACCCTGCTCCAAATAAAGTAGGTCAGATACACGAATAGGCTTGCTAGGAGCATGCCCCAAGTGACGTCGACATTATCGATATTGGCACCGATGAACTTGAATGAGGTTACGCTGCTCGCCACAATTAAAAGTGTCATAGCCACTGAAGCGTTGCAGGCGATTGATTTGTCCAAGCGCTGCATTTTTTTTGCTCGCTCGACCTGGAAACGGTTAAGTTTGGCGGTTTGAACTTTCGAAAATTTTGTGTTTTTATCGTCGTCAAATCTATATCCAAATGGGATTACGCTAAACGACAGCTCATTCACAAACGATACCGTTTTTCGGAACAACCCCTGTGAGAATACGACAGAAAGAAATACTCCAAAAAACGCAAAAATTACGTCTTTTGATCCAAAGATTGCATCCATACTAAAAGTCTAAAACCTTCTCTTTGCCAAGGGCTTTGTCAATGAGTTCAGTCAGCATAAGGACAGTATCTTTGTCATTGAAATTCACATCTGCATTTGCATGGGTAGTGTAATCGCCCTCCTTTTGATAGGAGCGTTTCCTATACATGCGACCGTCTCCAAAAGAGACACTCGGAAGATCACCAAGAAATGTGTCCGACTCGACCTCGTGATAAAACTTGACCTGCAACCTATCAGAGCCGCTTGCCGAGTCAGATATCGCGCGAAAAAACTCAGTAGTGCTGGTATTATATGCGTCTTCACTATTTTTGGCTCGAATATCGAGAACTAACCGCGCTGAGTCTTTACCAAGGAACCTCTCCGCGGCCGCGATTACATTTGGCCTATCAAAAATTTCCTTTTTGATGCCTCGCGCGACCACCCTAATCTCTGCCTTGCAATCCAAGAAAAATCTCTCGTAGACGGAAGAGGAATCCACAAAAGTGTCATTCTCAATAATTCGATTAATACGACGCAAGGAATGGTCTCGCAGAATATCGCGATAAGTTTCTGCCATACTTGGCTCAGAAAAAAGGTGGCCTTCCTTCTGCTCATTTTGAGCACTAAACAATCCGAACATCAATCCGTCCCCTAGTTCGATGCACATGTTTGCAACTGCTGACGAGTCTGAGCCGCTTCACTGTGACATTTGTCATTTCGACTGCCCTGGCTTTTGGGCGACTTCAGTTTTCTCCAGAGCGCTTTCAGGACATGGACGTCCCATCGATTCAAAGGTTCGCCTTGCGACATCGATAATTGAATTGACACTGGTCTCCCCAGCGCCTTCATCATTGATTACGCTTGCCCATGTCCGCGCACTTACGTCATCGTCGCCGACGACCGCATGAGCCTTTTGCCGGAATTTGGTTATGGTCAGCCCGCTGTCCACCAAGTGGCCCCTCAGGTTGGGTAGTCTGTATTTTTTCATGGCAGTTTCTGCTAATGATTGCAAGCGTTCGGCGGCATTTACGCGCTTTTGCGCGCAAATGCAAGCGAGGTTTCACCTAGAGCGTGAACCCAATTGATCTTCTTGTTGAGACTGCCTCGGCGTGATTCACATGTTGAAAACAGGTGCTCCCTGGCACGATCTGCCCGGTCCGTAAGGCCCGTGTCTCGCATGCGGGCTTTTTCATTTGCTGCAAGATAGTTCGAAGAGTGTCTCGGGTAAGCCCGCGACACAGAACAACAGGGTCGTCTACTGGGGCTGACCTGCACCAAGTGCCAAAAAGTTCGAAGAGTGTCTCGGGTAAGCCCGCCAAAGGGGACACTTGTCCAAAAATCGCAATTTTACGACTCAACTAGGCCGTAGTTTTCGGTTCGAACTCATAAAAACTGTACGAAGCAAGTATTGCACAGTTTCAGGAATAATGCGGCCATAAACCTGGGTATTTTCTGGTTCGAACTTCTGGTCCCCTAGTGTGGATTCAGCCAATTGATCTTGCCCCCGTTTCACCGGACACTCAGGCGGTCGCGGTTTGGGCTGCTATGAACTCGCGTGGTGTGCATATTTTCAGCCCCGAATGCGGGTGGTTTTCATTGTAGTGCTCGCACCTCCCGGCAATCAAGCCGAGGACAGTGGTAGCATCCGGCAGAGGTGTTACGTTCACGTAGTCGCGCTTGCTGGTCAACGGCACCACCGCCACGGCTCCTCCTTCCAGCATCAGACGACGCCACCTATACAGCAGGTTCAGGGCCACACCATTCCAGCGAGCGACGATCGAGATGCTGGCGGTCTCGCCCAGCGTCTCGTCGACGATCCGCAGTTCCTCGGAAGACAACCAACGACGCCTGCGGCCGCCATCGGTGATGATTTCTTAATCAGACATAAGCACATGCTTTGGGCTATCCCTAAGCCTCCATGATCATGCCTAAGTGTTCGGTCGAAAAGGGGGCAAGGTCAGCGACCCGTAGGTTGACATGCGCACATTCCATGGATTAGATTAATCAAGTAACTGATTGACCACTAGAATTATACTCAAGGGCGAACTCCTGATGACTGACTTGCTACTGGCAAACGAACCGACGCTTCGCCTGTCTTTCTTTCTCGGCATCCTGATCGCGATGGTGATCTGGGAGGTTTCCGCGCCCCGGCGACGCCGCGAGATCCCCCGCATTCTGCGCTGGACCAACAATCTCGGCGTCGTCGTCGTCGATACACTCGTCGTGCGCCTGACATTTCCCGTCGTTGCGGTAGGTCTCGCGCTGATGGCGGAAGAGCAAGGCTGGGGCCTTTTCAACGTGATCGAAGCGCCGGTCTGGGTGGCGTTCGTGGTTTCGTTTCTGGCGCTTGACCTCGCCATATATCTCCAGCACGTGATGTTCCATGCGGTGCCGGCGCTGTGGCGGTTGCACCGGATGCACCACGCCGATCTGGAATTCGACGTGACCACCGGACTGCGCTTTCACCCCATCGAGATACTTTTGTCGATGGGCATCAAACTGGCGGTCGTTGCAGCGCTTGGCCCGGCGGCCGTTGTGGTTCTGGTATTCGAGGTCGTGCTGAATGGAACAGCGATGTTCAATCACAGTAACATCCGCATCCCCCTCGGGCTTGATCGTATCTTGCGGCTGATCGTGGTGACCCCCGACATGCACCGGGTCCATCACTCAATTCATCCCAAAGAGACCAACAGCAATTTCGGCTTCAACCTGCCTTGGTGGGACCGGCTGCTGGGCACCTATCTCGCACAACCGCGCGACGGCCACGAGGGGATGACAATTGGGATCGAGCAGTTCCGCACCAGGCGCAACCTTTGGCTCGACCTGATGCTGATCCAGCCGGTTTTGGGCCGCGCCAGCCGCTACACGATCAACCGTGACGACAGAAACCGCGACCATGACAGTTAACTCGATGTCCTCCGGCGATGAGATGGTACGCGAGACCGCCGACTTCACGCAGGGTATCCGCGAGAACCTTAGGCAGTTTCTGCACCAGATGCTGCAGGTGTTCTTCATCGGCCTGACCATTGGGTTGCAGCGCAACGTGGTGCCTGCACTGGCTGAACAGGAGTTTGGTGTGCCCGAGGGCTCATTCACATTGCTGATGGCTTTCATCATCAGCTTCGGTTTCGTCAAGGGCGCAATGAATTTTGTTTCCGGGCGGCTTTCGGAAAGGCACGGCCGCCGTAAGGTGCTGATCTGGGGCTGGATCGTGGCGCTGCCGATCCCGTTCATGATCCTTTACGCGCCGTCCTGGAACTGGATCGTGGCGGCCAACGTCCTGCTGGGGATCAATCAAGGTTTTGCCTGGTCAATGACGGTGACTGCCAAGCTCGATATCGTCCGGCCCGACCAGCGCGGCGTCGCCACTGGTTTCAACGAATTCGCTGGCTATGGCGGTGTTGCACTCGCCGGTCTTCTGACGGGCTATCTGGCTTCGGGCTTTGATCCACGCTGGAGTCTCTTCGCCTTCGGCTTGGTTGTAATCCTTCTTGCACTTGCCGCCGCCGTGCTGTTTTTCGAGGAGACGCTGCATTATGCACGCGCCGAATCCGCTGCGCATTTTGCCGGGCGGCATACGGGGCCGCCACCGCGTTTCCCCCAGGGCGTATCTGACCATCCCTCGACGGGTGAGATATTTGCGCTGGTGTCCTTCCGCCACCGCACATTCGCGGCGCTCAGCCAGGGCGGGCTTATCGAGAAATTCGTTGACGCGCTGGTCTGGGCCTTTGTGCCGGTCTTTCTGTTCGGCAAGGGGCTGTCTCTGATAGAGATCGGCTGGATCGTCGGCATCTACGGCTTCGTCTGGGGCGGCAGCCAACTCTGGACCGGGCCACTGTCGGACACGATCGGGCGCAAACGACCCATTGTCACTGGCATGTGGATCTGTGCGGGTGGCGTGGCCGCCTTCGCGATGGTCGAAGGCATGGTCGCCTGGTCGATTGCGGCCGCCGTCATGGGTGTCGGCATGGCACTGCTCTACCCGACGCTGATCGCGGCGGTGGGCGACATCTCTCACCCGAACTGGCGCGGCTCCAGCCTGGGTGTTTATCGTTTCTGGCGTGATCTTGGTTACGGCATTGGCGCGCTCTCGCTCGGGCTGATCGCCGATATGACCGGATCGACCGAGGCCGGTTTCTGGTTCACGGCGACCGCGATGGCGTTTTCCGGCCTGTGGATCGCAGTGGCGATGGAGGAAACCCACGCAAGACTGAACCCAGCACCGAAGTGAAACAACAACCTTTCTCCCTCTAAATGAAGCGGACCATTGCTATGAAATACATCTCAAAGAACCTGATCGGGTTCACGACCGGCATTGTCGCCATCGCGCCTGTGGCATCCTGGGCACAGCAGAATCCTGACCCGAATGCGTTCGGATACCCCTACGGTGCCCCGATGATGGGTTGGGGTGGTGGTTGGGGCGGCATGATCTTCGGCCCGTTCTTCATGATTATCGTGCTGGCGCTGGTGATTGCCCTTGCGGCTCTGCTGGTCCGCTGGATCGGCGAGCCTCGAACCGGTGCTGGACCCGCCGGATCGGCACCGAAGAATCGGAAACCGGTGGATATTCTGCGTGAGCGCTTCGCAAAGGGCGAAATCGACAAGGAAGAATTCGAGGAGAGGCGAAGCGTGCTGGGCGAATGACACCACCCTTCAGGCAACCCAATAACTGCGCAGTCAACATCCCGCTTGACCGTCTGCCCGTCCGCGCGGAAACTCTGCCGGTTGGTGTTCTTCCGTTGACGGTTTGCGGCAGGGGCGGCGGGCGCTCTGCAAATGGTGCCCGCCTCTTGTGGCCATCGGGTGTTCAGACACCGTCTGGCTTCGCAGCGGAAGGGATGCGTAGGTATCGCTCGCAAGCTGGCAGAAGAGGGAGAAGCGGCGCTGAAATATAGTCAGGAAAATCAGAAGGATAGCCGGTTGTCCGAAAAGCAACTGCAAATGCAAGGCACCGTGTAGGGGTGACGGCGGGTTCCAAGCCCGCAAGGTTCATTCCGGTCTTGGTGGCGGTTGCGGGGCTTACCCCGCTGAGCATTTCGCGGTTTGCCGTCGCTACCCTCGCCGGAATCATCCCAGCGAGTTTCCTGCTGGCTCATTTCGGTGGCGAAATGGCCTCGGACAATGTCCAGTGGGTAATGCTGGCTGTCCTTGTCCTGGACACCGTGACTCTTGTGCCGGTTTTGATAAAGCTGGCTATTGACCGCCGCCGCAGGGCCTCGCAGGGGGCATCTGGAAAGGAACGCTAACAGGTGAACGCCTCAAAAGATCGGATCTATCTCGACTACAACGCAAGCACCCCGATCGCCCCCGAGGTGGCTGCGATCATGGGCCAGATGCTTGGCGAAGCCTTCGGCAACCCGTCAAGCCAGCATTGGGCTGGGGCATCGGCGCGCGAGTTTGTGGAAAAGGCACGCGGTCAGGTGGCGAAACTGCTGGGCTGCGCGGTGAAAGAGATCGTCTTCACCAGTGGCGGCAGCGAGGCCAACAATTTCGCCCTGAAGGGTATGTTTTTCGCAAGCGACAAGCCCAACAAGCATATCATCACCACCCAGGTTGAACATCCGGCCATTCTGGAACCTTGCCGGTTTCTGGAGCATCTCGGGGCGCGGATAACGCGGCTGCCAGTTGATGGCACCGGAATGATCGACCCTGATGATCTGCGGCGCGCCATCTCTGCCGACACGATCCTGGTCAGCGTCATGCATGCAAACAACGAGACCGGCACGATCCAACCGGTCGAGGGCTGCGCGGCCGTCGCGCGCGAACATGGCATCCCGTTTCACACCGACGCGGCGCAGTCCGTTGGTAAAATTCCGACGCGGGTCGATGAACTGGGCGCGGATCTGCTCAGCATTGCCGGCCACAAGCTCTATGCGCCCAAGGGCATCGGCGCGCTCTACATCCGCAACGGGGTCACCCCGGAGCCACTGATCCATGGTGCCGGACATGAAAGCGGTCGTCGCGCCGGGACCGAGAGCGCCCTGCTGACGGCGGCGTTTGGCGCGGCCTGCGATCTGGCCGGGGACCTTACAGATAATGACCGGGTGAAGGCGTTGCGTGACCGGTTCTGGGCAGCGCTCAAGGAGCGCTTTGGTGATGGCGTGGTGCTTAACGGCCACCCGGAGGCGCGGCTGCCGAACACGCTGAATGTCTCGTTCGTCGGTCGGGTCGGAGCTGACATTCTGGCGGCACTCGGCGGGGTTGCCGCTTCGACCGGCTCCGCCTGTCATGCAGACCGGATCGAATTGTCGCCGGTGTTGCAGGCGATGGCCGTGCCGCCCGAGATAGGCATGGGTGCGGTTCGGTTCAGCCTTGGGCGCGGAACCACGGATGAGGTGATCGACGCGGTTGTCGATGGTTTTTCGCAGCCATCCATCGGCCTGATCGGTGGAGTCATTTCCTGATGGCCTGCGCGTCGCACTTGATGCTTTGGAGGATTTTTTGAAAACCGACGACGAAAACAAAACACCCATTCTGGCCAACAAGCATTTTGGCGCGCCGTCGGCTTTTACGCCAGAGAGCTTGCTGCGTGAAGCCCGTCGCCAGAAAGATATCCCTGAGCAGGCCGTGCCCCCGATCTGCCTGCTTGATCCCGATGGCGATATCCTTCGGCACCTGAAGGCAAGTGGGCGCGCCCGGCGGCATGAAGGATGGGTCTGCTATCACACCGAGCTCTTCGTCTTCGAAGAGGGCAGCGTTGAACTCGGCATCATTGGCTGCGTGGTCGGGGCATCCTTTGCCGTCCTCGTGGCAGAGGAACTGTTTGCCTCGGGCTGCGAACTGCTGATCAGCGTCACCTCGTCGGGACAACTTGATCCGGTTCGGCCGCCGCCGTACTTCATCCTGATCGAACGCGCGTTGCGCGATGAAGGCACCAGCTACCATTACCTGCCACCGTCACGCTTCAGCGAAGCCCCTGAACTACTAATCGAAAAACTTGCAGGCGCGTTCGACGACCTTGGTGAGCCGATGCTTCGCGGCGCGACATGGACAACCGATGCGCCTTTTCGCGAAACCACCGCCGCCATTGGCGCGATGCGCACCGAGGGCTTGTTGGCCGTCGAAATGGAAGCCGCCGCACTCTATGCCTTCGCCGACGCCCGGAACAAGGCCGTCGTCTGCTTTGCCCATGTGACCAACCAGATGGGACAGATCGAGGGAGACTTCGAAAAAGGTGCCCAGAATGGCACCGTCGATGCGCTCGACATCGTGGTCCGGACCGCGCGCCGGCTTTGCCCGGACTGGTGATCGCCCGCTATCTGTATCGTCTCAGATACAGCTTTTCGAACAACTCCTTTGAGCGGTGCGCAATGCGCATGGACGGCAGGACCAGGTTGAACCGGGGCGTCCGGGTCACCATCGTGCCGGACCTGTTGTCGTCGATGACACACATCAGCTCGACCCGGAAGGTGCGACTCGGCGTCTTTCCTTTCAATTCGGACAATAGATTGATGGCCGCCGCCTTTGCCTGAAGGTCGGCCATATGCGCCTGCTTCGGCATCCAGTCGGGCCCCGGGAAGCTGCCCGCATCGCCTGCCACATAAGTGCACGCGAACCCCGGTACCCGGCAATGAGCGTCTGCCGTGATCAACCCACCAGGCGAGCGTGGCAACTCGGTATTGTCAAACCACGGATTACCGGTCATTCCCGGCATGAACAGGATAAGATCGGCATCGAATTCACCGCCTTCCGTCACCACCCTGCCTGCTTCGAAACGAACCATCTTGTGGCCAAGCTGGGTTTCTACGCCAAGGTCTTTCATGCGCTGCATAATCCTGGGCAGCGCCTTGGCACCCAGCCGGACACCGGGTTTCGGTGCCGGGCTAAAAAACACCAGTTTGAACCTTTCGCGCCGCCCCTGACGGCGGAGGAGTTCGTCTGTGCCGAACAGGAATTCGAACATCGGACCGCCCCGCATCGCGCTGCCTTCCTTGGGGTTGCCTGAAAACCCGAAGGCCAGCGCGCCGCCGTCTAACTTCTCGAGCCTCTCTTTGAATGCCATGACCGGGGCCACGCCCTCGCACGGTGTCAGGGCATGCTCGATACCTGGAAGCTTCTTGATGAACTTGCCGCCGGTGCCGATGAGCAGGCCGTCATTGCGCACTTCGCCTTTGGTCGTGCTGACCACGCGTCCGCCTTCGCTCAGCGCCTCGGCCGCACCTTCTACATACTGAATGTTGTTGCGCCTGAAGAAGTTGTCCAGCGGCAGAACAATATCTTCGGGCGTACGCTGGCCCGAGGGTAACCAAATCAGGCTGGGAAGATAGACGAGTTTCGGTTCGGGCGCGACAATGGTGATGTCAAGCATCTTGTCCGCAGCGCGCAGCTTGCGGGCTGCTGTTAGGGCGGCAAATCCGGTGCCAAGGATGGTTACGCTGGTCATGTTATGTCCGATCGATTCCTGTGTGGCACTGACTTTTCGAGATAATCAGCGTTAGGCTGCGTGATACACTGGTTTGGTACTGTTTGGGTCCAATTCCTTGCCACCGGAAAAGACGTGGATAGACCCCGCTTCAAGCGATTCCCACGGCTCTTCCGTGAGTGGTTTGGTAGCCAGAAGCACTATTTCCTGTGCCTCGTCGTTCCCACAGCAACTGCGCCGCAGCGCATTCAGGTGAGTGTGGGCATGGGCGATCATGTATTCGCCGTTGCTCAACACGAAATTGAATTCTCCAAGCGAAGACAATTCGGCGATCAAAGGTGCGGTCAACGTCAGTAGGTCGTCCAGTGATGAGCCAGGCCCAGATTCAGCAATCCGGTTGAGGAGGAGGCAAAAGGCGTGCTCGGAATCTGTATCGCCAAGAGGTTGGAACCGCCCGGATGTAAGGGGCAAGGCGTCATTCAATCCCGGCAGTTTTCCGTTGTGCGCGAACACCCAGGACTTGCCGTTCATCTCGCGCTCAAAGGGGTGCGTGTTCGCCGAAGCGCGGCCGACCTTTTCCGGATTGGCCTTCCTGATATGCGCGATCACGTTGGTGCTGCGAAAGTCATATTCGGTGATAAATGCGAGACATCGGCTTTCTGCGGCGGGAATGGGCTCTTTGAAAATTCGTGCGGAACGACCTTCATAAAAGGCAACGCCCCAGCCATCCGCGTGCGGGCCGATTTCACCGCCTCGCGGCTGAAGCAAAGCGAGCGACTGGTTGACGTCCGTCGGTTTACTCGCGCTCATTGCAAAAAGTTCACACATTGCCGATCCTTTCTACGTTTCTACGCCGCCGCGCTAAGGCGAAGACACTGCGGGATAATCCACCCAATACAGCGCGCCGAAGCCTGTCAGCGCTGGAGGTGAGCGGCCGGTTATCATTCCTGTTTCTGCGGGGGAATGGCCGGAAAACCGAGGCGGTTCCATTCCTTCATACCACCGTCGACAAGCAAAGCGCCGGTGAACCCTTTCGAGTTAAGAACCTTGAGGGCGGCCTTCGATTTTCGATCGGTGAAACACATCACTGCCAAGGAGCGTTCGCGATGCTCTTCCAGCTCAGGCAGGCGACCCGGTAGGGCAGATAGCGGAATGTTGACTGCATCCGGGACATGCCCGTGCGCGCCGAGAAAATCCACCTCGTCACGGACATCCAGCAGCAAGATGTCTTCGTTGTCGTCGAGCCTGCGACGAAGTTCCCCAGCCTTGAGGGATGCGGGCTTGCGCAGTTTTTTGACCAGCCGCGGAAGAAACACCACGGCAGCCAGCAGGCCAAGCGCAAGCAGACCTTTCTGAATTGCGCCTTCGCTGCCGGCGATCGCCTCGCGGCCTGCGTATCCAAGATAGGTATAGGCAATCGCGCCGGGGATCATGCAGATGGCCGTCGCCAGAACGTAAGGCACGGCTCCGATGCGGGTCAGCCCCAGTGCGTAGTTGAGAATATTGAAGGGAAACAGTGGTGCCAGCCGAACGAAGGCGACGAACCGCCAGCCTTCGTCTTCGACCCCCGCAAGCAACTGCTTCAGCCGCGGTCCGCTTCTGTCGGCGACCCATTCGGACGCGAGATACCGGGCGATAAAAAAGGCGATCGTCGCTCCGATAGTGGCGGCACCCAGATTGTAGGCGGTTCCGAATACCGGGCCGAACAAGGCACCGCCGACCAGCGCAAAAACCGATCCCGGCATAAACAGAACCGTCGCCACCGCATAGATTGTGATGAAGATCAGCGCCGCCCAAACACCGAAAGCTTCCAGCCGGGGCTCTAGGGCCGAAGGGTCCAACGCCGCGCGGTAGATGAAAGCTGCCACGATCGCAGTACCAAGCCCGAGTGCGAGGGCAAGGCGCAATGCCATCCGTGCGCTCATAGCGAAGTCCTCCCGCACAGCCGTGCACGAGCCCAATTGAAAGCCTCTGGTCGATCGAAGCGAGTCAAATCGGGTCGCGCGGTCCAGGACGATACTGGGTCCAGCTTCCCGAACATCTCTGCGATACTTTTTATCCCGAGTTGACAGTTCACATTGCTTAGCCTATTAATCAATTGGTTGCTTGAGTAATAGATACCCCATCACGGCACGTCAATAGGCACCACCAGAAAATTCCAGACTTTCAGGACGCGTGCGTTCAGCTGGTGGCAGAAAACGAAGGACGGCGACGGACCCGGAGCAATCGAAAAGAAAACAGGAAACCGTGAAAGGAGCGGCGCTATGAAAATTCTCTTTATCCTCAATGATCCTCCCTACG
>Ga0316204_10010472_pt1 | contig 11932 bp, 14 predicted proteins | sample 6monrhotite_MG_2_FD_205661 | JGI IMG/M metagenome (GOLD analysis project Ga0316204, IMG submission 205661) | Microbial mat bacterial communities from mineral coupon in-situ incubated in ocean water Damariscotta River, Maine, United States -... | ecosystem: Environmental > Aquatic > Marine >...
ACGATCAGATGGCGCATGGGAGACTCCTTGACCCCAACCCTGTGCCCAAGCAGGGTGAACAGGCGGTAAATTTGGCCCGTTTCTGGCGGGGATGATCCATGACAAAATCAGCAAGAAATCGGGGGGTCGGGCTCGGCATCGGTCTTGCCATTGGTGTGGCTATTGGCGTCGCGCTGGACCAGCTGGCGCTTGGCATTGCGCTCGGCGTCGTCTTCGGCGCCGGGTATGCTTTTCGGGGCCGTCGGGGTCAATCACCGGAAGGTGAGGATGAAAATCTGCCAAACCTCCCTATATCATCAGGGGAAAGGTCGGAAAGCGGGTCCGACGACACTTCCGGAGGGAATTAGATGAGTTTTCGTTTGGCCATTTCCAGCGCCGCAGCCTTTCTGGCTGCCGGCGGGATTGTCGCAGGCGCCCCTGGCTCAGCCATCGGCCTGCAGCAGGACGTCACCGCAACAGCGTCGGACATGGGTGACGGTATCCATATGATCTCGACCGGCATTGCTGGAAATCTCGCGCTGCTGACGGGCAATGATGGCGTTGTCATGATTGACGACCAGTTGCCCAACACCGGGTCGGTGATCGAAGGTGCGGTTGTCGAGATTGCGGGTGAAGGCGCGCCGCGCTTTATCGTCAACACGCACTGGCATGGCGATCATACCGGCGGTAACGCCCATTTCGCCGATCAGGGCACCACGATTGCTGCACATCACAATATTCGCTCCCGGCTCGCGGCAGCCGATGATGACTGGATCCAGCCGTCCACCCTGCCCATCCTGACCTTCGGGGACGACCTCACCTTCCACATGAATGGCCAGACGGTCGAAGCCGTCCATGTTCCGGCCGCGCATACGGATGGCGATGCCTTCGTCTATTTCCGCGAAGCCGACATCCTGCACATGGGTGATGTCTTCTTCTCGGGCCTCTTCCCCTTTATCGATCTTAATTCCGGCGGCACGGTCGACGGTTATCTTGCCGCGATGGAGCAGGGCCTTGAGATGGCGGGTGAGAATACCCGTATCATCCCCGGGCACGGTCCGCTTTCGGGCCGGACGGAATTGCAGGCATCCATCGACATGTTGCGTGAAGCCAGTTTCCGCGTTCGCTCACTTGTTGAAAGTGGCGCTGACCTTGAAGCGGTCCGTGCAGCTGAGCCGCTGGCCGATTTCGATGCTGATTGGAATTGGCGCTTCATCACCACCGAACGCATGGTCGAAACGCTTTACAATGACGCAGTGGCCAATGGCTGACGGTCGGCTCTCTGCGGCGTGAAGCACCTGACCAAGAGTTAAAGCGCCGAACAGCTTCTTGTGAGGTCATGGCGTCCAGAATGGATGCCATGACTTCTGATATGCCCCCGCCCGCCCCTCGCGAGTCCCGTCTCCTGACCGCACGAATTCGCCAACATGTCGGCCTGGTGTCCGGTGTGGCTGTGGGATTCCTGCTCTGGCTGATCATCGGAGTGGTAACCAACAGCCTTTTGCTCGGCGTCCTGTTCGGCCTGACTCCGGGCGTGGCGATTGGCCTGGGTCTGCAACTCACTGCGAAACGCTAGGTCTGCGAGCCGCACTCCCGGCAGGCGGGGTCCTTGTCCAGGGTGACCGTCCGGCTTTCCATAGACAGCCCGTCAAACAGGTGGACACGACCATCGAGCGTCCGGCCCGCTGCGCAGATATGCTTGATAGCCTCCAGCGCCATCATCGAGCCGACCACGCCGGTCAGCGCGCCGACAACACCAACGCTCTCGCAGGTCTCGGCATCCGGCGGGGTTTCGGGCACCCAGCAGCGATAGCAGGGCGCCTCGGGGCGGGCGTTGAAGAGCGATATCTGGCCATCCCAGCGGCCAACCGCGCCGGAGATCAGCGGTGTCCCCGTGGCCAGGCAGGCCGCGTTGGTGGCGTAGCGCGTCTCGTAATTATCGCACCCATCCAGCACCAGGTCGGCCTTGCCGATCAGGCGTTTGGCGTTCTCACCATCAATGGCTTTGACCACCGGTCTGACCCGCGTGCCGGGGTTGAGTGCGCGCAGGGCGCGGGCGGCGGTCTTGGCCTTGGCGGTTCCGATCTGGCCTGTGCGATAGATGATCTGGCGCTGTAGATTGTCGATGCTGACCGTATCGGCATCGATCAGGCTGATCGTCCCGACACCGGCAGCGGCCAGATAGAGAGCGGCCGGGGCTCCCAGCCCGCCGGCACCGATTATGGCGATATGGGCACGGCCGAGTGCTTGCTGGCCTGGGCCGCCAATTTCCTTGAGGACGAGGTGGCGTGCGAAGCGATCAATATCAATTGGGATAGACATGCCCCCTTGGTGACGGGATTGGCCTCCTGCTTCAAGGGGTTTTGGAGCTGAACCTCATACAGCTGGCGATACAAGCTTGCTCTGGCTGCGAACTGGGGCAAGTTGGCGCCATGTCTGTTCCCGCCAATCCGACCCTGCCGACTCCGACCCTCTCCGAGCACCAGGAACGCCTGCTCGACTGGCTGGCGAGTGCCCGTCCGAATGTGTTCCTGACCGGGCGTGCGGGGACGGGCAAGACGACACTGATGCGCGAATTCCTGCGTCGGGCCGGTCCACGTGCTGCGGTGATTGCACCGACCGGGGTCGCGGCCATGCAGGCGGGCGGACAGACCATTCACTCCTTTTTCCATTTCCCACCGCGCATGATCGGTGCCCGCGACATCCGCAAAGTTCGTCATCGCCGTGTGGTGCAGGCGCTGGAAACTCTGGTGATCGACGAAATCTCGATGGTCCGCGCCGACATGATGTGGGCGATCGACAAATCCCTGCGCCTCAATCGCGAGCGCAATGAGCCCTTTGGCGGGGTTCAGGTCGTGCTGGTCGGTGACCTCGCCCAGCTGCCGCCTGTCATTCAGGGCGCGGAGGCCGAATACCTCGAGTCGACCTTTGGTGGTCCCTTCTTCTTCCATCCGGAAAGTTTTCGCGATGCCGGCTTCTCCTATGTCGAGCTGGAGCAGGTCTTCCGCCAGACCGACGAGTACTTCGTCGATATCCTCAACGCGATCCGCGATGGCGATCTCGACAGTGACAAGGCGGCCGACCTCAATGACCGGGTGACCGGGCGTTCGGGTCTGGAAGCCTCGCTCTCCCACATCGTGCTGACCGCCACCAATCAGACCGCCTGGCACATCAATCAGGCTCGTCTGGAAGGCCTGCCGACCAACCACAAGGCCTTCGAGGCCAAGGTCGAGGGCCAGTTTGATCAGCGCCTCTTTCCGGCCGAGGAACCATTGGTGCTCAAGATCGGTGCCCGCGTCATGCTGACCCGCAACGACCCGCAGGGTCGCTGGGTCAATGGCACGCTGGGGCAGGTGGAGGGCTTTGACGAGAAAGCCGTGCGGGTGCGCATTGGCGAGACCGTCCACGCCATCGAGGCCCAGAAATGGGAGCGCAATGCCTATGCTTTTGACCCGGAAAAACAGGCGCTGACCAAGACCACGGCCGGCGCCTTCACCCAATTCCCGCTGCGCTTGGCCTGGGCGATGACCATCCACAAGGCCCAGGGGCTGACGCTGGACAAGGTCTATCTCGACCTTGCCCGACGCCTGTTTGCCCATGGCCAGGCCTATGTTGCCCTGTCACGGGCACGCTCGCTGGAAGGACTGGAACTGTCGCGGCCACTGACACCGAGCGACGTCATCTCCGACCCGCGGATCTTCGACGTGACGGCTTTCTGCGATCCGGCTCCGGCGAGTGTGAGTGCCTAGTACCCCTTAACCCTCCGTCATCCCACGGTGACCGCGAAGCGGGCATCCGGGGGACCTTTGCTTCCCCGTCGACAGGATAGACGAGGTCCCCCGGATCACGACGCCGTCGTGACCGTGGGATGACGGTGATTAGGGGTTTTCGACGAGGTCTGCGCCGAAACCGCCATCAATCCTCAAACAGCGCCGTCGACAGGTAGCGCTCGGCGAAGCTCGCCAGGATTACAACGATGGTCTTGCCGGCCATGTCGTCGCGCTTGGCGATCTCGAGGGTGGCTTTCAGGGCCGCGCCCGAGGAGATGCCACCTGGCACGCCTTCCAGCCTGGCGGCTTCGCGAGCCATGGCGAAGGCGTCGTCATTGGAGACGGTGAAGGTTTCGTCGATCAGGTCGGTATCGAGGACGTCAGGCACGAAACCGGCGCCAATACCCTGGATCTTGTGCGGACCGGGGGCGCCACCGGACAGGATGGGGCTGTCGGCCGGCTCGACCGCCACGACGTGGAAGCCGGGCTTTTTCTCTTTCAGCACCGAAGCGCAGCCGGTCAGCGTGCCACCCGTGCCGACGCCGCAGACCAACACATCGGCCTCGCCGGCCGTGTCGTTCCAGATTTCCAGCGCGGTGGTTTTGCGGTGAATGTCCGGATTGGCCGGATTGGCAAATTGGGTCGGCATCACGGCACCCGGCGTCGCGTCGACGATTTCCTGGGCGCGTGCGATGGCACCATTCATGCCCTTGGCGGCTTCGGTCAGCACCAGTTCGGCACCGAGATGGGTGAGGAGTTTGCGACGCTCGATCGACATGCTCTCCGGCATGGTCAGGATCAGGCGGTGACCGCGCGAGGCGGCGACGAAAGCCAGCCCGATGCCGGTATTGCCGGAGGTTGGCTCGACCATCACGGTGCCTTCGCCCAGCTTGCCGGCGGCTTCCAGCGCGTCGATCATGGCCACGCCGATCCGGTCTTTCACCGAGGCCAGCGGGTTGAAGAATTCCAGCTTGGCCAGAATGCGGGCCTTGGCGCCATGCGCGTCGGCGAGCTTTTTCAGCTCGACCAGCGGGGTATTGCCGACCGTGTCGGCGATGGAAGCATAGATGCGGCCGCGGCCGGGTGCGTCTGTCATATGATCTCTCCCTTTGCGGGCAATGTATCAATCCGGCGGGCGAGCGCCAGTGACGAACGCGTCAGAGACGGGCCTATCTGGTTCCGGTGGAGCCGAAGCCGCCCGCACCGCGTGTTGTCTCGTCCAGCGTGTCGGCGACCTCCCAGATGGCTTGTGTGACCGGGGCGATGATCATCTGGGCGATACGGTCGCCGCGATTGACGACGAAATTGGCCTTGCCGTGATTGATCAGATTGACCCGGATTTCACCGCGATAATCGGCATCCACCGTGCCCGGCGTGTTGACGCAGGAAATCCCGTGCTTGGCCGCAAGGCCCGAGCGTGGCCGGACCTGCGCTTCATACCCCGCGGGAAGGGCAATCGCGATCCCGACCGGGATCAAGCGCCATTCGCCGGGCGGGATGGAGACCGGTTCGTCGACCGGGACAGCGGCGCGCAAATCCATGCCGGCGGACTGGGGCGTTTCGTAAGCCGGCAGCGCCAGGCCATCATAGTGATCGAGCGGTTTGATCTTCACGGGCACGGTCGACATGGCGGCATCCTGGCTGGAATTGTGATGCCGGCATCAAAGCCAAGACCGCCCGATTTGGCCAGAGGCTAGAGCGCCGTGGCAATCCGGGCCGCCAGCAGGCCGGCGACCTTCGACTTCTCGGCCCGTTCCCAGGCTTCGCTTCCGGCCTCGGTGACCAGCAGGACCGCATTCTCGGTCCCGCCCATCACATCGCCGGAGACATCATTGGCGACGATCCAGTCGCAGCCCTTGCGAGTGCGCTTGGCAATGGCGAGTGCCTCGACATCATGGGTCTCGGCGGCAAAGCCGATCACCAGGCCGGGGCGGCCGTCGGTCATTTGCGAGACCGTCTTGAGAATGTCCGGGTTCTCGACCAGGGGCAGGCTGGAGAAGCTGGCCTTGTCCAGCTTGAGCTTGCGGTCCGCGGGCTCGGCCGGGCGCCAGTCGGCGACGGCGGCCACGGCGATGAAGATATCGGCCGGCAAGGCCTGTTCGACCGCGGCCAGCATGTCGCGGGCGGTCTCTATGTGCACCGTCTCGACGTCGTCCGGGTCGGACAGCGCGGTTGGTCCGGCGACCAGAGTCACCCGGGCGCCCAGGGCGGCACAGGCGCTGGCGATGGCATAACCCTGTTTTCCGGAGGAATGGTTGGAGATGAAGCGGACCGGATCGATCGGCTCACGGGTCGGCCCGGCCGTGATCAGCACATGGCGCCCGGTCAGCATGTCAGGCATCGAGCAGGCTCACGACCGCATTCGCGATGACGTCGGGTTCTGCCAGGCGTCCAGGGCCGAACTCACCACAGGCCATATCGCCCTCATCCGGGCCGACAAAGTGTACGCCGTCGTCCTTCAGGGTGGCCAGATTGCGCTGGGTCGCCTTGTGTTCCCACATGCGCACATTCATCGCCGGAGCCATCAGGACAGGCTTGTCGGTCGCCAGCAGGGTGGTCGAGGCGAGGTCATTGGCCAGACCGTTTGCCGCCTTGGCCATCAGGTCGGCGGTGGCGGGCGCGACAACGACCAGATCGGCCGAGCGCGATAGCTCGATATGACCCATCTCGGCTTCGTCGGTGAGGTTGAACAGTTCGCCATAGACCTTGTCGCCGGACAGGGCAGAGACAGACAGCGGCGTGACGAATTCACTGCCGGCACGGGTCAGGATGCAGCGGCTGGCGATGCCGCGCTTCTTCAGCGTCCGGATCAGTTCCAGCGCCTTGTAGGCGGCGATGCCGCCACCGATGATGAGGAGTATGGACTTGTCGGCCACGGGTCGTCTCCGCTGATGGTTCCGACTAGGTAACCTTTCGGCGCCGAAATCCCAAGAGTTTCAGGGGGTGCCCCTCAGCTCAGCCGACCAGGTGCTGGATTTTCCGGGCGTCTGACGAGAGCGCGGCACGCTTGTCCATGATGTGACGATAGAAAGCTCCCATCGACAATTCGATGTCATAATGGGTCACGCGCGACAGGGCGGTGATGTCATCGGCTTTGAAGCGGCGGCGGTCGGCCATCGCCAGTTCGACGATGCTAGCGAACATGTTGGAATAGGCTGCAGTATAGACGTGGGGCGGGAATTCCAGCTTGGCATGACGCTCGCCCATGCCCTCGGTCGCCTCATAATAATGCTCGTCGAAACGGGCCGAAAACAGCTCGTCGCAATGCGCCAGCATGCCAGCGCGCAAATAGGTGATGTTGTCGGTGATCTCGAAATAATGAGCCACTTCCGGATTGCCGATGAGATGGTCGAAGACTGTCTCGAGGGCTTCCTCGGCATATTTCATCAGCCGTGATTTGAGGTCCTGGACACGGTCAACCACATCTTCATCGATGCGAAAAAATTCGCGCTGCAAGCTGCGAGCCTCGTCATTCATCCTGAAATCCCTTGCCATGACACGCAATAGAGGCACGGGTTTCTTTCGATTTTGTGTAAATCGCGCGGAGTTTTTAGACAAATACCCACATCAAGGCCGCGCCGAGCAGTGCCGCGCCCGCCAACCAGGCAAGACGCAGGAACCAGGGCCGCAGTTTCGGCCCACCACCCAATGACAGCTTTCCGGCTTTCAGCTGCGCGCCGACTTCGGCCCAATCATCGATGGCGTTCGGCAATTTTCGCATGGCGTCATGCAGCCGGGTCAGGTCGTCGCCGAGATCACGCAGGCGGCCCTCCGGCCCGAGCTCGCGCTTCATCCAGGCCTCAACCACCGGAGCGGCGGCGCCCCACATGTCATGTTGCGGGTCGAGTTGGCGCGAAACGCCTTCGCATTGGACCATGGTTTTCTGAAGCATCACCAGTTCCGGCCGCAAGCGCATGTCAAACAGGCCGGTGATTTCGAACAATTGCAGCAGGACCCGGGACATCGGAACCTGGTCGGCCGTCTTGCCGAAAATCGGTTCACCGACAGCCCGCAGCGCGCTGGCGAAATCCTCGACCGAATGGCTCGCGGGCACATAGCCGGCCGCAAAGTGAGCCCGCGCCGCAGCTGTGTAATCGCGGGTCAGAAACCCATGCAGGATGAGGGCGAGGAAACGTCGCTCACCGCGGCCGATGCGTCCCATGATGCCGAAATCAACGGCCCAGACCGATCCGTCCGTGCGGGCGAAGAGGTTTCCGCCGTGCATGTCAGCATGAAAGACGCCGCGGTCGAGTGCGGTCGACAGGAAGGCCCGGGTCAGGCGTGTGGCCAGGGCCGGGCGGTCGATCCCGCTTTTGGCAATTGCGTCCATGTCTGACAGCGCAATACCGTCGATCCACTGCGTGGTCAGCACCCGTCGGGAGGACCGCGCCCAGTCGACGGTCGGGATATGATAATCTTCGGCAACAGCTGCGGCTTCGCCTAGTTCGGACGCGGCGGCGGCTTCCAGGCGCAGATCGGTTTCCACGGTCAGCGAGCGTGATACCGTTTCGACAAATTTCTTCGGCTCCAGGCGCCGGCTGGCCGGGGCAAAACGCTCGGCCAGCGCTGCGCCCAGGGAAAGCGTGCGGATGTCCCGCGCAATGCGCTGTTCGATATCCGGGCGCAGGATCTTGACCGCGACTATGGCGCCGTCCGGGGTCGTCGCCTTGTGGACCTGAGCAATCGAGGCTGCGGCTACCGGCGGACCGAATTCGCTGAAGGCCTCGTTGACCGGCATGCCGAGCTCGTCTGTCAGCACAGCCTGCGCCTCGTCATCGCCAAAGGCCGGCATCCGGTCTTGGAGACGAGCCAGGCCACGCGCAAAGCGTTCGCCGATCACATCGCCACGTGTGGCCAGGATCTGGCCGAATTTTACGTAGGATGGGCCCAGCTGTTCCAGGGCGCGTGCCAGGCGCTCTCCCGGGTTTTCGGCCAGGTCGCGGCGGCGGAAGACGCGCATGACCGCGCCTGCCCAGCGTGCCGGGGCGGGATAGAGGGACTGATACTCGGCCGGCAATATGGCGTCATGCCGGGCCAGGGTCAGGCCGGCGCGCAGAAGGCGCGCGAGCGAAGCGAGGCTGTCAAACATAGATTGTCGGTTTAGTGTCCTTGTTGCACCTTGGCGAGCGTGGCGTGAAGTCGCGCCGTCAATCGGCTGCCTGACAAGGGCTTTGTCGCGGGAATAAGCATGTGAAACACCGGATTGAATTTGACCCGGACCGCCAGATTGGAGTGGTGCGATACCGCGGTGAGCTCCGGCCGGAAGATCCGGCCGAGTTGATCCGTGAGCTGGTCGCCAAACCGGGTTGGACGCCACGCTGTGACCGCGTCGTTCTCTATGATGAGGCAGAGCTCGGCGAAATGACCCCCGCTCGTTTCAAGGAAACTGCGGCGCTATTGCAGCCGGTGATCGCCCAATTCTATGGCCAGGCGCCGAACTTCTCCGCGCATGTGTGCAACAATGCCCTGCAGCGGGCCTCTCTGGAATACTGGATAGCGCTGGGTTCGGCAGTCTATTCGCCGCCCATGCAGCTGTTCGAAACCCGGGCCCAGGCCGAGGCCTGGCTTGCAGATCAGCGCGCCGCACTCAAAAAGTCTTAGGCCCAGCCGACATGCAGGGCGGCAATTCCGCCTGAAAAATTCGTGAAGTTGACCTGGCGGAAGCCAGCCGCCCGCAGCTCATCCGCGAAATCGTCCTGGTTGGGAAAACGCCGGATCGACTCGACCAGGTATTGATAGCTCTCGCGATCCTTCGCGACGTAATGGCCAAGCTCCGGCATTACGTTGAAGGACCAGGCATCATAGGCCTTTTCCCAGGCGCGGCTGGTCGGGCGGGTGAATTCCAGGCACAGGAAGCGTCCGCCGGGCTTGAGGACGCGGCGCATCTCTTTCAGGGCAGCCACCCGGTCCGTAACGTTGCGAATGCCGGTCGAGATGGTCACGCAATGCGCGGTGCGGTCCGGCAGGGGCAGGCATTCCGCATTGCCGGTGACCCAGTCAATCCGCCCCTCTTCGTGCGGTTTCAGGCCGCGTTTCACGCCGGCGCGCAGCATCTGTTCATTGATATCGAGCACGATGGCCGAGGCCTTGCGCTCACTGCCGCGCCGTTCGGCGACTGCATCGGCCTTGGCCAGAAAACTGCGAGCGAGATCACCCGTGCCACCGGCAACATCGATCAGCACTTCGCCCGGCTGCGGATTGGCCCGGGTCATGACCATGTCTTTCCAGACCCGGTGGATGCCCAGCGACATCAGGTCATTCATCAGGTCATAACGGCGTGCCGAACGGTCGAACACATTGCGTACGAGAGATGCTTTTTCCTCGCGGGCAACGTCCGTGAAGCCGAATGAAACGGTTTCGCCGTCGGGCCGCTTGGCGGCGATATTATCCGGGGTCGGGCTCATGACCGCCAACATAAACACCCACCGGCCTGCCGCAAGGCATTGAGGGCGGTTCGCGGTGTCGCACCCCGTGACCTGTCTCAGGCCAGTGCAAGGCGGGGCAAGAGTGCCGTCTCGACACCGCTCATCAAATCCGCGAACAAGATGCCGAGCCCGATCTGGGCGGCGATCACCGCGGCTGACAGGAAGAGCTCCATGTGCTCAAACATATGGCCTTGTCTCCATTGCATCCCAAAGGCGGGCAAAGGTGAGGCGGAAAATGGCGCGAGAATGCAACCGCCTGAATATAAAGATGATTTACATACCAAATGCCTGAATTGCCTGAAGTTGAAACGGTTCGCCGGGGCCTTGTCCCGGCGCTGGAGGGGCGCCGCATCCTGCGGGTTGCGGTCAATCGGCCAGATTTGCGCTTTCCGTTTCCGGACCGTTTTGCCGAGCGGCTGACCGGGCAGTGTATCGAGCGTATCGACCGGCGGGCCAAATATCTCCTGCTGCGCCTGGACAGCGGTGAGACGATGATCGGGCATCTTGGCATGTCCGGACGCTTCACCATCGAGGCCGATGGGGATGCGGCCCAGCCAGGCGATTTCGTGCATGCGGCCCCGGTTGACCCAAAGCATGATCACGTTGTGATCGAGGCCGAAGGTGGCGTGACGGTGCGTTACAATGATCCGCGCCGTTTCGGTTACATGGACCTGTTCGAGACGGCGATGGAGTCGACACACAAGGTGCTCGGCGCGTTGGGGCCAGAACCGCATGGCAACACGTTTTCAGGGGCTTATCTCGGTGAGGCACTGGCCGGCCGCCGCACGCCGATCAAAACCGCCCTGCTTGACCAGTCGATCGTCGCCGGACTGGGCAATATCTATGTCTGCGAGGCCCTGCACCGATCCGGCATCAGTCCGCGCCGGTTGGCTGCCAGTATTGCCGGCGTGCGCGCGGAGCGGCTTGCTGCTGCGGTCCGGGCGGTGATCGTCGAGGTGATTGAGGCGGGGGGCTCTTCGCTCAAGGATTTTGCTGCGACGGATGGCGCGCTGGGATATTTCCAGCATAGTTTCAGGGTTTACGACCGCCTGAATGCGCCTTGCCCCACGTCGGGCTGTGCCGGCTCGATCCAGCGCATCGTACAGTCCGGCCGTTCGACATGGTTTTGCAGTACCTGCCAGCGCTGAAACCTGGGTGACGGGACGCGCATGACGAATTTCCCGCTTTGCGTGTCAGCCGTGACCATTACAGTGCGGCCATCCGGTTTCTTGCAGCCATGAGGCTTTTCATGTTCCCGACTTCCCGTATCCGCCCGCTTGCATCGGCGGCGCTGTCTGCCGCCTTACTCGTTGGCGGTGGCCTGTTTGCTCCGACTGCCCAGGCCCAGCCTGTCGATTATTCGCAGGTCGAGGCCGATCCTGCGATCTGGCATTTGTCGGATGAGGATTCCGATGTTTACGTTTTCGGGACGTTCCACATCCTGCCGCCGAGCCTGGATTGGCGCACGCCGGAGGTTCGCGCGCTCCTGTCAGCGTCAGACAGCCTCTATCTGGAGGCAGATGTCCATTCCGCCGAGAGCCAGGCGCTAATGCAGCAGCTGGTCATGCAGCTGGGCCTGAATCCGCCGGGCGTGAGCCTTTCCTCACAACTTTCTGACGACGCCAATGCGGCATTGGCTGCGATTGCTCCAACGATCGGCTTCGCGCCCGCCATGCTCGAGCCGATGCGGCCCTGGCTGGCTCAGGTTGCCCTTGCGGTTGGGCAGATGCAGGCGCTGGGGCTGGATCCCAATGCCGG
>Ga0316204_10010473_pt1 | contig 11932 bp, 9 predicted proteins | sample 6monrhotite_MG_2_FD_205661 | JGI IMG/M metagenome (GOLD analysis project Ga0316204, IMG submission 205661) | Microbial mat bacterial communities from mineral coupon in-situ incubated in ocean water Damariscotta River, Maine, United States -... | ecosystem: Environmental > Aquatic > Marine >...
CATGATATTCCTTTGCCCTGTCCGGATCCAGACCGAGGTTAAACTGATCCTCCCAACGGAATTCAAAGCGCGCCTTAGACAAGGCATTATCACGTATTTGGGCACCCGGATGACCTTTGGCCAAATCAGCCGCGTGTGCCGCAATTTTATAAGCAATAATACCTTCTTTCACATCGTTACGGTTGGGCAATCCAAGATGTTCTTTCGGTGTGACATAACACAGCATCGCCGTGCCAAACCAACCAATCATTGCCGCGCCAATTGCTGAGGTAATATGGTCATAACCGGGGGCGATATCCGTCGTCAAAGGTCCCAGGGTATAAAACGGCGCTTCACCACAAACCGCCAGCTGCTTATCCATGTTCTCCTTAATCATATGCATCGGCACATGACCCGGACCTTCTATCATGGTTTGCACATCGTGCTGCCATGCGATTTTAGTGAGTTCGCCTAAGGTTTCCAATTCACCAAATTGCGCTGCATCGTTGGCATCGGCAATGGAACCGGGTCGCAGGCCATCACCCAAGGAAAAGGAAACATCATAAGCCTTCATTATTTCGCAAATGTCTTCAAAATGCGTATACAGGAAATTTTCCTTATGATGCGCCAGGCACCATTTGGCCATGATGGACCCACCGCGGGAGACAATCCCCGTGAGCCGCTTGGCCGTTAAGGGTACGTAGCGCAGCAACACGCCGGCATGAATGGTAAAATAGTCCACCCCTTGTTCCGCTTGCTCGATCAGAGTGTCGCGAAACATGTCCCAGGTTAGCTCCTCAGCTTTGCCATCGACTTTTTCCAACGCTTGATAGATGGGAACAGTGCCGATGGGTACCGGCGAATTACGAATAATCCACTCTCGGGTTTCATGAATATTCTTACCCGTGGATAAATCCATTATGGTATCCGATCCCCAGCGAATCCCCCATGTCATTTTATCCACTTCGTCCTCAATGGACGATGTCACTGCAGAGTTACCCAAATTGCCATTGATTTTAACCAGAAAATTGCGGCCAATAATCATGGGTTCCAGTTCGGTATGGTTAATATTGGCAGGAATGATGGCGCGGCCTCGGGCCACTTCGTCGCGAACAAATTCCGCCGTAATCTGCGCTTGTATCGCTGCACCAAAGGAATGGCCGGGATGCTGCTTTTTTAAGGCTTCATTAGCCTGCTCCAAACGCATATTTTCGCGAATGGCAACAAATTCCATTTCAGGCGTTATGATGCCTTTCTTCGCATAATGCATCTGCGAAACATTATGACCCGGCTTTGCCTTGCGCGGACTGCGAATGTGTTCAAAGCGTAAATAATCCAGGCCCGCATCAGAGGCCCGCTGACTCCCAAACTCAGAGGATAACGCCGGAAGTTCCTGCGTATCCTTGCGGTCTTCTATCCAAGCTTTACGAATTTCAGCTAATCCAGACCGGATATCAATATTAATCGCCGGATCAGAATAAGGACCGGATGTATCATAAACCGTTACCGCGGCATTGTGTTCTGTTGTGCCGACGCCACTGCGGCCCTGGACGGTCGTTTCTGTTAAGCTGATTTCCCGCATGGGAACGCGAATATCCTCGCGGCTGCCTTGCAGATAAATCTTTTTGGAATTGGGGAACGGCTCAATGGAGGCGTCGTTAATTTTGGCTGTTTGACTGAGGAATTCGTCGGGGATCGCGCTCATAGTTCATGTCCTATTTTGATTTATAGCCAGGACAGTGCGCCGATACGAGCGAAACGCTTCCCTACGCCGGAACTGTCCGGATCAGGTTCTGAGGGTGTAATCTCAGCGCTGGCGATGTTGTACACCGGCAGGCACCCCTAGCATTACTAAATATAAGTAACGGACAGTAGCGGATTCCGTGATAACTTACAAGTAAAGAAGCTATACCCCAAGGGCTGGCAGCCAGATGCGCAGCAAAAACCGGGACAGTTTAACCGAATCACCATAAATCCCATGCAAAATTGGGTTATTCAACAAACCATCTGTTTGAGCGGTTAATGTTGTATTAATTCCAGGGCAGGACTGGCGATATAAAATACCGCTCATGACATCAGTATTGTAAGTGGATCGCAAATAGAAACCATGCCCAAAATGAAGCCCAGCCTTAATAGTTGCTCAATATTCCCTCTCGCCACAATCATGCCACAACAAATACCGCTTTTTTCGACAGCCGCTACCACTGTGTGGTTGCGTGTATAATATCGTGGTTGCCTGAATTAACGAAACGCCTTACTCTCTGTCTTGGCTATAATAAGCGCCAAGCGATAGGCATCAAGTAAAATCCAGAAAACCCAATAATATATACAATGAAGAAACTGGCCATGAATGAGATGAATACAGAACAAGCACGCTTTAATATGATAGAGCAACAAATTCGCCCCGCTGACGTGCTGGACTCAACAGTATTGGACATCATCGCAGCGGTACCACGAGAAGCGTTTGTGCCGGCTGCCTACTATCAATTGGCTTTTTCCGACATGAATATTCCGCTGCCATCCGGACAGGTCATGATGAGCCCCATCCAGGAAGCCCGCTTGTTGCAGGCGCTGAATATCGGCGCAGAAGACAGGATATTGGAAATAGGCACCGGTTCCGGTTATGTGACGGCATTATTGGCTAAATTAGGCAAGCACGTTACCTCGGTTGAAATAGATGAATCCCTGTCTAAAATCGCCGGAGAAAAGCTTGCTGAGCACGGCATAAGTAATGTGACCCTGGAAATCGGTGATGCCGCTAAAGGCTGGCAAAAACACGCACCTTACGACGTTATCGCCGTCACCGGCTCCCTGGCCAAATTGCATGAAAACTTTAAGCAACAATTACAAACCGGTGGACGCTTGTTTGCTATCGTGGGCTCCAAACCCGCCATGTCCGCCCTGTTAATTACCCGCGCAGCCGAGCAGCAGTGGTCACAGGAAGATATGTTCGAAACAGTGCTCCCCCCTCTTATTAACGCAGAGAAACTACCTGAGTTTGTGTTTTAACGCCAAGCATATTACCATTCACTAATGTTTTAGGCGGCAGGCACAGGAGCGGCGACGCTAAAGAGGATGGGCAGCAAATGCAGGAAATCAGCGTGCAGGAATTACAGACTCGACTTAACGCAGCGGACCAACCATTACTTCTCGATGTAAGGGAATCATGGGAATTTTCGTTATGCCATATTGATGGCTCAACCTCAATACCAATGGGGAATATCCCCAATGTGCTCGACGAATTAGACCCTCGCCAGGAAACGGTGGTTATATGCCATCATGGCGTACGCAGCCGCCACGTATGCCAATTTCTTGCCCATTCAGGGTTTAGTAACCTATACAATTTAACGGGTGGCGTACAGGCATGGGCATCTGAAATCGATACACAAATGCCCACTTACTGAACGCTTAAAATCTATCCATCTAAAATGAACCCATCGGGAAATTTATGAATACGCGATTACACCTTACCCTTATCCTTGGGGCAGGCCTGCTGACCAGCCAGAGTATTTTTGCAGAAACGTTAATGCAAATTTACGATTTGGCGTTGGAAAACGATCCCAGCTTTAAAAGTGCCTCCGCCACCCGGAATTCTGTCAATGAATCCATCAACATAAGCCGTGGCAACTTTTTGCCGAATATTGGCTTAAATGCAAACTACTCTGACAATGACAGCAAATCCAATGTATTTAATCCCTTTACCAATACAATCGGCGGCGATCCCATCCTCCGGTATTCCATTACATTGGCACAACCGATCTACAACCGCAGTAATAGCACCACTCATTCTCAGAACAAAAACTTAGCAAAACAAGCCGATGCCGACTTCGAAACAGCCCGACAAGCGCTCATCATTCGCGTTGCGGAACAATATTTCGATGTATTATCTGCACGGGACACCCTAGACTTTAATCGAGCTGAAAAAAGCGCCATTTCGCGACAGCTTGAACAAACCAAGCAGCGTTTCGACGTTGGCCTTGTTGCCATTACGGATGTGCACGAAGCCCAGGCGCGTTATGACCTCTCGGTTGCCCAAAGCATTGAGGCTGAAAACGATTTGAATAATCGCCTGGAAGCATTGCGCGCAATTACCGGCCAATACCACGACGAGCTATCGCCCCTGATGAAACAAACCCCATTGCTGCCCCCTGAACCCGACAGCATTGAGGCATGGACAAAAACCGCATTGGAAAAAAACCTGTCGTTAACAGCCGCACAATTTCGAGTTGAGCAATTACGTAACGCGGTTGGAACTACCCGTGCAGGTCATCATCCGACATTGGACTTTACGACCCGTTACTCCGATAGCGACGCGGCGGGTGCCCCAAGCTCCACTGAGTATCGCCTAGAACTCAACCTAAATTTGTTTGCTGGCGGCACCACTAGCGCGACAGTGCGCCAGGCATTACATAATTTAACCCAGGCACAGGAAACACTTGAAGAACGGCGCCGCACCACTCAGCAAAATGCGCGCAGTGCTTATTTGCGGGCCCAGGCGGGCATCAGCCTGGTGAAAGCATTTAAGCAAGCGGTGGTTTCCAGCGAGAGCCGCTTAAAGGCATCAGAAGCCGGGTTTGAAGTGGGCACCCGCACCACCGTGGATGTACTTAACGCCCGGCAGGATTTATTTCGCGCACAAAAAGATTATTCGCAGTCCCGCTATCGCTACGTGCTGGACATGTTACGTTTAAAACAGGCCGCTGGCCTGCTCACCGTCAAGGATATCGAAAACGTCAATGGCTGGCTAACGCTGTGACAGCGTGGCTTTCAATTTATAACCTGGCGTATTAAGACACCACGAACGAACATTTAAAACGTGAAGGATAATATCAGCCCGAGCAGCCAGACTGCATTTACATCACGCTTAAGCAGCCTATTGGACAGCCATCTGGTGGTGGTTGATGTACAAACGCGCCTCAGTAATGCAATGAGCGATACCACATCGCTACTACGTCATTGCAGCATATTGTTGCGTGCAGCGGCAACGCTGAACATTGCCACAACAATAACCGAACAATACCCCAAAGGCCTTGGCACCACTGACCCTATACTGCAACAGGTATTACCGGCAAATGTGCAAACCATTGAAAAAACCTGTTTTTCGTGCTGCGGCGCAGAACAATTTATGCAACGCATCACAGAAGTCGACAAAAAGCAGGTTATCTTATGCGGAATCGAAGCCCATGTTTGTGTTTTACAAACCGCAATGGATCTAATCCAACAAGGCACACAGGTATTTGTGGTGGCCGATGCGGTGGATTCACGCACTGCAAACAACAAAAGTATTGCGCTTTCGCGCCTGGAACAGGCAGGCGCAATTATTTCCTGCACAGAGTCGGTCTTATTTGAATGGCTAAGCGATGCAAAGCATGAGCACTTTAAATCCCTCAGCGCATTAATTAAACCCTGATCAGGCAATGTCCACGACAACATCGATTAATGACAAGAATAAGCCACAAACGGTAACAACACATGTTAAAGACGGACATCAAAAACAACAATAAACCAGGCCTGACGCAAAACGTTACCTAAAAGTTTAAAGTAAAAATGAAACGCAGCTATTTCGTCCTCATCCATTGGATGAGTCCAAAAAAGCGACACCGATTGTCACCCAACAGCTACGCTCATTGCCGCGTTGAATCCCTTACCAAGGACTAAGCCATTGACTGCGGAACACGCCTTGCACAGACCGTTGAGCTTGACCGACAAGCCGGTGGTCAACTGACTAATCCAGATTTAACTCAAATCAATCGTGACGAAACAGACATTGAATACTTTTTTATCCCCTCGCTATTGGCTGACCTGGATCGGTCTGACCATTCTTCGCCTGGTGACACTCCTGCCCTATCGCAGCCAAATACTGTTAGGAAAAACAATGGGCACCGGCATGTATTACTTAATGAAAAAGCGGCGGCACATTGCTGATGTCAATATTGGCTTATGCTTTCCTCAACTTGATGAAACAGCCAGGCATCGCCTGGTAAAATCCGCCATTCAGTCGGTGAACATTTCCTTATTTGAAACTGCGCTTTCATGGTGGGGGTCGCGCCGCAAACTGGACTCCCTTTGCCATATTGACGGCCTGGAAAACCTGCGGGCAGCTCAGGAAAAAGGTAACGGTATCATACTGCTCAGCGCGCATTTCACCAGCCTGGAAATCGGTGGCCGTCTGCTGTCATTCCATCAGCCCTTTGCGGTCATGTATAAGCGACACCGCAATGCGCTTTTCGAACACATTATGACCCGCTCCAGGGAAAGGCACTATCAACAGGCCATACAACGCCATGATGTAAGAGGCATGATTCGGGCTTTAAAACAAAATTTAGTCTGCTGGTACGCTCCCGATCAGGACTTCGGGCGCAAACAAAGCATTTTCGTGCCTTTTATGGGGGTCGATGCAGCAACCATTACCGCCCCCGCCCGAATCGCCAGGCTTTCTGGTGCAGCGGTAGTGCCTTTCTTTCCTAAACGACGCAGTGACGGCAACGGCTATCAGTTAACAATATTACCGGCACTGGAAAATTTCCCCACAGGCGATGAAGACCGAGACGCCGCGTATATCAATCAGATTATTGGAGAACAAGTATTACTGGCACCGGAACAATACCTTTGGCTACATCGACGCTTTAAAACCCGCCCGGAAGGGCAAACGAAACTGTATGGTTTCGCCGACAAACAGCCACCAAAACGTTAACCACTCCCGTGCCGGACCAACCCCTCACACCACGCCCCCCAACCACTACCCGACAGTGGCGCTATCAATCCCTGCTAATACTGCTGGCACCGGTATTAATTATCTATACCGCCTGGCAGGCCCTACGCCAGAAAGACTTACGTTATTTCAAACAACGAATGGGGTTTGGCTTAAGCTCGTCGCAACGCAATCCAATCTGGCTCCATGCCGCCTCCGTCGGCGAAGTCATCGCGGCCCAGCCGTTAATCAACCGGCTTATAACCAGCTACGCCCCATCACCGGTACTGATAACAACGGCAACCCCAACCGGGGGCGCCATCGTTAAACAACGCTTTGGCGACAACGTCATGCATTGCTACCTGCCGCTTGATTGGCGATTTGCCGTTAACCGATTTTTAAACACCCTTACACCGCGCTGCGCATTGATTATGGAAACCGAAATATGGCCTAATCTTTACCACCAGTGTGATAAAAAACAAATTCCACTCATCACGGTCAACGGACGCTTATCCAACCGAACCCTTAAAACCAAAGACTGGGTCAAACAACTCTATCGCCAGACATTACAACACTCCAGCGCGATCCTATGCCGATCGGAACAAGATACCCAAGCATTCATCACCTTGGGCGCTGACGCCGAAAAAACCAAAACTATCGGCAACCTGAAATTCAGTGCAAATATACAAGCTCGTGATACCGACACACACCCATTAAACAATCAAGCATTTATAGTCGCCGCCTCCACCCACAACAACGAGGAGGAATTGCTGGCTAATTTATGGCACAACAATCTGTTCAAGGATTACTTATTGGTTATTGCGCCCCGCCACCCACAACGCCTGAGCACCATCAAAAAACAACTTAACAGGATAACATCGCATCTCGCCATCCGCAGCGAGGGAGATGTTATCAACCAGCAAACCCGACTTTATTTGGCTGACACCCTTGGCGAACTCACCACATTTATGAAGTTTGCAGATATCGTTATCATGGGCGGTTCATTTATACCCCATGGCGGACACAACATTCTGGAGCCCGCTTTATTGGCAAAAGCCATTGTATTCGGCCCTTACATGCATAACTTTGATGATGAAGCCAGGCGATTTCTAAACCATGACGCCGCAATACAATGTCATCGTATTGACGAACTTGAATCAGCACTGCTCGATTTGATTAATAACCCCGCCAAACGACAAGCACTGGGGGAGCGTGCCAAGGCGTTGGTTGAAAGCAACCGCAATATCGCAGATGATTACCTGCGGGAAATTCTAAATCTCGTACCAACATAGCATTACCCTAAATTCCGCCGTTGACCGCTCTCAGTTCGGGCCAACACCCTGAAACGTCAAACCATTGTGCTGCCTCTGGCCTTCACTCAAAACGTGAGTCGCTACACGGTTTATCACCATGGCGGATGAGGAACGACACTAAACCCGTGTTCAACGGCGGAATCTAGGATTACCAACATGGCAGCTTCAAGCAAATTACGCCTTGATAACACGCCGAAACACACACGAAATATTTTCTGAGTGTCTGTAGTGTATTAAATAAACCACGAAAAATTATTGTCCGGATAAAGGGTTAGTGAACCCCTGGGAAATTAAGCCATAGACAGCTCAAGCCATGGACAGCGCGTTGCCAAGGCAGGTGCTTTAGGCGGCGTAGGGAATAATGATTCGACACCAAATGGCGACGCAAATGAACCTAAATCTGGGTATACCCCGCCATCATGCTTTGCCAAACATTTTCAGTGAAATGAAACCTGTTATTCTGTCGGGCCAGCTTTTCCAATGAACGTCGAAATCGTTGCAGGTTATCCAATTGCCAGGCACGCCGGATACGCCGGATCTCTCCTTTGTCAAAATCTATTAAATGCACCGTTCCCGCATCATCCAGCAATATATTGTGCGCATTCAGGTCTGCATGGTAAACACCCCGTTGATGGAAACGCCGCAATGTCACACCGATTTTCTTCCAAAGCACATCGCTCAATGATTGGCTCGCCAGTATATGCGCCAATGAATAAGACCGGGGAATACGCTCCATAATAATATCAGCGCGATAAAACAAGCCCTGTTTACAGACCCGAGCCGCTACGACGGTGGGGACCGGCAACTCTCTCTTGCGCAACTGCCCCAATAAGAACCATTCCTGCCAGGCCCGGGTTCGATACAAGCCTGACCACCAATAACGATCATTTAGCAACCTTGCAATCATGCCACCACGGTGATAGTGGCGAAGCACACATTCCCTACCCTGCAGTTGCACAAAATAAGCGCTACCACGGCCTTGTGCCTGGCCAATCACCCGACCGCTGGCCTGATAACGGGTAATATCGAAATCCCCAGCGCCAATCGCCTCAGGCAAGGCGCTATCGAAAATGAAATACTGATTTTTTATGCGTTTTTCTGTAGGATTCATTGCCGTATGACGATACCCTTAATGTCAATATCTAAAACTCAATTACCTTTTAGCCAGCCACCTGGCAGCCTATGTATTTTACGGTTGTCCGCTGTGGGTGATGTGTGCCATACCCTTGCCGTGGTGCGAACCATTCAATCACATTGGCCACAGACGCAGCTCACGTGGATAATTGGTAAACTTGAAGCCAGTCTGGTGGGCGACATCCCAGGCATAGAGTTTATCATTTTTGATAAATCGGCGGGATGGCAAGCTTATAAAAGTTTGTATCGGCAGTTACGCAAGCGTCACTTCGATGCCTTACTGCACATGCAGATATCGATACGGTCAAGCCTCGCCAGCCGTTTAGTTCACACCCCAATCCGGTTGGGGTTTGATCGCGCTCGCGCCAAAGATTACCAATGGTTGTTTACTAATCATCAAATCACAGCGCTGAATAATCAACACGTATTGGACGGGCTATTTGGTTTCGCGCAAGCCCTTGGTATCCACCAGAAACACCTGCGGTGGGATATTCCATTACCACCAGAAGCACTGCAATACGCCGACCAGCATACTCCCGGGAATAAACGGTTTGTGGTCATAAGCCCGTGTTCAAGTGCACGCTTTCGAAACTGGCGCAATTGGCACCCAAAGGGATATGCCGGGGTTTGTAATTATCTCTCCAGTCACCTGGGCTATGCGACGGTCTTAACCGGAGGCCCATCCGCCCTGGAAAAAGAGTACGGTGACGAAATTAGTAAGCACTGTGATCAGGTGCCTGTCAATTTGATCGGAAAAACCAATTTAAAACAATTGCTCGCTATCATCGCTCAAGCCGCCGCGGTCATATCACCTGACTCCGGTCCGGCGCACATGGCAACCACTGTCGGTACGCCTGTTATCGGTTTGTATGTTACGTCAAACCCTCAGCGAACCGGTCCTTACTTAAGCCAGGAATGGGTTATCAATAAATATCCCGATGCAATCCATGATGAATCAGGCAAAACCGCTGATGAAGTCCCCTGGGGCACTCGCGTACGCAATCCGAATGCAATGCAGCGCATTAGCCTGGAGGATATTACCACTAAACTGGATGCCCTGCTGGCACACCACAAAACCGAAAGTGACACCTAGCCATTCACTTGCTGCAAACTACTTTTTCAATACAGAGCCACTATTAAACAACACTTTTTCGATGCCAGCGCAAATAATATGACCAATGGTAATATGCGCCTCTTGAATGCGCGCCGTGTTGCCCGATGGCACTTTGATGCAATAATCACATAAAGCCTGCATGTTTCCGCCAGTGGCGCCGGTCAGGCCTACCGTTACCACGCCTTGTGATTTGCATTGCTGTAACGCATTAATTATATTTTCGGAATTTCCCGAGGTCGATAAACCAAAAAAAACGTCCCCTTTGCCGGCTAACGCCTGAATCTGGCGCTTAAATAAATTATCATACCCGAAATCATTGGCGATTGCGGTAACCTGTGCGCTATTGGTCGTTAACGCCAATGCAGGAAGGCCCTCTCTATCCTGCTCGTAACGCCCCACCAATTCCGCTGCCAAATGCTGCGCATCAGAAGCACTACCGCCGTTGCCGGCAAATAATAATTTATGCCCGTTGCGCAACGAGAAAATACTGAGTTCCATTACATTGTTAATTAACGCCACCAGATTATCATCATCGATAATTTGCGCCTTCACGTCACAGGATTCCCGCAGCACGGCTTTTACAAATTCTGTCATGTTAATACCCTAAGTTAGTGAGCCCTATCAATGATCAGCGTCACTCGATAACCAACCCTATTGTCTGCGTTCACACACCTGATCTCGTTGAAATCGCAGGCCTGCATTATTGCCCGTGTTACTAACGGGTAATCCGCCCAATAATATCCGTGGTGGAATAACCATCATGGAATGTCAATACACGTACCTCACCGCCGTTTTCCGTCACCACCTGATAACCGGCTATTTCCGTCGGCGTATAGTCCCCGCCTTTCACCAACACATCAGGCAGAATTTCTGCAATCAGGTCTGCCGGCGTATCTTCTGAAAAAGACACCACCCAATCCACGCAACGTAACGCCGCCAGCACACTCATGCGTGCCTCAACCGTATTAACCGGCCGGTCTTCACCTTTTAATTTACGTACCGACTCATCCTCATTCACGGCCACAATTAACCGATCCCCCAGGTTTGCCGCCTCTTCAAGGTAACAAACATGTCCCGCATGCAGCAAATCAAAACAACCATTGGTAAACACAATTTTTTGCCCTTTAGCGCTGCATATTTTAACCTGCTCTAACAACGCCGCTTTTGTTAACACCCCTGTCCGACTTTTAATGGTTGACGGCATTTCACTTAACAGTTCCTGCGGCGTTACACTTTGCGCACCCAGTTTGGCAACCACCAGCCCGGCGGCCAGATTGGCCAGGTTAGCTGCTGACTCAAATGACTGCCCGGCGGCCAGGCAAGCCGCCAAAACCGCAATAACGGTATCACCCGCCCCCGTCACATCAAATACATCCCTGGCTCGCGCCGCCAGATAATGTGGATCGGCCGACTTTTGCAGCAGCAACATACCCTTTTCACTGCGCGTTATTAACAATGCGTCCAGTTGCAGTTGCTCACAAACCTGCAACCCTTTTTTCTCCAGCTCATCGGTTGAGTGGCTAACACCGGCAATGGCTTCAAATTCGGATTGATTAGGCGTCAATAGCGTTGCGCCGCAATATTTTTTAAAATCGCGGCCTTTTGGGTCCACAATCACTGGCACCGGTTTACTGCATTTTTTTGCCGCCGCAATGATTTTTTCGGCATGGTGAAGTGAACCTTTGTCATAATCAGACAATA
>Ga0316204_10010474_pt1 | contig 11931 bp, 7 predicted proteins | sample 6monrhotite_MG_2_FD_205661 | JGI IMG/M metagenome (GOLD analysis project Ga0316204, IMG submission 205661) | Microbial mat bacterial communities from mineral coupon in-situ incubated in ocean water Damariscotta River, Maine, United States -... | ecosystem: Environmental > Aquatic > Marine >...
CGCGCACCGCGACTCGAGCTCGATCCTCCCGATCACGGCGGAGGCCGAGAAGCAGTTCCGCATGGACATGCACGAGGTGCGCCAGGTCGAGGTCCCGGGCGTGACCCTCGACGAGCTCTTCGAGCGCTATGGTCTGGACCGCGTCGCCCTGCTCAAGTCCGACATCCAAGGGGCGGAGCGCGCGATGATCCTCGGAGGGACCGAGGCCTTGCAGCGCGTCCAGTCGATCTACATCGAGGTCAACTTCGGTGAGTTCTACGAGGGCTGCGCCCAGTTCCGCGAGCTGGACGAGATGCTCGGCGAGCGTGGCTTCAAGCTGCGCAGCTTCCACGAGGAGCGCCTCGGCTCGGACGGCGGGCTCGCGTACGCGAACGCGTTCTACCTGCGCGTCGAGGGCTGAACTCAGGCTTGGAGCCGGCGCCAGGCCTGCCTCGCTCGCCTCGGCGGAGTACGCTGGCGAGATGGACGAGCTGATGAGCGCCGACGGTGTGCCGAACCTCCTCGGGATCGCGCGTCTCGAGGAGCGGCGCCAGGCCGTCGCGACCTCGGAGGTCGCGGCCGAGGGCGAGCCGATCGCGGGCGGCTGGATGACCTTCGGAGGCGAAGGCTCCTGGGCGAACCAGGCCGCCGGCCTCGGACTGAACGGGCCCGTCACGGGGGAGGAGCTCGACCGCCTGGTCGACTACTACGTGTCGCGGGGCCACGAGCCGAAGATCGAGGCGGCGTCGGTCGCCGACCCGAGCCTGTTCGCGGGCCTCGCGGAGCGCGGCTTCGTCCTGCGCGACTGGGAGCACGTGTTCGCCCGCGTGCTCGGCCCCGACGAGGAGCTCGAGCGGCCCGCTGGTTCGTTGCCCGCCGGACTCGGGATCGAGCGCGTCGACCCCGAGGACGACACTGCCGCGCGCGAGTGGGTCGAGCTCTCCATGAGCGGCTTCCAGGCGCCGGGCGTTCCGCTCACGGGCGCCGCCCTCGCGCTCGGCCTGGCGACGGCCCGCCACCCGCGCAGCGTCTGCTTCACCGCCCGGATCGACGGCGTCGCGGCCGGCGCGGGCGGCCTCGAGGTCGCCGGCGAGGCCGCCGCGCTCTTCGCGACCAGCGTGCGTCCCGAGTTCCGCCGCCGCGGCGTCCAGCGTGCCCTGCTCGCGCGGCGCCTCGAGTACGCCCGTGACGCGGGTGCGCGGCTCGCCTGCATCCACTCGAAGCCGAGCGCCGCGACCGAGCGCAACGCCCTCCGCGTCGGCTTCTTCCTCGCCTACCCCAAGGCCGTGCTGGTGCTGGCGGACGAGGGGCTGCTCGCTTCTCCGTGAGCGACACAGGGAGTGAGGGACGGAGGTCGCGGCGCGTGAGGGGCCCAGCCTCCCGCGGCCCGCAAACCCGGGGCGAGGCCCAAGGAGGGGCGTTCGGGCCCACCGATGCGATTCCGGGCCGCAGACGTCCGGATTTTCTCTACTCTCGAAGCGGCCTTCGCCGTACGCCGGCCGAAGAACCCGACCGATGCCCAGCCGCCTCACCCGTCCGCTCCTGATCGCGCTGTTCGCCTGCTTGCACCTCGTGCTGCAGCCGATGGCGGCGAGCGCGCCGTGCACCTGGCTCGGCAACGGGGGCGCGGACTGCTGCTGTGCGCCGGCGGACGAGACTGGCGGAGAGGCGACGAGCTGCTGCGCGTCGGAGGTCGAAGCGGCTGAGTCGGAGCCCGCCTCCGAGCCCTGCAAGTGCGCCGTCGCGCCGGAGCTGCCGCCCGCGACGACGCCCGAGCTCGTCGAGCTGCTGAAGGACCCGTTCGGGCTCGACGTCGCGCTCAGCGCGCCGGTCTGGACGGACGCTTCGATGGCTTCCTCGCGCGACCTGGTCGCGCGCGTGGTCCGCTCCCCAGGGGACGGTCCGCCACGACACCTGCGCCTGCAGGTCTTCCGGCTGTGAGAGCCGGTCGCCCTCGCTCGCGAGCGTTCGCGTAGGCCCACCGGGCCGCGACGCTCTCGGCGAGAGCGCCCCCGTGTGCCCGCCCCGCGCCCGAAGTGCGTGCGCGGCGAGGCTCCATCTCGTCTCTCCAGCCGCCTCGCGAACGTCCCATGACGATTCCGCTCGGGCTCCCGGCGCTCATCGCCGGGGCCACTGTTCTTCTCTGTTCCTGCGCCTCGCGTTACGACGCGGAGCGCGTCGACGACCGCACCCGTGCGCTCTACGGCGCGGACTCCGTCGCGGCCGAGCCGTCCACGGCCGAGGCCGATCCGGGGGCCAGGGCACCCGCGGAGCCGCCGATGACCGCGCCCGGCGCGACGTCACGGGGAGGCGACGACCTCGCGGACAGCGCGACGCTCGACTCGACCGAGCTCGTCGAGTGCCTCGACTACGCGCTGGCGAACAGCGCCGAGCTGCGCGCGGCCTACGAGCGCTGGCGCGCCGTGACCGAGCGCGTCGCGCAGGTCTCCGCGCTCCCCGATCCGCGCCTGACCTACGGCGAGTTCCTGGAGGAGGTGCAGACGCGCACCGGCCCGCAGGAGCGTCGCTTCGGCGCGTCGCAGGCCTTTCCCTGGCCCGGCTCGCTCGACGCGCAGGCGGACGTGGCGGAGCACCGCGCCGAGGCCGCCTGGCACCAGGTCGAGGCCGTTCGTCTACGCGTCGCGGAGGAGGTCGAGGTCGCCTACCACGACTACGCCTACTTCGGCCGCGAGCTGGAGATCAACGCCGAGCTGCTCGATCTCCTGCGGGGCCTCGAACCCGTGGTCCAGGGTCGCGTGCGGACCGGCGGCGGCCAGGCCGACCTCGTCAAGCTGCAGGTCGAGGTCGGGCGGCTCGAGGACGGCCTCGCCAGCCTCGAGGCGCGGCGTCCGTCGATCTCCGCGCGGCTGGCGCGGGCGATGCACCTGCGCTCGGCGGCGCGCGCGCTGCCGCTGCCGACGGCGGTCGAGCCCGACGTCGAGTCCGTCGACCGGGACAGGTCCTACCGCGCGGCCCTCGAGCGGAACCCTCGCCTGCGGGAGCTCTTGCAGTCGCTCGCGGCCGAGCAGCAGGCGGAGAAGGTGGCGGAGTACCAGCGGCGGCCGAGCTTCGACGTCGGCGTCGATTACATCCAGACGGGGGACGCGCTCGACCCGACCACGCCGGGCAGCGGAGACGACCCCGTGCTCCTGCGCTTCGGCGTCTCGTTGCCGGTGTGGTCGTCGAGCTACGCGGCGGCCGAGCGAGAGTCGCGGCACCTCGCGCGGGCGCTGCGCGAGGAGCTCGACGCCGAGGAGCTGCGGCTGCGCGTCGGCGTCGAGGAGCACGCGTTCCACGTGACCGACGCCGCGCGACGCATCGGGCTCTATCGGGACTCGCTGCTCCCGCGAGCTGAAGAGGCGCTCGAGCTGACGCTCACGAGCTACCGCACCGGTGAGGCCTCGGTGCTGGACGTCATCGACTCGGAGCGCGCGCTGCTCGAGTTCGAGAAGTCGTACTGGCGCGCCTGTCGAGACTACGGACAAGGACGCGCGCGGCTGCGCGCGCTCACCAGCGAGGGTGTGCAATGAAGCGGTTCTTCCAGGCGTTGGTGGTCTTCGCGTTCGCGGCGGCGCTCGTCGCGCTCGGTCGCTGGTCGGTGAAGGGCGGTGAAGAGGACGCGGCTCCGCACGCTGTCGGTGCCGAAGCCGCGGAGGAGGATCCCGTGATCTGGACCTGTCCGATGCACGCGCAGATCCAGCTGCCCGACTTCGGACCCTGCCCGATTTGCGGCATGGACCTCGTGCGTCAGGGGGCGTCGACCGGCGACCCGCGGCAGCTCACGATGACCGCCGAGTCCATCGCGCTCGCCGGCGTCGTGACGACGCCCGTCGAGCGTCGCCCCGTGACCCGCCCCGTGCGCATGGTCGGCAAGATCGACTTCGACGAGACGGCCGTGCGCACGATCTCGGCCTGGGTGCCCGGGCGGCTCGAGCGGCTGTTCGTCGACTACACCGGCGTGCAGGTCTCGGAGGGAGACCACCTCGTCTCGCTCTACAGCCCGGTGCTTCTGACTGCGCAGGACGAGCTCCTCGCCTCGCGCGCGATGCTCGAAGCGACGCGAGGCGAGTCGAGCGAGTTCCTCGCGAAGAGCAACCGCCGGGCCTACGAGGCCGCGCGCGAGAAGCTCCTCCTGTGGGGCCTGACGGAGGCTCAGGTGGCCGAGGTCGAGGCCCGCGGCACGGCCGAGGACCACGTCATGCTCACGTCACCGAGCACGGGCGTCGTGATCGAGAAGCGCTTGGACCAGGGCGCCTACGTGGAGACGGGCACGCCGATCTACCGGATCGCGGACCTCGCTCACCTGTGGGTGCGGCTCGACGCCTACGAGCAGGACCTCGCCTGGCTGCGCCACGGGCAAGAGGTCGAGCTGACCATCGAGGCGCTCCCGGGCGTGTCCGTGCGCGGGACGATCGCGTTCATCGACCCGATCATCCACGAGCGCACGCGCACCGCGAAGGTGCGCGTCAACGTCTCGAACGAGGGTGGTCGGCTGAAGCCGGGGATGTTCGTGCGCGGCGTCGCGCTCTCGCGCCTCGGCGATGGCGGCGTCGTGCTCGACCGCTACCTCGCGGGGAAGTGGGTCAGCCCGATGCACCCGGAGGTCGTCAAGGACGGCCCCGGCGCGTGCGACGTGTGCGGCATGGACCTCGTGCCTGCCGAGGAGCTCGGCCTCGTGTCTGCGGAGAACGCGGACGTGAAGGCGCCGCTCGTCGTCCCGGCCTCCGCCGTGCTCGTGACGGGCAAACGCGCCGTGGTCTACGTCGAGCTGGAGTCAGCGGGCGGGGAGGACGAGGGGCCGATCGAGGTCGTCTACGAAGGGCGCGAGGTCGTGCTCGGTCCGCGGGCGGGGGACGACTACCTCGTGCTCTCCGGACTCGTGGAGGGCGAGCGGGTCGTGACGAACGGCGCGTTCCGGATCGACAGCTCGATGCAGATCCTCGCGAAGCCGAGCATGATGTCGCAGCCCGCCGAGGTCGCGACGCTCGAGGGTCCGGCCGCCGCGGCGTTCCGTGAAGCACTGGCGCCGCTGTTCGAGGCCTACCTCGCAGCCCAGGTCGCGCTCGCGAACGACGACGAGGCCGGCGCGCGCGCAGCGCTCGAGTCCCTCGCTGCGGGCCTGCAGGCGCCTGCCTTCGCTGCGCTCTCAGGAGACGCCGCAGAGCTGTGGAGGCGAGAGCACGGAGAGCTCGAAGCCGCGCACCACGCCGTGCACGGAGCCGGGGACATCGCGGGCGTGCGCGTGGCCTTCGAGGCGCTGACCCGCAGCGTGATCGCGCTGGCGGAGCTCGCCGGCAACCCGCTCGAGTCGGACCTGCGCGTCGTCCACTGCCCGATGGCGTTCGACGACGAGGGTGCCGACTGGATCCAGGTCGGCGACGTGGTGGCGAACCCCTACTTCGGCGACGAGATGCTGCGTTGCGGCGCGGTCGTCCGCGCCCTGGGATCGGAGTGAGCGCCCGATGAACTCTCCCTCGTTCCTCGATCGCCTGATCGGCTTCTTCCTGGAGAACAAGCTGATCGTCGGGCTGCTGACCGTCCTCGCCATCGCCTGGGGCGGGCTCGTCGCGCCGTTCGACTGGCAGCTGTCCGGCCTCCCGCGCGACCCGGTTCCCGTCGACGCGATCCCCGACACCGGCGAGAACCAGCAGATCGTGTTCACGCGCTGGCCCGGGCGCTCGCCGCAGGACGTCGAGGATCAGGTCAGCTATCCGCTGACCGTAGCGCTGCTCGGTGTGCCCGGCGTGAAGAGCATCCGCAGCACGTCCATGTTCGGCTTCTCGTCGATCTTCGTGATCTTCGAGGAGGACGTGGAGTTCTACTGGTCGCGCAGCCGCCTGCTCGAGAAGCTCAGCAGCCTGCCGGGCGGGACCTTGCCGAGCGGCGTCCAGCCGACGCTCGGTCCGGACGCGACGCCGCTCGGCCAGGTCTTCTGGTACACGCTGGAGGGCCGCGACGAGGTGGGGGACGCCACCGGCGGCTGGGACCTGCACGAGCTGCGCACGGCGCAGGACTGGCACGTCCGCTACGCGCTCGCCAGCGTGCCCGGCGTCGCCGAGGTCGCCTCGATCGGCGGACACGTGCAGGAGTACCAGATCGACGTCGACCCCGACGCGATGCGGGCGCACGGCGTGACGCTCGACCAGGTGTTCAAGGCGGTGACGGCGTCGAATGTCGACGTCGGCGCGCGCACGATCGAGATCAACCGCGCCGAGTACGTCGTGCGCGGCCTCGGCTTCCTCGAGAGCCTGGAGGACATCGAGGAGACGGTCGTCGGCGTCGCCGAGAACGTCCCGATCACGGTGCGCGAGATCGCGACGGTCAGCCTCGGCCCGGCGCTGCGCCGCGGCGCGCTCGACAAGGGCGGCGCGGAGGCGGTCGGCGGGGTCGTCGTCGCGCGCTACGGCGCGAACCCCCTCGAGGTCATCCAGGGGGTCAAGGCGAAGCTCGAGGAGATCGCGCCGGGGCTCCCGACCCGCGTCCTCGAGGACGGCCGGACCTCGCGCATTACGGCGGTGCCGTTCTACGACCGCTCCGGCCTCATCCGCGAGACGCTCGGCACGCTGGAGCACGCGCTCTGGCTCGAGATCCTGGTCACGATGCTCGTCGTGCTGCTGATGGTGGGGCACCTGCGCAGCGCGGCGCTCATCTCCGGCCTGCTGCCGCTCGCGGTCCTGCTCACGTTCGTCGCGATGAAGGCCTTCGGCGTCGACGCCAACGTCGTCGCGCTCTCCGGCATCGCCATCGCGATCGGGACGGTCGTCGACGTCGGGATCGTGCTGGTCGAGAACATCCTCGGGTACGTGACCCCGGACCAGACCGTCCGCGAGCGCCTGCGCGCTGTCCGCGAAGGGGCGTCGGAGGTCGGCGGCGCCGTGCTGACCGCCGTGCTCACCACGGTCATCAGCTTCCTGCCCGTGTTCACGATGGTGGGGGCCGAGGGCAAGCTGTTCCGGCCGCTCGCGTTCACCAAGACCTTCGCGCTGCTCGCGTCGATCGTCGTCGCCCTGGTCGTGATCCCGGCGGCGGCGCATCTCCTGCTCGGTCGCGGTCGGCGCGAGGGGCAGGCGCCGCGGCGCTCGCTGCTCGAGTCACTCGTGCCGTCGCGCCTTCGCGAGTGGGCGGGGCGGGCCTCGAACTGGATCGTCGCGCTCGTCGTCGCGGTGCTCCTCGCTGGCCTGTGGGAGCCGCTCGGACCGACGCGGGACGTCGCGAATCTCGTGTTCACCGTCGGCGTCGTCGGCGGCGTGCTGCTGCTGTTCCGCGCCGTGATCTGGTTCTACGAGCCGCTCCTGCGCTGGTGCCTCGACCACAAGCTGCTGTTCCTCAGCGTGCCGGGCGGGCTCCTGCTGCTGGGGCTCGTGATCTGGCTCGGCTATCCCCGCGTCGCGGGCGCGATCGTCCCCGGCGCCGGCGCCCCGGGCGGCGGCGACGAGGTGCTGACCGAGGCCTTCCCCGGGCTCGGTCAGGAATTCATGCCGCGGCTCGACGAGGGCTCGTTCCTCCTGATGCCGGTGACGATGGCGCACGCCTCGATCGGCGAGTCGCTGGACCTGCTCCAGCAGCAGGATCGCCTCCTGCGCGCGATCCCCGAGGTCGACCAGGTCGTCGGCAAGATCGGGCGCGTGGAGAGCCCGCTGGACCCGGCGCCCGTGTCGATGGTCGAGACCGTCATCTCCTACGTCCCGGAGTACCGCTCGGACCGCAGCGGCACGCGCCTGACCTTCGCGTACGACACGGACGCTGCGAGCTTCGTGCGCGACGATCATGGGGAGCTGGTGCCCGACGAGGACGGGCGGCCGTTCCGCCAGTGGCGCGACGAGATCGAGAGCCCGGACGACATCTGGACGGAGATCGAGCACGCCGCGGCGATCCCCGGCATGACGACTGCGTCGATGCTCCAGCCGATCGAGACGCGGCGCATCATGCTGCAGACCGGGATGCGGGCTCCGATGGGCATCAAGGTCTACGGGCCGGACCTCGAGACGATCGAGGCGGTCGCGCTCGACTTCGAGGGCTTCCTCCAGGAGGTTCCGAGCATCCGCCCCGCGACGGTCTTCGCCGACCGCGTGATCGGCAAGCCGTACCTCGAGATCGACATCGACCGGCGCGCGATCGCGCGCTACGGGCTGTCGGTGCGCGCGGTGCAGGACGTGATCGAGGTCGCGATCGGCGGGCGCCAGCTGACGACGACGGTCGAAGGGCGAGAGCGTTACCCGGTGCGGGTCCGCTACCAGCGCGAACGGCGCGACAGCCTCGAGGAGCTCGAGAACATCCTGGTGGCCGCGCCCGGAGGCTTGCAGGTCCCGCTGGGTCAAGTCTCCGACATCCGCTACACGCCGGGGCCGCAGGCCATCAAGAGCGAGGACACCTTCCTGACGGCCTACGTGCTGTTCGACAAGCAGCCCGGCGTCGCGGAGGTCGACGTGGTCGAGGACGCGCAGGCGCACCTCGCCACGCTGATCGACTCCGGTGCGTACACCTTGCCCGCGGGCGTGTCGTACCGCTTCGCCGGCAACTACGAGAACCAGCAGCGAGCCACGGAGACCCTGCGCGTCGTTCTGCCCCTCGCGCTGTTCCTGATCTTCCTCGTGCTCTACCTGCAGTTCCGCTCGACGATCACGACAGGCATCGTCTTCTCGGCCGTGTTCGTCGCGTGGTCCGGCGGCTTTCTGATGCTGTGGCTCTACGGCCAGCCCTGGTTCCTCGACGTGTCGATCGCCGGGGTCGAGCTGCGCGAGCTGTTCCAGGTGGAGCCCCTGAACCTGAGCGTCGCCGTATGGGTTGGGTTTCTCGCCCTCTTCGGGATCGCTACGGACGACGGCGTCCTGATGGCGACCTACCTGCGTCAGTCCTTCGAGCGTACGCGCCCGACGGACAAGGCTGGCGTGCGCGAAGCGGTCGTGGAGGCCGGCAAGCGCCGCATCCGCCCCTGCCTGATGACCACGGCGACCACGATCCTGGCGCTACTGCCGGTCTTGACCTCCACGGGCCGCGGCTCCGATGTGATGGTCCCGATGGCCGTCCCGTCCGTCGGAGGGATGCTCGTGGCCCTGATCACGATCTTCGTCGTGCCCGTCCTGTACAGTCTCGTCGAAGAGCTTCGGCTCCGACGGGGCTTCCGTTCCGAATGACCCCGGGGCCGTTCGACGGCCCTAGAACTCGTTACCCCCTCTGGAGGATCTCTCATGAAGTTCATTGCACTCGCACTACTCGCGCTGCTCCCCGCTTTCGCCCTCGCCGGCGCCGCGACGGAGACTGCTCCGCAGCCCGCTGTCTCGGCCGTTGCCGGAGACGCGATCAACACGACCTGTCCGATCAGCAAGAAGGCGGTCGACAGTGAATGCGTCACCGAGCACGCCGGCAAGCGCATCGCGTTCTGCTGCGGCAACTGCAAGGGCACGTTCGCCGGCTGGGCCGCGGCCGACAAGGACGCGTACGTCAAGGCGACCCTCGCCGCGCAGGACGCCAAGCCCGCCGCCGAGGCCAAGAAGGAGTGGAAGGGCGACCCGTACACGGTCACGACCTGCCCCGTCTCCGGCGAGAAGCTCGGCTCGATGGGGGACCCGATCTCCCAGCGCGTCGAAGGCCGTGAGGTCAAGCTCTGCTGCAAGGGCTGCGTCAGCAAGCTCGAGGCCGACCCGGCGAAGTTCATCGCCGTGCTCGACAAGGCGATCATTGCCGACCAGCTGAACGTCTACCCGTCGAAGACCTGCCTCATCAGCGGCGAGCCGCTCGAGGAAGAGGGCAAGGACGTCGGCGTGAACGTCGTCGCCGGCAACCGTCTCTTCCGCGTCTGCTGCAAGATGTGCGCGAAGAAGGTCAAGGCCGACCCCGGCAAGTACGTGGCCGACCTCGACAAGCAGGTCATGCGCGCCCAGGGCAAGGCCTACCCGCTGACGACCTGCCCGATCTCCGGTGAGGAGCTGGGCGACGCGAGCGCGACCAAGCAGGTGGTCGTGGCCAACCGCCTGATCAAGCTGTGCTGCGGCCGCTGCGAGAAGGCGGTCGCCAAGGACCCGGCCAAGGCCATCGCGGCGCTCGATCGCGCCTGGGCTGCGACCAAGAAGAAGTAGCGCGCCTCCGCCGCCCGTCCTCGTACGTAGGCGGCGGTCGCAAGAACTCTCGCGGGGCGAGCAGCTTGGCTGCTCGCCCCGCTCCCGTTCAGGGCTGATCGAAGCGCAACCGGACGGCCTGGACGCCTTGATCCGGCGTCGTCCAGGCGGCGAGCGCGCCTCCCTCGGCGGGGGCCAGTCGCAGGAAGCCGCTCGCTCGCTCGTTCGGTACGGCGCCCAGCGCCAGCGCCACGCTGCGCCGTCCGTCGCGCCACAGGCGACGGGCGCGCCACTCCGCGCCGGTCTCCACGTCGACGTACTCGAGCCAGGTGACGAGCACGGACTCGTCGTCCACGAAGACGACGTCGACCCGCCCGACCGCTGATCCGTCGTCCACCCGCAGCGGGAAGTCGAAGGCGGCGTGATCGGCGGGGCGGAAGGCGACCGACACGTGACCGCCACCCTCACCGGCCCCGGTGAACCACGCGACGGCGTCGAGCCCGCCGCGCGTCGCGGTGCGCGGCCCGTTCACGGGGCAGCCGGCGATCTCCCAGGCGTCGTCGAACGGGGTCGCGTAGGCGTCACGCGTGAAGCCGGTGGAGCCGTCCGCGTCGGCGCTCGACGCAGAGGCAGCGAGCGCCTCCGCATCGAAGCGCAGCACGCCGATGTCGCGGACCTCGCGCCCGGAGCGATCGCGGTAGCTGGCGACGAGTTCGCCGCTGGCGCGAAGGACGAGGCTCGTCTGGCAGCAGTCGCACACTCGCCCGTCGAGCTGCACCTCGGGACCGAGCTCTCCAGTGCGGACGATCGTCCGCGCGAAGAGCGCCATCGCTCCGGCGCCGTGTCCGTGTCCGGCTGTCTGCGCGGAGGCCTCGCCGTGATCCTCGTCGCCCTCTGCGGGCGCGGGCTCGGCCATCGCGCGGCCGTCCAGCCAGATCGCCGCGAAGCGCGCGCCGTCGAGGGGGACCAGCGAGACGAACCCGTGCTCGACGGCGGCGCGGTCGTCGTGCAGGCGCCGTGGAGGGGACCAGCTCGCGCCCCGATCGCGCGTGATCGCGAACTCGACGTCGTAGGCGTGCGGCGTGGCACCGCGCCGCAGCCACTGAACCATCAAGGTCCCATCGGCGAGCGCGGCGACCGACGGGAAGTCGGCCCAGTTGAGGAACAGACCCTCGTCGCGCAGCACCTCGACGGGGGCCGACCAGGCGTCGCCCTCGAGCCAGGCGACGCGCAGGATGGCCAGGGCTCCGCCCGGGCGGTCGACCCAACTCAGGTAGGTTCGCCCGTCCGCGCCGCGCGCGACGAAGGGCAGCTGGCTGCGCGCGCCGGCCGGCGTCGAGACGGCCTCGGCCGTCAAGCCGATCGCGGGCGCCGGGTCCTCGCTCGCGGCGGACTGCGCCGTCGCCGAGCGAGGGTGGAGCGAACGAACTGCGGGCTCCGAGTCGGATACGCCGCCTCCGGAGAAGACGGGCGCAGCGGAGCCGAGAGGGAGCAGGAGGGCGATGGCGCCGAGGTGGCGGGCGAGGAGCATGACGGCTGTCCGTGTTGTGGACGTTCGAGGCGTTGTGGGGTCGCCGCGGCTCACGAGTGAACCTCGACCTCCGCGATCTCCGCGAGTCGCGCGAAGAGGCGCTGATGGTCGGCCTCGGCCAGCCAGCCGTGGCGCTCCTCCTCCGGGACGAGCCCGCCGGCGACCCAGCGCCGCAGGAGCTGCTTGAGCCGGCCGGCGCGGCCGCGTGGCGCGGCGCCGTAGCGCGTGCGCAACAGCTTCGCGTACTCGATCAGGAAGCGCGCGGCCTCGCGGCGACTGACCTCGACGCCGCTGAAGATCCACGGGTCGCCGAGCGCGGCCTGGCCGATCATGACGAACGCGCAGCCGGTCTCCGCGCGCATGCGC
>Ga0316204_10010475_pt1 | contig 11931 bp, 12 predicted proteins | sample 6monrhotite_MG_2_FD_205661 | JGI IMG/M metagenome (GOLD analysis project Ga0316204, IMG submission 205661) | Microbial mat bacterial communities from mineral coupon in-situ incubated in ocean water Damariscotta River, Maine, United States -... | ecosystem: Environmental > Aquatic > Marine >...
GCAACGTGCCGGCTACGGCCAGAGCCGGTCCAGCCAGCCAGTCACGCTTTGCCGCCAGAATTCCCAGTGGCAGGCTGATCAGAATGGCAACGGCAATCGCCGCCATCGACAGGCGCATATGCCCGCCCAGATATTGCGGCAGGACGGCGAAGGCTTCGGTGAGTTGCTCGCTCATGGTGTCTGCTCCAGAGCGGCCACGGCGCGGGCCTGTTTCGCCGGAGCTGCCAGAAGCTGGGTCACATAAGGGTCAACGGCGCGATTGACGAGGTCGGATGGCGTGCCGGTCTGGACGACCTTGCCGTCCTTCATCACCAATATCTTGTCGGCCAGCAACAGGGCTTCCGCCATGTCGTGAGTGACCATAACGGCAGCAAACCTCAAACGGTGTTGCAGAGCAACGAAATCATCCTGCACACCGGCGCGCGTGACCGGATCCAGCGCGCTGAACGCCTCATCCAGCAGGAGCAATGGCGGTTCAACGGCAAGCGCACGCGCAATGGCGATGCGTTGTCTTTGACCACCAGACATTTGATGCGGCAAGCGATCGCGAAACTCGAACGGGTCGAGCCGGACAAGCTCCAGTAATTCATCAATGCGCGCTGCAATGCTGGCAGGCTCCCACTTCAACAGGCGCGGTGTGACGGCGATATTCTGTGCGGCAGTCAAGTGCGGGAACAAGCCATCACCCTGCATCACCCAGCCGATTTCACGGCGCAGATCAGGGGCGGCCAGCGTCATCACGTCCCGGCCCTGGAACAGAATCGTTCCGGCACTCGGCTCGGTCAGGCGGTTGATGGCTTTGAGTGTGGTGGTTTTGCCGGAGCCGGACTCGCCGACAATGGCGACGAGTTCTCCGGCTGCAACAACGAGATCCACGCTATCGGCGGCCAGAACACCGCCTGGATAGCGCTTGGTCAGTCCCTCAATGCGAAGGACAGTTTGGTCAGATGCGGTTGGGCTCAAACCTCTTCCAGGTCGATATCGAGAATGGTGATTTCAAACGAGAAACTGGTTTCGCCTTCATCCACAATCTTCTGGACGACACCCAGGCATTCCTTGTCCTTGTAGATCTCGGCACACTCATCGGCGCGCTGGCGGAGCTGAACCAGGAGTTCAGGGTTCAACTTGGTTTGCAAATAAGTCTGGAGTTTTGCGGCTTCCTGGCCCGTCACGAAAGTAGACACTGTCTCTTCATCCCTGATGTTTGTGAATCTCTGGATTAATGCGGACCATAGCCAGCGCGGTAGCCATGACAAGTCTTAGTCCTGCAGCATGGCTTTCGCGAGCTCAGCATCCAGCTGGCCAGACTTCGCCATGTAGTGCGCCTTCAAGATCATCGCAACTGACGGCAAGTCGCGAATGTCGCCCGTCATCACCATCTCCAGAGCCGCCATGAAAGGCAGCCGCTTCAACTCGATAACTTCAGTACCGTCGAGTTCCTGCTCACCCTCTTCAAGCCCCCAGGCGATGTATCCAAAGGCTTGTTCATCGGTGACAGAGTTGGAGGTTTCGGCTTGTAAAATTTCCCGCCAATGCTGCGCGGTCAGGCCGGTTTCTTCCTTTAGCTCTCGGATTGCGCCATCCAGCGGAGGGTCAGATTTCGGACTGCCGCCCTCGGGAATTTCCCAGCTATAATTATCGAGCGGAAAGCGATGCTGGCCGACCAAAGTCGTCGTGCCGTCAGCAAAGAGCGGCAGCACCAGAATGGCGTAGGTTTTAGGCGACATGACGCCATAGATGCCGGGCGCACCGTCAGGGCGAACGCCGTCATAGGTGTGGAGTTCGATATAGGGGTTTTCAAAGACTTTCGCCTTCGAAGTCACCGTCCACGGCCCGCGCTTTTCCATCTTGCCTACTCCAGCTGAAGCGCTGGACTTGGCCTATTCCGCCGACTGCATCAAGGCACCACGGCGCACGCGCTTTTTCAGACGCTCATGCAATTCGTTGCGCTTCTGACGCGCCTTGGTCAGCATAACGAAAGCTGCCGGGGCAAATAACAGGGCCAAAATCGCCGAACCTGCGACACCGCCCGCAACCGCCGCCGCAAACGGCAGCCAGAACGAATCGCCCGACAAAATCAACGGGACAAAGCCACCAATGGTCGTCAGCGTGGTGGAAATGATATGACGGGTGGCATCGACCACCGCGTCCTGGATGGCAGCCATATCCAACGCTTGCGCCGCCGGATTGGCCCTCAAGGCTGACAGGACAACAATCGTTCCGTTGATCGACAAGCCGACCAGCCCCATCGAACCGACAATGGCGTTAAATCCCAACGGGGTGCCAAACATCCAGACGCCAAACAAAGCGAGACCGACCGACAGGAAGCCGGTGATAAACACGACGCCCGCAAAGCGGAAGGAATTGAAGGCCAAAACGACGGAGCCAATCATCAAGATGAGCAAGGGAGCCGCTGTGCCAAAGAGATTGCCCATCGCATCGCCGCGCGCTTCCGCTTCGCCGCCGATTTGCAAGGAATAACCCGCTGGCAATTGAACGCCTGCCGCGTCCAGACGCACCATAAAGTCTTCCAGAACAGGTGCGGGCAGACTGTAAGGTTCCAGATAGGCAAAAATCGGATTCATTCGTTCGCCATCCTGCCGGCGAATACTGGCGACTACCGGTGACAGGCCAACTTCACCTATGGCCGAAACCGGGGCCGACAAAATTCCGCTCTCCGGATTTGTCAGTAACGGCGAAGATGCGAGATCAGAAACGCTGGAACGGCGATTCGCTGCTGCAATCACGCGGACCGGCATTTCCTCAACACCTTCCAGAATACTGCCCCCCGGAACGCCATTGAAATCGCCGCGTAAACGATTGGCGAGATCTTCCAGACGAATGCCTGCTAGTTCTGCGGAGGCTTCATCCACGTTCACACGCGCTACAGGCTCACCCATGCGCATTCCGGCGACGGTCGTGGTGACGCCCGGCGTCTGGGCGAGCACTTGACGAATTTCATCACCCAGCCGGTCCAGAGTGGTGAGATCCGGGCCAAAGATCTTGAGTTCTATAGGCGCGGCAGTCGGCGGACCCTGTTCAAATGGCAAGGTCAGGAAACGTGCCTGCGGGAAAGCCGCGATCATGTCGTGCTGCAATCGCGGCAACAGATCATGGGTCACTTCCGGTGAAGCCGTGCGCACCCAACCTGCGGCCAGATAGGGCGCAGAGCTCTCATTGCCGATGACGTTGTAATAAGTGCGCGGCGGGCTTTCACCCAACGTCCAACCAATATCGATGACGCCGTCATAGGCTTGGATCAGCTCGGTCGCCCGAATGACCTGACGCTGTGTCTCCCCGATGGAGGTATTGGCGGGCAGGATCATCTCGATCTGGAACATGTCGCGATCGGTGGGCGGGAAAAACTGCATGGGCAGAGTTGTAGCGGCTGCGAAGCCAGCTATGGGGAGGATGGCCCCGCCCACCAGACCGACCCAGGGGCGGGTCGTCACAGCCTGAAGAATACCTCGATAAAAATATTCCAGCGGTTTGAACCGCAAGCCATCGCGAAGAAAAGAGTGTCGCCCTTCGGCATAATTGTTGTGATCGAACCAGCCTGCAAAAGCCGGAACCACGGTCATCGCCAGAATGAAGGATGCGACCACGGCGAAAATCACCGAGACACCGATCATGCCGATGAATTCGCCGGCAGCACCCGGCATCAAAGCGATAGGAGCGAAAGCAAAGACCGTGGTCAATGTGGACGCAAGGAGCGGCCCGAACAAATGTTTCAGCGAATGATTGATGGCATCGAGAGGCGGAAGCCCCCTCGCCCGGCGTAGCTGGTATTCATCCACCACCACAATGGCGTTATCGATCAACAGACCCAGCGCGACGACGAGGCCTGTCACCGACATCTGGTGCAATGGCTCGTCATATAGATTGATCAGGAAAAGCACGAAGAGCACGGTCAACGGCAAGGCCGAGCCAACGATCAATGCTGCGCGCCAGCCCATCAGCAGAAAGAGCACCGCGAACACGATCAGAGCAGAATAACCCAAATTGACCGACAAGCCATTGAGGCGTGATTCCACATAATCCGATTGAGCAAATACAATATCGACCGATATGCCGGGATTTTCAGCGGCGAAATCCGCGATGGCAGCCCGAGCGCGATCTGTCCATTGATCAACACGCAATTCAGGTTGCAGGAAACCGGCGACGAAAACTGTGCGTTCACCGTTGAAATAAGCCATTGCAGACACCGGTGTACGAATACCCCGTTCGACAACGGCCACATCACCGAGGCGAACGAACGCCCCGTCAACGGTCTCGCTGACCGGCACGGTACGAATACGATCCAGCGTCTCGAATTCTCCTCCGATTTCGACATTCAGGTTTACGTCGGAGGATCGTAGTTCGCCCGCCGGGGTTTTGACGTCCGCACGTGAAATGCGACTGGCGAGCTCACCAATCGTGAGACCCAGGGCAGCCAGTGCATCGGGGTCGGCGAGAACACGAATTTCTTCTTCCGCGATGCCATAAATGTCGGTTTCATCTGTGCCGGGAACATTGCGAATACGATCTTCAAGATCGCTTGCAAGCCGCGACAGAATGGCCAGATTGGGTTCTCCGTCTGCACTCCAACCCAGAGACACGATCATTGTCGCCGCGCCAAGGTAACTGCGCTGGACATCCGGCGCGCTCGCACCTTCTGGCAAAAACGGCCGGACGGCATCGACTTGCTCGCGGATCTGGGTCCATGCCTGATCAACCTCGGTTGGATTCAGGTCTTCACGAATTTTGACTTGAATCAGTGACACGCCGGATCGGGATGTTGAGGTAACTTCATCTATTTCCGGTAATTCGCGAACAGAATCTTCGATCCGGTCCGTGATGAGCGCCTCGACACGCTCTGCAGACGCTCCGGGAAATGCAGTGACGACAACACCAAAGCGCTCGGTCAGGCTCGGATCTTCCTGCCGACCCAAGGTAAGAAGAGCGCCAGCCCCTGCGAGGGCCAGCAGCAATACCGCCAATATCGAAAGACGTGAATAGCGATAGAAAAGCGTTGCCATTGCCCTACTCCTCGACTGGAGTGACGCGTTGACCGGCCGTCACGCGTTGCAAGCCCGAGGCAATGATCTGATCACCGTTATTCACAGCTCCGCGGACAAATGCGCGGTCGACTTCTACCCTCAAGGTTTCAACGACGCGCGGCTCTATGATCCAGGCACCAAAATCATCCTGGACGAGCGTCTGAACCGACCAAAGGCCTCGCCGCCCCTCAGTCAAGGCGCTCGTGGGCACCCAGAAGCCGAGATCAGAAATGCTGGTTTCCAGTTGAAGGCGCGCGACCTCTCCGGCGCGAGCCGAACCCGTCTCAATATCAAATATCCCTGTCACCGTGCGCGTGCGGACATCAACAACGCCGGTCGAACTGCGAAACCGGGCATCTAACAAGCCAGCATTCGTCTCGAAAATATAAGCCTCGCCCTCGTTCAGTGCATTGGCTGCGATGAGTGGTAAACCGATCCGAATTTCCAAGGCCGAGTTTTCGACCAGATGAATCACCGGGCTGCCCGGCGCAGCAATCGCGCCTTCATCTGCTGAGCGAGCCGTCACAACGCCACCAAACGGCGCCGTAATTTGAGAGAGAACCAATTGCGCGCGTAATGCATTTGCTTGCGCGGCGGCAGCTTGCCTACGCGCTTCGGACGCCAGTGTGTTGGCTGCCACCTCATCCAGTCTTTGCTGGGAGATATGGCCGCGCTCCAACAACGTGTGCTGACGCTGCTCTGTCGCGCGAGCGATTGCGAGTTGCGCATCGGCCTCATTGGTCTGAGCATCTGCCGCGGCGATCTGGGCGCGCAGCGTGGTGGTGTCGAGACGCGCCAGAATGTCCCCGATTTCAACAGAATCACCCACATCGACGCGGACCTCGACGATGCGTCCACCACGTTCAAATCCAAGGTCGCTCTCGCGGCGTGCGGATATCAAGCCGGGATATGCCTCGCTGATCATGGCGTCGCTCTGATAGCTGACGGTCAGCACCGGAACCGGCAAGGCATCGGGGGCCGCCAATTGCACGTCGGCCTCGGCTGAGCGCATGGCTGAAACGAGGATAACGATGATCGCGACACCGAATGCTGCGATCACAACGGCAAAGCCGGAACCCAGAGATTGGAGATTGTTTTTCAATGCCGACATTGATTTCGTCCTCGCTGACATGGTCGTCGCGAGTGATATAGAATACTAAATGTTGTTTGAAAAGTGAACATCGTTCACTTTTTGCATATCAGCTATGCGTCAGGCGTCCAAGCCGCGAATAATCATGTCGGTGTGGAAGTCTATGACGGCATTGCGGGTCACGTGTTCGGACCCCGGCATTCCATGAGGAAAGTCGTCTACCGATGCCATCAACATGGCCAACCCATGCACACTCGCCCAGACACTTTTGGATGCCACAAGCGGATCCATTTCACGAAAAATACCCTTCGCGATCCCCGCAGTAATCATATCGCACAACTGATTTTCCGCATGAAATGCGAAGCTGGACTCGTCAGGCAACTCATCTTTCTTGAAGAATGAAAACGCCATCACATAGTGGCGCGGCTCTTCCATCGCCGTTTCAATATAGGCTCGGCCGCAACGCGCGCAGAGCACATGTTCGTCCCCGCCCTCTTCCGCCGCAGCATGCATGCGCTTGATCAGACGTTCGAAGAAAAGCTCGCGCATCTCCGAAAAGAGCGCCTCTTTGGAATCGAAATACTTGTAAATGGCCGCTGGCGAATAATCGATGGCTTCGGCCAGGCGGCGCATGGAGATGCCTTGCTCACCTTCTTTGGTGAACAATTCATCGGCGGCCTCGATGATGGCATCGCGGACTTTCGCGCGCCGACGTTCAGCCGGCGTGAGATCATCAATTGTGACTTCAGCGTTCATGTGTTTTCCAAGAGCTTCCCCGACCGCGGTTCTAGCGCCGCGAATTGACCCCATATAAGGTCGCAAATTCCAATAGGTCAAAAAACCGCAACAGGACTGGCTCAATGAGTATAGCGCAAACGCCTGACAATCTGCCCGAATTTCCAAATCAGGGCGAAAGACTGGCACCGCATCACAAGAATGCCGAAACGCTTCAATTATTAACCCAGCGGAGATCAACGGCGGCTGTTGCAATGTCCGAGCCCGGCCCTTCGCCGGAAGAGATCGACACCCTTTTGGGTATTGCCCAACGCGTGCCCGATCACGGCAAGATGACGCCCTGGCGTTTCATCCTGTTTCAAGGCGAGGAACGTGCAAATTTCGGGCAGATTCTTGCGAAAATCTGGGCGGCAGAAAATGACACCGATGACGCCCGGATAGACTTGGAATTGAATCGTTTCACGCGCGCGCCTCTTGTCATCGCAGTGATTTCGAACGTTTTGGAGAAGCACTCAATTCCTGAGTGGGAGCAAATCATGTCGGCTGGCGCTTCGTGTCAGAACTTGCTGATTGGGGCGCAAGCGATGGGCTATGCCAGCCAATGGCTAACCGAATGGTATGCCTATCATCCCTTTGTGAAAGATGCTTTGGGACTGCGCTCAGGCGAGCGTGTGGCGGGGTTTATCTATATCGGGTCAACTGACGATCAGCCGGTAGAGCGGGTTCGCCCGGACGCCGAGATCGGTGTCTGGAAAGGCTAACCGCGACCGCGATAAGGCGCGACGCCCTGATCTGGCACCCACACACCTTTAGGCGGCTCGCCGGTCTGGAAAAAGACATCGATGGGAATGCCACCGCGCGGGTACCAGTAACCGCCGATACGCAGCCATTTGGGCGATAGCTCTTTGACGAGGCGTTGAGCGATCATTGTCGTGCAGGCTTCATGGAATGCGCCGTGATTGCGAAACGCGGTCAGATAAAACTTCAGCGACTTTGATTCGACAATCCAGTTTTCCGGCACGTAGTCGATGACGATGTGGGCGAAATCAGGTTGCCCGGTCACGGGGCAAAGCGACGTAAATTCCGGGCACGTAAAGCGGATCAGATAATCCACATCACACGGATTTTCCACGCGCTCCAGCTTGGCTTCTTCTGGTGAAGCGGCGGCCGGGCTGTCTGCGCCCAGCATTTTCAGTTCTTCGTATCGTGTATCGCTCATCCGCGTTTCACTAATCAGCCGATCACATTTTTGCAAGCCAAGCATGTCGGGCATGGTCAGACACTAATTTGCGATGTATGAGGGCGCGAAATTCAAAAACAACCGCCAGACGGCGCGGTTATATTCAGGAGCTGGTCTGATGCGGGTAGGTGCACCAAAGGAAATCAAGGTTCGTGAAAACCGGGTCGGTTTGACGCCAAATGGCGCTGCGGAACTGATTATGGCCGGTCACGACGTTGTCGTGGAAACCAATGCCGGTGCGAATATCGGCTTCACGGATGAGATGTACACCGCCGTCGGCGCGACAATCCTACCGGATGCCGCAGCGGTATTTGGTGCTGCTGACATGATCGTAAAGGTCAAAGAACCCCAGCCCTCTGAAACGGCGATGTTGACCAAGGACCATGTCCTTTTCACCTACCTCCATTTGGCACCCGATCCGGTTCAGACCGAAGGTCTGCGCAAATCAGGTTGCATTGCTATCGCATATGAAACCGTCACCGATGCAGATAATCGCCTGCCATTGTTGAAGCCAATGTCGGAAGTCGCAGGCCGGATGTCGGTTCAAGTCGGCGCGCATTGCCTGGAAATGCGTCAGGGCGGTCGCGGCATGTTGCTCGGCGGCATTCCTGGTGTGAAGCCAGCAAAGGTGGTGATTCTCGGCGGCGGTGTTGCCGGAACCCATGCCGCTGAAATGGCCGTTGGCGCACGTGCGGACGTCACGATTTTCGACCGCTCAATGAAACGTCTGGCCGAGTTGGACACGATGTTTGCCGGCACAGCGAAAACAGACTTTTCAACCACAGCCGCCGTAGAAGCCGCCTGTATGGAAGCCGACCTGATCATTGGCGCCGTGTTGATCCCTGGTGCTTCGGCTCCCAAACTGGTCACGCGCGACATGCTGAGCTCCATGAAAGACGGCGCGGTTCTGGTCGACATTGCGATTGATCAGGGTGGGTGCTTTGAAACATCCAAGGCCACGACCCATGATGATCCGATCTTCAACGTCGATGGCGTTGTGCATTACTGCGTCGCCAACATGCCGGGCGCCGTGGCGCGTACGTCCACAATGGGCCTGACGAATGCGACCCTGCCCTTCATGATGGCGCTGGCCAATAAGGGCGCGAAAAAAGCTCTCAATGATGATCCGCATCTGGCACGCGGCCTTAATGTTGCGCATGGCGAAGTCTGCTATGAGCCTGTCGCGAGAGATCTGGGCCTGCCGCATGTGAAGCCAGAGTGGCTGACGAGCATCTAGGCAATTCACCCTGAGGCTGATTAGACTGCGGTTTCAAAAATGCGGAGCCGCGCAATGCCTCATGAAAGTCTGCTGATCGGATTAAGTCAGATAGGAGCCGTTTTCGCTGGCTTCATGGCGGTTTTTATCGCGTTGGCGCAACGCGATGGGCGTCTCGATCCTGTCTCGGCATTACGAGCCCGTTCGATCCTTTATACCAGCGTAACAACAATTGCGGCTGCACTTTTGCCACTGGTGATATTTGCCGCCGGCTTGACGGGAGACGCTAGCCTCAAAATTAGTGCTGGGGTCGCCGCGCTGATGGGGCTTGGCCTTTCCATCGAAGGCGCACGCCACCAGATGGCCCTTACACCCGAGCAAAAGAGGGCCACAGGCCTTGTCTTCAACATTGTATCGTGGGGATTTTCTGGCGTTGCATTCGCAGTGGCCGTGGCGATTGTTTTCGGCGCAATCCACGCGGACTACTATCCGTTGTCGGTTTTTGTCATGCTAATCGTTTCAGCTGCGAACTTCGTGAAAATCAGCTTAGAGCAATGGCTGTAGATTAGTCGCGGCGCTCAAGAGCTGCGGTGATCAATTCCGCATCACTGCCATAATATCTCCGAACATCGCCATCGCGCGGACCGTGAATGACAAGCCAGCGTTCTCCAATTCGCGGGATGCGTATATTACAGCCTCTGTGGAACTGAATGTGTTCCATACGATCCTCAAACACCTGACCAACCGCCCCGAAAACTGCTTCGTCGACATGCCATGTCAGATCAAGAGAAATCGGGCGTGGATGTTCTCGCCGATCCGGTCCGAGCCCGGCGGCAATCACGCAAGTTGTCGGGCCTGATTGCGGACAATCCTCTGACCATTGAGGTGGAGGCGGAGGTGGAGGAAATACCGCCCCTTCACGATATACATATTCTGCACCATCAACCCTGCCGCAAAAAGCTGTGTGGCTATTGGAGGTGTATCGCAGGGCAGCTAGAACGACTTCATCTTGCGAATACCAAGTCATCGAGCAGGCATGGCTGTTTGCCGTCGTCATCAGCGCAAACAGGAATGCCAGAATCCATTTCATTCGTCGATATTACAACTTTTGCGGAGGGGCGGGAAGAGCCTTGGCCGACCTAGCCGCAAATACGCGCTTTGGCGGCTTCGTATTCGGCGACGAGGCGGTCGATATAGACACCGGCGGGTGCGATATCCTTGACCGCGCCAATGCCTTGGCCTGAGCCCCAGATATCCTTCCATGCCTTGGCCGAGTCCGAGCCGAAATTCATTGCGGACGGGTCGCTTTCCGGCAAATCATCCGGGTCGAGTCCGGCGCTGCGGATAGAGCCTTTGAGGTAATTGCCGTGCACGCCGGTAAACAGGCTGGAATAGACGATGTCATCGGATTCGCCCTCGACAATCGCCTGTTTGTAATCCTCTGAGGCACGTGCTTCCTCGGTGGCGATAAAGGCCGAGCCAATATAGCCGAAATCCGCGCCCATAGCCTCTGCTGCCAGAACGGCGGCACCGTTGGCGATAGAGCCGGACAGCGCAAGCGGGCCATCAAAGAATTCGCGGATTTCCTGTATCAAAGCGAAGGGTGATTTCACGCCGGCATGACCGCCCGCGCCCGCACAGACGGCGATCAGGCCATCGGCACCTTTTTCCAGAGCCTTCTTCGCGAACCTGACATTGATGATGTCGTGCATCGTCTTGCCGCCCCAGCTATGGACGGCCTCGTTCAGCTCGACGCGTGCGCCCAGCGACGTAATCACCAGCGGTACTTTGTATCGGGCGCACGTCTCCAGATCCGCTTCGAGACGATCATTAGAGCGGTGAACGATCTGATTGACTGCATAGGGCGCGGCGGGTTTGTCCGGATTGGCTTTGTTATAGCTGTCCAGCTCGGAGGTGATCTCATCGAGCCATTCATCCAGCTGGCTTTGCGGGCGCGCATTCAGCGCCGGAAACGAGCCGATAATGCCCGCCTTGCACTGGGCAATCACCAGTTTTGGATTGGAAATAATGAAAAGCGGCGCGCCGATCACCGGCACGCGCAGATTTGGCGCGATATCAGATGCGTTAGACATGGAAGCTCCCGATCCCCTCCCCGGCGACGGGGCCGGGGTAATGCGTAAGGTCTGACAGGAAGATTAGGGCGCAAGACGAAGTCGGTCTAGTTCGCGTCTACGTCAACTTGCGGCTCAAACCGGCGGGGCATCGGCATGCGCCCACATGTAAAGCGCAAGGTAAGACCGGTGCGGGGCGAAGCGTTCTGCCGTGCGGATGGTCTTGCGGCGTGGGCTGGTCAGGCGTTCCAGGGTTTTGCGCGCGGCGACATCGCCGTCTGGCCAGATGTCGGCTTCGCCAAAATAGAACATATTCATCATATCCGACGTCCACTGGCCCACTCCCCAGATGGCAGTGATGTGGGTGGCGCGATCCGCTGCACTCATCTCGCGCAATTGATCATCGCTCAACGCTCCCCGGCGCGCGAGGTCGGCAATGGCACAGACGGTTTTGGTCTTGGCCCCTGATAGTCCGCACGACCGGAGCAGATCCGTATTGCGTTCGCAGAAATGCTCGGCCAGCGGCGCACCGTTCGCAC
>Ga0316204_10010476_pt1 | contig 11930 bp, 13 predicted proteins | sample 6monrhotite_MG_2_FD_205661 | JGI IMG/M metagenome (GOLD analysis project Ga0316204, IMG submission 205661) | Microbial mat bacterial communities from mineral coupon in-situ incubated in ocean water Damariscotta River, Maine, United States -... | ecosystem: Environmental > Aquatic > Marine >...
ACTCCCGACGTACTTGGACTGTCCGTTCTACGGGAGCAGCTCAAATGCCCGCCATCAGGCCAGGAACTGCTGACGATGGGTCTTGCAGTAGCGCACCAAGATTTCGCGAAACGCGCGTAGCTTTCGTGAGGGCCAAACGTCGGGATGCCCCACCACCCAAACATCCGCATAAGGTTGCGGTTGCAGAACAGGAACCTGCACCAACCTTTCTGAGGCACGCCCAAGGAACATCGGCATCCGGACCACCCCCAATCCAGCCTGGGCCGCACCTATCATTGCGACCATATCGTCGAAGCGAAATCGTACTTTGTTGTTGGGAAACTCTGGACCGATCCCCTGGGGCACATTTGGATGGGCATCATAGACGATCCAATCAATCATCGCGCAAGGGTCAGCGCTGATGCGATCCGCTACGTCCTGATTGGCAAAACTTGCGCTTTCCTGCTTCAAAAGCCGCAGACCCATTAAGGTATCGCCAGGATTTCTGCTGATACGAATTGCAAGGTCAGCTTCACGCCGGGTCAAATCCAACAGGTCATTTGTCGCGAGTATGCGCAGGTCAATACCGGGATGCGCCCTGGTAAACTGGTCAATGACCGGTGCCAGAAAGCTGGCAATCATCAACTGTGGCGCGGTGAGTGTCAGCATGCCCGAAAGCTCCGTTTCCGCCCCTTGCAGTTGGCGCATCATGCTGTGCTCGGTCGTTTCCATCTGTTCGGCATGCCGTGCGAGGACATGGGCGGCCTGTGTGGGGTGGTAACCGTCGCGCAGCCGTTCAAAAAGCGGTTGGTTCAATGCAACTTCGGCACGCCGAACCCGGCGCGCAACAGTTGTGTAGTTGACACCCAAAGCACCAGCCGCGCCAGCCAATGATTGATGGCGAACCAGCATCATGACGGTGCGTAGATCGTCCCATGCAACACTCATCCATGCAGTTTCGCATGTTTCATATGCAAACACACGCGTTCTTACATGATGGGGATACTCTATGTATTCTTCATCATCACTCAACGGAGAAAAGACATGATCTACGCCTACGCTAAAATCACTGTGACCAACCCGGAAGCCTTAGTCGAATACCGCGATGTGGCCGGTGCCGCGCTTGCTAAACATGGCGGCAAAGTTGAAAGTGCTGCCGGAGACTTCACGGTGCTGGACGGCGCGCCAGAAATGCCCAATGTGGCCGCCCTGCTCAGCTTTCCCGACAAAGACGCCGCCATCGCCTGGGCCAATGATCCCGAGCTTGCGGACGTCCATGCCCTGCGCCGCAGCGCAGGTGCCTCTGACATTCTATTGCTGGGCTAAGCGGCGGCGCGGCCAACACAGGGCAAGCCGGCATTCGCAAAGGCGCAAAGATCACGGTCTTTGCCGCGATTTTTGCCAGCGCCGGCAGATGGTCGGTCCTGCCGTTGGCGTCGGGCCGCGCCCTGCGTCTAGATCGACAACCGCGTCGAATGGCTGCCGCGCTCGCGGTAGGGGGTGGTGTCATAATGCGCGCGGTAGCATTTGGAAAAATGTGACGGCGATGCAAAGCCGCAGGCAAGGGCCACGTTGATGACACTCATGTCTGTCTGCATCAACAGATTGCGGGCCTTTTGCAGGCGCAATTCCATGTAATATCGCTTGGGTGAGCGGTTCAGATAGCGCCGGAACAGCCGTTCAAGCTGGCGGGTAGACATGCCGACATCGCGCGCCAGAACCGAGGGGCTGATCGGTTCTTCGATGTTGCTTTCCATCATCTGGATGACCTGGCTCAGCTTGGGATGGCGTACCCCGATGCGGGTTGGCACGCTCAGCCGTTGGGTGTCCTGATCGGTACGGATGGAGGAATAGATCAACTGATCCGCAACCGCATTGGCCAATTCCTCGCCATGATCGTCCGCAATCAGCTTGAGCATCAGATCAATGGACGACGTGCCACCGGCGGTGGTCAATCGGTTTCCGTCCACCACGAACACCGATTTGGTCAGGTTGACCTCCTGAAACTCCTCGGAAAAGCTGTCCTGGTTTTCCCAGTGGATCGTCGCCTTTTTCCCGTCAAGCAACCCGGCCCGCGCCAGCGTATAGGCTGCTGTGCACAGCCCACCGACCATCACGCCCTTGCGCGCCTCGCGGCGCAGCCAGCCCAGCAGTCTCTTGGTCGTTGCCGCCTGCACCTCGATGCCGCCGCAGACCATGATCGTTTCGTCGCGGCCAAGCTCGTCCAGATCGCTGTCCAGCTCAAAAACCGCCCCCGCCGAACTGGTCACCGTCTCGCCGCCTTCGCCAATCATGCGCCAGCTATAGGCCTGTCTGCCAGCCATCCGGTTGGTGATGCGCAGGCATTCAACCGCAGAAGCAAAGCTGAGCAGGGTGAATTGATCCAGAAGGACAAAGACAAAACGACGCGGTTTGTCGGGGTCAACGGGAATGCGGGTGGCCGAGCGCGGTTCTGACATCGCGGCGTCCTTCGATAGAGTGGATTGACTGGTTCAATGTGCATCTTGAACCAGCAGGTGACGTTTACACTGCCCACGCCCGCCAAAGAAGGTCAAGAGGGCGCAATTGGGTTCTGGTCACTGGGGGCTGGCTTTTGTATAGAAAGATGTTTGATAGCGCTGACAGACCCCAACCCCTCAGCGTACATGGGACCGGAGAGACGAACATGACCACTTGGAGCAAATCGAGCTGGCGCGACAAACCGCGTATTCAGATGCCTGACTACCCTGACAGCGCGGCCTTGCAGGCCGTCGAAAATCAGCTGTCCCGGTATCCGGTCCTGGTTTTTGGCGGTGAGGCGCGCAAGCTCAGGGAACAACTGGCAGCGGCCAGCCGCGGCGAGGCATTTTTGTTGCAGGGCGGCGATTGCGCCGAAAGCTTTGAGCAGTTCAGCTCGGATGCGATCCGCGACACCTTCAAAGTCATGTTGCAAATGGCGATGGTGCTGACCAACGGGGCCAAGGTGCCGGTCATCAAGGTTGGCCGCATGGCCGGGCAGTTCGCCAAGCCGCGTTCGGCCCCCACCGAGGTGGTCGATGGCGTTGAGTTGCCAAGTTACCGGGGTGACATCATCAACGGTCTGGACTTCACCCCCGAGGCCCGCATCCCCGATCCTGCAAAGATGTTGCAGGCCTATACGCAGGCTGCGGCAACGCTGAACCTGTTGCGGGCGTTTTCAACCGGCGGCTTTGCCGACATGAGCCAGGTGCATTCCTGGACCCTGGGGTTCACCGACAGTCAGGAAACCAACCGCTACGCCGAGATTGCGACCCGCATTCAGGACACGATTGATTTCATGGCCGCTGCCGGAATCACCGCCAGCACGACACATGAATTTTCCACTGTGGATTTCTACACAAGCCATGAATCGCTGTTGCTGGAATACGAAGAGGCGTTGTGCCGTCAGGACAGCCTTACCGGGCAATGGCTTGCCGGGTCCGGTCACATGATCTGGATCGGGGACCGCACCCGTCAGCCGGATGGCGCACATGTGGAATTTGCCAGTGGCGTGATGAACCCCATCGGTCTCAAGTGTGGCCCGTCGATGACCAGCGATGATCTCAAGAGACTGATGGCCAAGCTGAACCCTGAGAACGAGGCCGGGCGTCTGACGCTGATCGCGCGTTTCGGGGCGGGTAAAGTGGGTGAACATCTGCCACGGCTGATCAAGACGGTGCAGGAAGAGGGCGCAAATGTGGTCTGGACCTGTGACGCGATGCACGGCAACACAATCAAATCCTCCACCGGATACAAGACGCGGCCTTTTGAAAGTGTTCTGCGCGAGGTGCGCGAGTTCTTTGGCGTACATGCGGCCGAAGGCACAATTCCCGGCGGTGTGCATTTTGAAATGACGGGCCAGGACGTGACCGAATGCACTGGCGGCGTGCGGGCGGTCTCGGATGAGGATCTGTCGGACCGTTACCACACCGCCTGTGACCCACGTCTGAATGCGAGCCAGTCGCTTGAGTTGGCATTCCTGGTCGCGGAAGAGCTGACCGCGCGGCGGGTGCAGCAAAAGGCGAAAGCGGCAGGCTGATCTGACCGCTTTGACTGCGGCATCCCCGTGAGGGCTAAGAAAAAATGTGACAGCCCCGGATCAAATCCGGGGCTGTTCTGTTTTCGGGCTGTTTGCGTCGCTAACCTGACTAGGCGGAATCGTCCGATCGCACCACACGCAGGTAACTCGGCCGGTTTGCACTTTGCTCAAGGCTTCCGTTTGGCTCAAAGCGCGTTGCGGGTTCCGCAAACCCTGGAACCGACGTGCCCGCAGGGGCAGGCATCGGGGGCCTGGTTGACCCGGCATCGGGGCCACGGCCAAGCCGCCGTATATCTTTGCTGAGCATTTCAAACCGGCGGGGGGCAAGCCCGACATCGCCCTGTGCCACAAGACACCCCAATATGCGGCTGACATCCCCCAGATCGCTCCTGAGTGGCAACAATACCATACGCCCCTGCAACGCGGGTTTGCCTTGGGCGTCATGGGAGACCATCCGAACGGTCGCGGTGGCCGGCATCTGAAAAACCTCTTCCAGCAGATCAGACAGGCCGCGCCGCGCGGGTTGGCAGAACAGCGCCGTGAGCGGCATGCCGCGCACCTCCATGCCCATCAGGTCATTCAGGTGCCCGCCTGCAATGCGCAGGCGGGCTATGCCCGGCGCGATACGTTCAAGGATGAAGGTGTTTTCAAGCGCCATCTCGATGCCACGCGGATCAATCTGAGACCGCTTGGGCAATTGATTCATGCCACGCAGCGCTTCCCAATAGGCTTCAACCTGCGCAACGGCGGTGTATCCGGTTTCTGGTTTGTATTCTGCCATACGGATCACATTCTGCGCGTTATGGTTGTGCTTGTCCATCGGCGTTCACCTTCATTCGTCCAATACGGTTGCTGAGAACGGCGCCCTGAGCCGCCTGCGCACCACCGTCAGTGTCGCGCTGTCCCAAATTCGTTACCGGAACCTTAATACCGCATGTTTCGTTCAATTGCTCGGCTTTCTGGCCTGCTGGTTAATGCCAGGATCACGCTGGGGGTTGCCCCGGCTGGGGGTTTCACCCTATTTCACTGTCGAACCGACATCGAGCAAAGGCCCCCGCATGATCAAATCCATGACTGGTTTCGCCTCTCAAAGCGGCACCGAACCCCCTTTCAGCTGGACCTGGGAGCTGCGCGGGGTGAATGGCAAGGGGCTGGACCTGCGCCTGCGCGTGCCTGACTGGGTGGATGGACTGGAGACCGGGCTGCGCAAGAAACTCGGTGCCGTGGCGGCGCGCGGCAACATCACCTGCAACCTGCGCCTGTCCCGCGAAGAAGGCGGCGGCACGCTCGAAATCAACGATGAACAGGTTCAGCTTGTGTTGGCCGCCCTGCAAGAAATTGAAAGCCGGGCAATGGACGCGGGGGTGTCTCTGGCGCCGTCCAAAGCGACCGACATCGTGACAATGCGCGGAGTGTTGGAACAAAAGGCCCATGACGATGACACCGCGCCGTTGTGCAAGGTTCTGCTGGCGGATTTTGACACGGTGGTTTCGGATTTCGATGCGATGCGCCAATCCGAGGGGCAGGCGCTTGGCGCTGTTCTGAGCAACCAGTTGGATGAGATTGCCGCGCTGACGGCAGAGGCCGGGAACGCCGCACAGGCCCGCAACGCGCAGATGGTCGAGACGCTGCGCCGCAATCTGGCGCGGGTGATGGACAACACCGATGGGCTGGACCCGGCCCGGATCACCCAAGAGCTTGCCCTGATTGCCGTCAAGGCGGACATCACTGAAGAGCTGGACCGGCTGCGCGCCCATGTCGACGCGGCGCTGGCCCTGCTGTCCGAGGGCGGGGCCGTGGGCCGCAAGCTGGATTTCCTGATGCAGGAGTTCAACCGGGAAGCCAACACGCTGTGCTCCAAGGCGCAGATGAAGGAATTGACCGCAACGGGTCTCGCGCTCAAGGCGGTGATCGACCAGATGCGTGAACAAGTACAGAATGTGGAGTAGGTGATGGCACCCGGCACCGGTGATAGACGCGGTCTTTTGATCATCCTCAGCTCGCCCTCCGGCGCGGGCAAATCCACGCTGGCGCGGCGGTTGCGCGAGTGGGACGCGGATTTGTGTTTTTCCGTCTCATCCACAACCCGACCGTCACGGCCGGGCGAAGTCGATGGTACGGATTATCATTTCTTGTCCGAAACCGACTTCAAGGCGCTGGTGGCCAATGGTGACATGCTCGAACACGCGCATGTATTCGGCAATTTTTACGGCTCTCCCCGCGCACCGGTACAGGCGGCGATTGATGCGGGAAAGGACGTGCTTTTTGACATCGACTGGCAGGGCGCACAGCAGATCCGCAATTCGGTTCTGGGGCAACACACCCTGTCGATCTTTCTTTTGCCGCCGTCGATTGGCGAATTGCACCGTCGCCTTGTTGCGCGCGGTCAGGACAACGCCGAGACAATCGCGCGCAGGATGCAGAAAAGCTGGGACGAGATCAGCCATTGGGACGGGTATGATTTTGTCCTGATTAATGACGATCTGGACGCCACCGAGGCCCAGCTCAAGTCCATCATAACCGCAACACGGCTGCGGCGCTCGCAACAGCCTGACCTGACCGCCCACGTGCGAAAGCTGCACACCGAATTTGAGGAGCTGCCATGACAATTTATGCCCTGGGGGACCAGACCCCGACCGTGCACGATGATGCCTGGGTTGCGCCGGACGCAAATGTGATCGGCAAGGTGCGTCTGGATGCGGGTAGTTCCGTGTGGTTTGCAAGCACGCTGCGCGGTGACAACGAATTGATCCACGTCGGCACCGGCAGCAACGTACAGGAAAACTGTGTATTTCATACGGATATGGGGTTTCCGCTGACCCTTGGCGAAAATTGCACCATCGGCCACAAGGTCATGTTGCACGGCTGCACCATTGGCGACAATACGTTGATCGGGATGGGGGCAACGGTCCTGAACGGGGCCAGGATCGGCAAGAATTGCCTGATCGGGGCGGGGGCGCTGATTACGGAAAACAAGGTGATCCCGGACGGATCACTGGTGATGGGCGTGCCGGGAAAAGTGGTGCGTGAACTGGACGCTGCCGCAATCAGCATGCTGACGGCAAGCGCCCTGCACTATGCCGACAACGCCGCGCGGTTCCGCCGGGATCTGAAACCCGTCTAGGTCATGTCAGAAGAACACTTCGTGTCCGACATCATCGCTGCACTGCCGCTGCCGACGATTGGCATCAACAGTCACGAACGTATCTTTGCCATGAACCCGGCGGCGGCCGAGCTTTTTGGGGCGGCGGCTCTGGGCCGTCACTTTGTCACGGCACTGCGGCAACCGGCTCTGGTTGAAGCGGTCGAATCGTGTTTGCAGGACAAAAAGGCAAGGCGCGCGGCCTTTCTGGCCGGAAACACAGGTGCCAACACCACCTTCGACGTGACCCTGAAGGCCGTGGGAAACAGCGGGTCGCTGATCGCAAGTTTTCAGGATGTCACCCAAATGGCCGAAGCAAGCCAGATGCGCCGCGACTTTGTTGCCAACGTCAGCCATGAATTGCGGACACCCCTGACAGCATTGTCGGGATTCATCGAAACCCTGCGTGGCCCGGCAAAGGACGATACCGTGGCGCGGGACCGGTTCCTTGGCATCATGGCCGAAGAAGCAGGACGCATGAATCGTCTGGTCGACGACCTTCTGTCGCTCAACCGTGTCGAGAGTGACGAGCGCGATAGGCCCACGGATCAATGTGACGTCGGTGAGGTCTTGCAAACGGCGGTGCGCAACCTGATGCCACTGGCCGTGGACAAAGATGTATCGCTTGGCATTAATCTGGGCGCCGATCCCCTGATCGTGACCGGGGACCGCGACCAGTTGTTACAGGTTTTCACAAACCTGGTCGAAAACGCAATCAAATACGGCGGTGCCGGAAACGGCGTCACAATTGCAACTGAAAGCATGGACCATGACCCGGCACTGCGTGCGCCGGGATTGCGCGTGATGGTCACCGATCGCGGACCGGGCATTGATCCGCTGCACCTGCCGCGCCTGACGGAACGCTTTTACCGCGCTGACAGTCATCGCAGCAGGTCGCTGGGCGGCACGGGTCTGGGACTTGCGATTGTAAAACATATCCTGAACCGTCACCGGGGACGGTTGCGCATCCATTCGGACCTTGGCGACGGGTCAACTTTTACGGTGATCCTGCCGCGGGGGGAAAAGTAGCGCGCCGCCCGGTTCCCGACCACGCATTACCGCCGCACCGGGTCATTTGAGATGGGCAAAGGCCTCGTCCGGGACCGGCTCCATCTCGCCGCCATTGGCCCAGTCCATCAAAAGACAGGACGATCCCTTGCGCTGAAAATAGGTGGCCTCAAGAGCGTACCAGCCCGCAGAGGGCACTTCGACCTCGGCCACACCATTGGATTCGCAGGCATGTACTTCATCATATAGCGCGACCTGCTGGCCACCGATGCTGGCGATGATGCCGTCGTTGCTGATGATCTCGAGCTGATAGCTGCCCGCGGCGTCGAATTTGATGAAGCCGCTGATCGCCGCCGCGACCTTGGTTTCCTTCTTTGACGTCAACGTCATCTCACCCGGTTCACTGTCGAGATAGGACAGGCCGATCAACGCCGGGCCGGGTACGGCATCCGCAAGAAGTCCGTTGGCATGTGCCAGGGTCTTGATCGGGCTGCCGTAGGCATAGGATACAGCTAGACCCGGTGCCAGGCTGGCGGCGTCCGGCTGCGGGTCGGCAAGGGTCAGGGTAAGTGGATCGGCCCAGGCAGGCAGGGCCAGTACGAGGCCCAGCAGGGGGGCAGCATATGTGTTCATGAGAGGTGTCCCGTTGGTGGTGTTGCTGTTTTTATTGCGCCATACACTGCGTCACCGCGCGGCCTCTGTCTAGGGCCTTGACGGGGCGGCTTTTGATGGCACCCCATTGGCTCTTGCACCGGATTACAATCCGTCCTAGAAGGCGCGCACTTAAACCCGCAGTCGGGGTTGGGCCTTTTGGGGAGAAATCCCAGAACGTCCGCCGGTTGGTCCTTCTGGATCATACCCCCGATGAGGCTAAACCGGAAAGGTATAAAGACATGGCTCTTCCTGAGTTCTCCATGCGCCAGCTGCTTGAAGCAGGCGTACACTTCGGCCACCAGACGCAGCGCTGGAACCCACGCATGGGTCCGTACATCTACGGCGCGCGCAATGGCATTCACATCATGGACCTGACACAGACCGTCCCAATGTTGGACGAGGCTCTGAAAGTCATTCGTGACACGGTCGCCAAGGGCGGCAGCATTCTTTTTGTCGGCACCAAGCGTCAGGCTGCACAGCCCATCGCGGATGCGGCAGAAAAATGCGCACAGTATTATATGAACCACCGCTGGCTTGGCGGCACCTTGACCAACTGGCAGACCGTGTCCAAGTCCATCCAGCGTCTCAAGGGTATCGACGAGCAGTCCGAGCGTGGCTTTGAAGGTCTGACCAAGAAAGAGCGTCTGGGCATGGAACGTGACCAGGGCAAGCTTCAGGCATCGCTTGGCGGTATTCGCGAAATGGGTGGCCGTCCCGACCTGATCTTTGTCATCGACGTGAAAAAAGAAGCCCTGGCAATTGCCGAAGCCAACAAGCTGGGCATTCCGGTTGTGGCTGTGGTCGACACCAACTGCTCGCCTGATGGCATCGACTACATCATCCCCGGCAACGACGACGCGGCCCGTGCCATTGGTCTGTATACCGATCTGGCAGCCCGCGCCGCGCTTGACGGCATGTCCGCCCAACTGGGTGCGGCTGGTGTCGATCTGGGTGCGATGGAAGAAGCCCCGGTTGAAGAGGCGCTGACCGAAGAAGCCCCGGCAGTGGAAGAAGCACCAGCGGCAGAAGCAGCCGTCGAAAGCTAGATCCCGGCACCACTGGGTTGACATGGGGGCAGGGGATACCTGCCCCGTCTGAAGTATTGCAAAAGGAGAACCAAAAGATGGCGATTACAGCATCTATGGTCAAAGAACTGCGCGACAGCACCGGCGCAGGCATGATGGACGCCAAGAAGGCGTTGACCGAAAATGACGGCGACATGGAAGCGGCGGTCGATTGGCTGCGCACCAAGGGTCTGGCCAAGGCGGCCAAGAAATCCGGTCGTACGGCGGCCGAAGGTCTGGTTGCGGTTCAGGTCAGCGACGGCCACGGCGTTGCGGTTGAAGTGAACTCCGAGACCGATTTTGTCGGCAAGAACGCCGATTTCCAGAAAATGGTCGGCGGCATCGCCTCCGTTGCTCTGGGCGCGTCCGATCTGGACGGCTTGAAAGCGGCTGACATGAACGGCAAGACCGTTGAGCAGACTGTGACCGACGCCGTTGCCGTGATTGGCGAAAACATGTCCGTGCGCCGCATGTCGGCCATCGACGGCGATACGGTGGTCTCCTATGTCCACAACGCCGCCGCACCGGGTATGGGCAAGATCGGCGTTCTGGTTGCAATGACCGGTGGTGATGAAGCCTTTGGCAAGCAGGTTGCAATGCACATTGCGGCAACCAACCCTGCGTCCCTGTCAGAGGATGATCTTGACCAGGCAGTGGTCGAGAAAGAAAAACAGGTCCAGATGGACATCGCCCGCGAATCCGGCAAGCCCGAAGCAGTCATCGAGAAAATGATCGTTGGCCGGATGAAAAAGTATATGTCCGAAGTGACATTGGTGAACCAGCAATTCGTCATCAACCCCGACGTGAGCGTTGGTCAGGCCGCCAAGGAGGCAGGTGCCACCATCACCGGCTACGTGCGTCTGGAAGTGGGCGAAGGCATCGAAGTCATCAAGGAAGACTTTGCCGCAGAGGTCGCCAAGGCCGTTCAGGGCTAAGACCTCTTCACGAATTCAAATAGAGGGGCGCAGTATTGCGCCCCTTTTTTGTTGCGCAGAGATGGCCTTTCCCTGTCTGATGCCCGTGACCTGAAAGCAAGGGGATCACCGATGGACCGCAAACTTTATGTCGGCGCACTGACCGACAACCGCCGCTGGGACAGGATCACGATCCGGCCCGACGACGTCTTTGTTGTCACACCGCCAAAATGCGGCACCACATGGATGCAGACCATCGTCGCCCTGCTCTTGTCGGGTGATCCTGACGTTGAAACCGAACTGTCGGTCAAGATGCCGTGGGTCGACATCCGCATCCGCGAGATGGACGAGGTCGCGGAACGGTTGGCGGCGATGGAGCACCGCCGCAGCCTGAAAAGCCATACGCCAATGGATGGGTTGCCTCATGATGAGCGGGGGCAATACCTGTGTGTTTTCCGGCATCCGCTCGACGCGCATTTTTCGTTTCGCAAGCACGTGCGAAACATCCCGATGAACTGGTTTGACCTGTTCTATCCCGAAGGCGATGACGACACGACGTTCAGACGGTTTCTGGATGGGGCCGCCGAAGGGTTTGACGCGGACGCCATGCCGCTGGCCCATATCGTTCAGCACTACAAGGCCGCGCTGGCGCTGTCGGATCAGCCAAATGTCACCTTGTTTCACTATGCTGACATGACCCGTGATTTGCCGGGGACATTTGCAAAAGTGGCGGACCTTCTGGGGATTGAATATCCACCTGCGCTGATGGAGGAACTGGTCCAGGCGGCGACATTTGATCACATGAAAACAAATGCCGACCGATATGCCCCGTCTGGCGGGAAGGGTTTCATGAAATCGGATTCGGAATTTTTTCACAGCGGCACCAGTGGCAAATGGCACGGTAAACTGACCGCTGAACAACTGGACGCTTATGAGTATGTGTTGGAGGGATTTGAGCTGAGTGCCGATGAGCGCCATTGGCTTGAACACGGCAACGCTACCGCTGAGCGGCAATAACCAAGGTCCAGGTCAGTGGGGCTGAAGAATACGCCCCACTGAGTCCGGTACGACAACAGAGCCTTGCAATTTCAAAGATGTCGGCGCGGATGTCCCCCATGATCAATTCACGTGGC
>Ga0316204_10010477_pt1 | contig 11929 bp, 7 predicted proteins | sample 6monrhotite_MG_2_FD_205661 | JGI IMG/M metagenome (GOLD analysis project Ga0316204, IMG submission 205661) | Microbial mat bacterial communities from mineral coupon in-situ incubated in ocean water Damariscotta River, Maine, United States -... | ecosystem: Environmental > Aquatic > Marine >...
AAATGTTGGCTTATTGCACACTTCAATAGCTCCTTTAACACGGCAGAGCCAATACCTGAATGCCTGTAGTTTTTTAGCACCGCCATGCGCCCAATATGCCCGTCGGGTTTGATGCGCCCTGTGGCAATAGGCGTATTGCGAATATCAGTAACCAGAGCATGAATACAGGTAGCGTCATCTTTGTCCCATTCTAACTCCTCAGGCACTAATTGCTCATCGATAAATACTTCACGCCTTACCTTGCTCAGTGCGGTTTTATCTTTTTCCCATGTGGTGATATTGAGCTGGTATTCCATAGCTTCAGTCTTCGCTTAAATATATACTACCTGCATTAAATAAATCGATCATCAACTGAGCTTCTTTAGCTTCTGAAGAACTTAGTAAATCTAATGATAATGTTCTGTTATTACAGATCTTTATAGCAAAATCATTTGAGACTTTGTAGTCCTGTCCATCAATAAAAAGAATAGCTTCATTGTTTTTAGATTTAAATGCAAAACGACTCGCAGGATGACGTTTTAGTAGCGCACCATCAGCTACATCAGTGATTAACTCATTGATTGATTCTACAGGAGTGTCAGCAGTTTCGGTGTATTCAGATTTTGCATCGCTCATATAACGGCCAAACCAGCGCTCAACTTCCGGGTGATTGGGATTTAAATATTCCTGAAATATATCTTTAACTCGTTTAATGGCATCTGATGTTATTTCAGAAGGATTCGCCTGAGTTTTTAAATCAGCATCCTGATAGGTTAGTTTGGCAGATAAATTCTGTGTAATGTGTGCTATGAAATCATTTAACAAATCAGCATGACTAACTGCCCGGTAACCCACTGAGAAGCTTATACTCTCACCCAGTGATACACCGTGATGCGAAACATTCGGTGGGATATAAATCATATCACCGGGTTCCAGAATCCACTCCTGTTCAGCATTAAATGTTTTTTGAATGCGTAGTGGTGTGCCATCTGCCTGGTTATCTTCTGTAACTTCAGCGGTGCTTATCTGCCAGCGGCGCTTGCCCGTACCCTGAATGATAAACACATCATACAGATCAAAGTGAGGCCCCACCGAACCCTGGTCAGCGGCATAACTGGACATTAAATCATCGAAGCGCCAGTCGGGAATAAAACGAAACTGATCAGAGATGCAGGCAAGTTCTGGAATCACTTTTTCCAGATCGTTAATAGCCAGGGTCCAGTGAGATTCAGGCAAATTATTAAAAACCTGTTCATCCATTGGGCCAAATATGGGGAACCATGGGTGTTCACCATCTTTCTCCATGATAATGCGTGAGTTGACTTCTTCTTCGCAGGAGAGGCCGGCGAGTTCTTCGGCGGTTATCGGGCATTGAAAGTCTGGAAAGGCCTGGCGAACTACCAGAGGTTTCTTCTGCCAATATTCTTCAAGAAACTGTTCAGGGGTAATATTGCCTAGTGGGCTGGTTGATTCATTCATAGTAGCTTATTGTACAGTTTCAGCGAACAACAGGTTGTCAGGGTTAAGCCCCCCTCTTAGCAAAAGAGGGGTTGGGGGAGATTAAATCCCCCTAGGTCCCCCTTTTGCTAAGGGGGAAATTATGGTGGGCAAAAAAGCGAGCCCACCCTACGTATTACATCTTGAGCTGATTAGATATTTTTTGTTTGCTCAACCGCATTACCAATGTAGTTCATGGGCGTCATTGCCATTAGCTGATCTTTGGCTTCCTGTGGAATCTCCAGCTTCTGCACAAACTCCTGCATAATCTGCTGGTTAACCCGTTTGCCGCGGGTCAGTTCTTTAAGTTTTTCATATGGCTCTTCAATGCCGTAGCGGCGCATAACCGTCTGAATTGGCTCAGCCAGAACTTCCCAGTTACTGTCCAGATCAGCTTCAAGTGCTGCCGGGTTAATTTCTAATTTACCCAGGCCACGTAATGCAGATGTGTAAGCAATACTGGAATGCGCAAAACCTACGCCTAGCGAGCGTAATACGGTTGAGTCTGTCAGGTCACGTTGCCAGCGAGAAATGGGTAACTTCATTGTCAGGTGGCCAAATAAAGCATTGGCAATTCCCAGGTTACCTTCGGCATTTTCAAAGTCGATAGGGTTAACTTTGTGCGGCATGGTAGAGGAGCCAATTTCACCCGCAATGGTTTTCTGTTTAAAATAACCCACAGAAATATAACCCCAGATATCACGGCTGATATCTATGAGAATAGTATTAAAGCGAGAGATCGCATCAAACAGCTCTGCCATATAATCATGTGGTTCAATTTGAATTGTGTAAGGGTTAAAAGTAATACCAAGGGATTCAATAAATTTCTGTGCAAAGTTTGCCCAGTCAAAATCAGGGTAGGCTGAAAGGTGGGCATTGTAGTTACCCACAGCGCCATTGATTTTACCTAACAGCTCTACTGCTGCTACCTGATCACGTTGACGTTGCAAGCGGTAAACTACATTGGCAATTTCTTTACCCATGGTAGAAGGCGAAGCTGGTTGTCCATGAGTACGGCATAACATGGGTTGTTCAGCCAGCTCATGTGCCAGTGATTTCATGGTAGAGATAATCTCATCCATCTGTGCAAGCATGACCTGGTTTCTGCCTTCAGTTAGCATCAGGGCGTGTGACAGGTTATTAATGTCTTCTGAAGTACAGGCAAAGTGAATAAATTCAGAAATGGCTTCTAATTCTGTATTACCGGTGATTTTTTCTTTCAGAAAATACTCGACCGCTTTTACATCATGGTTGGTAGTGCGCTCAATGTTTTTAACGCGTTGGGCATCTTCTACACTGAATTTTTCAGCAATGTTGTTGAGCAGGTTATTTGCATGCTCCCCCAGTGGTGGAACTTCAGCAATGGCTTTCTCATTAGCCAGTGCCTGTAACCAACGCACTTCAACCAGTACGCGGTGACGGATCAGGCCATATTCACTAAAAATGGGCTGATAATCTGTTGTTTTGCTGCCATAGCGGCCATCAACGGGTGAAATTGCTGTGAGTTCAGTAAGTTGCATAAATTCGGTCTTTATATATAAGTAAATCAGTCTAAAATTAAGCTGAATAGTTCAGCTATCTAATTCAGGTGGGCTCACTCATAATTGAGTGACTAGCTGCGGTGGTTTTAACCACAACTAACAAAATTGCGTTGAATTATACAGGCCCTGCTTATTCGGCGTAAAAAAAATTTACTTAAATGGAGTCAAAATGACCGAAGTTCGCATAGAAAAAGACAGTATGGGTGAATTAGAAGTGCCCGTTAATGCCCTTTATGGCGCACAAACTCAGCGAGCCATTAATAATTTCCCGGTAAGTGGGCTTAGTGTTCCCAGGGCCTTTATTAATGCGCTAGGCCTGATCAAGGCAGCCTGTGCCCAGGTTAACTGTGATATGGCTGAAATGGAGCAGTACCAGGCGGATGCGATTATTGCTGCGGCGAATAAGGTCAGTGCCGGGGAATATGACGCGCAATTCCCCATTGATATATTTCAGACTGGATCGGGAACCAGCACAAATATGAACGCCAATGAAGTAATTTCTCATCTGGCCTCTGAAGACACCGGTTTAGAGATTCACCCGAATGATCATGTGAATATGGGGCAGAGCTCAAACGATGTCATCCCAACAGCGATTCACGTGAGTGCCAGTTTACAGACGGCTGAACAGTTGATACCTGCATTGCAGCATTTGAAAGACACCATTGATAAGCGCTGTGTCGAGCTGGCTAAAGTGATAAAAACGGGACGCACCCATCTAATGGATGCAATGCCGGTGAGTATGGCGCAGGAAATGGGCGCCTGGTCGGCGCAGATTGGTTTAGGTATTGAACGATTAAATTCAGCGATGCCGCGTATCAGTTCGTTGGTGCAGGGTGGTACTGCAGTAGGCACAGGAATCAATGCCCATGAAGATTTTGCTGATAAGTTTGCCATGCAGATGAGCAAATTAACCGGTCACCTGTTCACCAGTAACCCAAATAAGTTTGAAGGCCTGAGTGCTCAGGATGCAGCGGTGGAATTAAGCGGGCAATTGAAAACAATCGCAGTGAGTCTGATGAAAATATCTAATGACTTACGCTGGATGAATTCAGGTCCGCTTGCAGGACTCGGCGAAATTGCGCTGCCTGCCTTACAACCGGGTAGCAGTATTATGCCGGGTAAGGTAAATCCGGTGATACCAGAGTCTATGGCGATGGTCTGTGCGCAGGTTATTGGTAATGATGCCACGATTACTATTGGTGGTCAGGCAGGTAACTTTCAACTTAATGTGATGTTACCGGTGATTGCCTATAATCTTTTACAGAGCATCGAGATTCTGGCTAATGGCAGTCGCATGCTGGCGGATAAGGCCATCGAGGGATTTACGGTTAATCAGGAAAATATAGAAGGGGCTTTGGGCAAAAATCCAATCCTGGTCACAGCTCTGAACCCGGTGATTGGCTATGAATTAGGGGCGAAGATTGCAAAGACCGCTTATGCAGAAGGCAGAGCCGTATTAGATGTGGCTGAGCAGATGACGGACTTGTCCCGTGAGGAACTGGAAAAACTATTATCACCTGAGAAACTAACTAAAGGTGGTATTACCAAATAACTCAAAGTCAAAAGCAAAGGCTTTGGCGCAGAGACACAGAGGTTTTTTAAAGGATGTTGCCAGGCTTTTTTATAGATGCAGCCTTTATGGTTTTTTCTAAAGTAAACTCCGTGCCTCAGCGCCTCTGTGTCAAAAAATTTTCATTAACCAATTGCCGCCTATCTCAATGGAGACAAAGCTAGTGGATAAAATGATATCCAAAATTGAAATGCTAAATAACATTGGCATCGCTTTATCTTCTGAACATAACAGTCAACGTATTCTGGAATTAATTCTACAGGGAGCAAAGCAGTTAACCAATGCGGATGGTGGCACGCTTTATACATTAAATGATAATGATGAATTAGTTTTCGAGATAGTCTCAACAGATTCCCTGCATATTTATATGGGGGGAACCTCAAATCACGCAATTGAGTTTCCTCATTTATCCTTGCATGTTGATGGACATGAAAATTTATCGATGGTGGTTACCAGTGCGGTGATTAATGATAAAACCATTAATATTTCAGATGCCTATCATGCAAAAGGTTATGATTTTAGTGGCACGCGTAAATTTGATGAAAGTACAGGTTACAGAACCCGGTCGCTGCTGACTATTCCAATGAAAAACCACAAGTCAGATATTATTGGGGTTTTGCAATTAATAAACTCCACTGATCATTACACTGGTGAGGTCGTTGATTTTTCCAGAGAGGATCAAAAACTTGCTGAGTCATTAGCTTCACAGGCCGCTGTTGCACTGACTAATAAAAAGTTGATTGATGAGCAAAAAGCCTTATTCGAATCATTTATAAAAATTATTGCAACTGCAATTGATGAAAAGTCGCCTTATACAGGCGGACATTGCAGACGGCTCCCCGAGCTTACTATGATGATTGCAGATGCCTGCCATAATGATAGTCATGGTGGTTTGAAAGACTTTAATATGACAGATAGAGATCGTTATGAGTTGATGATTGCCGGGTGGTTACATGATTGCGGAAAGGTTGCTACGCCAGAATATGTGATTGATAAGTCGACAAAGCTCGAGACAATATATGATCGAATTAATACGCTTAATGCGCGCTTTGAAATTTTGAAACGAGAGGCAAAAATTGTTTTTCTGGAAAAACAACTCGAAGCCCTGAAAACGGCAGATGAAAATATTTTAAGCGAGGCACAGCATCAGTATGAACAAACCATAGAGCGACTGGATAACGATAAGGCATTTATTGCACTTGCTAATGTTGGTGGTGAATATATGTCTGAAGAAAAGCAGAACAGGGTGAGAGAAATTGCTAATTACAAAATTAGCAATGACAATGGTGAAATGCAAAATTTTCTTGATGATGATGAAATCAAAAACCTGACAATTGCCAAAGGTACCCTGACCACCGAAGAGCGTGAAGTGATTAATAATCATATTGTTGTTACTATCAAAATGTTAGATCAATTACCATTTCCTAAACATCTTGAGAATGTTCCTGAGTATGCTGGCGGGCATCATGAACGTATGGATGGTAATGGATACCCGAAAGGATTAACTCGAAGTCAAATGTCATGGCAGGCAAGAATGATGGGAATAGCGGACATATTTGAAGCCTTAAGTGCTCGTGACAGACCTTATAAAGAAGGCAAGAAACTTAGTGAATGCCTGGATATTCTTGGCAAAATGAAACTGGATAATCATATTGACCCAGAAATATTTAATGTGTTTGTGCGTGAAAAAGTTTATCTGCAATATGCAAAAGAATTTTTAACACCTGAGCAGATTGATGAGGTGGATCATACTCAAATTCCCGGTTATAGTGACGATTGATAAGAGCAGGTTAAAGTTAAAATTTCAATGTGTAAATTTCTTTTACACTACTAGTTCGAGTTTCATTAATCAGAGTATTCAAAAATAAGCTAAAACAATGATTTTATATTGTTTTTTTATGCATGGATTTGTAATTGCATAATATGCTTTCTTTAATCAACAGTAATATTGGAGGAATGTTTAAATTATAGAAAACTGGAAGATTAAGAGTAAACCATAAAATAGGGATATACACAAAAGGCTTTTCGGGGAAAGAGGCTTCAGACCTGCTGTATCGTCTGATATTAATCGATTGTGTTTTTAATGGATCCTTAATATTTTGATAGCTTTTTTCGCAGAGGTATATTTTAAAGCAGCCGCTGATCCGATTGCCCTCAATATATAACAAAATATTAACAGGGATTTCATATGATAAATCAAAAACAATACAGAAAAAAATCGTATAGACCTATTTTAGCTTCAGGTGTCGGATTATTTATCTTATTTCAAGGATTAAATGCTCAGGCAGCAGCTCCTGCTTATACCGATGTAACAGTTACTGCAGGGCTATCTCACGTTATGTCAGCAACGCTTGATTTATATACAGGCGGTGCAGCGGCCTGGATTGATTATGATAACGATAACTATGATGATTTGTTTGTGCCTAACCCAAATAAAGGGCAGGCTGGTTGGTTATATCATAACAATCAAGATGGTACATTTACTGAAGTGGCTGCTCAGGCTGGCATACAGGATATAAATCACTCGGGTATGGGCGTAGCCATTGGTGATTATAATGGAGATGGTTTTGACGATGTATTTATTGCCCACGGTTCAAATACTGCGGCAGAACCATTTCTGGGTGATGAGCCAAATACATTATACAAAAATAATGGAGATGGGACTTTTTCTGATGTAACGCAAGTAGCTAACCTTCATAACGAATCGTTTAATAGCATGGTTGCCTCATTTGGTGATATTGATGGAGACGGTGATTTAGATTTATATGTTGGAAACTATTTGCCTCAGGGAAATATGTCCAGCTCAGTAACTGTAAACGACAGTTGTGAGGCAAATAATTTTTATCTGAATAATGGTGATGGTAGTTTTATAGAAGTTGGAGCGCAGCTGGGAGTTGATAATGCCGGTTGTGCTCTGGGCACCATTATGACGGATTATGATCTTGATGGTGATCTGGATATTTATGTAACCAATGATTTTACTAACCCGCCTGAGGTTGTCAGTGGTGCATTCTTTTTTGATTTTCCGGATACAATTTATCGCAATGATGGGTTAGATTCTTCTGGCACACCTGTGTTTACTGCTGATCTGGCATCGAATTTAAAAGATACTGGTAATGGTATGGGGATAACCACAGGGGATTATGATAACGACGGTGACTTTGATTACTATACGTCAAGCTTTACAAATGGCGATGGAACTGTAGTGAGTAGTGTGCTCAATCAAAATCAGTTGTCTCAGACAGGTTTTGCTACTTTTATAGATAAATCAATAGATGCGGGTGTGTTAGATGTTAGATCTGAAACTAATACAACCCAGGGTTCAACCATTGCCTGGGGAGTTTCATTTGTTGATGTTAATAATGACGGTTATGTTGATATCTATAAAGCAGATGGCTGTATTAATGGTGGTTGTGAGGTGTCAGAGTTTTCAGAGACTCAACCCTGGGGTGCTATTTTTTCAGGACAGGAGCAACCTAATAATCTGTATATGAACAACAGAGATGGAACGTTTACAGATGCCGCTGCTAGTTCTGGTGTGCAGGGGCTTGTAACTGACCCACTTAAAAAAGCGATTGTATGTCCATGGACATTAAACACCGACTTCACCTGTTTTGATCAGAGTCGAAGTGTTATTACTTCTGATTATGATAATGATGGTGATATGGACCTGTTTGTTTTAAATGGTACATCCACATCACGTCTGTATCGAAATGACAGCATTACCAGCTACACACCCGCAGATGCGCAATGGTTGTCTTTACGCTTACAGGGAGTTGACGGAAATCATCGTGGAATTGGTGCTCGAGTTCGTGTGTTTAGTGGTGCGGGCAAAAACTCAAACATACAGATTCGTGAAATCTCTTCTGGTTCAGGGCATAGTTCAACTAGTAGCTTTGCAGTGCATTTTGGTTTAGGCAGAGAACATTTTGCCAGCCAGACTATAGTGTATTGGCCAAGTGGCTGTGTTCAGGCAGTTGGGCGCTTATCTGCCGGAAGCCATACGATTGTAGAGAACTGTAGTGATTCTAATAAAGTCGTCGGGCGTATGACCTGGAATGGCATCGGTGTTCCCAATGCGGTGATTTGGGATGCATTGCGTTATCCCGAAAGTATAACCACCACCGATGCTGCAGGCTTCTTTGTGTTTGAAGGGTACAACGACGGTGATTTTATTTTTCTGAATCCGAACTCGTCTCGAACCGGGTTTAGCTCACTGCAAACAAGTGTAATTGTACAATTAGAAAATGGAGACTCCGTTGATACAGAAATCGCTTTAAGCTTAAGTCCAGGTTATCTTGCGGGTTATATGAATCTTGAAAATGGAAAGCCATTAGTTGATACAGGTATCTGGGAAATTCTTTCTTATCCTGAAAGTATTACCACAACCGATGAGTCGGGTTTGTATGTAATGGGCGGATTTGCAGATGGTGACTTTTTATGGATAAACCCTTTTAGTCGTGGTCAGGTATTAAATGTATCCACAAACTCAACAATTACGAATCATGATGGCAGTGGCATGAGAGGCCCTGATTATATTGGTGAGTTTAAACCGGATACAATATCGGGATATTTTCATGGAAGTGATGGGCAACCATTAAAAGATATGACGATATGGAATGCGTTAAACTTCGAAAACACTACAGTTCAGACTGATTCAAGTGGTTTTTATATTATGGGTAACTCACCTGAAGGTGATTACGTGTTTTTGAATCCATTTGGTGGAAATAGTCATTTCAATGTTGTCTCGCAAGGGCCAACTCTGTTTGGAATAAAACCAGCAGGGGCCTCTACGGATAATAATTATGTAGCAACGCCTAAGTAAAGCAGATTTTTTGTTTGGGTAAGGGAATACCCAAACAAAAATTTTAGTCGTTAGTCGTTAGTCGTTAGTCGTTAGTCGTTAGTCGTTAGTCGTTAGTCGTTAGTCGTTAGTCGTTAGTCGTTAGTCGTTAAAAAAACAAGCTATGCTTGTTTTTTTAACTCACAGCTTCGCTGTGAGACGAAAGACGTTCTTTTATCCCTCACCAGCCTGTCGAGTCACATCCACATAAAGCTTAATCTTCTGTCCGGGTTGCAGGTATTTGCTGCTAAAACTGTTCCAGCGTTTCAGGTCACTCATTGCAACATTAAATTTCTGTGCAATTAAATAAAGTGAGTCACCGTTTCTTACCCGATAAGAAATGCGTTGAATCGTGTTATTGCTGTTTCGGGCAGAGGCTCTTGTGGCAGAAGGTGATTTACTCCAGATAACCAGCTTCTGACCAGCACGTAGTGGGTCACGAATCGCCATGCCATTCCAGCGAGCGATGCTGTGTGATTTGACCTTATATCGTCTGGACAAATCCCAGAAGGTATCGCCTGGTTTTACGATATGAGTAATTTTATGTCCACTACGGCGAATATTCTGTAGCGTTTTTTTACGTTGATAAGCGGTCAGGTTGTAGTCAGACAGTTTACGGCTAGATACAGGGATTACCAGATACTTGCCTTCACGTATGCTGTGAGAGCGTAAGTTGTTAAGCCGTTTTAAGCTGCTCACAGAAACCGAGTAACGATCAGCAATATGACTCAGGGTTTGCCCCTGTTTAATTTTGTGGCGTTTCCACTTAATGCGCTCGGTTTTGGGTATTTGTGCCAGGTTTTCTTTAAATGTGCTGACATGATCAACCGGAATTAATAAACGGTGTGGCCCATAAGGTGCCGTTGCCCAGTGATTAAATGCCGGGTTAAGTTGATACAGCTCGTCCAGACTAATATCTGCCATTTCAGCAGCCATAGCTAAATCTAACTGGGCCTTGATATCAACTTCAGCAAAGTAGGGTACATCTTCTACGCAGTTTAAAGTAATGCCATAAGCTTCAGGGGTAGCGATCAGGCGTTTGAGTGCGAGTAACTTGGGTACATACGCCTGTGTTTCTTTCGGCAATTTCAGGTTCCAGAAATCAGTAGGTTTACCGCGTTTTTTGTTTTTACGGATGGCGCGTCTAACGGTTCCAGAGCCTGAGTTATAAGCGGCAAGGGCATGCAGCCAGTTACCTTTAAATTCCCTGTGCAGATCTTCCAGATATTTCAATGCTGCCTGAGTGGAGGCGTAAACATCACGGCGCCCGTCATACCACCAGTTTTGTTTCAGGCCATAAATTTTTCCGGTGGAAGGAATAAACTGCCAGATACCGGAGGCACGTCCATGGGAATAAGCAAAGGTCTGGTAGGCACTTTCTACAATGGGTAACAATACAAGTTCAGTGGGAAGCTTGCGCTTTTCAGCTTCATTGAGAACATAGTGTAAAAATGGGTCGGCACGTTCAACAACGCGATCCAGGTATTTCTGGTGCCTGGCATACCAGTTGAGTTCAGCCAGTAGTCTGGGGTTGTCTTCAATATCATCTATACTGAAACCGGCTCTTACTCGATCCCATACATTTGTGATGGGGTCTTGCAGATAATCATCTGGATTAATGTCAAATAACTCATCTTCCGTATCCAGTGGTAGAGCAGTGCTTTCGCTTAATTCGGTGTTTTCTGTGGTTAAATCAGATTGCTGTATTTGGCCCTGATCTGGTCGAGTAGACTCACCGGGCATACAGGCTGACAGCGTAAAGCCCATAAGGCTGGCTGTTAATAACCTGGAAAACATGCTTGTGGTCTTTAAAAAATTTATTGAAATCAACTAGTTATCTTCTTTTTCTAAAATTATTATTAGAATTGTATATGGTAATGCAAAGTGTAATTCATTCGACAGTGTTTTGCTTGATAAATTTCTCATAACTTAGATGATTTTCGGTTATTATGCGCCACATGAATAGTACAAACGATATAGTCAAATTATATACCGACGGTGCATGCCGAGGAAATCCCGGCCCCGGTGGCTGGGGTGTGTGGATGCGCTATGCCAACAACGACAAAGAACTGTGTGGTGGTGAAGCTAACACCACCAACAACAGGATGGAGCTAATGGCCGCTATTATGGGGCTTGAAACATTAACACGCCCCTGTAATGTTGTGCTTTATACTGACTCCAAATATGTCATGCAGGGCATTACCGAATGGATTCATAACTGGAAATCCAGGGGCTGGAAAAACGCGGCTAAGAAACCTGTAAAGAACGCTGACTTATGGAAGCGTCTGGATACAGCACGAGAAAAGCATCAGGTAGACTGGCAGTGGGTTAAGGGTCATGCCGGGCATGAGGGGAATGAGAAAGCGGATGAGCTGGCTAATCGAGGAGTGGATAGTCTTTAAACATTGTTGCATGTCATAAGTCGTATGTCTTATGTCAAAGGCAAAAGGCAAAAGGCAAAAGGCAAAAGGCAAAAGGCAAAAGGCAAATTAATATTCA
>Ga0316204_10010478_pt1 | contig 11927 bp, 4 predicted proteins | sample 6monrhotite_MG_2_FD_205661 | JGI IMG/M metagenome (GOLD analysis project Ga0316204, IMG submission 205661) | Microbial mat bacterial communities from mineral coupon in-situ incubated in ocean water Damariscotta River, Maine, United States -... | ecosystem: Environmental > Aquatic > Marine >...
CGTCGGTACGGCGATGCCCACGACGTTCTGCGCCTCACCGACCGCGCCCTGTTCCTGTCCGCTCGCCACCAGGTCGTCGTCCGGTGAACACCCGAAGCCCAGAGTGGCTGATCAACCAGCTGCCCGGCGGAATGCACGAGGACGACTTCCTCGTGCGGTTCCTGCACATCTTCCAGGACATGGGAAACACCTATCTGGACACGATCGACAACCTCGAGCACTCCTTCGACGCTGCCGTGACGCCGACTCCGATGGTTCGGGTGCTCGGGAGTTGGATCGGGCTCGAATACCTCGACGAGGAACTGCCCGACGAGGTACAGCGGAACCTCGTACGCGAATACAGCGCGCTGGTCGCCTGGCGCGGCACACGATACGGACTCGAGCGCCTGCTCGCCGCCATCACGGGGGAGGGTGTACTCGTCCGCGATGACGCGGCCGCCTACCCGGTGCCCCAGCCGACGGTCAATGAGTGGGAACCCGCACCCGCCGGCCTCCGGAGCCATGTCACGGTCGCCGTTCCCGAAGGCGGGTGGGCATCCGATGACGACCTCCTGCGCATCGTTCAGCGGGAGTTACCCGCCACTGTCACATTCGAGCTCCGGCGCGGAGCCCGCACCCTGTGGCCGCTTACCGAGGATCGAGTCGCATGAGCGTCGAAGTCACGTGTCCCCGCTGCGCTTTCCAGACCGTCTTCCAGGAGATCCGCCGAAGCGCGGACGAGTTCTGCCCTGACTGCGACTTCCCACTGTTCTGGGCCGGCCCGCCGGCCGGGGACGGGATGGACGAGACCGGCGACGCCTTCCGGAGGCTCCCCGGCGCCGAGGGTCGCGACGCCATTGGTGATCGCGAGTGCCCGCACTGTGGCGAGCGGAATCACATCAATCGTCAGCTGTGTGTTCGCTGCAACAAGCTGCTCGTGATTCCGACGCCACCGCCTCCGGCACCACTGCCGTGGCCGGCGCCCCATGAGGCACCCCCGCCGCGGCCCGACCCGCCGAAGTGGCCGCTCTGGCTCATGGCCGGGTTGCTGGCGGTCGTGGTCTTCTTGCTGATCGGGTATCTCTGGATCTGGTAACCGGGCTCTCGCCTCACACAACCCGGCTCCGGGCTCTACGCCGGCGTGGAGCCATTCTCGGTGTCCGCCGTACTGACGTGCTCGGCGTTGTGGGCCCGCATCTCCACCCGGTAGCGGTTGTCGGCCTCGAGCCCGGTGATCGACAGGGTCAGGCCCACCCCACCGGTTGAGGTCCAGTCCACGACCACGGCATTGCTGTTGTCACGGTCCAACACCCGATACTCGTAGTGGGTGAGGTCGTCCCCGTCGCCGCCGTCATCGGAGGGTGCCACCCAGGTCGCATCGAAGCCTCCGGCTTTGGCGGTCAGCCGCAGAGTGGTCGGATTGCCTGGGGTGCCAAGCGGTTTGCCCGGCGAGCTCGCCGACGCCGCACTCCAGAAGTCGGAGTTCTTGGCGCGCACGGTGACGGTGTAGTCGACGCCGTCGGTCAGGCCCGTCACAGTGAGCGTGAGTGAACCATCGCCGGTGTTGTTCACCACAGGTGTGACGCCGTCGGTGACGGTCACCTCATAGTCGGTGAAAGCACTGCCGCCGGTGGCGCCGGCCGTCCACGTGATGGTCAGCTCCTGGCTAGTGGAGCCGTCGACGTCGGTGATCGTCGGCGCACCGGGAGCACCGACCGCCGTGAAGCCGACATCGGTGGAATAGCTGCTCCAGCCAACGCCGTTGTGGGACCGAATGCGGAAGACGTAGGCAGAGTTGGATGTGAGTCCGGTGACGGTTTGTGGTGTCCCCACCGTGCCCGGCGTGGCGATCGACCCGACGGTCGTGACATCGGCGGGAGTTCCCCAGTCATCGGCCGCGAGCTTGTACGAGAGCTCGTACTCGTCGATGGCAGAGCCATTGGCGGCCGGCGCGGTCCAGGTGAGGTCGGCCTCGCCGGCGTTGGTGCCGACGGCGGCCGCGAGATCGGAGATCACAGCCGGACCGGATGGAATGGTGACGGTGGAGACCGCGGTGGCGAGGCTCTCACCGACGGAGTTGATCGCGGTGACCTGCACATCGAGAACGTCGCCGGCCGAGAGGTTGGTCGTGACCGTGAGTGTGGTCGGTCCCCCGGTGAGCAGGGAGTTGGCGAGGGGAGGGGTGCTGCCCGTCGGACCCCAGTAGACACGATAGTCGGAGACCACCGCACCGCCATCGGCGTTCCCCGGCACCGCGGTCCAACTGGCGACGAACTGCCCAACCGACGGCGTGAGCATCAACCCCGTCGGGGCGGTCGGTGTGGTGAGGACCGCCACGCCAGCGGCGGTTGTGGCATTCGGGTTGACATCGATCGGACTGCTCGTCGTGGTCTCGAACCCGGTGCCCGAGAGCCTGACCTCCCAGTAGTAGAGCCGGTCGACGGATGCGACCGCGGTCGGCTTGGATGGGGGAACGGTGAAGCTGTGGGTCTTGTCCGCCCCGACGGTGACCGCCGAGCCGAATGCGGTCGCCGTGGTCGTGCCCGCGTCCACGAAGTACAGCTGGGCGCTGAGGTTCGTGAAGTCCGCGGCGGCGTTTGCGTCGGTCTGGCTGACGGTCAGATCGATCTGTCCGTCGGTGGCGGCGAGGGTGACGGGCACGTTGACGGTGCCGGGCTGGTTGGACACCGTGACACCACCGACGACCTGGAAGGCATAGAGCAGGTTGGGATCTTCAGCCGGTTCTGCATCGACGTCGATGTTGTTGTAGGTGCGGTTCTCGACGTTCGTCACGTCCGCGGTTCCGTCGGCGACGGTGGTGTAGATGTCGCCGGAGTTCTGAGGGAACTCGATCTCTGCGCCACTGACCGGGCCGATCACGACAGGTCCGCCGACGGTGACGCCGGCCGAGACGATGAAGTGCACCGTGGCGGTGTTGCGATTCAGCGTGATGACCTCGGTGGCGCCCAGGCCGCCGGCGGGGACACTCAGCGTGTAGCTGGTCTGTGTGTGGTTGGTCGCCGTCACCGTCACGGTCCAGTCAACCGGTTGGAGATTGGTGAAGGTGACCGTGCCGGTTGCGCCCTGGTTGAGTGCGCCGCCGGTCTCGGTGGCATGAGTCAAGGTGATCGTGGCGCCGTCGAGGATGATGTTGTCACCCCCTATATCGGTTTCGTCACTCAGGATCTGGAAGACGACATCGACCGGGAGCACGGGGAGGATGCTGGTGCCGAGCGGGTAGGCCGTGTCGGTCACGACGGTCTGGTCCGGGACCGGGGTGACCGGCGTGGAGCTGTAGTCGGTGTGACTGAACGTGACGGCCCAGGTGCCGGGTGGAACCTGGATGCTGTAGTCCCCGGTGGTGGCATCGGTCGTCGTCTGGTAGCTGCCCGGAACGAGTAGCCCTGAGGTGTCGGTCAGGGTCACGGTCACGCCACCCAGGTCACGGTCGACGGGGGTTGCGATGCCAATGCGCCCCTGGACCTTGCCGCTGACCGTCGCCCACTCGGCCAGGTCGATCGGCACGGTCGCATCGACACCAGCGACGAGTAGGGGAGCGGTGACCAGCTGGGACACGTGTTGCGGCGCGGTGACGTCGACATCGTACGCGATGTTCGGTGCGAGATTCGTGAAGGTGTGCGAGTTGCCGCCGGGGCTGACGGGCCCGGCGATCAGGGTGACACCGTTGTAGATCGAGATGGAGGCCTGGGTGCTCGCCGTGACGTCGACTGTCAGGTCGGCTCGTTCGACGACGGTGAACGCCGTGGCGAGGACCCTTGCCTCGTTCGGTTCGAGATCGATGGTGGTGGTTCCGGGGAAGATGAAACGGGCATCACCGCCGGAGTCGTGCTGTACGTCGAGGTCCCATGTGCCGGGGTGGAGTCCGGGAAGGGTGAAGGTGCCGCCCGGTCCGACGTCGGCCACGACCGGAACGGATCCGGTGGTGAGCGGCGCGTCGGCGGTGATCTGGAACTGCTCGACATCGACGGTGGCGCCCGTGGTGTGCACGAGGGTGCCGGAGATGCTCGACGCGAGCGGATCGAGCCGGATGATCAGGTCATTGCTCGGTCCGCCGCCGACATCGGCGGAGGCGTTGATGTCCTGATTCAGCGGCGTGAAATCGGTCTGGCTGAAGTCGTAGGAGGCGTTGCCGTGGCGATGCTCTGGTACCGACCACGCATTGGTCGGGAATGTGACATCGATCGGTAGGAGAATCGGCGTCGGCTCCGTGGGATCGTCTGTCGGCGTGAAACCGCTGATGACGGTGGCCTGCACCCGGGTGCCATTGATGGGGAGATCGACGTCGTCTCGTGAATAGGTGATGGTTCCGCCGACGAGATACCCGGTGCCGCCCGGAGGCGAGGACTGCACCAGCGCGACCTGCTTGCGGACCGTGGCCGGGGTGTCCTGGGCGTCGGGCGTGGCCGCGAGCACGGCCCCGACGGTGGGCATCGGATCGTAGCCCGTGGCGGTGACACCGAAGGTGTACGAACCCGGGACCGGCTTCGGGGTGTCGGCGGTGACCGCACCGGTGGTCGGCTCCTGGAAGACCGCGAGGCCGGCACCGTCGGTGACGGCGGTGGTGTCGCCGGTGTACCCGGTGGGGACGTCGGTGAGGGTGACCGTGGCACCGGCGATCGCGGCGAACGAACCATCGTTCTGCGGTTCGACGACCAGCACCTCGAGCACCGGGCGGAGGTTGAGATGGAGGTCCGGGACCAGCGTCGTTTCTCCAAGGACTCCGGACGTGGCCGCGGTTTCCTCGGTCACGAAGCCCTGAGCCGACGCCTGCACGGTCCACAAGCCGCCGGTCAGCGTGTCGCTCAGGGCGTAGTAGCCGTCACCCTTGCCCGGTTCGAACCTCGTCGTGGCGGGGAATACTGCGCCGCCGCCGGTGCCATCGCCTTCGAGGATGAAGACGTCGGCCGCGTTGATCCCGAGCGTCGTGTCGATGTCCCATGATGGCCGGACGAATCCCTCGAACGAACCCAGGGTGAAGATCTGCCGGTTGTGTTCGACCGCGGCATTCAACCCGAAGCTGACCTGGTCGTCGCTGAGCTGGTGTGATGCCGCCTCGATCCGGACGGTATATGCGCCGAAGTCCAGTCCCTCGATGTCGTAGGTGCCGTCCGGTTCGGCGATGACCTGGACATTGCCATTGCCATCTTCGCCCGGGTCGGTGGCCGTCGGGGGATGGCCGAGGACGGTGATCGTGGCGCCGCCCACGTCGTCGTTGCGTTGGTTCGTGACCCGGCCGAAGAGTCGGGCGTCGGCGAACGGCACCGTGTGCGGTGCGAACGCCATCGTCACGTCCTGCGTCGTGGTGGCGCCCGCGCCGATGGTGATCGGCGTCGCGGTCGGGTTGTGCTCGAAGCGGTCGAACGACACCACGTACTCGCCGGGCGGCACGGCGGAGAAGGCGTACTCGCCGGTGTCGGCCGACGTGGTGGCGAATTCGAGGTCGTTGCCCGTGACGGTGATCCGCACATCGCCGAGGCCGGGGCTCGCGGGATCCGCCGGTGTGTCTGTGGTGACGACACCCTGGAGGCGGCCAGTGGCCGAAATCATCTCGACGAAGACCGTCTCGGCCCCGTCGACGAAGACATCCTGGGTCTGGGTGAGCCATCCCGCACCGGTGGCCTCGAGCGTGTAGGTGACGCCGAGCGGAACGTTCGGAAGGGAGAAGGACCCGACGGGAGTGTCGCTGAGGCTGGTGGTGGTGAGCTCGAAGTCGCCACCGGTGATGGTGATGGTGATGCCACCTTGGCCGATACCGCCGCTGGACACGGTGCCGACGATCGAGCCGACCCCACTGGTCAGGACGGTGCGTACGTTGCGGGAGCTCTCACCGGGGCCGAGCTCGACCGATCGGACCTCGGTGCCAAAGCCCGCCAGCTCGACCGTGACGACGTAACGGGCGGGTGTGCCGATTCCCTCGATCTCCCAGGTGCCGATACTTCCGGGTTCGGTCGAGGTGGTGGCCGTGTAGATCACGGTGCCATCGGTGATGGTCACCTTCGCCCCGCCGAGCGCGGTGCTGCCGTTCGTCACCGTGCCGCCGATTGCACCGGTGCCCGGTTCGAGGCTGACTTCGAGTTCGATCTGTTCACCGGCCTCGGAAGGGGAGACGACGAAGGCCTGGCTCGTGTACCCGGCCTTGGAGAAGAGCACCTCGTAGTGCCCGCCGGGCACCAGTGAGGAGTGCTTCCAGGTGCCGTTCTCCGACGTCGTGAGTGTGATCGGCGTGACCGTGCCCTGTTGGGCGCGGACCCGCTGGGTGATCAGGGCGAGGTTCTTGGCCTGGCTGCGGTCGACCGACGGGCCGACCACCTGCACGTTCGGGGAGAGTGGATCATCGAGCGAGATCGGCCGGAGCTGGACTTCGACCCCGGCGGGTTCTGATTCATCGGCAAGGGCGACCACTCCGGCCGCCGTGGCCGTGGTGGCTCCAATTCCGGCGCCGTCGGCGTCGCTGCCGTCGCCACCCTGGGTGCTGTCGCCGTTCGAGTCTGCTCCGTCAGTGGGATCGCTTCCGCCCCCGGTCTCCGACAGGGCGTCGGATGCCACCGAGCCGGTGTCGTCCCCACGCAGGAAATCGAGGGTGACGAGCACGGTGGCGATGGCGAGAGCGAGCATGCCTGCGATCAAGGCTCCTCGCCGCAACATCAGCCCGAAGACGGGTCGTTGGGAGAAGACGGCGCTCGTCTGCAGGGGGCGCGAACGTGCCTGGGCGAAGATGGTGAACGGCTTGCGGGACGCCGTGGCGAACAGTACGGGCCGGGACCGCACAGTCGCCCGGGTGGTCGTACGTTCACCGGGACGGACCCGGACCTTCGAGGGCTTGAACCTGACCGAGACGTCATCGCCCTCGGCCCGGAGGGCCAGCTCGGTGGCGACGTCGGACCGGTTGTGCAACACGACCTTGAATCGGCCCCGCCAGCGCCCCCGAACCGAAGCCGGGTTGACACTCAGCGCCACATTGTCGAGTGCGAGGACACTGAGCGAGAAGGGCACATGACTCGTGTCCGGATCGGCACCGTCGGTCACGATGCGAAGTGACAGCTGATGGCGACCAGACGAGAAGGTCCGCGGGATCGTGATCCCGATCACGGCTCGCCGGGTTTCGCCCGGTGCGAGCGGCGTCGTCAGCAGTGGCACCGCCACGACGCCGGGTGGCGCTCCGGATACGGAGATCCGGGGGAGGACCGGTTCCCGGCCACCGTTCACCAGATCGAGTTCGACCTCCGCCGACGCGCCGGGTGCAATGTGCACATCACGACTGTGGAGGAGGGCGGTGATCACGGAGGTCGAACCGTTCGGTCGGGCGCGGACAAACCACCCGAAGGCGGCATTTGTTCTATCGGTAGTATCGCCGCTAACTGGAGACGAGGTGCGGTTGGCCGGCCCAAATCATGGAGCAGTGACGTCAGCGTCGGTCACCTGTTGACCCGGCAGGAGTGCGACCAGCGTCGACGCAATGAGCGTTGGGTCGTTCTGACCCGCCACCACGGCGACCACATAGCTGTCCGGTGCCTCGAGGCCGAGGAATGTGTACGACCCGTCGTCGCCGGCCGTCGTGGTCGCCACTGGTGCGGCTCCGGGGAACGTGTCGACGAGGTGGAGCTCCACCAATGCGCCCGCTCGGGGGATCGGCGATCCGTCATTGTCGTCATAGATGATGCCTGAGATGCTGGCCTGCGGCTCGAGTGCAATGTCGAGATCGAGCACGTCGCCGGCGTCGAGAGAGATGAGTCGCGACGCCGTTGCCGAACCCGTGCGCTCGACGGTGAGCGTGTACACGCCGGCCGGGATCCCGGCGAGGTGGTACACGCCGCTCGGGTCGTTCGCCGTGATCGTCGTATAGGTCGTCACGCCATTGGTGACCGTGACCCTGGCGAGCGCCACCTCGACTCCAGCGGCGGTGACGGTGCCGGTCACTTCGGCCACGCTGCGCACGAGGACGGCGTCGATGGCGACGGCGGCGCTGGTACCCGCGACCGACTCGAGATCGACCGCACGCGTCTGGGAGATGTAGCCCGGCGCGCTGAACGTGACCGTGTAGGTCCCCGGCGTCGGCAGCTCGTCGAGGCGGTAGCTGCCGGGAATGTCGACGGAGGCGGAGGTGGTGGTGCGGCTGACTTCACCGCCGGAAACCGTGATCGTGGCGCCGCCGAGGGCCGAGCCGTCGGCGCTGCGCACGATCCCCTCGATCGTTCCCTCGGCCGGGACCAGCCGAACGGATACGTCCTCGACGGTGACGATCTCGTTGAGCGCGATGCTCAGCGACTCTGTGGCGAAACCTTCGCGGGAGAACGTGACCGTGTAGGTGCCTGGGGTCGGGAGGTCGCGGAGGGTGAATGCGCCCAGGTCACCGGTGGTGAGCGAAACGGTACTGATCGAGGCGACACCGTCGGTCGCCTCGATGGTGACGTTGCCCAGCGGACCGGCAGGGCCGAGCACGGCGCCGGAGATGGTGCCATTGCCTTCGCGCAGGATTATCTCGATGCCTTGGGCAGCCTCGCCACCCGCCAATCGCACGGGGCGAGGCTCAGCCGTGAACCCGGGTTTCGAGATCTGGAGCTCATAGATCGCCGGACTGGGAACCTCTGGGAAGAGAAATGTGCCGTCAGGGGCGACCTCGGCCCGTTGGACTTCTGCATCGGTCGCACCGTCGATTGACTCCGCGGTGCGAACGAGGATGGCGAACGCGCCGGTCGGGTCGTCGGCCACCACCTGCCCCTCGACGGATCCCGGCCTGCCCTCGAGGGCGAAGTCGACACCGTCGCTGGGCTCACCCAACTGCACGTCGACCTCAGCGGCGTCGCCGAACCCGTCACCCCCGAAGTAACGCGTCGAGAAGCCGGCACCGCTGGCGCGGACCTTGAAGGTCCCTTCGTTGAGACCGCTCACCTGGTAGCTGCCGTCGGCCGCAGTCGAGGTCGTGGCGATGACGGCGCTGTCGTCGTCGGGGGACACCAGCTCGATGGTGACCCCGGCGAGGGGACTGTCCGCAGGACCGGTGACCGCGCCGGTGATCGAGCCGGGGTTGGTGGCGACGGCGTTGGCGTTGGTCGGGTCGTCATCGAGCGCGGCCTCGATGAGATCCTGGCCCTGTTTCTGGTTCTCGGCGACCTGCTCGAAGCTCCGGGTGATCACGATGGCGAACACCGAGATGGCAGCGATCAGTCCGGCAAGGGAGAGCACCCAGCGGCCCACCCGGGGTTTCTGGATGAAGGTGGCGATGCTCTGGGGCGCCGGGTCGACGCCACTGGCGTTGAACGTCATCACCCGGGGGACGGGATTGCCGAACCAGCGGCGACCGCCACGGGTTTCGGCGCGCACGATCTCCGATTCGCCCGGCTCGAGCGTGATCTCGCCGGGGCTGAAGCTGACGTCGACGACGGCTTCGTCGTCGGTGCCGCCCAGCGAGGTGGTGATCGTGTCGTTGCCCTTGTTCTCGAGGAGGATGCCGAACGTGGTCGAGCGGCCGCCCGTGACCGATGAGGGTTCGACGCGCATGTTCAGTTGGTCGCGCCGAGGGCGCACGACGTCGAGCGCGACGGTGACCGGTTCCTCGAGGCCCTCGAGTGACTCCACCTGGACGGCCATCGGTCGATGACCGGCCGGGAAGTCCTCGGGAAGGCGGACATCGATGTCGACCGACGCCGTCTCGCTCGGGAAGATCGCTGTTTCGTTGCCTGTGGTCGTGATCCATGTCGGGTCGGCGCCGAGCAGGGTGACCCGGTAGCCGGCAATGACGTCCTGGTCGTTGTAGACCGCAACGGTGACCGTGGCCGTTTGTCCGATCGGGACCTCGAGTTGGGATGAACTCAGCCGGACTCTCACGCCGGCACCGCCACCGGCACGCTTGCGTCGGCATCGGTGATGACGTCGCCCGGGTCGAGGTCGAGGAGCAGCACGTACGACTCACTGCCGGCCTCGAAGGTCAGGGTGTAGACCCCGGCGGGAACGTCGGGGAAGGTGTACGCGCCGGCCGTCGGGGTGGACACGGAGTCGGTCGTCCGGCTGAGCACCCCATCCGACAGGGTGATCGTGACACCACCGGTCGCGGTGCCGCCGATACTGGCGATTCCTGAGACGGACGCGGTTTCGACCCCGAGGGTGACGTCGAAGTCGGCGGCGCTCGACCGGTCGCCGAGTTCGAGGAGGCGGGTGGCGCTCAGGTAGCCGTCAAGCGTGACTGTGACGGAGTAGTTGCCCGGCGTGGGCAACCCGGTGACGCGATACACGCCCACCGCGTCGGCGGTGAGGGTCTGCACGGCCACCGATGTCTTGGCGCCCACGATCGTCACGGTGGCGCCACCGAGCGGATTGCCGCCGGTGTCGCGAACGATTCCGGACACCTCGCCGGTGCCTCGCAGCATCTGGAGGTCGTCGGCGGCGAAGTCCTCGCCGGGTCCGATCTGCAGGGCAACGGACTCGGTGCTGAAGCCGTCGAGCGAGAAGGTCAGGAGGTAGGTGTTGGGGGACTCGAGCCCTTCGAAGACGTACACGCCCACGTCGGTTCCCGTCGTCGGGGTGGTGGATTCGAGCATCAGGTCACCGGCGGTCAGGGTGACCGTGACTCCACCGAGGGGAGCCGTGCCGTTCAGCACCCGGCCGGTGATGTGGCCGGAGCCCGCCCCGAGACGGCGGGTGTTGAGAACGATGTCGGCGCCGCCCTCGACCTCGGCGATGATCGTCTGCGGCGCGAACCCCTCGGCCATGAGCGTGAGTTGGTATTGCGCCGGCGTGGCGAGACCGGCGATCACGTAGCTGCCGTCCTCCTCGATGACGGTGTTCGCCACGATCGGGTCGCCGACGATGTCATCGACGACGGGATTCACGGTGATGGAGAAGACCGCGGGTGAACCATCCTGTGTCTCGGCGATGATTCGTCCACGGATGACGCCCGACTTGCCCGCCAGCACGAGTTCGCCGGCATCGGTTGGCGTGGTCGGTTCGACCTTGATCTCGCCGGCGACGAAGTCGGTGGTGGCGAACCCCTCGCCACCGACCTGCACCGTGTAGCTCCCTGGGAGGACGGGTATCGAGAACGCCCCTGTGTCGTCGGTGGCGACGGAGGCGACCGCAGGGTCATCGCTGCCGACTCGCGTGGCCGAGACCGTCAGCCGGGGGATGCCTTCGCCCGCGGCGTTCAGCACCTTGCCGTCGATGGAACCGTTCACCCCGGCGATGTCGAGCGACGTCGGGCCCGTGGTGGCGAAGCCCTCGCCGGCGGTCTTCGCTGCGCTCTCGCCGGCGAAGACATTGCTGATCGCCCACATGAAGACCAGTGCCCAGAGGGCCACGATCGTTGCGAGGATGGCGATGGTGCCCACGCCCGTCGGGAGGCGTGCCTTCTGGGTGAAGAGGAACGTCTCCGCCATCTGGTGGTCGGAGTTCTCCGCGGTGACGGTGATCGTGCGGCTGACGGGCGACCCGAAGAACGGCCGGCGGCCCTTGGCCGTGATGCGGCTCGTCGCCGTCCGCCCGTTGGGCACCCGGACGAAGATCGGCTCCGCCTCGACTTTCAGGACCCGCTCGGCGTCGGCGGCGTCGACGACGAGGTCGAGTGTCGTGTTGCCGGTGTTCACGAGCTCGATGTCGAACTCGGCCTTGGACCCGCCGGTGTGGGCCTTCGGCTTCAGCTTGGCTGCGACCTCGCCGACGGGCAGGACGACCAGCGTGAGCTTGTGCTCGACGCTCGCGCCGCCGTCGACGGTGCTGCGGAGCTCGACCATGATCTCGTGCTCACCAGCGGCGAACGAGCGAGGGAGATCGAGCCTGATCCGGATCTTCTCCGCGGCATCGGGGAAGACCGAGACGTAGGGCACCGGGATGGAGTAATGGGCCGGGTCGAGCCCGTGCACCCGCGGTGAGATGCCGTCGATCACGTCGCGCAGGTTCGTGACCTCGAGCTCGATGGTGCCCCGGGCTCCGGGTTG
>Ga0316204_10010482_pt1 | contig 11922 bp, 12 predicted proteins | sample 6monrhotite_MG_2_FD_205661 | JGI IMG/M metagenome (GOLD analysis project Ga0316204, IMG submission 205661) | Microbial mat bacterial communities from mineral coupon in-situ incubated in ocean water Damariscotta River, Maine, United States -... | ecosystem: Environmental > Aquatic > Marine >...
TTGTGCCGGACGCGCATTCCCCGGTAAACCCGTCGGCGGAGACGTGGCCGAGTGGTCGAAGGCGCTCCCCTGCTAAGGGAGTAGGCCCGGAAGGGTCTCGAGGGTTCGAATCCCTTCGTCTCCGCCACCACCCATTGATTTTATTGTATAAAATAGAAGACCGGCCATTCTACCCACGAACTACCCACAGCCTGAAAGGGCCTAGGAATGGCCGAAACCTTTGATCTAGACGACTTCGACAACCCGCCACCGCCGCCGCGATTTCTGTACAAGTACCTCTCTGCGGAGCGCGTAGGCAACGTCTTGGAAGGTGGAACCGTGCGGTTCACGCCCCTTATGAACACGAACGATACGTTTGAGGTTCGATCCACGTTCGATCAACTCGCCGGGCCGAAGTTTCGAAAGATGCTTAGTGAGCAGATGGACGTCACCTTGTCCGAAGACTCGGTGAAGCAAATGACTGCGGACTTACTCAAAGAACACGGTCTTGACTTCTTGCCGCCGGAACTCGCCCTGAAACTCGCGGAGCAGCATTTCGGACAGAACTTCATGGACATGCTGCGCACACATATGCAGACCGCAGTTGATACGATGCTTGTCCCGCACTTCAACGACCCCAAAAACATCGAAAGCCTTCTAGAAAAACTTGGGCGCGAATTGCTCTGCTTTTCACTCTCGGAGCGCATGGACGTCGCCCCGATGTGGGCACACTACGCGGACAACAATGGTGGTTTCGTGGTCGCTTTTGATACAGAACATGAATGGTTCCAGCGCCGAAAGGACGGAAAGAAGACGCGTCTTCAAAAGGTGACGTACTTCGATGGAAAAGTTGAGGAACCGTTGGCCAACGTCCAAGCTGCGTTGATTTCTAAGACTACGGATTGGGAATATGAGCGCGAGTGGCGGCTCTATGTGAAGGAAGATCAGGTAGATAAAACCGTTGGTGATCCCGCTGACCCAATTCATCTACTGGACTTTCCGCCCGACGCCGTTGATCGCGTGATTTTGGGGCCGAAGACGCGCGAAGAAATCGCGCAACGGATACGCGATGCTTTGGCCGCTAGGTATCCAAACACCCGCCTAGTGCGTGCCATTCCGAACCGTGCGAACCACACCTACGACGAAGTTGAACCGTAGGTACTGTTCTTTCTCTCGGTTAAAAATCTTAGTGATCGGTAGGTGCTTTCGGTCAACTTTTCGCCCATGCTTTGCGTGATCGTCTTGTTAGTGTTATTTTAAGAGTTGGTCGGTATTTCTGCATGAAATCTTGCGCTTTTGGAGGGTGACATGCGGAAATCTGGGCAGAACGTCCAAAAATCGGACATTGGCTTTCTGGACACGGTAAAGGACCGTTTTCAGGAGTTGGGCGGCAAACTAAAAATGAGCAAGACCCGTACGAAGTCGAGCTTTCGTGGCTACGGCGTGAAGATTAGTCGAGAAACTGCGACGGTTACGGCTGGGCTTGACCAAGGTGACTGCGATGAAGGGTAATGAACTGCCCACATGGCGGAAGCAAAATGGTTATCCAAATCAAGACGGGCTTCGCAGGGAACTTGGGATCAAATCGAGAGGTACGATCAGTGCGTGGGAAAACTCTGACAATGAGCTTCCGCGTACGATCCAGTTAGCCTTATCGGCGTTAGAAGAACTGCCACACGTACGCAACATCGCCGGGTACGAGAAAAGAAAGTAGCCGCAAGGTGAAGTATCTTCGAACGAATTGGTGTTGCCGTACTAGCGATTGTTCCATCGCCGGAGCAATTCGACTAGGCGCACGTCTTGCTTCAATCTCGGATCAGCCTCGCCGATACGTTCAAGAGTGGCGTCTATCTCGTAGGGCCAACTGTTAGCATTATCGGGAAGAGCCAAGTGGAGGATTTCCAGCACGCGTTCCGGGTGATTACCGACGATGTTACCTTCACCACGCCGGATTGAAGGCAACCTGATGTGATCGCGTTCGATCTTGCTAATCAAAGGCAATATCGCGTCCGAAATTGCGATGAAGCTGTCTTCATCGGAAAACGCAAGTTCGATCAATCGGGCCGAATTGTGTGGGGTCCGAGCCGCCTTTTGAATCGGCCAGACTTGGCTCAGGAAACGTTCGCGGAGAGGCTTCCAAAACTCCCCACTCTCGCCGTCCTCTTTGCTCCACCGCTCAAGCTGCCACAATACTCGGGACCGAAAACGGTCCCCCGCATCGAATAAAACCTTGCGGAATTCGTCGTCAGAAATGCGTTCCGCGCCGGTCTTTGGATCAAGACGACCCCAGCTTGCCAGCACCAGTCCGGCTAGCTTGTCACGGTTGCTCCGTTCTTCGTAGGTCTGACCAGCAGCTTTCGCCAACAGGTGTGGCTTCAAGACTTGAAACAGGTCAAAGCTAGGAAGGTTTCGCGCACCCCAAAGATAGCCGGTCCACCACGCCTCTAACGTTTCAGCGTTGTTTGTTCGCAGGACAGACAGAAGCTTTTCTTGTGCCCATTTGGAATCGACGTAGTGGAACCAGTTCAAGAGGTAGCTACAAAAGACTAGGGCGAAACGGCCATTGTCTCCGGGCAACGCCAACGCACCCTCAACCATTGTACGCCATTCAGCGGGTAGCCCTTGGTTTTCTTCAAGGTCTTGGCGGCGCGGATCGTGATACAATGCTTGGGCAATTTTGCCCGCAGGCGAGTTTAGGGCTTCTGTCGCCCAATCAGGATCGCGATTGCCGCGAACAACACCAGAACCGCCCGCGTCTGGATTGTCGCTCACGAAGCCGAGCAGTCGCGTAGCCAACCGTTCATAGATGGGCACGCATTCTTCGGGCAGTTTGTCGGAAGTTGAAAGAAACCACTCGGACACAGGGTATACGATGCCCTTCAAGGCTTCGTTGTCCGCCGAAATGACAAGTTCGGCTATGAAATTCTTTAAGCGGCCATTGTCGTCTTTTCGGTTCTCAGAATGCAGAAAACGCCGCCAAGCCCATTCCGGGTACTCGCCGCGCTTGGCTTCCAGCCGCAAGGCAGAAAGAGCCATGATAGGGTGGCTCGCGCATAAGCCCGCGAATGGATCGTAGTCAACGAGTGCAAGCCCGGTTCGCCCGCCGATTTCACGTGCTTTTTCAAGTACTTTTGACAGTGGCTCAGATAGAAGGCCGCTATGCTCTGTCTCGGTACGTACCGCTCCACCACGGCTTTCCCACGACCGGTCGGCATTTTCGGCATGTTCTGGCGACCAATCAGGTGCAGCGTTTTGAAGCCGTTTTATTTCTTCGTCGTAATTGACATTCAGGTTGCATCCTTTCGAACGAAGCCAATGAAGGCGTTCGGCAATGCTCCCAGCATTCCGCTCCACGAATTCGTGTTCCGCTTCATTTTCCCAACGTTCCCGGCCTTCTAGGATACGCGCTTCGATCCGTCTTGTTGTGGGCATTGGCAATGCTGCCCAGCGCTCTTGCAGCGAAAGCAACAGGTCGCGTTGGTGTCGGATGTTCCAAAACGCATCCCGGCTGACCAATTCAAAGAATTCATTGAAGGTTTCGTTAGGAACCAGCGCTTCGAACCGGCTTGCCCATATCCGCAACCGCGCAAACACATTGTCGTCGTCTGTGGGCCAAGTCGAGGCTTCCCTTCGTGCTTTCTCAACGTCCAGTTCCACAAGCCGTTCGAACAGGATGGCGTAGGACAAAACGGCACCAGTGAACCCCTCGTTGCGTTCATAGTCGCTTATGTCAGGATCGTCCGAAGGCATGATTGGCGGAATGTCCAGCCATCTGTAGTGCCCACGCTCAGTCTCTAGTTGAATACCAATGTCCAGATTACGTTTCAGAGCCGAAACAACATCAGCCAACCATTCAGCAGGAACGGCGATATCGGGGCTGTCTTCCGTGTAGGCCAAATCCAGAAGGATCAAATCGCCAAGACTTGTTTCTTCGTCGGCCTGCGGTGCCACTGCGGAACGATAATAGTTGTGCCCAGCCGTCATCCGTGGCCGCGAAAGCTTCTCGTACTTTCGAACCGTTGTACTGTTCCAGCCGACAACTTTGATTTCATCCGCAAAGCGGTACCAATCAAGACGGTCTGCGTCTGTTCCCGCTCGCCAGTGGTCGAAAAGATAGTGCCAAGCTTGGAGAATGTGCGGGTCGCAATCAGCATCGCCCCGCTCCAAATTCCATCGAATCCGTTGCTGAATGCCGCCATGCAAGCCGCCCTGCCGTGCACCCCACCATACGGCAGCATTTTGATTGGCCACCTTACCAACCCACATCCCAAGGATGCCGATCCTATCTGGCAGTTGGCCCGCGTAGAGGGACCGTTCGCCACGCATAGGTGCAGTGTGTTCGTCCCGCAATTCCTTCCGGTCCCGTCGGTTGAGCGCAAACGCATTCCATGCCGTCGTCGGTGTCTCGCGTTTTGGGTTGAAGTCTTCCGGATGTATCGGAGTAGGAGTGGGGTCACTCGCTAGTCCGTAGAAAGAAAATGGGTCAACAATTTTGCCTTCGTCCTCGCCAGATCGAACAACGTCCGGCCTTGAATAGCGAATTGAGCTATCGAAGACACAAAGCCACGTAGCGGGCGCAGGGGGATCACTTTCAAGGAATTTGCGTGCACCCTCTTTTGTCGAAACCAAGTGCGCGACTTGTTCACGTTCGAAGGGCGAAAGGGTTTCGGGACCGCGCTGGGCCATCGCTATAGTCTTGGCCTGCCAACCTTCGGGGTCTTTGGCCCGTTTGGCCCACTCAGATAGAGTATCCCACAACGCGGCATAATCGTCCGTGGGGAATGGGATCGCGGTCACACCTTTATGCGCCCAACGCGAGGTTGCGTCGTCCACATCACCGGATTGAAAGGCGTAGACCTCATCCAGCCGACCGTTTGATTTGTTTAAGGCTTCCAAAAGGTATTGAACTGGTGGGTCGTCAGCGTTGTAGCCAACGAACACAACCGAATACTTATCAATTACGTCTTTGAAAAAGCGAGTTGCCCACCCTTCCGCAAGATAGGCCCGCCCGAATTCAGCGCTCGACAAGACAAACCCGTCGCCCTCAGACCCATCGTAGTTTTCTGTCGCGCGACCATGCAGGTAGACGATCCCGTTCAGATCACCCGGCCTTGCCGGATCGGGTAGCCTTGGGGGTTGCCATGCCTCCAATCCTCGCCCGCAGTCGTCAAACAATCGGTCGAAGTTGGTCGTAACCAGCTTGGTAATGCCTTCATTTGTCGTAGCAAGGTCCAAAAGAATTTCGTGTGCCCACAGGTCGACACCGTCCTTCGGAGCGAGAGCGTGTGCAACTTGCCTCTCAATGTCACTTTCGCGAAAGTCGCGCTCAAGAAGCCCAAAAACACGGTCGGCTGAAATCAAACCCGGCACGCCGGTCTGTTTTTCCACTCTATTGATTTCGGCGAGAACCTTCGCGGCAAGAGAGTCCTCTTGTACCCGCAGTGCGTTCAGAACGTCCTTCGCTAAGCCTCCGAAATCCGGCAGATTCGCTTTAGCTCGTGAGACCCCTGCACCGCAAAAAAACACAACCCGGCCTTCATCCAAGGCCACAAGCAATTCATCTGGTATGTCCGGGCCAAGATCGACGAAACGCAACTAGCTACTATCCTTTATCAATTCTTCAATGAAGCGCTTCGCATCAAATTCCAAAACGCGGGAAAGCTGTATGAACTCTACGACGTCAATGCGCCGTTGACCACTCTCCAAACGTGCAACGAAAGACTGATACTCGCCCAGCCTGCTCGCCAGTTCCGTTTGCGTGATCCCAGCGGCTTCCCGTTTGTCGATCAACATCCGTACCAATTTGGAATGTGTCTCTGAGGTAAGAGTTTTCTCCACGTTCGCCCATCCTTGCTTCGAATGGGCACTTCACCTATATCTGAAATTCAGTTATCTAAAATTCAGATAATATGTGTGAGACTTCTATGAGACGTACTTCCCCTATACTTGTCGCATTCACGGCACTTAGCGTTGCCGCGTGCAACGTCACTCCTACAGTATCCAACCCGGTTGAGCGCACGCCAAACTGGTACAAAGAAACCGCCGTTTCTACGGTGCAACAAAGCTTATTGGACCCACAGTCAATGCGACTACACAACCTGTCGGAACCTTTTGCGGTTGAAGCCGCACTTCAAGGTCAGACAGGCGTTTGCGTGACTATCAATGCGACCAACAGCTACGGCGGGTATGCTGGTGTGCGAACGTTCCTTGTGTCTTTCTTGGGCGGTAATCTGCGCCGCTGGGGCGGAACAAGTCCGGTGACTGATATTACGCCGTCTGCGGGTAGCATTTGCCCGCGCTAAGCAACTTCTGTCAGTTGTGTTGCGTCGGACATAACGAGTTTTCGTTGCTGTTCTGCAAGGCACTCTTCCCATTCCGCGTCTGTCCCGTGGTGTGTGACGGCCATGAAGGTGCCGTTGGGCAGGTCATCCAGCAAAACACCGGCAGGCGAGAAACGAACCACATGGCGGCGCATTGTAGGGGGTGCATGGCGCTGGGCCTCAAGGCGCTTGAGCCGGGATAGGGCGGTACGGGTCATGTTTGTTCTGCGGCTTCTAGGGCCTCTAAACGCCTTTCGAAGTCACTGCCTTCGATCATTCGCCCAATGAGCATGAGAATGTTTGCCAGCTTGGAGGCGTCGGCAATGTCGATCTTGCCCGCGCGTGCTTCGCGGTACAGCTTCGACATCTCCTTTCGGGCGTCGGTCACGGTATCGAGTTTGACCCGAACACGGCGGGTTGTGTGCCCTTGGGGGTGGGGGGCTTCGTCTCGCCCGCTTTGTATCGGTGTGTTTGCCATCGCCATAAGCTGCCAATTTCAGCCCGTTATCGGTGTCTTTTCGCCAGTTAGGGCGGGGTTTTGCAGGACGTCAAACCAAATTGTGCCGCAGCCTGAAATTAGACTGATACGGACGAAAAATCTGTGTTGATGACTCTTGGGTGCCCCGGAGGCTATTGGCCGGGACAGTCTTGCTCAGTTCCCACAATGGGCTTGCGCTGCTTCAATGCGCTCGAAGAATTCCTTGATGCTGCCTGCAACCAAGACGCTATCTGAATACGAAGCTGAAGCGCCATAGGTTTCAGCCGCTATCAGGTCTATTGAGAGTTCCTTGGTCGTTATCCTACACCCTTTGAGTTCGCCAAGTATCGTTTCTTCGCGGATGTTGATAACGGCTTCAAGATTGATAGCAATTCGCCCTTTGGGTTGGCCGTATCGCGTGATTTCCAAGCATTCTATAAATACGTGCATGACCTCTCCCCATTTCATTTTCGGTATTTTGCTTCCCGCATTGGCCCCGACCGTGCCGGACAAGTGGACACCCCTTAAGGGGTGTGTCCTGTCCGTCCGGGCAATTCACGGTCTCGCCATTTGGACATGTCCGGTAATGTCCGTGTCCTGTCCGGCTGTCCGGGTGGCCGCAATCGCTTGATTTCTTGCCCACGCGAACGCCCCGTCGTATCGAAACACATCGTCGGCTACATCCAGTTCGCCTTTATTGACAAGATCGGTGCAAGCGCGGCGAAAAGCCTTGCTTTTGCTGTCTTCGTTGTCCTGCGTGGCGATGCGATAGAACGCCGTACGCCAATCGTCCCGGTGTACGCCCACAAACGACCCGTCTTCCGCAAATTGCCCTTGTTCCTTGGCGGCGTCTTCAAATGCCTTCATCGCGCGTTGCTGCGAAAGCGTCAGCTTAGTCGCGCGGGTCACTTGGGTTTCGCGTTCGATCAAAACCGCAGATGTGAACGGTTCGCCGTTTCTACGGGTGCCTAGTTCGACGCTCTCCAAGCTGAAACGCATCGGGTCGCTTTCGGCTGCGTCCTTCGCCTTAGTGTGGGTAAGGGTCACGGTGCTGTGTTCTTTCTCGACGCGGAATTCGGCGTCGGCTGCGGCCCGCAATGCGCTGGACCCGCGACCGCGCGAATTGTCGCCATGACCGCTATGGTGAACCACAACAACGGTGCAGCCGAAGTGCTCAATCATCCGACCTACCGCCATAACAAAGCGGTTCATATCGCCCGTGCTGTTTTCGTCGCCGTCTCCGAAGTTCCGTGCAAGGGTATCCAGCACGATAATCTTGATGGTGAATTCTCCCGTCGCTTCGGCGATGGCGTCGCAAGCCGCTTTAACGTCCGAAGCGTTGAGCATTTCGATTGGCGATTGAATGACGAACAATGGCTTGCTCTTATCCAGTTCTTCGCCCGTGTGCTTGCTCCAAGCCTGTAGCCGCCGCTTGATACCTGCCCCGCCTTCGCCTGCTACGTAAACAGCGCACCCTTGCTGCACTTCCTTGTTGTGGAATTCTCGACCCGAAGCTACGCAGGCGGCGACGTCCAGTGTGACAAAAGATTTTCCCGAACCGGGAGCGCCAAACACGACGACGCAACTTCGGGCTTCAATCAAATCGCCAACAATGAAGTCAGGTTCGCGGGCTTCGATCTCCGACACATGCTGAACGAGGAACCGGGGGCGCTGTGCCGCGCCGCGCTGGGCGCTCCAACCATTCAAAAGGGTTTGGGCAACCTGTCGGCCATGATCGACGCCGAACGCACGCTCCTGTCGTTCCACAGCGCCCCGCTTGGCGGCTCTGCCGTATTCGCGTGCCCACAGGCGGTCCGCCTTATGCGCCCGCGTCTCGTGGCCTTTGGGCGGGGCGTGCTGGACTAGGGGGCTTGCCATGACGATCCGTCGCACCTGTGCTTCGTCGCTGGAAAACAAACACGCTGCACAAATCAGACCGAAATACGCGTTGGACCAATCCGACACTTGGCCTTCGTAATTGAGCCGGTTCGCTTGGCCTTCCCGAATGCGGGCAACAAGGTCTTGGTCTGATAGCTGTGGTGCCGGGCTTGGGTCGAATATTTCGCCCAACTGCGTGTCCCGGTTGCCGCCAATTTCGGCACACAGAATGTCAACGTGCGGCTGGCAATCTACGATAGGTGCAGCCTTCATAACCTTGCCCGTGAACGTGAAGAACCGACCCGACGAATAGACTTCTACGCCCAAGTCACTGTTGCGCACGCCGCCTCCGGGGGCACGGCCTTTGGCTATAATGTGCAAGCCACGTCCTGACGGCGATTGTTCGGCGTAGGTTTCGAAAGCGTTATAGATACGTTGTTGTCCATCGGACGGCCTGCCGCCTTCGGGCACGTCTAGGTCGATCCCTACGAACGGGTCAGCTTCGGTAAATACGAACCCGATACCCGCGCCCCTACCAGCATCACGGGCGGCGCACGCTTGATCGAACGTGCCCCATGTTGCGGGGTCCGACACGTCGGCATATCGGCCTGTGTGGGGATTGATCGGGTGCTTGTCTGCGTCGTGGCATACCCATTGCGAATACGACCGCAGTTCTTCGGGTATGTTCTGGCGTGCGGCTGCGGTCATTTTATCGTTGGCCTGTGGGTAGGTGCGTGGGTAGCCCGGCCTTTTGCGAGGCCGCAAGCTATAGCTTTGAAATTATGTGGATTTGCGGAGGCTTCGACGGACTGTGCATCCGTCGAATAGCTACGCGCGATTCTTGCGGCTATCCATGAGCGCGGTCACAAGCACCTTGATTTCGTCGTGCGACTTCCCGGCGATACGCGCTGCGTTGATCTTGGAAATTTCGTCGGCGGGCCATGCCGCCAGCTTCGGGCCAAGCTTGATCGGCTGCGGAAACAAGCCGCGCTGCATGAAGTCGTAGATGGTGGCCCGGCCCATGCCCGTTAGGGCGATCACGCCGGGCAGGCGCACAAGGGCGTTCGGGTCGGACCGTTCGAGGGTCGTGAGGGCGTTCATGGCGGGTTCCTTTCAGGATCACTATGGATCGGTATGGAAAGGACCATGCCGCAGTACGCAGGGCATTGAAACGAAAGCTAAATGCAGAAATTCAGGGGGTAATTGCAGGCCTATTCGCTTGACTGGATTGGGGCGTTGGCCATGCCCGCACGGGCTACTTTGATGCGGTCCCGTGCGGTGCGTTCCGACACGCCAAGTGTTTCCATCACGTCGAACACAAGTTCCTTTTCCAAGGGGCGCAGTGCCACGGTCATGTCTTTGGGCAATTTGGCTTGCACGACTTCTGAAATGCGTTTCGGTAGGGATTGCACTTTCGCGTCGTGCTTGGCGACCAACAGGAACACGTCGAATTCGCGTCCCTTGATTGGTGCGTTGGCGCTTTGCTTTACCCACAGTTCGGTTGCCAGCACATTTGGTCTTTCCGCGCTTTCGGCTTTGGCCGCTTTTGCAAGTGCGTTGGCGAGATAGTCGGCAAGGGGCTGCGGCATTGCTTGTCCTTCACGAAGGTAATCCGCCGCAAGTGCCATAAGCCCCGCCGCCGCGTCGGGACGCTTGGGCGCTTCATGCAGCAGCACGGCAATCCGCCCTTCTTCTGACCCCGCACGCGCCATTAAACTGCGCTCCGAATTGGCACGACGCCTGCGTCTTCGATCTTGCTGCGATCTATGGCGCAGTACTTGCCCCAATCGGCCATGAGCCGTGCCCGCTTCGCCATGAGCGTTCCGCGTGCGTAGGCCGCTTCTGCCTTATCCTTTAGTTGGTGGCTTAAGGCATGTTCGATCACTTCGCGAGAGTGCGCCGTCGTCTCGCCTGCCCAATCGCGGAACGTAGACCGAAACCCATGTTGGGTAAGTTCGCTGCGGCCCAAGCTGTCAAGAACGTTGTTGAGCGCGTTAGGTGATAGGCCCCTTGTCTTCGAAGTTCCAATGAATACCAAAGGATTGTCTTCTTCGCGGGGCAACGCTTCTAACAGTGCAATGGCCGCGTCGCACAAAGGTACCTGATGGTCCTTTCCGGCCTTCATCTTGGAGCCGTCAATCGACCAGACCTTCGCAGTTAGGTCGATTTCTTGCCACGTCGCGCCCCTCGCCTCGCCAGACCGTGCGGCGGTCAGGATGCTAAATTCCAGCGCCCTTGCCGCGACGCCTTCACGCTCACGAAGATTTGCCATGAACGCGCCCAACTCAACGTATGGCAAGGCAGCATGATGCTTGGGCTTTCGCAATGTTTTGGGTGCAACAAGTTCGGTCTCAAGGTGCCCTTTCCATCTTGCCGGATTATCGCCCTTGGCGCGTAGTCCGCGAAACGCGGCCCACGACAAGACCTTTTCGATACGCCCCCGAAGGCGCGATGCGGTTTCTGTCTTGAGGTTCCACAGCGGCCCGGCTTTGTCCTTCGCCGTCGTTTCCTGTTGAAGCACGCGCAAGACAAGATCGGTGTTCACGTCCGCGACGGGCACGTTGCCGATGATTGGGCTGGCGTATGTCTCAAGCGTGTTGCGCCATTGCTGACGATGCTTCGGGTTCTTGAAACCGCCTTCGTCTACGTCAACCTTCGCGTCGATATAGGCCAATGCAGCTTCGGCAAATGTCATGGGCTTTTCGGCTTTGGCGTTCTTGCGGCGCTTCGCTTGGCGTTCTTCTATCGGGTCTACGCCCTTTTCTACTTCGGCGGCTAGAAGCTTCACCTTGGCGCGTGCGTCTGCCAGCGACACTTTCGGGTACGGGCCAAGACCCATGCTGCGGGTACGACCGTCAAGCGTGAACCGGAATTCGAACGACTTGGTGCCCCACTTCGATACCTGTAGGTACAACCCTTCGGAGACGCGCAGCCGACCGCGCGTGTTGAACGCGTCTACCTCAAGCTTGGTGATCTTCTTCGACATGGCGGCAATCCTCTACCCACAGCTCTACCCACGCAATATGGGCGGCTGTAGGCGGATTTATCAAGACCTATCTGGAAGAATATTTACGTAAGCCATTGACACAAAAGGTTAATGGTAGACCCGCCTGGATGCACTTGGATGGTACTTCGGCGGACTTCGTCTCCGCCATAACCTATTGATTTTATTGGATGAACCGAAAGGCCCGGCGCGGCCCCAACGGCCTGCGGAGCAATTCTTGATGGAAATTGGGGTCGTCAGATCGCGGCGTATGCTGTGATTCC
>Ga0316204_10010483_pt1 | contig 11921 bp, 13 predicted proteins | sample 6monrhotite_MG_2_FD_205661 | JGI IMG/M metagenome (GOLD analysis project Ga0316204, IMG submission 205661) | Microbial mat bacterial communities from mineral coupon in-situ incubated in ocean water Damariscotta River, Maine, United States -... | ecosystem: Environmental > Aquatic > Marine >...
GCCGCTGTCAGTAGCTCCACATCAGACCCCTTTTCACAAACTGCCCAAATTTTGGGCGCACCGCACAATCCTTGGGCGCAGCGAAGGGATTCCCTGCGCCAAACCCGCCCCATGCCATGCTACCTGATTGCCCCCCGCCTGCGAAAGTGGTGTCACGGGGCCGAGATACGGGGCCATAGGGAGTCGGCGACATGAAAAAGATCGAAGCCATCATCAAACCCTTCAAACTCGATGAGGTGAAGGAAGCGCTGCAAGAGATTGGCATTCAGGGCCTCAGCGTCACCGAGGTCAAGGGCTTTGGCCGCCAGAAGGGCCATACCGAGCTCTATCGCGGTGCCGAATACGTGGTCGATTTCCTGCCCAAGGTGAAGATCGAGGTGGTGCTGTCCGATGATATGGTGGATGGCGCGATTGAGGCCATCGTCGAGGCCGCGCGCACCGACAAGATCGGCGATGGCAAGATCTTTGTCTCGACCATCGAACAGGCCATCCGCATCCGCACCGGCGAAAGCGGCGAAGACGCGCTGTAAAATTACCGGGGCCGAACGCGCCCCTCACGACACATGTAAAGCCAAGGAACACTGGACATGAGCAACGAAACCGTTCTGAACCTCATCCGCGACGAGGATATCGATTATGTCGATATCCGTTTCACCGACCCGCGCGGCAAGCTGCAACACGTCACCGTCGTGGCCGATCTGGTCGATGAGGATTTTCTTGAGGAAGGCTTCATGTTCGACGGCTCGTCGATCGCCGGCTGGAAGTCGATCGAAGAATCCGACATGAAGCTGATGCCCGACACCACAAGCGCCTATATCGACCCGTTCTATGCCGAAAAGACCCTGTGCCTGCATTGCACCGTGGTCGAGCCCGATACCGGCGAAAGCTATGGCCGCGACCCGCGCGGCACGGCCGAACGCGCCGAGGCCTATCTGATCTCCTCAGGCATCGGCGATACCTCCTATTGGGGGCCAGAAGCGGAATTTTTCCTCTTCGACGATGTCCGGTTCTCGGTCGAGATGAACAAAGTGTCCTTCGAGGTCGATGCCCAGGACGCCTCGTGGAATTCCGACAGCGAATACGAGATGGGCAATATGGGCCACCGCCCCGGCATCAAGGGCGGATATTTCCCGGTCAACCCGACCGATGCGGCGCAGGATCTTCGCTCGGAAATGCTGTCGACCATGAAGCGGATCGGCATGAAGGTGGACAAGCATCACCACGAGGTCGCGTCCTGCCAGCACGAGCTTGGCCTGATCTTCGGCAGCCTGACCCATCAGGCCGACGAATTGCAGAAATACAAATACATCATCCACAACGTGGCCCATGCCTATGGCAAGACCGCGACCTTCATGCCCAAGCCCATCTCGGGCGATAACGGCACTGGCATGCATGTGAACATGTCGATCTGGAAAGAGGGCAAGCCCTTGTTCGCGGGCGATAAATATGCCGACCTTTCGGATGAGGCGCTCTATTTCATCGGTGGCATTCTGAAACATGCCAAGACGCTGAATGCCTTCACCAACCCCTCGACCAACAGCTACAAGCGCCTGATCCCGGGCTTTGAAGCACCCGTGCTGCGCGCCTATTCGGCCCGCAACCGGTCTGGCTGTGTGCGGATCCCGTGGGCCGAAAGCCCCAAGGCAAAGCGCGTCGAGGCCCGGTTCCCCGATCCCGCCGCCAACCCCTATCTGTGCTTCTCGGCGCTATTGATGGCGGGCCTTGACGGCATCGCCAACAAGATCCACCCCGGCGAGCCGTCCGACAAGGATCTCTATGATCTGCCGCCCGAAGAACTGGCCGGCATCCCCACCGTCTGCGCGTCCCTGCGCGAGGCACTGGAAAGTCTGGAGGCCGATCACGACTTCCTGCTGGCCGGTGGTGTCTTTACCAAGGATCAGATCGACGGCTATCTGGAGCTGAAATGGGACGAGGTCTATGCCTATGAGCACACCCCTCATCCGGTTGAATACAAGATGTATTACAGCTGCTGAGGCAGCCCCGGCCAGACGAAACAGAAAAGAGGCACCCCGCGCGGGTGCCTCTTTTTTTGCCGGCAACAGGGCGGCGGGCGTTTCCTTTTGACAGATCGCGCGGCGCGGCCCTACCCTGTGGAGGCCAGTTTTATGGTCTTTGATCAGGGACACGTCACATGAAGCATTTCCTTGCCGCCGCCATCCTCGCGCTCTCGGGCCTGCCCGCGCTGGCCGAAACGCCACAAGCGCTGTTGGAACAGGCGTTGCTGCTTGGGCCTGCGCAACTGGGCGATGCGGGCGGACAATTGACGATATTCGGTCAGGCCGGAACCGCGGCCTATTCGGCCGACCTGAGCGGCCCCGATTGCACGGCGACGGGTGCGGGATGCGACCAGATCCGATTTACCAGCATCGCGCCGCCCGCCGATCAAAGCCTTATCGACACCTGGAACGGGGCCGGATATGGCGGCACGCTGACGTTGGATCAGGGTTGGCTGCGGCTGACATCGGACGTGGCGGTTGCAGGCAACGCACAAGCCGCGTTTTCGGGCTGGAACATTTTGTTGTCCCAATTCGCCCAAAGCTTTGACCCGTGACTATTCCGTGTTTTCTGTGCCGGCTTCGACCGGGGCAGGAACAATTCCGTCTTCGGCCGCGCAATTGCCGCTGCGCAGGTCATTCATCACAGCAAGCGCTGCCTCGGCAGCGTCGGGGGCCAGTGTGATCTGCATCGGCGCAATCAACGGATAGATCAACGCGCCACGGTCGCCGCGCATCTGCATGACATGGGTGCGCGCCATCACCGGGCCAAAAATGCCCGAAGCCGCATCGGCCGAGAATTCGCGATGGGCCACGGTGCGCAGCGTGCGCGCGCCGTTGATTGCATTGGGGTTGTCGGTGTCGCCCGCTTCGGTCGCGCTCTGGCGCATCTGTGAAAACACATCGCCCGCCGCCTGGATCTGTTCCCAGGCATTCTGGCTTGGTATCAGCATGACGCGGCGATTGCCGGCCGATGTATCCTCGGCCGGGAGAATCCCGGTCATCGGATCAAGGTCGCGCAGATCCATCCGCAAGACCTGCACGCCAACCGGCCCGCCAGTGCTCCGCCCTGCCGTGGTCAGCAGGGTCTGCACGATGCGGCAGCCCTGAAGTTCAAGCTCGATGACGGTAAACTCGCCGGGTACGTCGCTGGTGACAATACCGGGCGACGCGGCCCGAATGGCCAATTCCTCAGGCGTTGCAGCCTCTTGCGCCGACGCGGCACCGGCCAGAAACGCAAGCGCCATGGCGGTTTTCAGCACGGGGGAACAACGCATAAAGAACGCTCCTTCATCACGATATTTCAGTGGCATGAGAGGGGGCCAGAGCGTATGCCCCACACCTGCCCCACCGGCACCGCAAGTTTTTTCAGAGCCGGGAATTGCGCCGGGCCAGGCGGGTCATCCGGCGCGCGCGCCCGGTGTTCTGCGGACTGGCCTGATGATCGTCGCGTGGCAGGTCCCGGTCGCCGCCGCGCCCGCGAAAGACGTTCACGCCTGCATCAATGCCGCGATTGACGGCCTGACGCATCAGACGGTTGAGGATCATGCTGATGATACGGTCCATGGATCTGCCTCTGCTTATTGCTTTTGGCGATTCTTGCACAAATCTGCGGCGAAAATGGGGCAATTCGGCGTGTCGGGCGTCATTCCCGGCACTGGTTTCGCGCCCCATGGCCAGATTGTCGTGCTTCAGCGGCCAAACATATCCTCCTGACCCTCAATCGGCTCCAAAACCTCATCTTCGTCCTCATCGTCCTCCTCTTCGCCCGATATCGGAAAGGCACCGGGCGGCGGACGATTTTCCAACAACCCTGCCTCGCGCAATTCCTTGAGCCCCGGCAGGTCGCGCGGGGTTTCCAGGCCGAAATGATCCAGAAAGCCCTCGGTCACCACATAGGTCACGGGCCGGCCCGGCGTCAGTTTGCGGCGCCCGAACCGGATCCATTCCAGCTCGATCAGCTGGTCGATGGTGCCCCGGCTGACGGACACGCCGCGAATTTCCTCGATCTCGGCGCGGGTGGCGGGCTGATGATAGGCGATGATGGCCAGCGTCTCGATCGCGGCCCGGCTGAGCTTGCGGGTCTCGGTGGTTTCCCGGCTCATCAGAAAGCCCAGATCGGGGGCGGTTCGGATCGCCCAGGAATCGCCGACGCGCACCACCTGCACTCCGCGCCCCTCATAGCGTTTTCTGAGCAGCACAAGCGCCTCGGCGGCGTCAGAGCCATGCGGCATCCGGGACTGCATCTCGCGCGTGCTGAGCGGTTCGGATGATGCAAAGAGCATCGCCTCGACCATCCGCTCCTGTTCAGCCAGGGGCGGCGCGAGGAACAGGCTTTCCTCTGGTATTTCAACGTGATCGTCGCTCATTCCGGGGCCCTTGGTTTCAGGTGGATGGGGGCAAAGGCGTCGCGTTGGCGCAGATCGGCCTTGCCCGCCTTGACGAGTTCCAGAGCGGCGGCAAAGGTCGAGGCCGCCGCCGAGCGTCGCATCTTGGGATCGTGCCGCCAGCCTTCGGGGATAAAGCCGATAATATCCATCCAGTCGCCGCCATATCCGATCATGCCGCGCATCCGGTCCAGCGCCTCCTCCATCGTGAATATCTTGTCGCGGTCCATCGTGAAGGGGCGAAATTCATCGCGGGTGCGAGTGCGGGCATAGCCCTGCATCAGGTCCAGAAGCGTCGCGGTATAGGTCACGTTTCTGGCCGTCGCCACCGCCTCGGTGATGCCGCGCACGAAGCGGTCCTTGCCCAGACGGTCGCGCGCCATCAGCTGTGCTGCGCATTCGCGCATCGCCTGCAACCGTTCCAGCTGAAACGCCAGATGCGCGGCCAGCTCCTCACCCGAAGGGCCCTCCTCGGACGGGTCGGGGGGCAGCAAGAGCCGCGATTTCAGAAACGCGAGCCATGCCGCCATCACCAGGTAATCGGCGGCCAATTCAATGCGCAGGCTGCGCGCCTTTTCGACGAAGGCGAGGTATTGTTCGGCCAGCGTCAGCACCGAGATCTTGCGCAGATCCACCTTTTGCGTGCGGCTGAGCGTCAGAAGCACATCCAGAGGCCCCTCGAACCCGTCCACATCGACGATCAGCGCCTCGGCCGCGCGCCGTTCGGCCACGGTTTCCCACATGTCATCGTCGTTTTCGGGGGCATCCGCCATATCAGAGGGTCCAACGCATCAGAGCGCGTCAAATTCGGCCTCGGCGGTGGCAATGTCAAGCGCCACCGGGGCCGGCCGGACCATCGCGGCGGCCACACGCGCCGCGCCTGCATCACTCAACGGCCCGGCAGCGCGCACCACCGCGCGCATCTCGGCCAGATCGCCGTTGCAATGCAGCGCGATATCGCACCCCGCCGCCCGCGCCCGCGCGGCGCGTTCCTCCACCGGACCGGGCAGCGCGTTCATCGACAGATCATCGGTCATCAACACGCCCTGAAACCCGATCTCGTCGCGGATCAGGCTGATCATGGCTGGGCTCAGCGTGGCGGGCAAATCCGGGTCGATGGCCTCATAGACCAGATGCGCCGTCATGCCCCATTTCAGATCCCGAAGCGCCCGGAACGCCGCGAAATCATCCGCCTCCAGCGCCGCCTGGCTGGCGGTGACACGCGGCAGATCATGGTGGCTGTCCAGCGTGCCAAGCCCATGGCCGGGGATATGTTTCAGCACCGGATAGACGCCGGCGTCACGCAGGCCATCGGCCACGGCACGGGCAATGTCCACAACGGTTTCAAGGGTTTCACCGTAGAGCCGATTGTGCAGAAACGGGTGCGTCTGGCCCCGCGCGATATCGGCCAGCGGCGCGCAATTGCCGTCGATGCCGCAGTCCAGATGCTCGCGCCCAATCAGGAAACTGCGCAGATACATGGCGCGCGCGGCATTCTCTCCTGCGCTCGCGACCTGATCCAAAGGCGGCTGCCATTCGCGCCAATACGGGGCCCGCAGGCGCTGCACCCGGCCGCCTTCCTGATCCACGAAAATGGGCGCGTCACGCCCGACAGCAGCGCGCAGATCGGCGGTCAGGCGCGTCAATTGCGCGGGCGTTTCCACGTTGCGGGCAAACAGGATAAATCCAACCGGCTGAACTTCAGCAAAAAACGCTGCTTCCTCGGCCCCAAGCTCCGAACCGGCACAGCCAAGGATCGTGGCCGATCGCGGACCCATGCGCCTAGCGGACGGTCACGGGGATGCAGGGTGCGCCCTGGGAATTCAGCGCGGTGCAGAACCGGCGCGCATCCGACAAATCCGTAAACCCCTGTGCGCGCAGGCGGAAAAACTCACGCCCGCCCGATACGGCCTGTTGGATAATGCGGCCCTTGTCGCGGAAGAAATCGGGGTTGGCGCGCGACAGCCGGTCCCATTCGCCGCGCGCGGTCTCAGCGTCGTCAAAGGCCCCAAGCTGAACCAGCCTTGTGCCCACCGCCAGCGCGGCGGCATCGAGATCGATGATCTCGGTGGAAGGTGCCGCGACCGGGGTCTCCAAGGCGGCGGCGGCCACGCGCAGGCTTTCGGGCCGCAATGGCGGGCGCGGCGATTGGCTCGGCCCCGGAATTTCGGAAGGAATGACCGCGATCACCGGGCGCACAGGCACGCTGCCCGAAGGGGCGGCTGTCGCTCCCTGCTGCGGCTCCAACGGCACGGCCTCCTCCAGCAATCTTTCGATCAGCGCCTGGGTTTCCTCGCCGCTCACGGGTGGCGCGGGATCGGCGGCCTCCGGAATGCTGGCCGAACTCAGGTCGATCTCCTCCAGATCCAGCGGGGCCGGGGCCAGCACGATACGCTCGGCCGCCGGTTCGGCCTCTTCGCCTTCGGTGATGCGGTTCACGGTCAACCCCTGCCGGGTGGTGATGGCTCCGCCCGGATCTTCGGGGGCCACACGCATCGGCCCTTCCAGTGCCCGGATCACCGGCACCTCGGATACATCGCGCACCGTCAATTGCCAGGCCCAGACGGCCATGCCAACGATCAGGCCCACCGACATCAGCGCCCCGATCCAGTTGAGAATGGCCGAAACCCCCATCGGAGCCGCGCCTTGCGCCGGGGCCCTGCGATGAACGGGGGTGTCCTCGTAATATTCTATATCTGCCATGCCTGCCCTCATTGCCCCGGCATGGGCAGTCCCGCGTGCGGGCGGCATACCGGGATGTTCTTGGTCCTGCTCAGACCCCGACCTGGCTGTTTTTGGCGGCCGCCCCGATTTCCCCGGAACTGACCTCAGCGCATTTCTTCGACCGGTGTCACGCCCAGAATAGCAAGACCGTTGGAAATAACAACCTGAACGGCGGTGATTAGGGCAAGTTTCGCGCGCGTCGCGGCCGGATCATCCTCTTGCAGGAACCGCAGGGCGGGCTCGGCATTGCCCTTGTTCCACAACCCATGGAACTCGGAGGCGAGATCATAGAGGTAGAATGCCACCCGGTGCGGCTCATGCGCCTTGGCGGCAATTTCCACCAGACGCGGCCATTCCGCCAGTTTGGCGGCCAGCGCCAGCTCGGCCGGATGGGCCAAAAGCGTGACATCGCCGCCGCCCGCATCCAGCCCCAGATCAGCCGCCTTGCGCTGCACCGACCGGATCCGGGCATGGGCGTATTGGACGTAGAAAACCGGGTTGTCGCGGGATTGTTCACGCACCTTATCCAGGTCGAAATCCAAGGGTGCGTCGTTCTTGCGTGTCAGCATTACAAAGCGGGTGACATCCGGGCCAACCATCTCGACCACATCGGCCAGCGTCACAAAGGTGCCGGCGCGTTTGGACATCTTGAAGGGCTGGCCATCCTTGAACAGCCGCACCAGTTGCGTCAGCTTGATATCGAGCGGCACACGGCCATCGCTGAGCGCCGAAACCGCCGCCTTCATGCGTTTGACATAGCCACCGTGATCGGCCCCGAACACATCAATAAGGGCGTCGAACCCTCTGGAAACCTTATCGAAATGATAGGCGATATCGGGCGCGAAATAGGTCCATGCCCCGTCCGATTTCTGAATCGGACGATCGACGTCATCGCCATGGGCGGTGGACCGGAACAAGGTCTGTTCGCGTGGCTCCCAATCCTCGGGCTGCTTGCCCTTGGGCGGCTCCAGCGTGCCGCGATAGATCAGGCCCTTGGCGTCCAGATCGGCAATCGCGGCCTCGATCCGGCCGGTGCCATAGAGCGATTTTTCCGAATAAAACTGGTCCATCTCGACGCCGATCAAAGCCAGGTCGGCCCGGATCAGATCCATCATGGCCTCGGTCGCGAAATCGCGCACTTCGGCCAGCCAGAACTCTTCGCCCTTGCCGACAAAGGCATCGCCAACCTTTGATTTCAGCGCCTGACCGACGGCAATCAGGTAATCGCCGGGATAAGTGCCATCCTCGAACGCGACCTGCTGACCATGCGCCTCCAGATACCGCAGATAAACCGAGCGCGCCAGAACATCGACCTGCGCACCGCCATCGTTGATGTAATATTCGCGGGTCACCGCATGACCGGAGAACGCCAGAAGACTGGCCAGAGCGTCACCAAACACCGCGCCCCGTGTGTGGCCGACATGCAAGGGTCCGGTCGGGTTGGCGCTGACATATTCGACATTGACCTTTTGCCCGGCCCCCATGTCGGACCGGCCATAATCGGCACCCTCCGCCAACACATCGGCGATCACGCCCTGCCAGGTGGCCACGGAAAGTCGCAGATTGAGAAACCCGGGCCCCGCGACCTCGGCCGTCTCGATCCGTGGATCGGCCATCAGCCGGGCGGCCAGCGCCTCGGCAATCTCGCGCGGTTTCACCCCCGCAGGCTTGGCCAGCACCATCGCGGCATTGGTGGCCATGTCGCCATGAGCGGCATCACGCGGCGGCTCCACCGCCACATTGCTCATATCCAGACCGGCGGGGATCACGCCCTCGGCTTCCAGGGTTTCCAGGCTGGCAATCACAGCCAGGCGCATATCGGCAAAAAGGGTCATCGGTTCGATCCTGCAAGGGTTGCGCGCGGTTTATCATGGGCGTGGCCAAGGTCAATCACATCGCGGCGACCGGAATGGCTGCCGCGCGGGCCCCGCCCCCGCTCTCCTTCGCCGCGCACCCTGCCGAAGAACCCGGGAAAGCCCGCCTACAATGGGGTCACGGCCCCACCCGTCAGCCGCGCATGCGCCTGCAGTGCGTAGCGATCCGTCATGCCCGCGATGTAATCGGCCACCAGCCGGGCGCGCGCCGTCGCATCCTGCGCGCGCTGCACATCATCTTTCCAATCCTCGGGCAACAGCGCCGGTTGCGCCATGTAAAGCGCGAACAACTCCTCCACCACCTTGGTCACCCGCACCCGCATCGCGACCACGGCAGGCGCGCGATACATATGCTGAAACAGAAAGCCGCGAATTTCCTTCAGATCCGCAAAGAGCGGCGCGGAGAACCGCACCATTGGACGGTCCAGCCCGCGCAATTCCGCGACCGATCCGGGCCGGATCTCTGCCAGCCGCCCGCGCGCCTCGGCGATCACATCGGCCACCATGACGCCAAAGACCCGGCGCAGCGCCTCGGCCCGGCGGCGCTTGACCTCCAACCCGGGATGCAGCGCATCGACCTCTGCATAGGCGGCCCCGACGATGGGCAGTTCGGCGGCCTCGGCATCGGTGAAAAGCCCGGCCCGCAGCCCGTCGGCCAGATCGTGATTGTTATAGGCGATATCGTCGGACACGGCGGCCACCTGCGCCTCGCCGCTGGCATGGGTATCCAGTTCCAGATCATGACGCGCGTTGTAATCGGACAGCGCAAAGGGCAATTCGCCGGTCACCGGTCCGTTATGCTTGGCCAGCCCCTCCAGCGTTTCCCAAGTCAGGTTGAGCCCGTCGAAATCGGCATAGCTGCGTTCCAGCGAGGTCACGATCTTCAGCGCCTGCGCATTGTGATCGAACCCGCCATAGGGGGCCATCAGCGCGTTCAGAGCATCCTCGCCGGTATGGCCAAAGGGCGTGTGGCCGAAATCATGCGCCAGCGCCACCGCCTCGGTCAGATCCTCGTTGAGGCCAAGCGCGCGCGCAATGGTGCGCGCGACCTGCGCCACCTCGATGGAATGGGTCAACCGGGTGCGGAAATAATCGCCCTCATGTTCGACGAACACTTGTGTCTTGTGCTTGAGCCGGCGAAACGCCCCGGCATGGATGATACGGTCGCGATCACGCTGAAACGGGGACCGAAAGGCGCTTTCCTCTTCGGCCACATGGCGGCCCCGGCTTTGCGCCGGATCACAGGCATAGGGGGCGGTCATGGAACAAGCGGCCTTTATGTTGCGGAATCTGCCGGTTTTCCCCGTTCTATCAGGGGCTTTGCCCGCTGACGAGGGGGAGGGCCGCGACCCAAGGCTTGAGGTCGCGCGCGCCGCCCCCTATCTTGGAGGTAACGAGCCCTACCCGCCTGCCGGAGCCCCCCCATGCTGACCCTGCCCCCGAAAGTCACCGACCGCGCCTATGCCCGTCTGGCCGAGATCAATGACGGTGTCGACGCCGCCAAGGCGCTGCGCGTCGCGGTCGAGGGCGGCGGCTGTTCGGGCTTTCAGTATGACATCACGCTGGACGAGGCCGGAGCCGATGATCTGATCCTCGAAAGCGCTGGACAAAAGGTGGTGATCGACGCCGTGTCGCTGCCGTTTCTGGCCAATGCGGTGATCGATTTCTCGGATGAATTGATCGGCGCGCGGTTCGTGATCGAAAACCCGAATGTTGCGTCCTCTTGCGGCTGTGGCACCTCCTTTTCCATGTAACACGGAGCAGACCGGCCCCGGCGCTTGACCCGCATCAAGGCGCGCTAGCCTGAACCGGGCCATATTCGGACTCTGTCCCGTCAGATCAGGAGCGCATCATGACCGACCCAAGTTTCACCGCCGAACTGGAAGCCCCCAACCTGCTTGTCGTTGAAGCAACCGGCCGCATGGATGCCATTGGCATGGAAATCGCGCTGGATATGCTGGTGCCGGTCGTGCGCAGGATGTCGCATGGGGCCATGTTGATGCGGGCCCATGATGTCAGCTGGCCAACGCTTGGGGCCATCGGCGTGGAGTTGCGCCACTGGGTGCAATTGATGGCGATGGTGCGCAAGGTCGACCGGGTGGCGGTGCTGACCGATCAGGGCTGGGTGAAAAACGCCGCCGCGATCGAAAGCCTGCTGGTGCCCAATCTTGAAATCCGGTCCTTCGCGCCAACAGATGAGGCCACCGCTCGCAACTGGCTGGCGGCCGTCACCGGCCCGAAACCGGCCTGAAGTATTTGATCCCAGGGTTTGATGGCGCGCACCTGTCACTGAAATGGTGGGACGCATTTCAGGGCCGGACAGAGCCGTCGTCGATCCGACCCACCGGGTGCCAGGCCTGAACGGCTGGTGCTTTTGCGCCCCCATTTACCGTCATCTACCCCCCTTCCCCGCTTTCTGCTAAACTGCCGCCACACCACGCAGAAAGCTCGCTGATGCCTCTCTGGCTGCAACTACTCTCGGTCCTGCTGGCCACCGCCTTCGGTGTGGTGTTGCTGATCCGTCTGACCTCGATCGACACCGCGCTCTGGCAAAACCGGCGCATCATTTCCAAGCGGCTCCAGATCTATGAACGCATCGCGCCCGATCTGAACCGGATCTACTGCTTCCGTCGCTTTCTGGGCTATTGGAAAGAGATTTCTCCGCCCGATCTGATTACCACCAAGCGGCGGCTGGACCGGGAGGTGAATATCTCGCGCCATCTTTTGAGCGAAGAATTCTACCGCGCCTATCTCGATTTCATGGGGCTGACATTCAAAACCTTCACCGGCCAGGGCGAGGATGCCAAGATCCGCGCCGTGGTGGTGCATGATCTGGGTGACCGGCGGGTGCATGCCGCCTACGACTGGGATGACGGGTTTGAATGGATGTTCGATGCCGAGGATCTGCCGACCGATTACCA
>Ga0316204_10010484_pt1 | contig 11921 bp, 15 predicted proteins | sample 6monrhotite_MG_2_FD_205661 | JGI IMG/M metagenome (GOLD analysis project Ga0316204, IMG submission 205661) | Microbial mat bacterial communities from mineral coupon in-situ incubated in ocean water Damariscotta River, Maine, United States -... | ecosystem: Environmental > Aquatic > Marine >...
TACGCGATTGTGCAAAGCCATGATTTGAATGACCCGCCGCGATAAGATCCGATCTTGCGCCAGGCGGTCAGGAATGCGGCTTGCGCGATATCGTCAGCTTCTGCCGCATGCCGGGCCAGGCGGCGGGTCATCCCGCGAATAGTGCCCTGGTGTCTGCGCACCAGGGCCTCGAACGCTGCTTCCTTGCCAGAAGCAGCGTCGCGCGCGAGATCAATATCGGGGGTCATCACGGGGCCGCGCTACCAGACTAGTTGTGGCTGAAACGCCAGAGCCCGAGATAGGCCAGTCCCAAAATCACTGGGAAAGATGAAATGGCGATCACGCCGCGTATGGCTTCCGGTTCATCCGAAGGCATGATCAGGCCAATGACAATGAAGGCAATCCCGAAGGCAATCAGCAGGATACCGCGTCGCAGATCCGATTTGACCGGATCATTCAGGTAAGACATCCGCTCCACGAGTTCCGGCGAGACTTGCTGGCCTTTTTCGACTGCCAGGCGCAACGTCTCATGCGCGGTGTGGCGCTTTTTGTAATTATAGTGACTGAACACCCAGATTATCGCCACCAGGGCGGCGAACAGAAAAATTGGAACGAAAATATCTTCCATGACTAACATCCTTATCGTTACACCCAGTTTGCGGGCTCACTGATAGAGATGCAATCAATTGCACGTTTGGATGCAGGCGGCCTAAAGTTTTGCTTTTGACGCCGCATGAGTGACAGCGGTCCAGGCGGCGCTCATATCATCTGACCAGGTCTCACCTGCCAGGGATTGGAAGACGTCGCCCATCACGACAAAGAAACCTTCGAACACCTCATCCGTAATGCCATAGCCTTCATGGTTCATCCGCTCAGCCGAGACAAAGCTAACGGCGACGGGGTCATCCTGTAGCAGACCTTCTGCCATGGTCAGCGCTTCGTTGAGCATATGCCCCCTCGCGCCATGATCGGTGTCGAGGATGAAGAGTTTCTCAAAGTCGGGAAAGCGCTCGAACAAGGCAGCATAGACCGGTGGCACAACATCCTCGCATCGATCTGCGACGGCTTCGAGACTGGCATTGAAGGCAGTAAGATGGGTCATCTCTTTTCGTATGGCCGAAACCATGGCAGGCCATCAAGACCACTCACCGTCGCAGGGACTGATATGGACACGCAAAACACACTCCGGCGCTATACGTCTCTGGCGGTTCTGATTGATATGATTCAGCGCCGCGCCATCAGTTTCATGAACCCGGCTTTCTGGGATGACCGCAATGATGCCTTTTCGCTGGAACGGTTTCGGCAATTAGAAGACTGCGGATCGGTCCTGGCGCTATGTCTGACCGGCGCCGATGAAACCTATCATCACTGGAAAGTCTTCTCGCCCGGCATGGAAGGCGTCTGCATCTGGTTTGACCGCGACGGCCTGATCGATCAGTTCGAAGAGGATAGTGAAGACCTGCTGCACGGCGATGTCACGTATCACACAATTGCCGAGCTCAAATCCATGCACCCGACCGCCGACCGCATCCCGTTTCTGAAACGGGTCCAGTTCGCCGATGAGCGCGAGTATCGTTTCCTGATGACTGAAGATGATCCGCATATTGATCGCTGCGAGCAGAGCCTGGATCTGTCACTGGTCACGCGGATCACACTCAGCCCGTGGATGCCGATCTCAATTGCGGACAGCGTCAAAGCGACCCTCGCCGCGCTGCCCGGCCATTCGATCCGAGTCTACCGCTCGACTCTGGTGGAGAACCGCGACTGGAAGTCTGTGTTTCGGGGGATGGGCGGACGCTGATTGCGCGCTAAACCAGCAACGCTATGACATACCACGGACGAGCTGAAGGAAATTCATCCTCGAGGCGGCACGCCTGTGCTCAGACAAAGCCTGATAGTCGGGATCTGAATGCCACGCCTTGGCAGAGGCTTCGTTCGCAAACTTGAGGATCACCATTCGCCCAACAAGTGCGTTTTCGCCTTCGAGCGACTCACTCTGCTCATCGACTGAAACAAGTTCCCCGCCATGTTTTTCCAGCAAGGGCATAAAACCACTCTCATATGTACCATAGGTTTCGCGATCCGAGATCTCGGAAATATTCGCGACCAGATAGACGGGAGCATCAGGCATTGTTTTCTGCCCCCTAAAGCGGAATATTATCGTGCTTCTTCCACGGATTGCTCATCTCTTTGCCTTGTAGAGCGCGGAGCGATTTTGCGACGCGACGGCGGGTTGAGTGCGGCATGATGATATCGTCGATATAGCCCTTTTTCGCCGCCACATAGGGATTAGCGAAATTGTCTTCATAGCTCTTGGTGTGCTCAGCAATCGCGACTTCGTCGCCAATATCCTTGCGGAAAATGATCTCGACTGCGCCCTTGGCACCCATCACCGCAATTTCAGCGGTTGGCCAGGCATAGTTCACATCACCGCGCAAATGTTTCGAGCTCATCACATCATAGGCCCCGCCATAGGCTTTGCGCGTGATCACAGTGACTTTCGGAACGGTCGCCTCGGCATAAGCAAAGAGCAGTTTCGCACCATGTTTGATCAGGCCGCCATATTCCTGCTTGGTGCCCGGCATGAAGCCTGGAACGTCAACGAATGTGACAATCGGAATGTTGAAACAATCACAGAAACGAACAAAGCGCGCAGCTTTGCGAGAGGCATCAATATCGAGCACGCCAGCCAGGGTCATGGGCTGATTGGCGACGAAGCCAACACTCGCGCCTTCAATCCGGCCAAAGCCACAAATGATATTCGCGCCAAAAGCCGGGCTGATTTCGAAAAAGTCGCCTTCATCAGCGGTCTTTTCGATCAGCTCTTTCATATCATAGGGCTGATTGGGATTGTCCGGGATGAGTGTGTCGAGGCTGTTATCGATCCGCTCAATCGTATCATAAGTCGGGCGCACTGGCGGGTCTTCGCGGTTTGATCCGGGCAGGAAATCGATCAGGCGGCGCATTTGCGTCAGCGCTTCAATATCATTCTCAAAAGCGCCATCGACAACGCCGGACTTGGCGGCGTGGACAGACGCGCCGCCCAGAGTCTCGTGAGTCACTTCTTCATTGGTCACAGTTTTCACAACGTCCGGACCCGTGACGTACATATAGGACGTATCTTTGACCATGAAGATGAAATCGGTCAGCGCAGGCGAGTAAACATCCCCGCCGGCACAAGGCCCCATAATCACAGAAATTTGCGGGATAACCCCGGATGAGAGCACATTCTCCATGAAGATATCAGCATAACCTGCGAGGCTGTCGACGCCTTCCTGAATGCGTGCACCGCCGGCATCGAAAATACCGATAACAGGCGCACCGACTTTGACAGCCGCTTTCTGAACTTTGGTGATTTTCTCCGACTGCGCCAGCGACAATGACCCGCCAAACACAGTAAAATCTTTAGAGAAGACATAGACCAGACGGCCATTAATCGTGCCGGATCCAGTGACCACGCCGTCGCCAGGAATGCGCTGGTCTTCCATGCCGAAATCATGAGAGCGATGTTCGACAAACATATCGGTTTCTTCGAAACTGCCTTCGTCGAGCAGCAGCGCAACACGTTCACGCGCTGTCAACTTGCCTTTTTCGTGCTGGCGCGCAATGCGGGCTTCGCCGCCGCCAAGTCGTGCTCTTTCCCGGCGGGCCTCAAGGGCTTCGATCACATCTTGCATATTGCTCCGACCTCCAGTCATCCACAGTCCTTGTCGCTGGGTTTTATAGAGGCGGCGCGGAAGGGCAAGTCTGACGGCAATGCAAAACGGGCCTCCCCGAGGGGAAGCCCGTCTGTGCTTTCATTCTGAAAGTTAAAGCTACTATTTATAATAGCTGCCCCGATTGCCGCGATTTCCGCGATTGTGGCCACGCTGACCACGAACGGGGATGCCGCGAATATCGCGGACCTGGTCGCCGCGTCGAACAATACACGTCACGGGGCGTTCAATGTCGCGGCGTCGTGTCTCAAACTCAACTTCGTTGAACGTGACACGGAAGCCGTTCGGACCGATCCGTTCGGCATAGCGTCCATCATCGAAATCAACGTCACGGAAGCCGCGATGGCGGGCCTCTTGACGAATGGCACTGCGACACGCGCGAATGGCCTGACGTTTCAGCTGACGGTCTGCGCGTTGGTTGCCATAATGACCATTATGGCCGTAGCGACGATTGGTGCTGTATCCAACAGTTCCATAGCCGCGATTATTGACATTCAATTGCAAGGCACCGTTTCCGGTCTGCACCGAAATGCTGCCGGTTACACGTTTACCAGAATGACCATTGTCGGCCAGGGCTGGTGCAGCGAAGAGCAGAGGCGCTGCAAGGGCTAGCGCGGCTACTCGAGGTTTCATGATGCGATTTATCATGATCACAGGAAATCATACCCTCTTGCAACTGGGCGTGAGTGACGCATTCGGGTGACATTCATGTCGTCAAATCGCTGCCCGAACATTGCCATTTTGTCAGATCACAGTCAGTTTGCGCCAGATTTCTTGGCGTGAGAAATTGAGAAAAAGTCTAGATGGGGATCGATATGAGACTATTCACAGCAAGCGCAGTGGCGCTTGGACTAAGCTTCTCGGCTATGGCCGAAGACACTAGCCGAAACGAAGAACTCGCAAGTTCGCTTAATCAGGAGACCATCCGATTCATCGCAGAATCACTGGATCACACTGTCCGGCGCGACATCGAGGATCAAATCGGCGTGCTCGCCGTCTACCAGGAAGACGAGAGCGACAATGAACTGGTTTACGCCATGCAAGGCAAAGCCTGTCAGGACAGCCCGGATTGCCTGGGCCTCGAGATCTACATTATTTACGAAGGCGATTTCACTGCCGAACAGGCCAATGACATCAATCAACGCTGGGCCGCGATTAAAGCGACCGCGAATGATGGTAGCCTCTACCTGACCCGGTATCTGATTCTCGATCAGGGCCAGACAATTGGCAATATTCGAACAAATGTTCTGAATGCCCTCGCGATAGCAGAGAATGTCGGCGACGAGCAAAACGCCGGAGCAGAGACCCAGACTACACTCTCTGTAAGCGACATTGATTTCGGCGAAGATTCCGGAGCCTACATAAATGATGGGGCCTGCGACGATGCCCGATTCGAAGAAGACGGCGATCTCTGGGACTATCAACGCAGTCACGTCCTGAACGATGCGACTGATTGCAAGACCCTCTATGAAGCGGGCGAGCTGACGCTGTTTCTCGATTTTGGAGATAATTCTGGCGAATATGCGAACGATGATACTTGCGACGATAATCGGTTCACGGGCGAAGGCCGGTCCATTCTGGAGACCGATAGCCATGTAAAGCGGGATGCCGTTGATTGCATCGTCGCCTATCGCGCCGGAACGCTCAACCGTCCTGAATAAGAAAGACTAAGTAGTCTTCCCAATACGCGCGCGGTGGGTCCGTTCTTAAGTCAATGATTGAGCCTTGACTGAGGACGGATTCCCGCCGGCGATCCTGGCATCGTCCAGCGAGAAGCGACTCAGTAAGCGGCTCACGCCGCAGCAATGTTGATGCGGCGAGATCCACTCGCGGAGCAAAAACATGGCCTTGAAACAAATCGTATTGCGTCTTGCCCGAAACGAGACCGCCCCTGAGGGCGATGACCGTCAGGGATATGTGATGGTCGCCCCACTCGATGCCAAAGGGCGTATCGATCTCGAGGGCTGGCAGGCAAACAAGGAATATTGCGAAGTGAAGCGCTTCCATCCCGACCCGAATGAAGTGGCGGACGGTTGGCTAACCCATAATGGCAGCCATTGGCGCATTCGCTATGACGAGGATCATGAAGGCCCGGACGAAGGCGGCTATCGGCTCGGCGACCACGCATTCCGGCCCGGCGAATATGTCACTATCGCGTCTCATGGCGTCACACCGCTGGTTTACATCGTCACGGATGTCCTGCCGTTTCGGGATGCCGACGCGGCCTAGTCATCATCACCGATTTTGCCGCGCAGCACTTTCACGGCCCCGCGTTGTTTCTTTGACGTCAGCCTGCGGCGCACAGATGCCCGCGTTGGTTTGGTCTTGATCCGGCGACGCGGTGGTTCAGCAACCGTGCGGATCATGTCGGCCAGGCGTTTGCGGGCGGCTTCGCGGTTAAGCCCCTGGCTGCGATGGTCTTTGGCTTCGAGAATGAGGTCACCGTCCTGGGTTATCCGGCTGCCATAGCGACGCTGAAACCGGGCTTTCACCGGCGCTGGAATCGAACTGGCCGACACATTCCAGCGCAGTTGCACCGCCGTCGAGACTTTATTGACGTTCTGACCGCCGGGGCCCGAGGCACGAATGAACCGCTCGCTCAGCTCCCATTCCGGAACCTGAATCGATTCTGTCACAAACACGTGATCACTGCTGGACATGAAAGCTCCGTTCAGGGTCAATTCAGGCGGCATTCCTAAAGTTGTATATAAGGCTTGTCACGAGCAGCCGAAACGACTGGCGTCATAGAGGCGCCGAATCACAGAAAGGAGGACGGCTCATGTCCATCCTCTCAAAATTGACTTCAAGCGCTGCGGCGATCGCACTTACAGCTGCGACTCTCGCGCCTGTGGCCTATGCAGATCGCAGCGACCGCGACCGACGACCGCAATTTTCATCTGAGAATCGCGCCGAACGCGGCCGCGACAATGCTCGCAGCGACCGAAATCGCCAGGCCCGCGCTGAACGCCAAAGCCGCCGCGAGGTCCGCACCGGTGACAACCGGGTTCGCGGCGAACGCAGCATGACGCGCCGCGACACACCGCGAAATGTCCGACCAGATACGAACGAATTGCGCGGTGGTGAACGCCGTCAGGAAAGACGGGCCGAAAGACGCAATGATCGTCCGGCTGAACAAAGGCAGGAACGGCGCACTGAGCGCCGCAATGATCGGCAGGTAGAACAGCGCCAGGAGCGCCGTGCCGATCGCCGGGACAATCGTCAGATCGAACAAAGACAGGAACGTCGCGTCGAACGTCGAAACGATCGCCAAGTCGAGCAGCGCCGGGATAGACGGGCTGATCGCCGCGTCGAAAATCGCCGCGAAAACCGTCAGATCAGACGCAATTCATATGATCGCGGCTACGGTCAGGCGCGCAGAGATGTGCGAACCCGGCAGCATAATCGCTATCAAAATAACCGAAACTATCGCAGCGACCGGCATTACCGCAATCACCGGAATTTCAATCGCTATTATCGACAGCATAATAATGGCTATCACTATCGCCATCAGTATCGCAGTCACAATTTCCGGACGTATTCGCCGCGCGCATTTTACTATGGCGGACACCGGCCATTTTTCTACTACTCGCGCCCGACATTCAGCTTTGTCTACGATAGCTATTATACCCCGCGCTATCGGATTGGTGGGCATTATGGCTACCACGATAATTCAGTGATTATCGGCGACTATAATTATTGGGGACTCTACGATCCGCCGCACGGGCATCACTGGGTCCATGACTATGATAGCGGCGACGCCATCCTCGCCTCGATTGCCACAGGCGCCATCATTGGTCTGGTGATCGGAGCCCTCGCCGACTAACCCCGAGGCGCTTCCCTCTCGCGCTTCAGAAACGCCCTTTGAGTTCGCTCAGAGGGCGTTTTTTATGGCCGCGCCAAAAAAATTTTCGACGGCGGTGCGACATTCATCTTTCATTAGGCAAGACTCATGCTTAATCCTGTCTATCCGGCGCGCCTGCGTGGCCCCGGATTTTGTTCAACAACTGAAAGGAGGTGATCCAATGTCAAGTGAGAAACCAGGTGAGGCGATTGGATTCGTTTGTAATGGTAGTCTTGTGGAGCAACCTCTGCGAGCCATCTGATCAGGCACGGCAGCCCTGTTGAACGCTGTCAGAATTCAAGAGCCGAACCGGCTCACGAAGGCCGCTCGTTAATTCGAGCGGCCTTTTCGTTTTTTACGAACTTGATCCGCTGAAAGAGCCGGACGCGACGTCGCCCCGGCCGTGGACTTGTCGCCTGTGCATTGCCCGGCTAGCCAAGAAGACTGTCAGTCAAGGATTTACCATGCACTCAGGCCGTCCCCTTCCCGCACTTCCTAAGCAACCGACCGGAACGCCCTGGCCGACACAGGCCTGGCCGACGGGCGACATACAAGCCAATACGGACCGCCAAACCCTCGATCAGCTTGTCGATCAGGGGTTCACGGATGTCGAAACGCTTGGCCAAACGCAGGCTTTCATCGCCATACAATCAGGCCAGATTGTCGAAGAGCGCTATGGTGAAGGCTATGGTCCAGACGACACGTATCACTCCTGGTCGATGGCCAAATCGATCACCCACGCTCTGGTGAGCTTTGCTGTTGAACAAGGCGTCCTGTCGCTCGATGCGCCTGTGAAAGTTTCCGAATGGCAGGGTCAGGATGATCCGCGCGCGTCGATCTCTCTAGAGCAATTGCTGCGCATGTCGTCCGGCTTGCAGTTTACCGAAGATTACGAGAATTCCGGGATCTCGCACACCATCGAAATGCTGTTCGGATCTGGCAGTGATGATGTCGCGGCTTTCGCCGCCGCCTTGCCGCTCGAACATCCACCCGGGACATTCTGGTCCTATTCCAGCGGCACGACGAATATCATTTGCCGTTTGCTCGCCGAAGCGCTCAATCTCGATCGCGACGGCTTTGAAGCCTTCATGCGTGACAAATTGTTGTCACCGATCGGCATGTCATCGGCGCAGCCCAAATTTGACACAGCCGGCACGTTTCTCGGATCGAGTTTCTGTTTTTGTACTGCGCGCGACTTTGCTCGGTTTGGCTTGCTCTATTTACGCGGTGGCCAGTGGGACGGGGCTCAGATTCTGCCCGAAGCCTGGGTCGATCACGCCAGAACCCCGACGCCGAACGTCCCGGACGATGAGCCTATGGGGTACGGCGCACATTGGTGGCTCGACATGGCCGGGCCAGGAAGCTTTTCCGCCAATGGCTATGATGGCCAATATATTGTCCTGGTGCCGGAGAAAGACCTCATCCTGGTTCGCCACGGCGCCTCTGAAGCGCAAAAAGATAGCGTACGCGCCTGGCTCGCGGATGTTGCGGCGTGTTTCAAGTGAGGCGCCCTCGTGTCGACCAAACGCAACTTGACCGCCGCTTGAGCGCCAGCCTAACTCGGTCCATGCGGTCGCTTCTATTCCTCCTTCCACTAAGCCTCGCGGCCTGCGGCGCGGGTGACTTGCCGCCCAAGCCCGTCAACCTTTGCGGCGAGGCCGGTGCGCGCTGTGTCAACGCGCCGGTTCGGGATGTTATGGCCGTTGACGGCGATACGTTTGAGCTGCAACGCCTGACAGATCGCGGCACAGAACGGATCCGTCTGCGCCTGATTGGTTGGGACAGTCCCGAAACCGGCGACAGTGCCGGATGCCCGGCTGAAGACGCGCTGGGCCAGGAAGTCGAAGCCTATGCGAAAGACTTATTCGCCAACAGTCAGACTTTGACCTTTAAACCCGAGGGCACCGACCGATTCGGCCGCACGCGGGCCCATGTCTATCTGGATGGCACGCATATTGGCTGGCTGCTCGCGAAACAGGGCCTGTCCAAGCCATGGTTGAGCGAGACCGTGAAGCCGGTTTGGTGTGAGTAACCCAAATCGGGACAAGGCCACATAAAAACATGACTTATCTGCAACTTGCGAGATCGGCCCGCGCTTTGCTTGTATGCCGGAATGAAGGCGTATGAATCTCTTTTTCATCCCGGTCGGACTTGGTTCTTCACACTGAACCTGGCCGACGAGAACAGCACTTTGCTGACGGAGCATGCCAGTTTGCTGGCTGAGAGCTCACGCGACGTCGAAGCGCTGTACCCGTTTGATACGATTGCCGCCGTCATATTGCCGGACCATATGCATTTGATCTGGACGCTTCCGAAAGACGATATGGATGGCGCCCGCCGCATCGCCAATATGCAGGCTGGGTTCACGCGGCGAATTCTGGCGGGCGGCCATGTCCCGCGCAGAAAACGAAACACCGCGCTGTGGCACCAACGCTACTGGGACTATAAAATCAGAGACCTGGTCGATCTGGAACGCCATATTGGCTATATTCATGGCAACCCGGTAAAGCATAAACTGGCATCGCATCCGGATCAGTGGCGACACTCGACATGGCATCGCTTCCGCAAAGACGGTTTTGTCCTGTGGACGATCAAACCGCTTGGCAGTGCCGGAGAGCCTTAGACGCCGCGACGGCAAGGCTCCATGACGCTTTCAATTTAGGCGCGTCTTGTCGTAGAGTGCGTTCAAATCACACCAACAACGCAAGAAGATCTCGCCATGCCCGCCATTGAAATGACCCCGTCCGAAGTTTCCGATTATATTGCTCAAGCCGGGCGCGATGCCTGGGTGGTCCCAGACGTTCCGGCTGACACACCGCGGCGCAAGATCGAAAAAGTCGGTGTCATCGGCGCCGGCACAATGGGCGGCGGCATTTCCATGAACTTCGCCACAGCGGGCATTTCCGTGACCATCCTGGAACGCCAGCAAGAAGCCCTTGATCGCGGCCTGAAAACGGTCCGCGGCCATTATCAACGCAGCGCCGACAAAGGCCGCTTCCCAGCTGAAGAAGTGGACGAGCGGATGGCTCGTTTGAATGGTACGCTGACCATGGAAGACTTCGCTGACTGCGATCTGATCATCGAAGCTGTGTTTGAGGATATGGATCTGAAGAAGCAGATCTTTACGGATCTCGACCGTATCGCGAAACCCGGCGCGATCCTGGCGACGAATACGTCAGCACTGAACATCGATGAGATTGCCAGCGTCACCAAGCGCCCGGAAGATGTCATCGGGCTGCATTTCTTTTCGCCTGCCAATGTCATGAAACTGCTCGAAATCGTGCGCGCCGATCATACAGCAGATGACGTCATTGCAACCTCCATGGATCTCGCCAAGACCATCAATAAGATCGCGACGCTGGTCGGCGTTTGCCCAGGCTTTGTTGGCAATCGCATCCTGTTCGCGCGCCAGGCGCAAGCCCAGAAGTTGGTCAATCAAGGCGCTATGCCATGGGATGTAGATGCGGCGCTGAACGCATTTGGCTTCCGCATGGGACCCTACCAAATGTCCGATCTTGCTGGTCTCGACATTGGCTGGAAAAAAGGCGCGACAACCGCCAACCCTATCCGCGACGCCCTTTGTGAGCTTGATCGCCGGGGTCAGAAAACCGGCGCTGGTTACTACGATTATGATGAAAGTCGCCGCCCTATTCCTTCGGATGTCACAGCCAAGATCATTGCCGACGTCACAGGTGTCGAAGCGGGCCAGGCCCCTGGACAGGACGAGATTATCGCGACGTGCATCTATCCGATGATCAATGAGGGCCTCAAAATCCTCGAAGAGAAAAAAGCCCAGCGCGCGTCTGACATCGATATTGTCTGGCTCAATGGCTATGGCTGGCCGTCTGATAAAGGCGGGCCAATGCTGTATGGCGACATGGTCGGTGCTGAAGCTGTTCTCGCGACAATGGAAAAACTCGGCGCAGATGATGAGCGTTTCGCGCCATGCGCAACTTTGAAACGCCTCGCTGCTGATGGCGGCCGCTTCATCGACGTACAGCCTGGTTGATGACATCCCCGCCTGCCCCGTTTCCCGGCGACTATGACTATGTCATTGCCGGTGCGGGGTCTGCAGGCTGCGTGGTGGCCAATCGGCTATCAGAAGATCCGTCGAAAAAAGTCCTGCTCCTGGAAGCCGGCGGCCGGGATAATTGGATCTGGTTTCACATCCCCGTGGGTTACCTTTTCGCGATCGGAAATCCACGCGCGGATTGGATGTTCGAGACAGTTTCGCAGCCAGGCTTGAATGGCCGCGCATTGAATTATCCGCGCGGCAAAGTGCTGGGCGGCTCTTCGGCGATCAATGCCATGATCAGCATGCGTGGTCAGGCCGCAGATTATGATGGCTGGCGCGATCAGGGCTTACCAAGTTGGGGATGGCGCGA
>Ga0316204_10010485_pt1 | contig 11921 bp, 6 predicted proteins | sample 6monrhotite_MG_2_FD_205661 | JGI IMG/M metagenome (GOLD analysis project Ga0316204, IMG submission 205661) | Microbial mat bacterial communities from mineral coupon in-situ incubated in ocean water Damariscotta River, Maine, United States -... | ecosystem: Environmental > Aquatic > Marine >...
AAGATGCGCGCGGATCGAATTCATCCAAATTCGGAAACCTGCTATATTCTCACCGAAACAAAAACACAAAATATCTTTAGAAATATTGCTGAAATGCAACCCGATATTGTAGTGATTGATTCGATTCAGACACTACATACTGACGCTATTGAGAGCAGTGCGGGTAGCATTTCCCAAATTCGAGAAACCACCACCGAACTCATTAAATTTGCTAAAGAAACGGAAACCCCGGTCATCTTAATTGGTCATATTACCAAAGATGGAAACATCGCGGGACCTAAAATTTTAGAACATATGGTGGATACGGTGCTTCAATTTGAGGGAGATCGCAACCACTTATATCGCATGCTACGAGCGAATAAAAATCGTTTTGGAAGCACCAATGAGCTAGGTATTTACGAAATGCAAGGCAACGGACTACGAGAAGTTTCCAACCCAAGTGAGATTCTAATTTCTAAGAACGAAGAAGACCTCAGTGGAACCGCCATCTCGGCCACTTTGGAAGGCATGCGCCCTTTAATGATTGAAATTCAGGCACTGGTTAGCACGGCCGTCTATGGCACGCCTCAGCGAAGTGCAACGGGCTATAACGCCAAACGATTGAATATGATTTTAGCTGTTTTAGAAAAACGCGCAGGCTTCAAACTGGGTGCCAAAGATGTCTTTCTAAATGTAACTGGTGGCATTAGCGTGGACGATCCTGCTATCGATTTGGCAGTGGTCGCAGCTGTACTTTCCTCCAATGTTGACATCGCTATCGACAAACGTATTTGTTTTGCTGCTGAAGTTGGCCTTGCCGGAGAAGTACGCCCCGTAACCAAAGTAGAACAACGCATCTTAGAAGCAGAAAAATTAGGATTCGAATCTATTATTGTGTCTAAATATTGCAAATTGCCCAAGCAAAACTATCAAATCAATGTCATAAAATTATCCAAGGTTCACGATGTGGTGAAGCACTTGTTTGGATAATTAGGGAGCTGGATTTGGCATCGCTTGATGCACCCCATTGATTTCTTTTAAAATTTCCTCAGAAAGCAAAATTTCAACACTATCAATGTTTTCAGACAACTGTTCCAAGGAAGTCGCTCCAATAATGTTGGAGGTCACAAAAGGTTGTTGATTCACAAAGGCCAACGCCAATTGTGTGATAGTGAGCCCGTGTCGTTTTGCAATATCCTGATAGGCCTGCGTTGCTTTTAAAGACCCTTCGCTGCTATAACGACTATAGTTTGGGAACAAAGTTACTCGTGCGTTCTCCGGTTTTTGTTGGTTCAAATATTTACCAGACAACACCCCAAAGGCTAGTGGTGAGTACGCAAGATACCCTACATTTTCTTGTTGTAAAACTTCTGTAAGAGCAATCTCATCTCTTCGTTGTAAAAGACTATAAGCGTTTTGAGTAGAAACCATTTTCAACTTTCCTTTGCGGTGTTCTTCCATGTAACGCATCAATCCGAAAGGAGTTTCATTACTCAAACCGATGTATCGAATCTTCCCTGCTTTCACAAATCCTTCCAATCTTTCTAGTGTTCCGGCAATAGTATCTTCCCACTCCGCATTTGCCCCATAATTGTAGTCTCTCACTCCAAAGATATTTACTTCTCTCTCGGGCCAATGCAACTGATACAAATCGAGGTAATCGGTTTGAAGTCGCTGCAAGCTTTTGTGCAAGGCATCTTCTAAGGACGCTTGACTAAAGTCCAAATTGGGTCTGATATTATTGAAGATGCCTCTTCCAGGGCCTGTAATTTTGGTGGTGAGGACGATGTCTTTTCTCTTTCCTGTTTTAGCCAACCAAGTCCCTATAATACGTTCTGTCTCACCTTGAGTTTCCGCAGTATAAGGCACGGCGTACATTTCGGCGGTATCTACAAAGTTAACTCCATGGGATAGTGCATAGTCTAATTGCTCATGGCCTTCAGCTTCCGAATTCTGCCTTCCCCATGTCATGGAGCCTAAGCATATTTTTGAAACGTTTAAATCGGTGTTTGGGAGGTAGTTGTATTTCATGGAAAGGCCTTTTTACAAGGCTTGATTTTATTTATAGCTGATTTAATAATTTAGTGATCTCATCAAGTTTTGGTGTCAAAATCACTTCAATTCTCCTATTCTTAGAACGGCCATCGCTGGTGGCATTAGAGGCAACGGGAGCATGTTGTCCCCTTCCGGCCGCAGTTAAGTTGTCCTTCGGAATTCCTTCGTTATTTGTCAAAATGGCCACAATGGAAGTGGCTCTTTTTGTTGAAAGATCCCAATTATCCTTAATATTTCCACTGCCACCATAGGGTACGTTGTCCGTATGCCCTTCGATGAGCACCGCAATTTCTTTATTTTGAGCCAGTACGTTGCCCAAAGCGGTTACGGCATCAGTTCCTCTTGAGTTAACCGCCCAACTGCCGCTGTCAAAAAGAAGTTTATTCTCCATAGAGACATACACTTTCCCGTCGCGCTGTTCTACAGTAAGTCCGTTGCCTTCAAAATTGGTTAAAGCAGCTGAAATGGCGTCCTTGAGTGATCGCATCTTGGCGTCTTTGGCCGCAATAATTCCTTCTAATTCTTCTACACGATCCGAACGATCTTTTAATTGTCGTTGAACATCTTTGAGTCGTGCCTCTTCTACCGCCAATGCTCTTTCTTTTGCCTCTAGGTCTTCCAAAAGCTTCCTATTTCGCTCCATATTTTCTGATAGAGAAGAAGAACTATTGGCCTCCAAGGCATCATAGGACGCTTTCATCCTATCGTAATTGTTTTGGGCCGCCTTTAGATTCATGGCGAGTCTTGTTTTTTCTGAATTGAGCTTGTCAATCTCCTTTCGCAAATTAGCAACTGTATATACTTCGCCACCAGTTCCGGAGCCGTCTAATCTAGAGTTCAATAATTCGTTTTCAGCTTTTAAAGCATCGTTTTTGGCTTTCAGGTCTTCATAAATTTTTGAAGAAACACAAGAACTCATCAATAGTAGAAGAGAAATTCCGAAGAAACTATTTTTAATCATTTTGTTAGATTTGGGTTTGTTGGGATACTCGAAGCATGGCATCAGTATGGCTAAAAATCAAAGGGCAAACGACAACTTTCATTTTGCTAATCGAATGATAATTCTACCATATGCGGACAATGATCGCTGTGATGTGCCTCAGGTAATATAACGGCTCGTTTTAAGTTTTCTTGCAAAGGTTCAGAAACCATATTATAATCGATACGCCATCCTTTATTATTAGCTCTTGAATTGGCTCGATAGCTCCACCAAGTATATTGATGCGGTTCTTTGTTAAAGAAGCGAAAACTATCAATAAAACCACTCTCCATAAAACTACCAATCCACGCCCGTTCTACAGGCAAGAATCCAGATACATTTTTATTCCGAACAGGGTCATGTATATCAATAGCTTCATGACAAATATTATAATCGCCACAGATCACCAAATTTGGCAACTCCTTTTTTAGGGTATTTATATAGTCCTGAAACAAGTCCATAAACTCTAGCTTATGGTCCAAACGAGCTAAATTGGTGCCGCTTGGCAAATAAAGACTCATTACGGAAACTTCGTCAAAATCCACTCGAAGGTTCCGTCCTTCAAAATCCATGGACTCAATACCAGTACCATACGCGACATGGTTAGGCTCTGTCTTGCAAAAAATAGCGACTCCGCTATATCCCTTTTTCTGAGCGCTAAACCAGTAGTGGTACGGATAGCCAGCTGCTTCAATCTCGGCAACATCCACTTGGTCCACGTTGGCCTTGGTTTCTTGAATGCAAATCACATCTGGATTTGCACTTTGGAGCCATTCGGCAAATCCCTTTCTCATGGCCGCTCGGATACCGTTTACGTTATAGGAAATTATTTTCATTCGTTTCAAATTGTTTTACCGTGCTAATGTAAATAACATTGTATTTTTACGACAGTCCCTATCTGAAAGGTTTTCAAAAAAGAATCAACAAAATAAAAACTGATCCTATAAGTTGTATTACTAATGAAGCTATACCTCTATCTATTCTTTTTTTTTCTGAGCCTTTCGGGCTTTGCACAGGATAGTGGCGCCAATGATCGTAGTAGGAAAATTGCAGTTCGCGATAGTATTAAAATCGACTCAGTTTCACTCAACCCTTCCCGATTTTCATTAAAGGACAAAAATGGGCAACCCATCGATGATACGCTGTATCGAGTAGATTTTAAGCGTGGCCTTATTTTCTTTTCTGAAACCATCAAGAGTGAAAAAGATTCGGTCATAGTAGATTACTTGAGGTATCCCGATTTTTTGACCAAAGACTATTTCGTCTTGGACCGAAACATCATCGTAGAAAACACCGGAAGCATTGATAAACTTTATTCCCTTGATCAAAGAAGTAAAGGCGCGGAGACTTCTCCTTTTGACGGCTTAAATGCATTGGGTAGTATCACGCGTGGTATTACAGTTGGGAACAATCAAAACGCTGTGGTTAATAGCGAGTTGGACCTGCAAATTACAGGGAAGTTAAGCGATAAAGTATCCATACGAGCATCCATTCAAGATGCCAATATTCCCACCCAAGAGGGTGGATATTCTCAAAGTTTGGACGAATTTGACCAAATCTTTATCGAGCTCTATGGAAAAAATTGGAACATCCGAGCGGGTGACATTGACTTGCAAAACACTAACAGCTATTTTGGTCGTTTTACTAAGAAAGTACAGGGAATAGCGCTGGGCGGAACATTTGATCATAAGGATGGCTCTAAAACTTCCGTATTCGCGAGTGGTGCCCTAGTGCGAGGAGTTTTTCAACGAAGTCAGTTTGTGGGACAGGAAGGAAATCAAGGTCCCTACAAATTGATTGGCCCCAATGGTGAACTATTTATTCTCATAGTTTCTGGAAGCGAGCGCGTTTACGTAAATGGTTTGCTGCTGAAACGCGGTGAGAATGAAGATTATGTGATTGATTACAATGCTGGGGAGATTAAGTTTAATCCTACCTACCCCATTACTGCGAATATGAGAATCTCGGTAGAATATCAATTCACGGACCGCAATTACACCAGATTTATTGGTTATGGTGGTGGCAACTATAGCAGTGAAAAACTAGACATTGGAGCCTATGTGTATTCTGAAAGTGACGCTAAAAACCAACCCCTTCAGCAAAATCTAACGGAAGAACAAGTGGCCATATTGGGAGCCGCTGGGGACAATATGGATTTGATGAATGCACCCTCTGCGGTCCCCGATACTTTTTCAGAAAATAAAATTCTTTACAGGAGAGACGTCATTAACGGCGTGGAGATATTTGTGTTTTCTACCAATCCCGAAGACGAATTATTCAATGTTCGGTTTAGTTTAGTAGGTGACAATATGGGAGATTATGTGGTGAGTGATGAAAGCAGCATCAATCGAATTTTTGAATATGTAGCTCCTATCGGTTTACAACCTCAAGGAAACTACGCACCGGTAGTTCGACTCAACGCACCAGAAAAATTGCAAATTGGTGGCGTAAACGGAAGTTATCACCCATCAGAAAAAACAAAAATTGATTTCGAATTGGCCGGAAGCGTGAACGACCTCAATCTTTTTTCCAACATAGATGACAGAAATAACGAAGGATTTGGAGGGCGACTGGCGTTTAATCAAAGGCTGTATAAAGCGGCGGATACACTTCAAATAGACGCTTTTGGAACTTTAGACTATATCAACAAAGACTTTAGAACAATAGAGCGTTTATACAATATTGAATTCAATCGCGATTGGAATTTGGAAATGCCCTTAGGCGACCAACGCTTTACAACAGCAGGTGCTACGATTAGTCATCCAAAATATGGAGGCGGAACCTATCGGTTTGAGCAATTGGATTTTTCTGAGAATTTCTCTGGATTTCGTCATGTGGTGACTGCTGCCGCCCGATTTAACAAACTGAATGTGTTCGCGAATGGAAGCTATTTGGATAGCGAAAGTGATGTCTTGGCCTCCAAATTCAGCCGTGTGAATAGTGGCGCCGTGTATGATTTTGGAAAGGTATGGTTAGGTGCAAAGTACAATGCGGAAGACAACCAAGTGAAAGCCGTGGCCAATGATAGCTTGACCCCAATTAGCCAGCGCTTCAACGCCTATGAGGTTTTTACGGGTATTGGAGACAGTACCAAGGTATTTGCGGAGGTAGGGTATCGATATCGTGTAAATGATAGTGTTCGGAACAATGTGCTCAAGCGTGTGAATACTTCCAATGATTACTTTTTAAAATCTAGGTTGGTTAACTCGAAGCAAACCCAGTTGTCTCTATTCGCAAATTACCGGGTCCTGCAGTATGAAAATGAGCCCGTGGATTCTATTTTTATTCCTCGGGAAGACGAACAAAACCTCAACGCCCGTCTCATTTATGGCCAGACACTCTGGAACGGGAACGTACGTTTAAATACCGCTATTGAATCCAACAGCGGTGTGATTGCCCAGCAAGAGTTTACCTATATTCAAGTGGAACCCGGGCAAGGAATATTTACTTGGATCGATTACAACAACAATGGCGTACAGGAATTGAATGAATTTGAAATTGCGCAGTTTCAAGATCAGGCAGAATATGTGCGTGTGCTTTTGCCCAATCAAGTTTTTGTAAAAATTAGAAACAACAAATTTAGTCAGATACTCACCTTAAATCCGCAACAATGGGCCAATGGGGAAGGGCTTAAAAAGCTGCTTTCCAAGTTTTACAATCAGACGTCCTATGTGATCGACCGAAAGGTGAGACGCAGTAATGACCTAGCGAGTATCAATCCCTTTAAAGACGGTGGGGAGGATCAATTAGGTCTCAATTTAAACTTCAGAAATGCCTTATTTTACAATCGCGGAAAACAGCGCTATACCACAAGCTATACCTATGTTTCTAGTTCGGGGAGTAATTTAATTTCGCTGGGATTACAAGAAACGAAGCTAGAAAGTCATCAACTTAATTTTAATCATAAGTTTTGGGAGGTTTGGCTCTTCAATATGAAAGGAGCATTAGGGAACAACCAGAGCATTTCTGAGAATTTTGAAAATAGAAACTTTGAATTGGACAGCTATCAATTCAATCCAAAATTATCTTATTTATTGAATCGACAAACTCGATTTGATGTGTTTTATCAGTTCTTGAACAAGGAGAATATGTTGGGTGAGATGGAAAGCTTGGATCAGCAAAAAATAGGGATGTCCTTTGCGTATAACAATGTGCAAAAGATATCAATTTCTGGTGAATTCAATTATATAGATAATGGCTTTGAGGGTAATGCATTCTCCCCTGTAGCTTATACGATGCTGGAAGGCTTACAGCCAGGAACTAACTTTACTTGGAGCGTTTTATTTCAGAAAAGAATAACCAAGTATCTGGACGCTAATTTTTCTTACTTCGGAAGAAAAAGCGAAACATCTAGCACCATTCATACGGGAACCATCCAACTACGTGCCTACTTTTAATGCGTACATGTCCTAGCTACCGAAATATCCTTCCGCAGTAAACAAAAAAAGAGCGGGACTTGCCCGCTCTTCTTACTTTTATATAAATTTATAGGAAGCTTACTTCACTATAATTCGTTTGACACTAGAGTAATTTTCATCACCTAAACGGATGATGTACATACCTGCTGAAAGGTAAGACATATCTAAGTCATACTCATAGCCAGTACCCGTTTCATTATCCAATGGATAAGAGAACAGTTTTTGCCCTAACATATTGGTCACTGTTAATAACAATGTATTGGTTACTTGTGTCGTTGGCATTTGCAACTTAAATTGGTTATTACCTTGGTTTATAATCACTAACTCAGCATTGTCTGCAAAGTTGTCATCAAGTCCAAGTATCCCACCACAGGATTGTAATGTCCAGTCCAGAAGTGTTCCTCCATCTTGATTCGCATTATCTGTGATACGTAATGTCCAGTCTCCAACCGTTTGTAAACCGTCAAAGTCGGCCAAACTTCCTTCTGGCTGGTAAGGTCCTGTGATAGGATCGGATGCTCCCGTAATAGGATCTGCAGCTTCATCATCAAAAGTCACGTCTACCATATCGTCACAGTTTCCACATACTCCATCAGCTAATACCACCTGAGTTCCATCAGGGCTAATTAACACAATCGTAAGGTCTCCAACCCATGTGTGATCTAGATTTAGATTTACATTCAAGTCGTTAATGGTAAAGTTATCACCGTAGCTAATCACAGAATTTGTTACCGCACCTGCATCTGGTCCAATTGGGAAGTTGGTCTCATTGGTTACACTGGCACAATCAAGATTTATTACTGTTTTCGTAGCGCTATCGTTAGACGTATCTGAATCTCCTCCTAAGTCGGTTGTAGCAGCAAACTCATAAGAACCTATGGCAGAAAGATCTGCTTGGGTTGCAAATGTATAGTCAAACGTTGCGCCAGGACCAATAGGACCTACTACGGTCTCGGTGACATCACCTCCACCATCGATGGAGTAAGTTACGTCGAAGTTGCTTTGAGGAGCAGCTCCAAAGTTTTCGATGGTTACAATGACCGTTTCATTTCCAAGTCCTTCACCACTCGTTGGCTCAAGAATTTCAATAACACCCACATCGTTTGCAAAAACATTAGTTACATTTTTACATGTAGAATCATTGTTCGCATCCTCATCAGCTGTTAAATCTGTAGCAACACAAATCTCATAGGTTTGGCCTTCTGTGGAAAGGTCTACAGTGGCTGCGAATGTGAACGTTTCAGCTGTTGCTGGAGCTATTGTTCCGGAAAAAGTTTCGGTAGCAATAGTTGTTCCGTCTACACTCAAAATAACGTCAAAGTTAGATTGTGGATCTAGTCCGAAGTTGAATAAAGAAACTTCAACTGTTTCTGAAGCTGTTAATAATCCATCAACAGGAGTTATAATATCCACCGCACCCACATCGATGTTAAAGTTTGGTGCAATTTGGAAACGTCCCACAACATCACTTCGTCCAGGGAACATCATCTCATTGATAAAATACATTCTCTTATAATCAGACGGGTCTAAGTCAATTTTACTATAATCACCATAACGTATTCCAGGAATATTTCCATTTCCTTGGGCAATTAGTTGAGGTGTGATACTCATGGTACCAAGTGGGTCACTCGCATATCTACCTGTATAATAGCTAGAAACAAATTCGTTCACAGTTCCATTACCAGTTGAAGCATTTCCAAGTACAGAGAATCCCATCCCTATATTTCCTTGAACATCCATGATCATACTGCCATGCCAGAAATGCCTTCCATCAGGGTCTGAAAAAGTACCTTCTTGTTCCATCACCCACGGATCTGTTGGTGTATCTCTTCTGAACTCATACCATCGGATGGCAGCTTGTTCTCCACTACTTGGATCCAAATCAATTACAAAATTGAAAATAGCGCTCTCGTAAGATGGGAACTTTTTGTACTGCGCTTGGTTCATAATAATTCCTTGAAGTGCATCAATATCTGCTCCACCTGGCTGCGTTAAGTTGTTGAAAGCCGTTCCGTCAAAAATAGAGGTAAAAGGCGTTACCAAAACTTCTTGAGGAGCTGATATGGTGGAATTTCCTGGGGTGTCAAAATCTACATCTAGATCCCAGAATTTAATACTATCATCTGCTTGACCTGCATAGGCATCATCTTGAAAAAATACAATAGTTGCATTTCCAGGTCCTGGGTATTGATCGTCAGAAATATTCAGTGCCTGAACACTGGCAAAACCTTGGTTATTAAAGTTCGGTAATGAAAAGCCTTGAATAGAAACGTTCCCTGCAGACTCACCGTCTATCATTGCTTGGCGTTCCATGGCATAAATTCTATTTCCATTTGACTGGTCAGATACATAATACCCATCACTCCAAACAGACAACTTTTGGTAATCGTTGATCGTATTAATGTTATATACATTCCATCCTGAAGTTACAGGGTCTGGACCGTCTGAAACAGCCACTTGTGCTCCTCCCCCAAGGAAAGTAACAACCCATCTTCCTGGCGTTGGGTTTCCAGCAGAAACGGCAACAGGGTCGTAAGACACCGTTAAATCGCAACAACCACCGGATGGAAAAATAGCTGGGTTGGGACCTGTTGGTCCAACAAGTGTATTACCATCTTTATCATAGATCGCAAAACCTGTATTAAATACTACAAATACGTGATCTGGTCCTACTGCCAAAGAAGGATCTGTTGGTTGTGAATTTGAGGTAGCTCCCGTCCAAACTAAATCTGGAGTCCTTCCAGGTATCTTTTGATTCATCTGGTGTGGCTCTTGCGACAAAATATCCGATTGTCTTCCTTTACCAGGAACTATTTCCCTTTTAATATGGTATGCTCTACCATCTTGAGCCTCTTTTGGCTCTTTTACCGTAGCCGGTGTTAATTCGTTCATTCTTGAGGCCAACGAGGGAACGTAGGCATGTCCATCTGCAGTACCTATGTAGGCCGCGCCTTGATTTTCCTGGGCATTTACTCCAAAACTTGCTAGGAATATAAATGCCAGTAACGTGTAAGTTAATTTCATTATTGCTGATTTAAGGTTAAATTTTTTAAGTCCATAAAAATAACATGAAATGTTGAAATAACAAGGGTGAAACCAAATTATTTTGCCGGTTTAAGTCCCTGTTTCAGAGGATTTTGTTATTTTATACCCATAAAATTTAAAGGACTATTTTAGAGCTATTCATCTCGCTTTTTTCACTTATGCTGATTATATTATTTCTGAATGGCACATTTATTGTAATTTTGATATTAAATAACAAATACAGACATCAATGAAATTTTTAAAACCCATTTTCGCTTTATCCTTCCTTGTATTATTTGCAAGTTGTAATAAAAAAACATCAACAGATGCTATGTCAGAAGCCAAAAAGTCTGAACTGTATACCAAAATGACCTCAAACGGTTTTAAAATGGGTACGATTGTGACTTCAGAAGAAGAAGGCGATTGTGCTATTGCTATTCAATTAGAAGACAAGGATTATCAATACTTTCTGGATCCAATTAATTTAGAAGAAGGGTTTAAAACCAATGGTGAAAAAGTATGGGTGAAATTTAATGGTTTGCGGATGGCAAACCGTTGTATAAAAGCAAATCCTGTAAGTATAGTAGAAATACAAAAAAGAGAGGAATAACCCTCTCTTTTTTGTATTCATTTGTCTAAAATAAAAGATTTTTACTTCACAATAATCTTTGCAGATTTTGTGAGATTTCCTCTTCCCAATTTTACTAAATATACTCCAGAGGAAACATAAGACATATCTAATTGATATGTAAATTTCCCGCCTTGATTGGCTAAGTTATTAAAGACAAGAATTTTTCCAGTGATATCATATACACTTATCGGTAGCACCTCATTGTAATTTGTTCTTAGCGTAATATCAAATATCTTGCTGTCTGTTGAAACTATCTGTAAATCCGCATTTTCAAGTGCTAAATCTCCAGAAGAAAGTATATCACCAGAAAAGAGATTTTCTCCATAGCAGTCATTCATAGGAACCGCATCACCACCTAATGAGGTTGTCGTTTCTATTCTATAAAGGTTATCAGGTAATGATAAATCTGCTTGAGCTGCAAAGGTGTATTCATCGGTCCCTCCCGCTGGAATGGAACCCGTATAGGTTTCGCTAATTACAGTTCCGCCATCAACGCTATACGTTACAGGAACACTTGTTACCGTTGACGTACCGTAGTTCTGAATAACAACTGTAATATCTTCCGTAGCAGTAAGAGGCCCTGCATTTGGCATAATATCGATAATGGCGACATCATTAGATGGTAACGTATTGCCTAGATCAAAGACTCCCACAACATTTTTTCTATTCGGATTCCAGTACTCTGCGATATGCCAAAAAGTTCTATCGTCATTAGGATCTATGGTTAAATGTACGTAATCTGCAACTCTAGTTGAGCTACTATTTGCTGTACTCTGTCCTATTAATTGTTCAGCAACCGTCATGTCTCCCAAAGGATCTCCATCTAATCTTCCTG
>Ga0316204_10010486_pt1 | contig 11921 bp, 9 predicted proteins | sample 6monrhotite_MG_2_FD_205661 | JGI IMG/M metagenome (GOLD analysis project Ga0316204, IMG submission 205661) | Microbial mat bacterial communities from mineral coupon in-situ incubated in ocean water Damariscotta River, Maine, United States -... | ecosystem: Environmental > Aquatic > Marine >...
TGTCTGTATTCCCACGCAGGAGCGTGGGAACGAGAGCGGGAAGTGCCGCCGTAAAGTCTCAATCCCTTCTTAGTCAGGGCATCATTCGAACCCCTCTTGACTTTTCCAATTTATATAAATTTAAGAAGTTGCAAGAAAATTCCATCGTTCATTTTTTCACCGAAAAAAGTTAGCTTTTTTTTGCTGGATTTTTCGCCGGGTTTTGTTTGGTTATTGCTCATTTTCAGTTCATTTTTTCATCATAAGTGCCAGGTCTTGTATAATGTGCTTTTGACACTCAAAAACGACTATAAATAATTTCAAACATAATCACAAGCCTGTTTTATTTGCCTTGCTCAATATGATATTTCCCCATGCCCATACTGGTGGCCTTACCCACGTGGGTGTGAGAAAAATCAGCTATTCATATTCATTTTTTCTACTATTGATTTTGGCCGTTTTTTATATTTAGGTTTATTGTTTCTACCTTGAGTTGCCTCTGGGTTTTTGGTGATACCTGGCCATTTATCTTCAAGCAAATTGACAAGGTCTTTTTTCGCTTGTTCTGTAATGTTGTCAAATTCTTGAAAAAATCGCTCTAGTCCATCGAGTAGTCGATTATTCTCTTGTAGCCAGTTTTCATTTTCTTTCGTATTTGCTAACCACGCTTGATCGGCTGGCATGGTTTGTTTTCTCATTTCCTGAAGCTCAATCTTGTTTTGTTGTTCTCTTTGCTGGGCTTGTTTAGCTTCTTGTTCTATTTTTTCTTTTTCAGCTTCATCAATGTTTTGTTGTTTAAGTCGCTGCTGCAATTTAATATTTAATTCGTCTTGGCGCTTACTCACCTTAGCTAGCCATTCGTTTCTTGGTTTTGCCAAGCTAGCCGCCGCCATTTCAACTTCTGGCCATTGAGGGAGATCATTGCTACCTTCTATCATCTCTATTAATAACCAACCAAACGGCAGTAATTTTTTTCGATCGTGATTTTCATTGGCGGCTAACCATAACGTTTTGCTGTTTGCCTGAAACAGTGGATCATCCTTCATTATTTTAATACTTCGTAAGCCATTAAGTGTGACAGACTCGGCACCACTATGTCTGCCCACTCGCAACAAAAACGCTTTATTTTCTGCTATGGACTGATCTGTATTACCAGCTAATATTTTTTTCAATGCCTCTTGCCATTCATAATCAATAAAACCCTGATGTTTCAATATAGCTAATTCTTCCTCTAAAATAGGCTGATAAAATCGATTGCATGCTGAAGCAATGTCTGAAAAGCTGAATTTAAATTCTGGTAGCTTATCGTTTACTCCTACGCTGGTTGTTTCCTGTAGAGTCAATTCCCCCTTAAAAGCGCGTAGTTGCAAAGCGGAAATACATTCAAGTAACTGATATAATCCTTTGTTTTCTGCTTGTGATTGTGCCAATTGGCCATTGACCTTAACCGGGTATTTTTTTCGATTGACTGCAAAACAAACTTCTGTGGCACTCGGTGATTCAGCACTGGCGTCACCAGTAAAAACTAAGCGCATCGGATCTTTATGTAATTGCTCTTCTTTATTTCGATCAACATATTGAAATATTTTTTGTTGTATTTTTCGACTGGCATTCTTACCGATACCGGAACCATCGTTAGCTTTTTTATCTTTATATTTGTCAGGCAGTGTGGAATCATTGTTATATTGATCTAGCAAGGCGGTGCGTATTGCCCCTTTAATACCCGAACCGGTTAAAATCGGCTCATAGGTGTAGGGATGATAAGCACAACGTTGAACCTCGAGTTTATTCATTACTTTTTTTCCACCTTGCTCAAGGTTTGCTGGTTTTCCTATCCGTGACTTATATATTTGTTGCACGCCACGGCTGACTTGTACGGTATTAATCGCCATGGGTAGTAAATGTTCTTTATTCTTATAGAAAAAATTCTGTATTTCCCTCAGCGTGTTATCATCAGATTTACCCATTACTATGGTGTTTAACTCATTAACCTCTTTTTTGGGTAAACATTTCATTATTGTTAGCGTATCAAACTCATATAGCGCATCATCATCAATGACATAATTTGTTGGCTGATAATCTTCATCTGTTCCCATGTGAATAGGCGATAATGTACTGATGAGTAATTGACGTTTGTTTAACACATGATTCATGAGTCAGTCACCTCATGCTTAGGTAATTGGACCGCTAACACGGGGGTATAAGCTTGGTGAACAGTCTCTTGGATAGCCCTGGATAACTGACCATTACCACCTAGCCCTCGTCCAATATAAGGCGTATTGTGAAATTCTTTGGGTGTCAAAATGGCTGCGCTATTGGTTAACAAGAGCGGTGTTTTAAAAGGATGCCCGGCATGCACACCCATATCGCCATGTCGTCCAAATCGTGTAAACGGCTGATAAAAACTATGACCAGCTTCAAAAGCTAATCCCTGTGGTGCGCACGGAGCCAGCGTCATATATGAATTGGGCTGGTCCTGTGTCGGCCATGGGTCTTTTATGGTATCAACAATGACATATTTTCCCAATCCAATACTTGCGTCTCGACCATAGCCGATACTACCAATATCTTCTAATACCTGGAGGATGTCGTCCCTTTCGATACGTTCAGCATCAAAGCAACAATAAATCAATAACTGATTGTCAGTGGGAAACCAGTATCGTGCCATTGTGTAGGGAGCAAAGTCGCCTTTTCCTGTGGTGCCCGTTAATCGACTAATGCTATTATGCGGTTGCATAATTTCTGTTTGTAAACTTGAGTTATCTCCCTCAATAATATCTGTTTCTGCTTTGCAGTATGCTAGCCAACTTTTAATAGGTTGCTTGAATGCTTCAACGGGCATCCAATTTAATTTTTTGATTTGCTTTCTTTCAACATCCATCAGTTTATCGAAAAAAGATAATGGTAATGCCGGGCGTGGTAGCCAGGCCCGAGGAAAGGCATCAGAAATAACAGCAAAAGGTCGGTTATTCGTATAATCTTGCAACAATTCATTTAGTTGATTGACACCAAAACGATTGCGAATTGCCCAGCACATTTGCCCAAACAATGTATCCCCTTTTATTGCGCTACCGAAAGCAGATAATGGCTTTAAGGTAATTTGCATTGTTTCCATGTAAACCACCTTTATTATATATTTATGGCATCGAGCTGCTCTTGAATTTGTTCGCCATCAATGGCTAAATCAGTAAAGCGTAATTTGCCATAACCTCTAGAACCTGAGCCACCAATTCCCGCTAGTTCAAGTAATCGTAGTCCTTGCAGTACGGGTTCCAGCATATCTTCATCATTGATCACTTTAATCGTTAATTGGAAATCAAACCGTGAACTGGCAGGTACTCGTTCAGTATTACGAGGATTTTCTGCAACCCCTTTAATACGATCAATGCTGTTTTCCATTTTTATTTCAGTGAGCAACTGGTTTTTCTTATCAACTTCTGCCACCCACGCTGGATTGAGACTACAATCCCAAAACGACAATCGACCTGGACCAATTTCTCCTACCAATTGATCCATCGCGGTCTTATCTGATTCTGGTGCGCCACCAAACAGTTGTAAAATGAATTTACCATCGTTTCGTTGATCACCCTCTAATTCAGCAAAATGACTAAACCCTAATGGTTTCCCATTAGTTTTTGATACTACTCCCGCTTTCCACTCCATTAGACTGCGCATTTTTCCCTTTAAACTCGAACCAGGAATATAGGGTTGATTATTTATAGGATTTTTTATTACCGGGTTGTCTGTGCCGCCAATTTGCATTTCTGCATCACCACTACCGATATGAAGGCCAGACATCAATTCGATAGTTGCGGTGATTTTTGATATTTTGGTTAGTCGCATTATTGCCTCCTGCTTAATTTTTTTCCAATTTATAAAACCCCATAAATGCCTCAAAAAAAAGTTTCAATATGTAAAAATCGTCTGCTGTTTTGACTTGATTAATGCAATGGCTCAATAAAGTAACAAAATCATCATTAATTAGCTTACGACCCTTAGCATAAGCCGCTTTCGCATTGAGCATACGAATAAATGGCAGGTACTCATTAAATTTTTTTTCTTTATCGTCACATTGATTCAGTTTCTCATTCCACATAATTATTTCATCAAAAAATCGTCTCAATTGGGTTGGCTTATTTCCTGTAAATTTATTACCGTTGCCTGCTATGTCTTTCGCAGCTTGTTGGGCAAAATCACAAAATAAATTGGAAGGTAAATTACCATCATCATCTTTTTTAAATGAGATATACTCAAAACTATTTACTTCCTTTCCATTGTCAAAACGACCGCCACGAGTCGAATTATTTGCAGAATTCATAAAATACTCCCTTATTTTCGGTGTGAATATAAATAAATAGATAATGGTATTCTAAAAGCACCTGCATGTTCACAAATACCGCCACCGATTAAGCGTCCAAGCTCTTTTTGCCAGCGCTCACGGGCGGATTTATCTAATCGTTTTTTATCCTGCAACATACGCCAAGTTCGATAAGTAAAGCGCGAGTTCCACATGGCGCTTTCCATGTTGGGCTGTTTCGATTTTAAGTCCTCTGCCATGTCAGAAAAATATTGCAGACTATAAAGATAACTGGTACTCAGCTCTAAATCATTAGCGTGATGATCTAACGCATCAAACACCTTCCATAATTTTTCAAACTGAGACCAGCTAATGGTAAATCCAAGTAATGACACTGCATTTTTATTTCCATTGTCAAAAGCCTTTGCTTGGTCTAATGCATGTTCAGCCAGATGACTTAAATGTTTGATGGGATGTCCTGGCTTACTCATTGTCATGCCCACTGAAAAATGAATATTTGAGTTATAGGCAACATAGCGTTTAAATTCATCATTCATTTCTACGGCTAATTCCATGGTGCTGCGCCAGGGGCCAATGAGAAAAAAATCATCACCTCCGGCAAAAACAGTATAGGTATTTTGGTATTTTCTAGCACACAACGTTGGTAAATAGACTGCAAAAAAAGCATTTAACTGCCTTGATAGGGCTGTCATTTTGGCAAATGTCGGTTGCTGCAAGCCTTCTTTAAACATATTGCCTAAGTTATCCACATCACCTTTTAATACCGTGATCGCAGTTTCACCATAAAGCTTATTGTTTTCATCCCATGCTTTATCATCAACAGCTAAATGTTCAAATGTCTTTAGTGAATTATTCTCAAAAGAAAAGTCGACCTTATCTTCAATATTAAGATATCGCTCTTTATCATAAGTATTAATATCTGCAAACCTGGCAACATACCCATTAATAAAGCGTCGAGCATAACCCTTAAAAAGCACTTCATTTTCTTTTTCTGGTAAACTATAATCCCAAGCTCGGCGTAATATGTTATCACGCGCTATTTTGCCAAATTTACCTGACACCTCTTCTTCTGCCGTAAAGTTAACATAATACCCAAAGATATTTAATAAAAGCGTATTATGATTTAATGACTCAGTTGTCAATAATATTCGATTTGCTTTTACGACATACTCACCAATGCTAATTTGATCAGCAGCGAGCTTGCTAATGTATTTTTCTTTATTATTTTTCATTGGCAATGCCGCTGGAGAGCGTCCATCTAAAGCGCATACGGTTTCATGTTCACTAAAACTGTCTAAAAATTTATCAAATAATGGGTCTGGCGCCTGATCGTTGCATAGATTAAAACGTTGGGATTTTGCTATATCTAATTCGTCAAATAGACGTTGAACAAGAGAGTTAAAGGCACTGCTTTTAGTCTCTTTTGCTGTAACAAAGTCATTGCAAGAGGCCTCTATCCAAGCTAGCCCTATGCCTGATTCTCCCCAAGTTTTATCAAGAAACCAACGATTCAATTCTATTTGTATTGTTTTAAGTTGAGTTATAATTTGATGACTGTTTGGCGCAACAATTAAAAATTTTCCTGCCGCATTGATCACTTGGCTTGTGGGAGGTAAGCTAAGTGCTTCCAATATTTTTAATGCGGCACATTCCATTAATAATGACACATAAAAAGATCTGCCACGCAAAAGCTTGACGGCCTGACGTTGGCTCTCACCACCTGTTGCAAAGATAAAATCCTGCACACCAAAAAAGTCGCCTTGAATAAGCAGAAATTTATTATCGTCCCAGTCGGATTGTTTGTCGTCACTTAATGCTTTTAACGCCACTTGAGTATCATTATTTTGATCAGAATGATATCGCCATAGTGCCGTGGCAATTGCTGCTGTTGTACGAGAGTGATCATATAAAGAGACTTCAGGCTTAGTACCAACCGCTGTTGCTGCCGGTATCGCTTGTGTAAAGCACGCCCAGGCGGAGTCAAAGTGATCTAGCCATAAAGGCCAATTCGTGCTATGTAACTGAGGTATCTCTTGTAATGATTTTTCAAATTGAGACCAAAGTGACTGGTATTCTAATTGAGCAGCTTTATTATTGTTGCCTTCATGATCTTCAGCTTTAACTGGAAAAAGGCTTGCTACAGAAAGAGGCGATAACGGATAACGAAAATTGAGAGCTTGACGTGGTTGAATTTGATTGATTTGCTCAAATAATGTTAATTGACGCAATGTGTAGTGATTACGACCTGTTTTTAAGTTTTTATTTTCATCTTCCGCTTGATTATATTTTTCAAACTCTTCTCGATCAAATCCTGATGCCACCCTATCTGCTGTAGCAATAACCCATTGCAAGAAAGTATTCGGTTTATGGTGCGATGCGGCCACATTTACGATTGAATCATCGAGTTCTGCGGCATTCCATGCTGAAAACGGTGTAATATTGTTACCCACAAGTTCAGGAAAATTTTTTTCGATAATATCCCATGCCAATACCGTATGAGCGGCATGTTTATGACTAAACCAAGGTTTTCCTTTTTTTTTATTTTCTTTACAGTACTGTTGAATATAAGTCTCTAGTTGATCACTTTTATTGTTTATGCCTGCTCTTTCTGTAAATTTACCGAGATCATGCAGATAAGCCGCCAGTGCTAGCCGACTTGATGCAGCAAGTAACTCTTCATTTTTATTCAATACATTTGGCATAATTATTCATCCTTAAACTGCGCTAATTATTGGTAAAAGAGAGTATTTTATGTGCGATTACATGATTGGGCTCTAATCTTCTGACTCAATAATATATTGACCTAAACCCATCACCGTAAACTTACCGACGTGAGTCCATTGTCCAACCCAAAGCAATGGCCAAATGGGTGTTAGATCTACGTTATTTATTTCCAACGAACCCATAAACCCTCCCATTTTCATCGTGGTATTTTGTCTGGATGAATATCTTGTCAGGTCTTTCCATTCAATTGTTTTTTTAGTGAAAGTTATTTGTTTTGAAAAATTTGAGAGATTTACATAGTCAATTTTTAAATCGATATCCTCATGAAAATAATTCAACATAGATATACGGCGTAATAACGAATCGAACCAATGGTGAAATTCCAATGTTGAACCATTGACATAGCAATTGTTTACCCTTAAGCGCAAGGGAGTCAGCAAGTGTAGTGTGATTTTATCGGGTACAGGTGGTATAACAGCTAATTTAGGGGGTAAGGTTGTTAGAGAAGAGTGATTGAGCAAGATTGATTGCCATTGCTTTGAGCCGGTGGTTTGCTCTTGTAATACAGCGTTAAGTTGGTAGTGTGCTTTATTTCGCCCAAGACCAAGTTTGCCACCCTCTCGAAACGCATGAACTATATAAGGCAGATGATCAACAGCACGCCCAAGCAAAGTCACTGTAGCATAAAATTTCTCGCCAGATTTTATTGAAGTCTTGCCATCAGGGCTGATAATAAAAGGATGCGGTACGCTATGATAAAGCCGCATTCGATCAGCATGATTTGGTCGAGGTGTTTCAAAAATATAACTGTAAACGCAACTTCGATATAATAAACACTGATGGCACTCAGGCTCACGAGTCACACAGACTGCTCGCTTGAGACTTTGACCAAATAGTCCTCGCCATGCTGATCCTGAGTACCTGGGTAATTCAATAGGATCTAACGCGCTAAAGTCCATTTTAAAACGCGAGATTCTCAAGCAATTTATATCCGTCAAAGCACTTGCTTCTACTGGTATATCCGACTCTATCGTTAACATTAAAATACTCTACTTAGTCGAGCTATCACCCCATTGCCAATCAGAGGCGACAGCACAATTAAAGACGATATTAAATTGTATGCACGTGAATATTATTTGTTTTTATAAAAAACAAATATCACAGCGACATTTAAATTGATCTAAGCCATGCTAATGGCATTAGCCGGATTTTAAGGAAGGAAGACTACATATATACATGATGAAGAATATCGTTCACACCCCGTCCACACACTTTGTGTTCACGATTCCACATTTATGAAATGATTTTGAAGCGCATTATTTTTTGCAACAACGTAGCATATCTATCTAAGTTAGTCAATTGGGAAATCCAGGCTGGATGAATACAAACGCAATGCGAGTTTACTGTTTAGTCGATATAAAAAACAGAATGGATTGCAGTCTGCAAATTGATTTCATACCCCGCGTACCCTCGTTCCCACGCTTCTGCGTGGGAACGCCTACGGGAGCAGAAGCGGCCATAGGGCTTGATAAATTTCCCGATTCTGGCAATTCCACCTATCAAACTTAGCGAATCTTGTACTGGCGGCTGACTTGTATCTGCATTCCCACGCAGGAGCGTGGGAACGAGAGCGAGAAGTGCCGCCGTCCCGTCTCAATCCCTTCTTAGTCAGGGCATCATTCCAACTTCTTCCCAAGACCGAAGAGCCGCTCTGGAAAAGTCTCAATCCCTTCTTAGTCAGGGCATCATTCCAACCCCTCTTGACTTTTCTGAATAATAGAAATTTCAAAGAGTTGCAAGAATTTTTCATCGCTCATTTTTCCACCGAAAAAAGTTAGCTTTTTTTTGCTGGATTTTTCGACGAATTTTGTTTGATTGTTGCTCATTTTCAGTTCATTTTTTCATCATGGGTGCCAGGTCTTGTATAATCTATTGCGACACTCAAAAACGACTATAAAGAATTAAAAAAATAAGTACAAGCCCATTTCATTCCTTGTGGTATCAAGAGCGTAAAATAAGCACAATGCTTTTTAGAATTTTGACAAGCTTGTGGCTGCTTCTCTGTTTTCTAATACCAGTTAAAATAACGAATCGATTAAACTTTAACGATCAGAGGAGAGAATATCCCATGCATAAAGAACCTCATCAATATGAGAAGCGGGTGTTGTTGGTTGTCACGGGCATGTCACCACAAATTGTGACTGAAACGTTATATGGCCTTGCGATACAACAACAACCAGCGTTTGTGCCTACCGAAATTCATATTATTACCACCGAGGCGGGGGCGGGGAATGCGCAAAATGCGTTGCTCAATCCAGATGTGGGTCAATTTCATCAGTTTTGTAAAGATTATGATTTCGATATCACATTTCCAGAAAATAACATTCATGTGCTGGTTGATGCTAATAATATTCCCTTGGCGGATATACGTACTCCAGCAGATAATGAATGTTGCGCGGATTTCATTACTGACTTAGTACGAAAGTTTACCCAGAATGAGGCGGTGGCGTTACATGTGTCCATGGCTGGTGGACGTAAAACCATGGGTTATTATTTGGGTTATGCATTATCGTTATATGGTCGGGATCAAGACCGCTTATCCCACGTGCTAGTGCCTCCCAACTATGAATCATTACGTGAGTTTTATTACCCAACCCCTTACGCAAAAGTCATTAACAATCGGGAAGGTCAACCCTTTTTAGATGCCGCTGATGCTGAAGTTTCTTTGGCCGACATTCCTTTCGTGAGCCTGCGCCGATCGATTCCTCATAGTTTATTGGAAGGCAAAACCAGTTTCATGCGTACTATTGAAGCGGCCAAACTTATCGAACAACCGCTGCAACTGGTGATTGATTTTAATGCCAAAAAAATTACCGCCTCGGGCATCGATATCGAAGTATCGCGAGCGGATTTTGCGATTTATGCCTGGTTAGCGATGCGCAATGCCAAAGGACTGCCGCCCATTCAGCTAGAGAAGTTGGCGCCATGTATTGATTACGCCAAAGACTATCTGGAATTTTATCAACAATATATTATTGGTGAAATGGACAGCTATGACAATTTACTCATAGCGTTTAATTTTGATCTGATTGACGAGCAACCCGAGCATGAACTCTCAGGCATGAAAAAAGAGTTTATTCAGGATAAATTGTCACGGCTGAAAAGTGCCTTTGTCAGCGCATTGGGGGAAAACCTAGCTGAACGCTATCTCGTTAAAAACATTGGCAATCGACCGTTTAGTATCTATAGCTTAGGACTCGAACAAGAGCAAATTGAATTGCGCTTCAATGAAGCGACATTGCATTTTACGGGTTACTCATAGGCGGGGAGGGGATGTCGGATGTCGTCGATGTAGGGTGGATAAGCGCAGTGCATCCACCTTAATGGCCTTAAATCTGGTGGATGCGCCCATTCCTTAGCACAGCGTAACCTAACAAAGCCCGCCCCATTGATAGTTGTCGTGTTACGCTAAGGCTAACACGACCTACGCTCGAATCATAATTTTTTTCACAGCCTACCCAAAACCTCAACAAGCTTGTCGTCTCCAGCAGTCTATCGCCAACCATGTCATCATAGGTTTCGTTATTAGCAAAACTATTTAAAGGAGCACACTATGTTTCACGTTCAATTCAATGACTATCTTTTGTTGTTAAAAGAACACTGGCCAATGTTGGTTTTTGTCGGGCTTGTTTTATTGGTATTTTTAACTGCCAGTATCCGGGTGAGAATGATTGTTGGCGCGTTAAATAAAGAAATTAAAACGATTTACCAGGAGTTTATTCATCTTAGAAGTCAAACCCTTGGGAAAAAATCGACTAGAAATTTATTCGCCACCACCAATGAAATTCAGGCGCAAGAAAAATTGAAAAAAAGACTCGATCAATTTGATCGATTTTTATTAACAAGCCGATGTTTTTCTCAGTTAGCCGAAATCTTTCGCGCCAGCCTAGGGTATGGGCAAAAAGTTGATAGTCGACAACTGGCTACCTCTGAAATGGATCGTTGTATTCGTTATGACCATATCGCTCAATATCATGTTCCGGAAAAAAGCTTCGATCATGCTCAGCAAATCATTGTCAGTTTAGGTGTGTTAGGCACCATCATTGGTTTAGTGATCGGTCTTAATTCTGCGGCAGGTGGTTTGATATCTACAGATCCTCTGGAGTTCAAACAAGGGTTAAGTTACCTCGTTCCCACGCTCCTGCGTGGGAATGCTTATGGGAACAAATACCGTCATGCCAGAAAAACCAAGCAAACTTCACTACCCTTTATATTTGTCAATGTTGCTGATGATATTCATTTCAACCCCGGTGATGGCCAACTATGAGCAAACAACCGATCGTTATCTAGAAAACATCAATGGCACGGCAGATAAACATAATAGTCCGCCCACCGACGTGCAAACGTTTGTCTCTCAAGAGACGATAAAAAACATGCAACAACAAATCATGTATCATTTGAAACATTTTTTAAATGAGTCCAAATACACCGCCTTCCTATTGGTATTAATGTTAAGCAGCGCGAGTTTAGCTTGGCTGTTGCGTTTTGAATGGGAATATTCGGTCAAATGGATAAACCGGTTATTACTGCTTGGCATGTTGATATTATATTATTTCCGTGAGTACTTTCAAAAAGACTGGCAAGACTTCATTAGCCATAGCCTGCTGGCCATGATATTGGTGATCATTGTGCTCGAAGTTTATTTTGCTTTCAGTGATGACCGACCGCTACGAGCTGTGCTCAGCGCCATGATTGGTATGCTGATGATAATTGGCGTGTTTGATATGTTTGATTCTATGACCGCAAACAACGGTTGGATTTAGATTGCCATCGTCTTGACGGGTGTTTAAATAGACAATTTTTTGGGTAAATGTGAGATTCTAAATACCTTCGCCATTCC
>Ga0316204_10010487_pt1 | contig 11918 bp, 13 predicted proteins | sample 6monrhotite_MG_2_FD_205661 | JGI IMG/M metagenome (GOLD analysis project Ga0316204, IMG submission 205661) | Microbial mat bacterial communities from mineral coupon in-situ incubated in ocean water Damariscotta River, Maine, United States -... | ecosystem: Environmental > Aquatic > Marine >...
TGCGATTTGTGTTTGGTTCAAACCGGCTTTATGTAACCCAGAAATCTGGTATCGTTGTTCGTGGTCGAGCTGTGTGTAGTGCTTCATCTGTGTTCCTTTTACTTGGTCGTTTAAGTGGCTCGATGTTAACGCAGTTCGCCACCTATGTTCCCTTACAAAAGTTGCACTTCAGTGTTGAATCCGCCCTTTACGGGCTCACCTAATGCGTGATCGCTGCCACAACTGTAAGTTTTTGAAGTGTTGCTTTTCTCTGTGTCTATGTGGTGAGATTTTAAAATTAAACCTCAACCATATCGAAATCCGCTTTGGCGACTCGGGAATCTGGGCATGCCCAGTCAGGAATATCCACCCATGCGGGGCCGAGTTTGATGCCTTCTTGCATTACACCTATGAGCGAGGCGCGATTTTATGGACGGGCAAGTTGATGTTACTTTATCAACTTGTTAGGAGAACCCATGAAACGTATCCCACGCCGTATTTTTACAGAAGAATTCAAACTTGAAGCAATCAAGCTGATCACACAGCAAGGTCTAACCATAGCGGAAGTCGGCAGAAAGTTGGATGTCGCCCCTAAATCAATTCGCACTTGGAAGGAACAGCAAGAACGTGGCAAGCTGAAAGCGAGTCTTGGGGCATCAAAGCTTACGCCAGATCAGCAACGCATTCGTGAACTTGAACGAGAACTGGCCATCGCGAAGATGGAGCGCGACATCTTAAAAATAGGTGAGCCGTATACGGTGAACGCGTTCTTCGCGAAGGAGTCGAAGTGAATACGCCATGATTGATAAACTCCGGAATCAACATCCTGTCACAAGGCTCTGTAATTTGCTCGATGTTGCCAAGAGTGGGTATCAGGCATGGAGCCGTGGCAAAATCGTGCCACCACGCAAGCTTGAAGATATGCGCCTGTTGGCGGTAATTAGAGCCGCGCATCAGAAGGGGCGTGGCATCTATGGCCCGAAGAAGATCCGAGATGAACTGGCAGACCAAGGCATCGTTGCTGGGCTGAACCGCATTAAGCGGCTGCGCATGTTGCACCGCATTCGCTGTATACATAAAAAGAAGTTCAGGGTCACCGCCGACTCCAAACACAAGCTGCCAGTTGCTGAGAATTTACTGAATCGACAGTTTGTTCGCACAGCCCCCAATCAAGTTTGGGTGGCTGATATCACCTATATCCCGACCGATGAAGGCTGGCTCTTTCTGGCGGCGGTCAAAGATTTACACACCTGCGAAATCGTCGGCTGGGCAATGGATAGCCGTATGACTAAGACCTTGGTGGTAGATGCATTGCGTGCGGCGTATTGGCGCAAGAAACCCAAGCCGGGTTTGATGCACCACTCGGATCGAGGCAGCCAGTATTGCAGCAGTTCATATCGCGCGTTACAAGCTAGCTACGGCATGAAGACATCAATGAGTCGCAAAGGAAACTGCTGGGACAATGCACCAATGGAGAGTTTCTTTGGTACGCTCAAAACGGAAAGCTTGCATCACTACCACTTTGCCACCCGTGAGCAAGCTAGGCAGGTCATCTTTGAATACATCGAAGTGTTTTACAATCGCATCCGACGTCATGCGAAAATCGGCAATCAAGCCCCCGCTGATTTCGCTAGCCAGCAACAATTTGCGGCATAATGCAGGTGACTTGCCCGTCCACTAAATCGGACTCCGCTCACTCGTTTGGTGCTGCGGTATTTTGCAGGGCTGTTGCTAGGCGATTTGTTGCGCTGAGGAATGGTGTGACATAGGCTGATTGGCCTATATCTTTCCTTAATTTAAGCAGGTATCGTTACCACTTTTAAGACAGTGAATATTTAAATGTACATGTCTGATAAGAAAGTGACTCAGCCAGTTGTTCTTTGTTTCGCGGAGAGTGCACTGATTTTTGGGAAGCCTACCTTGTTGGCTTGCAGTTATATATGAAGCAATTTTTTCTTGCTCGCCAACCAATTCTTGATCGCACTCAGAGTCTGTACGCCTTTGAGTTGTTATTTCGCCCTAGAGATAAGGCGACAGAAGCAGGGCTGCTTGACGATACTTATGCTAGTGCTAATGTGATTTTGAATGCCTTCGGCAACTTAGGTATGGCCAATGTGCTTGGCGCATACAAGGGTTTCATTAATGTAAATACTGAGTTCTTGTTTGGCGATATGGTTGAATTGTTGCCAAAGAATCAAGTGGTTCTTGAATTGCTAGAAACCATTGTTATTAATGATGAGCTAGTCGAGCGTTGCCGAGACTTGAAAGCAATGGGATTTAGCTTAGCGCTGGATGATGCCTGTCAAATAAGTGAAGATATCAAGCCATTGCTTAGTATTGTGGACATCATAAAGCTGGACTTGGTGCAGATCGACCCTGCCCATTTACCCTTGCTGATAAAAGAACTCAAGCAATATCCTGTAAAGCTGCTAGCAGAAAAGGTGGAGGAGCGTGAGCAGGCCGAATTTTGTATGGAACTGGGTTTCGACCTGTTTCAAGGCTACTATTTTTCACGTCCAGAGATGCTTTCCGGTAAGCGATCAGACCCCTCAAAAATGTTGCTGTTGCGTATTCTTACGATGATGCATGGAGATGCTGAAAACGATAAAATCGTTAATGCTTTTAAGGAACATCCCATCTTATCCTACGATCTGCTGCGCATGGTGAACTCTGCGAGTAACAGCCTTTCAATGAAAATTAGCTCGCTTAGTCAAGGCTTGATGATTTTGGGACGCAAGGCGCTACAACGCTGGATTCAGCTTCTTATGTATGCTTCAGTCAATGAGACGGGAGAGCGCAACCCTTTGATGCAGCTTGCTGCCACCCGTGCAAAATTAATGGAGCTGATTGCGGGGCATGTGCGTCAGAGCGGCGACCCAGACTATGCTGACAGTGCCTTCATGGTGGGTATGCTGTCATTGCTTGACGTGATAATGGATAAGCCTATGCATGACATCGTAACGAGCATGGGGCTAAATGAAGAGATGTCAGAGGCCTTGTTGGAGCGTAGTGGTGATCTTGGTGATTTACTCTCTTTGTGTGGGGAACTCGAATCCTATGATGCCGTGGCGGTTCAAACGAGACTGTATTCATATCCCAGTCTCGGTGTAGATCTGCTCAATGGGGCGCAGCTACAAGCACTCGGCTGGGCCAATAATATTGCCACGTAGCCAATTATGGTAGTCACTCCATTCAGGTATGAAAACTGAGTAAGCTCCTTGTGCTGTTGAGGAAATGAATAGCCATCTTATTAAACTGCATCAAGCGATTGCCATATCACTCAAGGAGCTTGCATGACGCTCAATGAGTTGCGTTTCATTGTTGCCGTAGCGCAGCAAAGAAATTTCCGCAGCAAAGCCTCACTTACTCTTCAAGTAGACTTCTAAGCATCCACGCATTCTTCTCATGCACTTCCATTCGCGCTGAAAGCAAGTCCACTGTTGGTTGATCGCCCGCTTTCTCGGCAATAGGCAATACTTCTCTGGCGGTACGCACAACGGCTTCTTGTCCTTCAAGTAATTGGTGGATCATTTCTTTGGCTTTGGGTACGCCATCGCTATCTTTAATGCTGGTGAGTGCGGCGAATTCCTTATAGCTTCCGGGAGCTGGATAGCCTAGGGCGCGGATGCGTTCTGCAATCAGATCCACTGCCATCCAGGATTCGTTGTACTGGGTCATGAACATCAAATGCAGGGTTTGGAACATTGGGCCGGTGACGTTCCAATGGAAATTGTGGGTTTTGAGGTACAGGGTATAGGTGTCGGCTAACATTCTTGATAGGCCATTAGCGACATTGCGTCGATCTTTTTCAGAGAGGCCGATGTTGATGGAAGATGTTTTGCTCATGATTGCTCTCCTTTTGTGCTTTTAAAAAATGATCTGTGATGCATGTTCGCGTCTGCGGAAAAAATATAATTATTAATAATTGCCCTTGGGTGAGGCTACGCCTGAGTCCCAGTATTGTCCAATTCTCTTACTCATTTCGTTACGCTCTGTGGCATAGCACCCTGTCAGCACGAAGCCGATCATATGCCCTGTGACATCCACAAATATCTGCTTGATCCCGCCTACGTCAGCGAGTGTGTGCCAGCTTCCTGTGGTATCGCGAGCTATGGGCAATACGGCGATGGGATGTGCTGGTGTTTTAACTACGATAGGCATAGCGGGGAAGTTGACGGGTGTTTCTGTTCCAGTGAGTGTTTTTGCCAAAGCCCGAGCTGCATGCATGATGGGCAAGACGAAGGGTTGAACTTTGCCGGAAATTTCGGCGCAATCGCCTAAGGCAAAGATGTTGGCATCGTTACTGCGTAGATAGGCATCTGTAACGATGCCTCGATTAACGGCCAATTCTGCTTGCTGCGCCAATGCGATGCGCGGACGTAGGCCGATGGCGGACAACACGACATCGGTGTTTAAACTGTTGCCATCGGCCAGCGTGAGTATATAACCCAGTGAAGTTAGGTTGATGCTCCGCATCGAAGTGCCAAAATGCCATGTAACACCGATGGATGAGAGGGCGTGCTTCAAGGACTCTCCTGCTTGTTGGCTCATAAGGCTTGCCAGCGGATAGTTGCTGGGGTCGATAATGCTTACAGAATATCCGGCTGTGGCAAGGTCATTCGCGAATTCACAGCCGATGAGGCCGCCGCCCAAAATGGTGATGTGCTGTGCTTTATCTAGGCTTTGATGTAGTAGGGCATAGTCGGTTATGTCGTTTACTGAAAGCACGGAATCGGCCGCATCGCCCTCTAAAGGAATACGTATCGGGTCTGCGCCGAGCGCAAGAATGAGCTGTTCGTACTCCAGCATTCCCTGTGTCGTTTCCACGCGCTTATTACTCCGGTCAATGGCAAGCACATCGCATTGGCTGTATAGCTTTATGCCTAGTTGGCGAGTCATCTCGTCAGCGCGGGTTAACACTAGACTAGCCGCATCCTTGCCTTGAGCCAGCGCATTGGAAAGCATGGGCTTGGAGTAATAATCGCCAGTGTCGTGCGTTAGCAGCGTAAGTTGAATGTCACTATCGAGTTTGCGCAATTCGCGTATCAGGGCATATCCAGCCATGCCACTGCCAAGTACCACTATGGGTTTCATGTCCATGCCCCTTTACGTTAAATTTCAACCATCTCGAAATCAGACTTGGCTACGCCGCAGTCTGGACATGCCCAATTCTCTGGAATATCTGTCCACCGGGTGCCGGGCTGGATGCCTTCTTGTGGTAGTCCAGCTGCTTCGTTGTAAACAAAACCACATACGATACATTGCCATATTTTCATGATGTTCTCCTTTTAATTATTCACCATCGCCAATGCGGCGCGGTATTGGTTTGCGTGACGTTCTTCCACTTTTGCTAGTGCAGCGAAACGCTTGGCTGCTTTTTCCAGCGTTGCCTTGAACATCTCGGCATGCTCCTTGGATTCGGCAATCTGTTGTCCAATTTCTTCTACTGCGGGCGTGTTGCCCTCTTGCTGTGCAGTTTTGAGAAAGCCAGGGTACATTTCGCTGTACTCATAGGTTTCGCCTTCAATGGCCATTTCCAAGCAGCGCTGTGTGTTCATTTCATCTTTCGGATACAGCAAGTCAAGGTGGCCTAGTGCATGTTGCACTTCTTGTGCGGCAGTTTCCTCAAAGATGCGTGCCACTTCCTCATTTCCTTCTGCACGGGCAATTTTTGCGAAGTAACGGTACTTGGTATGTGCCATTGATTCGCCGGCAAACGCGGCCTCCAGATTGGTGCGAGTCTTGACTTCGGGTCTTAACATGGTGATCTCCTTGGTTGATTGGATAAGTGGTATATCTGCGACAGGAGAAATATTAAGTGCAAAGACCTTATTGAGCCAATTGATTGTTTGTCTCGATATGATTTAAAATATAAATCATACAAGGAGGGTGCATGACGCTTAATGAACTACGTTTTATCGTTGCTGTAGCACAGCAACGTAATTTTCGGCGTGCGGCGGAAAAATCTTTTATTAGCCAGCCGGCGTTATCGCTAGCGATACAAAAGCTAGAAGAAGAGTTGGGCGTGCAGATATTCGAGCGAGGTAAAAGCGAGGTGACGGTGACACCTGTTGGCACTGCTATCGTGGAGCAGGCGCAACGTGTGTTGGAAGAGGCGGAGTGCATCCGCGAGATCGCCGCACAGGGGAAAAATCAACTCACTACTCCCTTGCGTATCGGTGTTATCCATAGTGTCGGGCCTTATTTGTTACCCGATCTGGTTCCTGTGTTGAAAAAAGTCGCACCACAGATGGCTCTGGACGTGGAGGAGAATATCACCGCGAATTTAGACACAATGCTGCGAAACGGCAAGCTGGATGTCATCATCATCGCGCTGCCCTTCGGCGATGCCAGTGTTTTGACCCAAGCGCTGTATGACGAGCCCTTTGAGGTGGTGGTGTACAGCGAGCATGCTTGGGCAAATAAGCGCAGTATTAAGGCTCCGAAATTGGTGGAAGAAAATGTATTGTTGTTGGATTCTGGGCATTGCTTTAGCAATCAAGTTGCTGAGGCTTGCCCCGATTTAAACCACAAGGGGGCGGATGCGCAACATGGCACATCGCTTGAAACCATACGTAATATGGTGGCCTCAGGCTTGGGGATTACGGTGTTGCCCGCTTCAGCGAGCAGTGCGCGCTACCGAAGTCGTTTGCTTAAGGTGATTCCATTCGCAAAACCAATACCCGCACGGCGCATTGCATTGGCATGGCGCAAAAGCTTCGCTCGCACGCAAGCCATTGAGGCGCTGGCTCAGGCAGTTGCACTGGCGAAAATTACCGGCATTAAACATCTGCCATGAATAAACATGGTCAACCGTATTTGAAAAACCCGTTGCTGCGCTTGAGCTACAGCCTGATTGCACCGCTATACGATGCCGTGCTTGAGCGACCGATGCGCACGGCGCGGCAGAAATCGTTGCGTGCTTTGCCCGTTGAAAAAAGCGGGCATGTGCTGGTGAGTGGTATCGGCACTGGGCTAGATATGCCTTGGTTACCTAGAACACATCGCTACACCGCGCTCGATTTTAGTCCCGAGATGCTCGCGCGCGCTAAGCCGCGTAGCGAAGGCTTGGATGTGAAATTTGTATTAGGCGATAGCATGGCACTGCCTTTTGAAGATGGGCAGTTCGATCATGCGGTGTTACACCTCATCGTTGCTGTAGTGCCGGAGCCGCAACGTTGCTTGAGTGAGGCTGCACGTGTGCTCAAGCCCGGTGGGACAATTGTGTTGTTCGATAAGTTTTTGCAGCCACAGCAACGCGCGCCGCTGCGCATGCTGCTCAATGGAATGACGCGACGATTGGCTACGCGTATGGATGTGGTGTTCGAGGAGGTATTGCTCGCCGCGCCGGAGCTGGAAAAACTCAGCGATACGCCTATGCTGGCGAACGGCTGGTTTCGCGGTATTGTATTGAAAAAGTTGGTGAAATCGGATTGAGTTAAACCTTAAAACCACAGTGCAATCCACAGATTTCGCAGATTAACGCAGATTTTCACATTCACAGCCTATGGGGGGATTGAGCCGCTCAGAACTAACTGTTGTTTAATCGGCGAAAATCTGTGAAATCTGCGGACAACAGCTTTTTCTAGGTTAAACCCAAAAAATTCACTACAGATGTACAGAGAAAATCAAATACTCAATGACTTGGTTTGATTAGCCGCTGAGGGGCAATAGCTTTGTTCTGCGCCGTTTTAGGAGTTGTTGCGTCGGCAGTAGCAATAGACGAATTGTTGCACAGTGCCGAACGGTGTTTGGTGCGCTTCTTTTTGATGTTTTTGCAGAATAAACGCTTCGCCGAATTCATCGTGCAAATCATCCGCGTTATAACGCATTACAGGCAGGCCACTGCATTGTTCGGGACCGTCTTCGGCGAAAGTGGCGACGATAATGTGTCCGCCCGGCTTCACGGAATGAAAGACAGTACGCACATAGGCATCGCGTTGTTTTTGCGTGGTGAGAAAATGAAATACGGCACGGTCATGCCAGATGTCATAGCGCTTTCTGGGTAATTCAACATGGGTAATGTCTGCCTCCAGCCATTGCACTTTACTTTCTTGCTCACCGAGTCGCTCGCGTGCAGCTTGCAGCGCGGCAGCAGATAGGTCTAGTACCGTGAGGTCGGTGTAGTGATTGGCAAGCAGATCATCGACCAAAGTAGAAGCTCCGCCGCCCACATCAATGATGGCGGCATCGTGCTCAGCTGCCGTGGACTTAATGAGGTCCAACGATAAGTCCGCATGCGGCTGAAACCAACTCACCGCATCAGTTTGTTTGCTGGCATAGACTTTTTCCCAATGATCCTTCGGATACATGCTTTCTCCTTTGCCATATCTCTACTAATAGTAGCGGTTTAGATATATAACAGCAATTTCACGTAGAATCACCACCACTATGAGAAAAGCGTTTTTTTCAGTCGCAATTTTAATGATCGGGATTTCCCCTTCGCTGTGTGCTGCGTTCGCCTCTCCTGCGTTGGTGGTCGATCCGGGTGCATCTTATTATTCTATCGCTTCTCATGTAGATGTATTGGAAGATGTCAGTGCTGCTCTTTCTATTGAGGAAGTGAGCAGCACGAACTATCGCAATGAATTTCGTCCCGCTTTGTCTCCCGAACAGGGAAAGCTGGATAGTGATATTAACTTTGGCTATTCGACTTCGGCATATTGGCTGCGTTTGTCACTTGATGTTCGCAAAGCTCTAATTTCTCGTAGTTTGCTAGAGGTTGCTTTTTCTTCTCTTGATCACGTGGAATTTTATACGTCAAGCGCAAGTGGTTGGCGACATTTATCGACAGGTGATTTGGCTCCTTTCGCTACGCGTCCGATTGTACATCGCAATTTTGTGTTCCCTGTGGTGCTGCCCGCTGGGCAGCAGACTTTGTATTTACGTGTGCAATCCTCCGGGACATTAACCATTCCTTTACACTTGTGGGATGAGAATGCTTTTGATCGATACAATCAGGAAACTTATGTAAGCCTTGCTTTGTATTTTGGCATGCTGCTGGCGTTAATGCTATATAACCTGTTTCTATATTTTTCTTTGCGTGAACGTGTGTATCTGGCCTATGTCGGATTCATTGCTTTTCTGGCGGTAGGTTTGCTTTCTCTGAGCGGGCTAGGGAATCAGTACCTGTGGCCTGCGGCTCCCGCATGGGGAAATATTGCGCTTCCGGCGGGGTTTACATCTGCGGGTTTGTTTGGCATTTTATTCACTCGCTATTTCCTAGATACTAAAAATGTTACGCCGCATTATGATCGAGTATTGCAAGTGCTCGCCATACTGTGTGGCTTGAATTTGCTGGCCTGTTTTGCACTGCCCTATCGCTGGAGTGCGCTTGCAATTTCTTTGTTAGGAGCAACGATACCTATTGCTGTTATCACCAGTGGCATTGTTGGCTGGCGCAAAGGACAAGCTGGCGCGCGTTATTTCCTTTTGGCTTGGGTCGTGTTGATGGTCGGTGCTACTACGATGGGTGCACGAAATTTGGGCTGGTTGCCAACCAATTTCTTTACACTGTATAGCATACAGATAGGCTCGGCTTTAGAGATGTTGATGCTGTCTTTTGCTTTGGCTGATCGGATTCAAGTCCAGCGCCACGAACAAGATACGCTCCAAAATGATGCTATATCTGCAATCGGGCATCGTTTGCAAAGTGTACTGAATACCATTCCAGACATTATGTTTTATAAAGATACCGAAGGACGCTTCCTCGGATGCAACCATGCGCTGGAAAAATTATTGGGACGCAGCGAGAAAGAAATAATCGGTAAAACTGATTTTGATTTGCTGCCAGCAGAGCGAGCCCAGTATTTCCGCGAAAAAGATGAGTTGGCCATTGCTAGTAATACTCCGAATCGCTATGAAGCTTGGATGACTGCACCCGATGGGCGCCAGATATTGATTGAGATAATTAAAAATCCTTTGCTTGGCCCTAGCGGGCAAACGCTTGGCTTGATAGGCATAGGGCGCGATATCACCGAGCGTCAGCACAATGTCGAACTGGAGCGGACACGCAATATGATTTTCGAACTGCTAGCCAAAGGTGGTGAGTTGGAGGAAATTTTGCTGTATGTGGTGCGCAACGTAGAAAGCTCTCGCGAGGGTTTGCTTTGTTCAATTCTGCTAGTGGATGAGTCAGGTAAACATTTGCTATTAGGTGCAGCTCCCAGCCTGCCGGATGATTATAATAGAGCAATAAACGGGCTGCCGATTGGCGACGAAATAGGTAGTTGTGGTACGGCGGCATTCCGCGCTGAAAGAGTAATCGTCGAAAATATTTATACTCATCCATACTGGACTCACTCCCCAGATGTTCTGGCATTGACTAAACAGGGAGGCTTGGTTTCCTGCTGGTCAGAGCCAATACGCTCTGCCGAAGGAAAGGTGTTGGGGACTTTTGCTATTTATCAGCGTCAGGCCAGTTTGCCAGATGACAACGATATTCATCTGATTCAACAAGCAGCAAATCTTGCTAGTATTGCCATCGAGTACAAACGTGCTGGTGAGTTGATCTGGTATCAAGCTAACTATGACAGCGTTACAAAACTGCCGAATAGGAGCTTGTTTTATGATCGGCTGGAGCAAGAGATACTCAAGACCCTGTGTAAAGGTCAAGTTTTGGCACTGATGTTTATTGATCTTGATCGCTTCAAAGAGGTAAACGATACTTTGGGGCATGATGTCGGAGATGTGTTGTTGGTAGAGGCTGCGCGGCGTATTACTGTAAGTGTGCGGGATACGGATACCGTGGCACGTATCGGAGGCGATGAATTTACCGTGATTTTGTCGCAACTCGACGATGTCAATCGTATAGAGGAGATTGCCGAACGCATAGTCGAAATACTCGCCACTCCATTTCAACTGGGTGATGAATCTGTCTACATTTCAGCTAGCTTAGGCATTACTCTCTATCCGAATGATGCGGATAATGTGGAAGGCCTGCTAAAGAATGCCGATCAGGCAATGTACGTCGCAAAAAATCGGGGGCGTAACTGCTTTAGTTATTTTACCAGCGAGATGCAGGAACACGCCAATAAGCGTCAGCATCTCGTAAAAGATTTGCGTGGTGCTCTTGCCGGAGAGCAGTTTCGTGTGTACTTCCAGCCCATCATAGATTTACAGAGCGGAAAAATTGTTAAAGCTGAAGCGCTAATACGTTGGCAACATCCACAACGTGGTCTAGTGAGTCCATTAGACTTTATCTCGCTTGCGGAAGAAACAGGATTGATCGTTGATATAGGGGACTGGGTATTCAAGGAGTCGGCGGTATGGATGAAGCGTTGGCATGATAAAGCCTATTCATGTCAACAGGTGAGTGTAAATAAGTCGCCTAAGCAGTTTAATGCAGGGGATGGATGCGGCGTTGGGTGTCATATCTGCACGATCTTGGTCTGCCCGGTGAATGCATGGTGATAGAAATTACGGAAGGTTTGCTGCTCGACGCTAGGCCTGAGGTGAAACAAAGTCTGCTGAACTTCCGTGATTCGGGAATTCAGGTGGCACTAGATGATTTTGGTACCGGTTATTCATCGCTTGCCTATTTGAAAAAATTCGACATTGATTACCTCAAGATTGATCGCTCCTTTGTGAACGATCTCGCCACCGACCCGAACGACCTAGCACTATCTGAAGCTATTATTGTGATGGCTCATAAGCTGGGTTTGAAAGTGGTTGCAGAAGGCGTGGAGTTGCCTGAGCAGCGCGACATATTGCTTACTGCCGGATGCGATTACGCGCAGGGATTTATGTATGCGAAACCGATGCCAGCAGAAGAGTTCGATGCTTTGCTGGCAAGCGGAAAATCTTTGTAAACAGAGCTTCTTGCAAAACTAAAGGTTTGAGCTGAATTAATCACCGAATGGGGTAGAGGTAGGCGGCCATTACTGGCAAGATGGAGGTTCTAAAGACAACATCGCGCCCGACATGAATACTACGCAACG
>Ga0316204_10010488_pt1 | contig 11918 bp, 10 predicted proteins | sample 6monrhotite_MG_2_FD_205661 | JGI IMG/M metagenome (GOLD analysis project Ga0316204, IMG submission 205661) | Microbial mat bacterial communities from mineral coupon in-situ incubated in ocean water Damariscotta River, Maine, United States -... | ecosystem: Environmental > Aquatic > Marine >...
ACATGGTGTTTAACTTACTTGATGAAAAAGATGAAGTTGAAGATGTTAAAAATGCCAAGGCTTTGCAACATAAAAAGGGTGAAATAAAGTTTGAGAATGTTAATTTTTCCTACCAAGATGATCGGCAAATATTGCGTAATATTTCATTCACGATACAACCGGGTGAAAAGGTCGCTATCGTTGGGCATTCCGGTTCAGGTAAATCAACTTTAGCTCGATTACTGTTTCGATTTTATGATGTGAATGAAGGTCAAATTCTTTATGATGATCAAAATATTTCTCATGTCACTCAAAATAGTTTACGCCAAGCCGTTGGTATCGTGCCGCAAGATACTGTGTTATTTAATGAATCAATCCTATATAACATTGAATATGCTAAGGCGGGTGCAACACGAGAAGAAATTATTCATGCTGCGAAGCTCGCCAATATTCATAATTTCATAGAGAGCTTGCCTGAAGGTTACGAGACTGCAGTAGGAGAGCGAGGCTTAAAATTATCGGGTGGTGAAAAGCAACGTATTGCCATTGCCCGTGTTATTTTGAAAGGATCGCCCATTCTTATTTTTGACGAAGCGACCTCATCACTGGATTCGAAGTCTGAAAAACTCATTCTTGAAGCGCTTAGTTCGGTGGCGCAAACTCATACTACGATGGTAATTGCGCACCGACTATCAACCATTACTGATGCGGATCAAATACTGGTTATGGATAAAGGTGAAATTGTTGAAAGAGGCAGTCATCAAATTTTACTCGAAAAATCAGGCGTTTATGCAGGTATGTGGGCGCTGCAGCTACAAGAATCAATCGAAAGTACGGTATAAGTCCAGATGGAGACTAGGGTTTAAATCTGAATAAAAATGAAGATAATTATTATAGTTTTAGGTTAAATAACATTATAATACTGTCCTCACCAGAAGCAGAGATTTTTAAGTATGAGTCAGTCTAAAGTCGATTTTATTCCCGATATTAAACTTGAGCTAGAGCAAAGCAGCTGTAGTGGTAGCGAACCATTTGCATTGCAAGTATTGGATGACAGTATGGAGCCAGAATTTAAAAAAGGCTGCATCATTATTATTGATACATCGGCAACGATTAGACATGAATGTTATGTCATGGCATTAGTTGAGAATGGTTATGTTTTTCGCCAGCTTCTGATTGAAGATGATAAGCATTTCATTGCACCGTTAAATGAAGCATACATGCATGAAAAAAGAGAAATTACCATCGAAGCTTTAGAAGGTGTCATTGTTCAACAAGCTAGTTCAAAAGGCAAACGTAGCGAACGTAAGCGTTACGATTAATATAAATTTTTTCGCAACTGAATTGCGAAGAGGTTGAAGTTTAATAGTTGCAAGTCTTTCTAAAAACTAAAGAGTAGCTTTCGTTGTATCTTTAAGTTAAATAAATATGCTTCTATTCTGGTGCTTTTTGATCTTCTCTTAGCTTGCTGGTGAAATAGTCAATGGCTTCGTCTTCATCTACTTCAACTTCATCTTTATTGAACAAAGCTTGTTCGTAGTCACTCCAGCCACGTAGTCCTGTTTTTAACGATACAACGTTTTTATATCCCATTTTTTGCATAACTTCACAAGCAAAGATACTTCTGTTACCTGAACGACATGCCACGATAACTTCCTTTTCACGAGCTTCTACGATCTCTGCGACAGTTTCTTCATAATCCCATTCGCAAGCGGTTTCAAGTACGCCGCGAGGAATGTTGATAGAGTTTTTGATGTGCATAGCATCAAACTCGTAAGGTTCGCGTATGTCCAACAGTATTAACGCTGGGTTTTCCTCTAAACGTTCTTCTAAATCCCAAGGAAAAATCTCGGTTACATTTTTACTGCTTTCTTCTACTAAGTCGGTAAATTTTTTCATGTTATTACTTTAACTGATTAGTTACGTTTTATCTTTATTAAGGCCTCGTTGTACTGCCATTACAGCAGCTTCAACGCGTGAATGTACGCTGAGTTTACGTAGAATTGCTTTTACATGTAACTTAACCGTTCCATCAGAAATACCTAAGTTACGCGCGATGGCTTTATTACTTTGGCCTTCCGCTAATAAACCTAATATCTCAGTCTCTCGCGGTGTGAGTTCAGAAAAGGGACTATCATCTTTTACTTCCTCTTCGGCTGACTTACCTTGAACCGCTCTGGCAAGAATAGGAGCGAGGTCAGGTGCGACAACGGTTTTGCCCGCTACGATGTCTCGCAACGCTAATACCAGCTCATCAGGTTCCATATCCTTTAATAAGTAACCCTGCGCTCCTGTGCGTAATGATTTGAGTAAATCATTTTCTTCAGTACTTGTAGTTAACATCACAATGGGTAGCTTTTCATTTTTTTCACGAAGCATGGCTAAAACTTCTAAGCCGTTAATTCCAGGCATACGCATATCCAGCAGGATTATGTCTGGACTTAGATCATCAACCAGTCGTTGTGCTTCGTAGCCGCTATCAACTGATGCAACGATTTCGATGCCACGACTTGCGAGCAAGCCCTCAAGACCAACTCTGAATAAGGTGTGATCATCTATAAGTAAAACACGTAAATTTGTCATGGTAAAATCGTTGGAGTTGGTGGTGCAACAAGAATAGGTTTTTTATTTTCTTTTTGATTAGGTAATTCAGTGTGACCGAAGCGTAACTCAATTCGTGTTCCTTCATTCGGCTCACTTTCAATTTTTACCGTCCCGCCTATACGTTTAGCGCGTTCATGCATAATGCTTAGGCCTAAATGGTCGCTAAAAGTATCTTTATCGCCTGGTATAGTTTTAATACCGACACCATCATCTTCTATTAAAATACGGCAGTCACCTTGAGTGTCACTGCGTAAAATAACACGAACAGTATGAGCTTGGCTGTGTTTACGTATATTGTTTAATGACTCTTGGATGATACGTAAGGCTTGCACTTCAATCGTGGCAGGTAAGTGCAGTACATTCCACTCTTTTTGTAAAAATATGGAAATATCAGTTTGATACTGAAAACGTTCAACTAAGTGTTCTACAGCTGGTATTAAACCACGTTTATCAATTGGGGCTCTGAAGTGAGTGATAAGCTCTCTTAGTTCAGAGTACGCTTCATCAATATTGTTTTCTATTTTTTCTAACTCGTGCCATACATCAGGCTCTTGCCCGCCACGCAATGTTTCATCAAGCACTCGAACTTGAAAACGTAAGCTGGCTAATGTTTGCGCTAAAGAATCATGTAGCTCATGTGCCAGGCGATTTCGTTCTTCCATTAATGACAAGCGGTTTGCTTCATCTTCAGATCGAGCTTTATCAATCGCCATACCAAGGTGGCGTCCAATACTTGTGAGTAAGTCTTCTATTTCTTCTTGGTTGTTGAATTCGCGATTATTAACAAATAGGTTATAAACACCTAATGTTTTACCTCGATACTGTAACGGAACAGCAATCATGCCAATATCATCGTGGTTGTCATTAAAAAAGCTGCGACCTAAAATTTTATCGCATTTTTTAACGCTATCTTGAAATAAAACTTCGCCATCTTTATAAGCGATTCCACATAAGCATTCACTCGATGGAATCAGTTGTTCTTTTTCCATTAGCTCATCATCTAGTCCAACACTGGCGACTAAACGCATTTGATTATCGTCTGTTAATAGTCGTACTACTGCAGCTCGCGCATGTACAACATCTTTAAGCGTGAATAAGAAGCGCGATAACAGGTCATCGAGATCGCGAGAATTATTTATGCTTGCTGCGACATCGTAAATAATTTCTAATGAATGTGTTTTACGTTCTATATGTTTTGTTTGTTTTCTAACTTGGCTTTGCATATCGAGTGTCAGCGTTTCTAAACGATCACTTAATATATTGATACCTTTAAATAAGTCAGTAAACTCGCCTTGTGCTTTGATAGAAATACGGGCGGAATGGTTATCCTCTAGCATTTCTTCTGACCATTGTTGAAGATTGTTCAGTGGTGCGAGAAAGTTATAGCGAACTTGCTTTAGGAGTAAAGCTAAAAAGTAGAGCGAGGCAATAAACAAAACGGGAATAATATAGTAGAAAACCATATTCTGGGTTGCCACAGCAAGCACCCCAGATATAGAAAGTAAGATAATAGCGACAGCCAGACTAAACGCTGTTGTGCAAAGCGGGCTGTCCCAAAAAGGAATAGCGCTGTCTTTGTTAACCCGTTTATTTATGCCTATATGTCCTTTTGTCTTACTTATTGACACGACAAAGTCCTTATATTATTCGAATGTGTGCTCGCCATTCGGATTGGTCATTTTGTAGTTAGGATCATTCGGATTTTTAAAGATAAATTGCATTTCTTCAATATCATCTAGTTTTACAAAATCAAGCTGTGTATTTTTAATTAACTCATAACATCCTGCAGACACAATAATGTTTACGCCTTCACTTTCGAAGAAAATATCATCATCCATATCACGATCAGCAAAACCCATTGCATACTCCATACTGCCATCCTCTTTCGTTTGGACGGCTAGGCGCAATGCCATGTTTTCACATTGGCTTTGTTTTGCGGATTCTTTAATTTGTTCTGCAGCTGCGACTGTTACTGTAATCATGGGTACTCCATTTATTATCTAGCTAAAATTAAATTTTTCAAGGTGATTAACCTAGTAAATTAGTCAATTATAACGCATTATTATTTTGCATGTCGTATAAAATCAACAAATTCTTTAACCCAGTGGTGTTTACTGGTGTCGCGTAAGTGAGCATAGTTGGCCAGTAAGTTTTTATAAATAATACCGTCATGCTGACCATCAATCCCACTCCCTCGCTTCATATTATAAGCAAATTTTAACTCAGTGTTTTTAGTTGATGTATCTAAATTCGCCAAGCTTGAATAGTGAAATTCATGCGCAGAAATGATTTCTTCAGTATTAGCGCCTCTCGACCATGGGAAATCTGCACTTCGTTGTAATGAAATATAACCTCTGCCTTGAGGTTTCTCATTCATTTTAATGTCTGAAGGAATAACACCGACCATATTGGCTTTTTGACCTTGCCAAGTGACCGTTTCACAGAGATACATCAAGCCGCCACACTCAGCATAAGTGGGTAAACCCGATTCTATAGCATCTTTTATTTCTTTACGTAAAGAACTGTTTGCTTCGAGCTCTGTGATCCAACTTTCAGGAAATCCTCCACCGATGAAGAGTCCATCAACTTCAGGTAATGATTTATCTTTGAGAGTGTCAAACTCAACTAGTTCTACACCTTCAGATTTAAACGCCTTGAGGTCACCAGGATAGTAAAAACCAAACGCCGCATCTTTTGCAATTCCGACTTTAAGCGAGGTGGGTTTAGATTTATTGCTTATTTGGAAATTTGATTTTGGCAATGCGGATAGATTTTTTGATAGTTTTATAAATAGATCAAGATCGACATGTTTTTCAATGATTTTAGTAATGCTAGAAATTATGTTGTTGGTATCTGTTGCTTCATTACTAGGGATTAATCCTAAATGGCGCTCATCTATATTAAGTTCACTTAAGCGAGGTACTGCTCCGACGACAATAATGTTTGTGTATTCTTTAATAACGGCACGAAGTTTTTGCTCATGACGTGGGCTACCCACTTTATTTAAAATAACGCCTGCGATGGTGATGTTTTTATTAAATGACTGGTATCCGAGAAGTAGGGGAGCGATACCTCGTGTCATACCTTGAGTATCTATGACTAAAACAACCGGTGACTTTGTGAATTCAGCGACTGCAGCATTACTGTTACTGCCATCAAGTGCGACACCATCAAACAGGCCCACATTGCCTTCAATAATACTGATGTCAGCATCGCTTGAATAATGCTGTATTGTGCCCAGCATTTCATCGTTGCTCATTGTTTGAAAGTCGAGGTTATAGCAGTCGCGATGCGATGCATGAGAGAGCCACATAGGGTCGATGTAGTCAGGCCCTTTTTTATAGGGCTGCACAATTAAGCCTCGAGCATGTAAAGCAGCACACAAGCCTATGCTAAGTGTCGTTTTGCCAGAGGATTTATGTGCTGCAGAGATCATTATTCGCTGCATTCTTGGTCTCCCTAAACGTTAAAAAGAGGGCAGATCAAAAGATCTGGCCTCTTTCAACGAGAGATGAATAGAGTATATGTTACTTGCTGTGATGCGGGTCTACAGCTTCATCAGCTAGAGATTCAGGTAAGAATCGTAGTACTTTAACAGCAAACGCCACCATAAAGAGTGATACTGCAAAGCCACCAATACCTAGCAATGCTTCAGCTAAAGTTGGTGTATATGAACCTACAACACCATCAAAGAAAGAGCTTGAAATTTCTTTTCCTGGAAACATGTCTAAGGGGTATGCTTGTCCACCAATAATGATGACATACATTTGCGCTAAGCCACCTAAGATGACAAATATAGAGGCAATTGAAATAGCTGAGCGTGAGTTACCTGTTGCAGGATGATAAATAATTGCTAAAGGAATTAAGCTCCCTAAGATTATTTGACCATACCAGAATAACTGAGTGTATATACCGCCGTCACGAAGAATGAAAGCTTCTACACCATGATGTTCAGTGGCATATAAATTCGTTAAGTGTTGAGCGATTACAAAGTAAAGAACACCAGCGACAAATACGCCTAATAGATTTTTCAAACGCTTGAACATTGCGTCACCCAATGGGCGTTCAGTCCATTTATATGAAGCCATCACAATCAGCAAGAAAATAGCTAAACCAAATGAGAAAGACATAACAACAAACATAGGTGCCATTATTGCTGCATCATAAGCTTGGCGAGCAACTAGGAAACCAAAAATTGAACCAGTACCTGTAGTAAGCATTAAACGCCAAATAAAGGCTGACATACCTGCAACTTTACTGTACTTATTTATATTACGTTGCAGCATAGTCCACATATAGATGCCGACAATGATAAAGAAACCGTTATACAAAATCATATTCCATGCAAAGATAGACTTAAAATTATAATAAGTCATGGCAACGATTAAGCGATCAGGCCGACCTAAATCTAAAACCAATACCATTAAACCACCGGCTAATAACGCTAATGCCACTAGTGTTGATAATGGTGCTAAAGGTTTATAGGCTGTTTTACCAAATACAGATGATATTGAAGCGATATTAAGCGCACCAGAAGCAGCAACGATCAGGAATACAGCAAATACATGAGGCAATCCCCATACTATTTGATTGTTCATGCCTGTCACATAGTGACCACCATGCTCCATATAAAAATGAGAACCAACTGCCGCGAGTACAAAACTTCCGAGCAGGGCAAGTAACATCCAATAATTTGTCGAGTTACCGTCAATTTGTTTAAAAGCTGGTTTTTTCATGTAAGACTTCTCTTTACCTAATATATTGTCTATTTATAATCAGTTTTATAAAAAGGTATTAATTATTAAAGGCCTTGATAACGTACGCCGGTATTTAAACCAAGATCAGCACGAATTTGTTCGCCACCATGTTTTTTCAATTCTTTAGAAATTTCGCTGTTAGCGTCTTTCAAATCACCAAAAAGGATCGCGTTATGGTCTGCTTTACTACATGCTTCAACACAAGCGGGGTTTTGATCTTTATCAACACGGTGAGCACACATGTTGCAGCTTTCAACCGTACCAATACCACGAGGTGCAGTTGCTTTTTGTAGTTCAAGTTTTTCATGTATAAATGAACGAGCTTTGTATGGGCAAGCCATCATGCAATAGCGACAGCCAATACAAATGTGCTTATCAACTTGTACAATGCCATCTTCACGTTTCATTGATGCACCAGTAGGGCAGACATCCACGCAAGGCGCCGTCTCACAATGTTGGCACATTAAAGGTAAAGATTGAACATGACCAGTTTGCTTGTCAGTAATAGTTACCTTGCGAATCCATTGTGCTTGTTGCTCAGTATTTGAAAGTTTTTCTGCTGAAGCTTTACCATCAACACTGCCCCAACCATTTTCTGTTTTACAGGCAGTAACACAATCAGTACAACCTTTAGCACATTTAGTGGTATCAATCAGCATGCCCCAACGATTTGCAGCTGAAGCTTTATCAGCATCAGATTTGGCATGAGCAACTTGATTTAAAACAATGCCTGGGGCAATAGCTAAACCGGCTACTGCAGCAGATTGACCGAGAAATTTACGTCTGTATTGATCTGTTTTTTGTTCTGAATTTGTAGGTGACATTATTTTTTGTCTCCTTCAGTCAGCACATCTAAGGTTTCTTTAGTTAAAGAACCATTTGCTGCTAAATCTTTATGATGAGGATTATTATTGTTTAATGTGTGCATGTGAGCTGATGCATTTTGAGGTAAGTCAGAATGGCAATCAAAACAGTCAACATTAACGGCTGCATAGTTATGACAACTGCTACAGAAATGGCCATCTTCACCGATACGTGCATATTCGCCATTTTCGTTTGGTGTAACATGACAATCAATACATTCTACTAAGCTGTGCTTTTTAGTACGCACACCTTCTCGCATTGTTTCATCACGTTTATGCTCTAAAAACACCATATGGTTTTTACGTATTACATCAATGGGTTCAACACACTGTTGGGTTTCTGAAACATTAGCCTTAGCTTTTGGAACAGAAGGACTTAATTCACCAGCATTCGACAAAACTGGTAGGGCGATAAGCCCTACCAATAGCGCGAGATGTTTTGCAAACTGTCTAAGTGACATCATTTACAGCAATCCTCAGATATTTTTATTGCAGTTAATAATAAAATTACGCGTCGCCCATTGCCATGTCGATGTAACCCGTTGGGCAAACATCAGCACAGATATGACAACCAATACATTTATCATAGTCAGTTGCAACATAACGACCCATAGTAGCTTCAGCTTTAGGTACACGATAAACCGCATCTTGTGGGCAGTAGATAACACAGTTATCACACTCAAAACACATACCACAGCTCATGCAACGATCTGCTTCTTCTATTGCTTCTTCTTCAGAAAGGCCTTTCATACGTTCTTGGAAATGACCTAAAACTTCATCAGAGTCCGGCACATCTTCACTACGTTTTAGGCGAGCTGTATATTCGAAATGACCTAGGAATAACTCATCTGAAGAAATAACTTCGTGTGCAGAACGATCTTCGTAGTTATGCACTGAGAAAGACTCAGAATCTGTCGCTTCAACTGTACCATGAGTATATTCAGAAGGAGCTAAACCTGCTTCATTCAATTTGTTTAACAAGTTGAAGTGATGTTTATCAACTTTTGGACGTTTACCTAATTCTTCATTATTAAAGAAGTGTTGAATACTTTCTACCGCAATTGATGCTTGACCAATAGCCGTAGTCAGTAGATGTGGACGAACAATATCACCACAGACGAAGTGACCTGGTTTGCCAGGTACTTGGTAATGTTGATCCGCATCGATTAAACCACGATCATTACCTAATTCTTCAAAACCTTCTAATTTACCACCTTGACCGATAGCTGAGACTAATAGGTCAAGAGTGATCTCATATTCAGAACCTGCTATTTCAGTTTTACCATCTTCTTCAAGTTTAATAACTTTAAGTGCAGTTGCACGACCGTTGTCATCACAAATAACTTCAACTGGGCTAACACAACCTACGATTGAAACACCTTCACGTGTTGCATCATCAATTTCATGTTTTGCTGCAGGCATGTTCTCGATTGAAGAACGTGATAACAACATTACTTCAGCACCGTGACGAACAGCTGAAGAAGCAACGTCATGAGCAGTGTAACCTAGTACCACGTTTTCTGGACGATCGCTTTCATGAGTTTCAGTAATATGGCCTAAACGACGTGCTACTGATGCCACATCGATTGATGTATCACCACCACCGATTACCACCACTTTTTCAGTTACAAGTTGTAAACGACCATCGTTAAAGGCTTCTAAGAAATCAACACCCGTTAATACGTTTGCAGCATCATCTGCGCCAGGAACTGGAAGTTGACGACCGGCTTGAGCACCGACTGCCCAAAGAATAGCGTCATAATCTTTTTCTAATGATTCAACAGTGACATCTTTACCAACCCAAGTGTTCATTTTAACGTCAACACCCATGTCGATAATACGATCGATTTCACCATCTAATACGTCACGTGGAGTACGGTAGCCAGGGATACCGTATTTCATCATGCCGCCTAATGTTTTGTGGTTATCAAACAAAGTTACTGCATGACCTTTAAGACGTAATTGGAAAGCACCCGCTAAACCAGCCGGGCCACCACCGATAACAGCAATTTTCTTACCAGTGTCAGCACCTGCAGTGAATTTCAATTTCATTTCTAAGGCAGAGTCACCAATGTATTGTTCAACTGCGTTTATACCAACGAAGTCTTCAACTTGGTTACGGTTACAACCGTCTTGACAAGGCGCAGGACATACACGACCCATAACAGAAGGGAAAGGGTTAGCGGCTGTAGAACGACGGAAAGCATATTCTTGCATGCTTGTGCCTTCTGCAGGTTTTTCAATACCGCGAACGATATCTAACCAGCCACGAATATCTTCACCTGAAGGGCACGAACCCTGGCAAGGAGGAGTACGATTCACATACGTTGGACACTTATGAGAAGTATCTTCTTTAAAAATTTGCTGAGACCAGTCACCCGTTCGTAGGGCTTCTCCATCTTCAAATTTACGGAAAGTTAGTTTTTGGTCTTGCATGTCATCACGGGATGTAGCCATGTTGTTTCTCCTGATGAATCCGGTTGAGGATTAAAGTTATTCTGCTTCGTTAGTTTCATTAGTTTCATTATCAGTCTCATCTTCTGAGCCTGTAAGGATGAGAGCATCACCCACAAGCTGATGAAGACTAACAATGTCGGTCATACCATAGTTGTAATAAGGTAGGATCTTAGTAAATTGTGCCTTACAAATTGCGCAGATCGCCACAAGGTTAGTTACACCGCTGTTTTCTACAACAGATTTATAAGCTTCCATTCGTGGTTGTGCACCTTTCACACGTACTTCCATTAAGTCGTCTGTTAATAGACCACCGCCGCCGCCACAGCAAAATGTTGCTTCGCCTATAGTATCGGCAGGCATATCAACGTAGTTGTTACACACAGCTTTAATAACTGCACGTGGAATATCCATTTGACCGCCTGGTTTATCACCCATGCGTGAAGCACGCGCCACGTTACAAGAATCGTGGAAGGTTAAGGTCATATGATCATTTTCAGATTTATCAAACTTAAGTTCGTCTTTCTCGATTAAGTTATGAGTGAACTCACAAATATGCTGTGGAATAGGGTAATTCTGATCTAAGAAATCCCATGGGCCAGCTAACGTATGTAAGAAGCTATATGCAACACGCCACGCATGTCCACATTCACCAAATACGATACGTTTAACACCTAAATCTAGTGCAGCTTTACGAATACGAAGTGAAAGCGTGCGCATGTTTTCGTATGAACCAATGAACATACCAAAGTTTGCAGCTTCAGAAGCATGTGAACTCATTGTCCAACTCGCGCCTGCTTCATGGAAAACTTTTGCGTAACCGATTAAACCATCAACATGCGGTTCTGCGAAGAAATCTGCAGAAGGTGTAATTAATAATATATCAGCACCTTTTTGATCGATTGGGAACTTAACAGCGACGCCAGTATCTTCTTCAACTTCCTCTTCAAGACCTTCTAAGGTGTCATAAAGTGCAGGTTGAGGAAGACCAAGGTTGTTACCAATGGTGCCGGCTTTACCAATAATTTCATTACAGTATTTTTGCCCCACACCAACATGAGCCATAATTTCGCGGGCAGCCATTGAAATTTCTGCTGTATCAATGCCATAAGGGCAGTAAACAGAACAACGACGGCACTGTGAGCATTGGTGGAAGTAAGAGTACCAGTCGTCTAAAACTTCTTTATTTAAGTCAGCTGCACCAACAAAACCAGGGATACCTAATTTGCCAAAGAACTTGCCAGCAAATGTACTGTAGCGA
>Ga0316204_10010489_pt1 | contig 11917 bp, 8 predicted proteins | sample 6monrhotite_MG_2_FD_205661 | JGI IMG/M metagenome (GOLD analysis project Ga0316204, IMG submission 205661) | Microbial mat bacterial communities from mineral coupon in-situ incubated in ocean water Damariscotta River, Maine, United States -... | ecosystem: Environmental > Aquatic > Marine >...
CACTCCAAGGCCACCAACGAGAGTGCCCGCCGCGTGCTCGGTGGCGTCCTGGGACCGACCACGCAGAGTGGCCCGACCAGGGCAGCCGGAGGTATCGCAAGCAAGCGCACGACCAGGGCCACTGACTTTGTCGACTCTCCACTGAGGCCTACGGCCCGTCGGAGTAGCGCAGCGCGATACCTCCGGATGACCCAGGGCCACCGAAGCGACGAAGAGGTCCGACAACTCCAGAGACCCCATCAGCGGGTGTTCGGCGCCCAGCCACAAGCGTACCGGACCCCGAGCCCGCGACTGCCAACGACGCTCACGTCACCGCCAACGACATCCGCCAAACCACCAGAACCGCCAACCACCGACCACCGACCGCCGACCACCGACCGCCGACCGCCAATCGCCAACCAACAGCCGACCAATCAGGCCGCGAGATCCAACATGCCAGCCAGCGGAGGAGCCAACGGCAAACAAACCACGAAGCGGGATCCACCCTCCAGGGCGATGGTGCCCTGATGCTGACCGACGATGTCGCGACAGATGGACAACCCCAAACCTGTGCCGCCGTCGGCCTCGTGGGTGGTGACGAAGGGCTCAAAGAGGGAGCCGCGGACATCGTCCGGCACCCCGGGGCCGTCGTCCTCGACCGACAGGCTCACCACCTCGTCGCCGTCGACCTGCTGGGTGCCGACGGTCAACGACACCCGGCCTGTGCCGTCGGGCAGCGCGGTGATGGCGTTGAACAGCAGGTTGATCAGCACCTGAAGCAGAGAGTCCGGCTGGCCCATCACCTCGGCGCTGTTCTCCACCCGGAACACCAGCTCGGCCCGCGCGCCGGCCTTCACCGTGGCGTAGGCCATGGCGTCCCGCGCCACCTCCTCCACCGAGAACCGGCGGGGGTGCAGGCGCCGACGGCGGCAGGTCAGGGTGCGCAGAGAGCGGCTGATCTGGTTGACCCTGCGGACGCCGTCCATGGTCTCGTCCAGGCAGCGCAGCTCCTCGCTGTCGTCGCCGTGCAGCCAGGTCGAGAGCTGGCCCCGGAGAGCCGCGACGTCCAGCTCGTCCCCGGAGGTGCTGTCCAGGGCCACGGCCAGCTCGGCCTTGCGCTGGCTGCGCCACGTGGCGTGATCGCCGAGGTAGCGGAGGTTGGCGCTGATGTAGGCCACGGAGTTGCCGATCTCGTGCGCCACCTCGGCGCTCATCTGGCCGGCGAGCTGGAGCCGGTTGGCGTGCTCCAGGGCCGCCTGGAGCTCGGCGCTCCGGGCCCGGCTGACCGCGACGCGGAGCCCGGCGGTCACGAGGCTGGCGGCGACGCGACGGGAGTCCTCGCTGGTGATCACCGCCCAGGCGCCGGCGGCGACGAGGCGATCGCAGAAGGCGGTCGACGCGGAGGCCGCGTGCACAACCACCACCGCCTCCGGGTCCCTGTCGAGGATGCTCCGCATCACCTCCGGGCCGTGGCCGTCCGGCAGCCGCAGCGGCAGCAGCCACGCCGAGGCATCGACCGCGGTCGCCTCAGCGCCGGTGCTGACGCGCTCGATCGACCAGTCGTCGTGGTCCAGAGAGCTCACGAGCGCCGGATCGACGTAGCCCGCGACGACGAGCCTGTGGCGCGTGGGGGGCTGGGCGTGAGCGGCGGTGCTGTCGGGAAACGCGGTGATGCTCATATCAGGGTTATCGACCCGTCCGCCGCCGACTTGAACTCCTACGGGTCGGAGAGCACGAAGGCGCCGAGGTCGCCGAGGGCCCAGAGGCGGCCTTCAGCGTCCGCGCCCAGAGCACGGACCGCGCCGACGTCGGCGGCCGCGGCGGTCCCCGGGAGCGGGGTCAGCCCCCGGGCCTGGACCAGCGAGCCGTCCGCCAGCGCGGCCACGACCCGGCCGTCCGGCAGTCGGGTCAGCCCCATCACCGGGTCGTGGTAGCCCTCCACCCGGCTCGCCGTGTCGCTGCCGGGCTCCAGCAGCGACAGGCCAGCGGCGCCGCCCACCCAGACCCCCTCGGCGGCGACCGCGATGCAGTCCGCCTGCCCCGCCTGGAGGTAGCGCCGCAGCGCGCCGCCCGCGGGCAGGCGGGCCACCCAGCCGTCCTCGATCATCCACAGGCCGTCGCCCGCCGCGGCCAGGTCGGAGACCGCCCCCATCGACGGGCCGGACACGAAGCGATCCTGCCGGGCGTCGTAGTAGTGCACGCCCCCCGGCCCGCCGATCCAGAGCGTGCCGCGCACCAGCGCCGCTGTGTGGGCCTCCGCTGAGAGCGGCACCCGCCGCAGGCGCCCGCCCTCGGCGAGCCAGGCGTCCCAGGGCCCGATGACCCAGAGCGCGTCGCCGTCCTCGATGATGTCCACCACCGGCCCCGGCGCCGCCAGGGCCTCTCGCCAGCGCCGGGGCACCCGGCCGATCGGCGCCACCCCGTCGTCCGTGGCGAGCAGCGCCCCGCGCGCTCCAGCCCAGGCCCCGCTGACGCCGCGCCCGGCCGCCGCCGGCGCCACGGGCCAGGGCACGATCACCGACTGCGCGGGCCAGGCCAGCGCCAGACCGCCCGCGGTGCCCACCCAGAGCTTGCCGTTGCCGCGGGCGACCACCTCATAGACCACGTCCGAGGGGAGCCCGCGGGACCGGCCCCAGACCTCGGGCCGGGCGTCCGCGTCGGACAGCGCGACCAGTCCGCCCTCCCCCGCCGCCGCCCACAGCCGGCCGCCGTCGCGCTCCAGCGCGTACACCGCGCCGCCCTCGGGCAGCCACCAGGGCGTGAGCAGGCCCTCCTCCAGCCGCAGGATTCCTTCGGTGTCGGTCGCGAGGTAGACCCGCGGCTCGAAGCGATCCACGTCCCAGACGTTCAGGTCGTCCCCGACCCCCGGGAGCAGCTCCCCGTCCGGCAGCGTGCGCAGCCCGGCGTAGCCCACCCAGATCGCGTCGACGCCGCTGAAGGAGAACACGCTCCAGGGCGTGAGGATCTGCTCGACGCCCCCGCGCACCCGCGCCAGCCCCCGGTAGGTGCCCACCCAGGCCCCGGGCGTGACCGGATCGTCGATGGCCGCGACCGCCTGAACCCAGTCGTCGGGCAGGCCGTCGGCCTTGGTCCACACCCGGTCCACGACGCCATCCCGGAGCCGGGCCAGGCCCGCCGAGGTGCCCACCCAGGTGTTCTCCCCGTCCGTGGCCACCGCGTTGACGACATCCGACGGCAGCCCCTCGGCGGCCCCGTAGTGCTCGACGTCGAAGCCCCCGGCGTCCACCCGGGCCAGCCCGCCCTCCAGCAGCGCCGCCCAGGCCCCGTCCTCGGTGGCCGCGATGTCCGCCACCGACACCCCGCTCAGGCCGCGGCCGCTGAGCGCGGCGACCCCCGCCGGCCCCAGCCCACGCTCGGGCGCGACCGGATCGCTCGGCACGCCGCCGGCCCAGCGCACCCGCACCCTGGCGCCGGGCTCCAGGCGCCGGGTGATCGCCCCCGGGGAAGCGTCCTCGGCCACGATCACCCACTGACCGTCCACCACGGCCTCCACCACCGCGCCACCGGCGGAGTCCGGGTCAGCGTCCCACCAAACCCGCAGGCGGCGCTTGCGATCGTCCAGCTCCGAGAGGCGCTCCGGCGGCAGCGCGACCGCCCGCACGTGCGTGGGCGGCCGCACGCCCTCATCGCCGGGCGGCGCCTTGCGGGCCTCGGCGGGGCCCCCGAGCAGGGCCGCCAGTGCGAACGCGACGATCACTCAGATCAGCTCAGATTTGTTCAATGATGGCCTTGTAGCGCTCCACCTGACGCTCCAGGTGGTTCAGCGCGCCGTGCAGCTCGATGGCCTCCTTGGGGCAGACCCACCAGCAGTAGAGGCACTGGATGCAGTCGTCCTCGCCGGTCTTCACGCCGATCTCCTCGGCCGTCAGGTGGGTGGGGCAGAAGTCCTCGCAGCGGCGACACTCCCCACAGGCGCCGGGCTTCTTGGCGAAGCCGGTGATGGAGTCGTCCTCCCGGGAGTACACGTCCTGGATGATCTTGAGCTTGTAGGCCCCCTCCAGCACCGCCGGGTTCTCCAGCGCGGGCCGCACCGCCAGCTTGAGCCAGTTCAGGCTGCGGGCCTCGGAGAGCTCCGCCAGCTTGGAGCGCACCGGCGCGCGCTTGATGGGCCGGATGACGGACACCTCGCTCTGTACCTGCGCCGCCAGCGCCTCGGTGATGTTGCCGCTCGCCTCGGCGTGCACGAGGTAGCCCACGTCCCGCCAGGGGAAGTCGATGAGGCGGCAGACCACCAGATCGTTCAGGAAGGCGTTGTCCGAGGCGATCAGGTGTCCGAAGCGGAAGGGCTCGCCGTCGCCGGGGCCGTTGCCCTCCATGCCGATGAGCCCGTCCACGATGATCAGGTTGGGCAGCACCGCCTCGTTGATGGCGAAGATGTTCTTCGCGAGGTCGTAGTGCATGTGCCGCTTCTTCTGGCCCCGGGCGATGCCGACCCAGTTCTTCATGGCGCAGGAGACCCCGGCCTCGCAGTGGGTCTTGACCTTGGGCACCGAGATCAGGAAGTCGGCCTTGAGCACCGTGTCGGCGATCACCGGCCGGGCCCCGGCGTGGAGCACCACCGGCGTGCCGTCGTCCCGGTTCAGGTCGATGACGTCGATGTCATAGCGGTCCCGCAGCTTGCTGACCCGCAGGCGCTTGAGGCTGTCGATGTCCCGGCGGGCGATGCCCACGTTGGAGCCGTCAGCCACCGCGATGTTGTGGTAGCCGCGGTTCTTCAGGCCCTCGACGATGCTGCACAGCACCCGCAGATCCGAGCAGTTGCCCACCAGGGCGACCAGATCGTTGTTGAGGTTGGGCTTGATGACGATCCGGGCCCCGGCGTCCGCCGGCAGGCGGTGGGCCCAGTCCGTCAGGATCTGCTCGATCCCGGCCTTCACCTCGCCGGTCGTCCATGCCTCGTGCACATCGACGGCGCCGAAGCCGTCGTACGCATAGCGCTTGTGTTTCATTGGACGAGCCCCCGCTCGCGCAGCAGCGCGCTGGCGTCGGGGTCGCGGCCGCGGAAGGCGCGGAAGGCCTCGGCGGGGTCGACGGTGTCGCCCCGGGAGAGGATTCCGTCCATCAGCTGCTTCGCCGTGTCCCCGTCGTAGAAGCCCACCTCGGAGAACAGCGCCGCGGCGTCCGCGACCAGCACGTCCGCCCAGAGGTAGCTGTAGTACCCGGCGGCGTAGCCGTCGGTGGCGAAGACGTGAGCGAAGTGGGGGGTGCGGTGACGCATCACCACCTGCTCCGGCAGGCCCCAGCGCTCCAGCGTCGCCTCCTCGAAGGCGGCCGGGTCCACCGGGCCCTCGGCGAGGTGCATCTCCATGTCCATGATCGAGCTGGCCAGGAACTCCATGGTGCCGAAGCCGCTGGACGCGTTGCCCGCAGCCTTGATGCGGCCCAGCAGATCCGGGCTGGGCGGCTCGCCGGTCTGCAGGTGCAGGCCGAACTTCGACAGCAGCTCTGAGGTGAACAGCCAGTGCTCATTGAGCTGGGAGGGGAACTCCACGAAGTCCCGGGCCACGCTGGTGCCGGCCTGGGTGTGGTAGCGGGTGTTCGAGGCCAGCCCGTGCATGCCGTGGCCGAACTCATGGAAGAGCGTGCGGGCCTGATCGGCGGTCAGGAGGGCCGGCTGACCGTCGGCGCCGCGCTGGAAGTTGCAGTTGTTGGAGACCAGCGGGAGCGTGCTGGTCAGGCCGTCCTGCATCCGGTAGGCCGTCATCCAGGCCCCGGAGCGCTTGCCCTTCCGCGCGTAGGGGTCGAAGTAGAACAGCCCCCGGGCGCTGCCGTCGGCGTTGTTGACCTGCCACACCCGGAAGTCCTCGTGGGGCACGGGCACCTCGACGGGCTCGAAGGTCCAGCCGAAGTTGCGGGTGGCCGCCCAGAACATGCCGTCGACGAGGTTCTCCAGCTGGTAGTGCTGGGCCAGCTCGTTGGGGTCGAGGTCGTGGTCCCGCAGGCGAATCCGCTCGGCGTAGAAGCGCATGTCCCAGGCCGCGATGGTGACGCCCCCGGCCTCGTCGGCCTCCTCATCCGCGAGCTGCTGCATGGCAGCGACCTCGGCCTCGAGCTTCTTCGACGCCGCCTCCCAGACCTGCCGCATCAGCGCCAGGGCCGACTCCGGCTCCCGGGCCATGGTGTCGGCCAGCTTGAAGTGGGCGAAGGTCGGATAGCCCAGCAGCTTCGCCTTCTCGGCGCGCAGGGCGAGGATCTCGGTGATGAGCGCCTTGGTGTCGTTCTCGTCGTTGTTGTCACCGCGGCTGAAGAAGGTGCGCCAGACCTGCTCGCGCAGGCCCCGCTCGGTGCTGGACGCCAGGAACGGCTCCGCCGAGGAGCGGGTGTTGGTGACCGCCCACTTGCCGGGCTGGCCCAGGGCCGCCGCCGCCGCCGCCGCCGAGGCCAGGAAGCCCGGGGAGAGGCCGCCGAGCTGGTCGGCGTTCAGGAAGGTGGCGTCCTTCTCCTCGTCCGCCAGGATGCGGCTGGAGAAGGTGGTGAAGAGGGTGGAGAGGCGCTGGCTGATCGCCAGCACCCGGCCGCGCGCGGCCTCATCCAGGTGCGCGCCGGCCTTGCGGAACTCCCGCAGGTAGCGATCACAGAGGCGGGTCTGCTCCATGTCGAGGCCCCCCTGCTCGCTCACGGCCTTCACCCGGGCGAAGAGCGCGGCGTCCTGGAAGAGCAGCGCGCCGACCTCCGCCAGCTTGGGCTCGATACGCTGCTCGATCGCCCGCAGCTCGGGCGTCGAGAAGTTGGACGACCAGAGGTAGTAGATGCCCACGACCCGGGCGAGGGTGGCGCCGATTCCCTCGAGGGCCTCCACGGTGTTGACGAAGGTGGGGGCGTCCTCCGACGCGCTCAGCGCGCGGGCCTCCGCCAGGTTCTCAGCGACGGCCGCGTCGACGGCGGGCTCGAAGTCGTTGATATCGACCCGATCCAGGGGAGGCACGCCGCCGAGGGGGCCGGTCCAGGGTGCGAGCAGGATGTTGTCAGGCATGTTGGTCCTCTCGAAGATGCGGAAATATAGTCATCCGATGTCATCCCCGGTGCGGCGGTTGCTGAAGTTCATCGCGATCTTGCCGATCGTTGCCTACGTATCTGTCGTCGGCATGATGCTCCTTATGGAGACGGAGCTGCTCTTTCACCCCCCGGAGCGGGGCGCGGACCAGCTGGCGGAGGCCGCGGCGGCGTCCGGAGCCCGGGAAGTGCGGCTGATGACCGAGGACGGCGTCAGCCTCTACGGCTGGCGGTTCCGCAGCAAGAGCGAGCGAGCCGTGCTGTACTTCAGCGGCAACGGCGACTCGGTGGGCGACAGCACCCTCCTCTACCAGCGGCTGCACCGGGCCGGCCTCAACGTGCTGCACGTCAACTACCGGGGCTACCCCGGCAGCGAGGGCGCGCCCGACGAGGAGGGGCTCCGCAAGGACGCCAGGGCCGCCTGGCGGCTGCTGATGGAGGACTTCAAGCCGCACCAGGTCACCCTCCTGGGCTACTCCCTCGGCGGCGGGATCGCCACCGGGCTGGCCGCGGAGGTGAACCCGCGGGCGCTGGTGCTGATGTCCACCTTCACCTCGGCCGCCGACGTGGCCCAGGAGACCTACCCCTTCGTGCCCGCGAAGCTGCTGATGAAGAACCGCTTCGACTCCACGGCGCTGGCCGCGAAGGTGAAGGCCCCGGCGCTCATCCTGCACGGCACAAAGGACACGTTCATCCGCCCCCACCACGCCGAGGGTCTGGCGGCCGCCTTCGACGAGCGGCCGGATATCCTGTGGATTCAGGGGGCTGGACACAGCGACGATCTGCTCGGCGAGCCGCGGGCGCTGGAGGCCCTGCTGGCGCTGACGCAGCCGGTGGAGAAGACACGCCGGTAAGCGTGGTACGCTGTGCTCAATCACCCACCCAAGTAGCGGCATGAACCTGACGCCTCCCCTGCGCGCGGCGGTCGCCGAGCTACAGCGACTCCAAGACGCCCTGCGCCAGCCGCTCACGGAGGAGTCACAGCTGGAGACCATCTGGTCCGGCCTGTCGGCGCTGCGGCGGCAGCTCCCCGGTGTGGAGGCAGGCCTCAAGAGGCCCGAAGAGCAGGCCGTGCTGGCCCGCACCGGGGCGACGGTGGACGGCCTCATCGCCGCCATCGGGCCGGCCCGGGAGGCCCGACAGGCGACCCGGGCGCTGAACGACGTCATCGACACCTTCGAGCGCCAGGTGGACCGGCCGGCGGCGGCGGTCGCCTCGCCCGAGGAGGCCCGGCGGCTGCTGGGGATCCTCGAGCAGCTGCGCTGGAAGGTGGACGCCATCCCCACGGACGGCGACGGCCCTCGCGCCCAGGCGCTGTCCAGTCTGAACGAGGCCATGGGCTTCGCGCGTGGCCAGCTGGAGGCGCGCGCCGTCGCGCTGGCGGATCAAGGTGAGGTCGCCGCCGCCGAGCGCGCGCTGCGCAAGATCGTCGAGGACGCCGGGGGCTTCGAGGACGCCGAGTCCGTGGCGAAGACGCTGGCCCGGCTGGACACGCTGGGCCGCACCCTCCAGACCCCCCGCGACGCCCCCCCGTCCGGGGAGCTGGCCCGGGTGGTCCGGGAGACCGCCGAGGTCCGCGCCCAGGTCAAGGACATCGTCGAGGGGCAGGAGGCCGCCCGGGTCATCCGCAACACCATCCACGGCTACAACGCCGCCGCCCGCACCTTCGAGCGCGGCCCGCCGACGCCCGAGGTCGCCGCCAACCTCCGCGCCCACTTCCGGGAGCTGGCTGACGGGCTGACGCGGATCAGCGACAACGCCATGCCCGACGAGCTCCGCGCCCAGCACGCGCAGATCGCCGAGGCCATCCAGGCCATCGCGGTCCGACTGGGCGGCTGACGCCGCCCCCGCCTGGAGCCCCTGGCTCAGCCGCCGCTGGCCGCCGACCGGGCCTGGACCCAGGCCTCGATCCGATCCCGCAGGACAGGCAGGCTCACCGCGCCGCCGCCCAGCACCTCGTCGTGGAAGGCCGCCAGGTCGAAGTCGTCACCCAGCCGGGACTCCGCGTCGGCGCGCAGCCGGCGGATCTCGACCTGGCCGGTCTTGTAGGCCAGCGCCTGCCCCGGCCACGTCACATAGCGATCGACCTCGTTGGTGATGTTGTTCAGCGGCAGCGGCGTGTTCTCCCGCATGAAGACCTCGGCCTCCTCCCGGGACCAGCCGAAGGCGTGGATGCCGGTGTCCACCACCAGCCGGCTCGCCCGCCAGGCGTCGAAGCTGAGCATGCCCAGCCGATCCAGGTCGTCCTGGTACAGCCCCATCTCGTCCGCGAGGCGCTCGATGTACAGGGCCCAGCCCTCGACGAAGGCCGTCATGCCCATGTGGCGTCGGAAGGCCGGCAGCGCGGGCAGCTCGTTGGCGATGGCGAACTGGAGGTGGTGCCCCGGGATGGACTCGTGGAAGGCCAGCACCGCCGCCTCGTGGCGGGGGCGGGTCTCCGGCGCGTAGGTGTTGACGTAGTAGACGCCGGGGCGAGCGCCGTCCGGGGACAGGGGCTGGTAGTAGGCGATGGTGGTGTAGGGGGCCTCGTGATCCGGGATTCGGTCCACGCCACACTCCGCCTGGGGCAGCCGCCCGAAGAAGCCCGGCAGCGCGGCCTCCGCGCGGGCGAGCGCGTCCTCGGCGGCGGCCTGCACCTCGTCGGCGCTGGTGAAGTACAGCGCCGGATCCGTGCGCATGCGCTCGAAGAGGACCGGCAGCTCGCCGGCGTCGAGCGCGCTCGCGCCCAGGACCCGGAACTCGGCGTGGATACCCTCCAGCTCGTCGAGCCCCAGCTGATGCACGCTCTCCGCGGTGGCGTCTGGGAGGGTGGTGTAGCTGCGCAGCAGAGCCTGGTAGCAGACCTCGCCGTCCGGGAGGTTGACGACGCCGCCCCGCTCCGGCGGCCGGGCCACGGGCAGCAGCTCGTCACGCAGGAAGCTCGCGTAGGCCGCCACGGTCGGCAGCGCCGCGTCCACCGCGGCGCTGAGCTCGACCGACCAGGCCGCGTAGCCCTCCCAGTCGACGTCCCGCCGGGCCGCCTCGGTCAGCGCCCGCTCGTCCGGCGGCAGCGCCAGCTCGCCCTCGACCTGCTCCAGCACCCGACGCACGGCCTCGGCCTCCGGGGTTCGCCCGGCGGCGATGCCCTCCCGCAGGTCCCGCTCCGCCGCCTCGAACAGCGCGGGCAGCCCGCCGAAGCGGGCCAGCAGATTGGCCGCGTCCCCGGGGGTATCCAGCGGGTGGGCGTCGGCCATGGAGGTGGCGTCGACCAGGGGGTTGTGGCGAGCGGACAGGCCCCACTGGTGTGTGGCGCAGGCGTCGGTGGATGCGCTGTCCTCCAGCGACGCGATGAACAGCGCCAGCGTCACCTGATCCACCGGCTCGGCGGGGCTCAGCAGGCGCGCCCGCATCAGGAAGACGTCCCGGGCGATCCGACTGAGCTCTCGAGCGTCGGGGGAGGTGTCCTGGATCTGATCGTCGAAGCGATGGTCCCCGAGGCGCGTCGCCCACACGGGGCTGCTCGCCATGGTGTGCTCCCAGTGATCGTGGAGCAGCCGCCGCAGATCGGGGTCGGTGACACCCGAGACCGCGGCCTCATTCAGCGGTCCTTCCGTGTCCACGGGCGGCGCCTCCACGGCGCCCACCGGGGGCGGCGCTGTCGCGTCGGGGACCGGCTGCGGGGCAGCGCAGCTGGCGAGCATGGCGAGGGTCAAGAGCATCGGGGAGCGCTACGGCGCAGCGCCCTCGTTGATCCAGGACTGGATCAGGTTCAGCTCCGGAGCGGGCAGCGGGCCGCCGGTCAGCGGCATGGCGTCGCCGGAGCCACCCACCTCCAGGTGGGTGCCCTCCAGCTTGCGGAAGAGGTAGCTGTCAGCCGCGCTACCGGGCTCCACCCGCGCCAGGTCGCTCCCGCCGCTGGCGACGCCAACGGTCGAGGCGTAGCCGTCATCGAGGGTCAGGCCGCCCGAGGCGCCGCCGCCCGTGTGGCAGCCGGCGCAGCGGTCGTCGAGGATGGGCTGGATCTCGGACGCGAAGGAGATCGACGGCCCCGTGATGCCGCCGGTGTCGCCAGTGTCCGTGTCCGTGTCGGTGTCCGTATCGGTGTCGGTGTCGGTGTCGGTGTCGGTGTCGGTGTCGGTGTCGGTGTCCGTGTCCGTATCGGTGTCCGTGTCGGTGTCGGTGTCGGTATCCGTATCGGTGTCCGTGTCCGTGTCCGAGTCCGTATCGGTGTCCGTATCGGTGTCCGTGTCCGTCTCGGTCGCCGCGGTGTCGTCCGTCGGCTCGTCGTCCTTGTCGCCGCAGGCGGACAGCCCCAGGAGCAGCAGCCCCGAGGCCAATAAAATTCGAGTCATGTCTCCTCCTTGAAGTCTGTCAGGTCACACGGCGCCACCGTACGCCGGAACGATCCGGGTGTCACCTCCTCGACATCCGATGAACGCCGCTGAAGAAAAGTGCAGCGCGTCCGAGATACTCTTTCAACGCAGGGATCCTCGCGGGTCTGTACTGACGGAGAGCGCGTGACGTCCGGCGATGAAGAACTCCGAGCGCTGTACGATCAGTACAGCCCTGTGATCTTCAGCCGGTGCCGCGCCATCCTCGGAAACGACGAGGACGCAATGGACGCAGTGCAGGAGACATTCGCCAGGGTCATCAAGCACCGGGAGGACTTCCGCGCGGAGTCCTCGCCGCTGACGTGGATGTACCGCATCTCCACCAACTACTGCCTGAACCAGATCCGCAACAGCAAGGGACGCCACGACAAGCGCGAGCTGAACCGCGAGCTGCTCGTCGGCGACGGCGTGGCCCACCCGGACTCCGGTCGTTGGGAGAGCGCCCGCGTCATCCGCCGGCTGCTGGAGGACGCCGACGACCAGACCCGGCAGATCGTCATCCACCTCTACTTCGACGACATGACCCGCGAGCAGGCCGCCCAGCTTGTCGGGGT
>Ga0316204_10010490_pt1 | contig 11917 bp, 12 predicted proteins | sample 6monrhotite_MG_2_FD_205661 | JGI IMG/M metagenome (GOLD analysis project Ga0316204, IMG submission 205661) | Microbial mat bacterial communities from mineral coupon in-situ incubated in ocean water Damariscotta River, Maine, United States -... | ecosystem: Environmental > Aquatic > Marine >...
CAGGGATAGCTCTTTTTGACAGTGAAAAAGGACTTTTAGCCGATGCGCTTTACAGTCAAATTGCGATACATGCAGAATATGGTGGTGTGGTGCCGGAATTGGCTTCGCGAGATCACATACGTAAAACACTGCCGTTAGTGAAGCAGGTTTTCGCTGAGGCGAATGTGACAGCAAAAGATCTTGGTGGTGTGGCGTATACCGCAGGTCCCGGTTTGGCAGGCGCACTTCTGGTGGGTGCTGGTATCGCTCGAAGTTTAGCTTATGGCTGGAATATTCCCGCAGTGGCCGTTCACCATATGGAAGGCCATTTACTTGCTCCTATGCTCGAAGAAAACCCGCCTGAATTCCCGTTTGTGGCGTTATTAGTGTCTGGTGGACATAGCATGTTGGTGAATGTCGATGGAATTGGTCAGTATCAATTACTGGGCGATAGCTTAGATGATGCAGCTGGCGAAGCCTTTGATAAAACAGCGAAAATGTTAGGACTAGCTTACCCCGGCGGCCCCGCTGTGGCGAAATTAGCCGAGCAGGGTGAAGCTGGAAAATACATCTTTCCTCGCCCGATGACCGATCGACCAGGGCTGGACTTTAGTTTTAGTGGCTTAAAAACATTCACCTTAAATACACTGCAAAAAAGTGATAAAAGTGAACAAACCAAAGCCGATATCGCGCTGGCATTTGAAACGGCGGTGGTTGAAACGCTGGCGATTAAATGCCGTCGTGCTTTGCAGCAGACGCAGTCTTCGCGTTTGGTTATTGCCGGTGGAGTCAGTGCAAACTTGAGTTTACGTAAATGTTTGGAAAAAATGGTGACAAAAGAAAATGCAAAAGTTTATTACCCACGCTTAAAATTTTGTACGGATAATGGTGCGATGATTGCGTTTGCCGGATGTCAGCGTTTAGTTGCAGGACAGTCTGAAAATTTAGAGTTTCATGCCAAGCCACGTTGGGATTTGGAGAGCTTAAAACAGCTTTAATTTAGTATGTTGGTAGCGACTTTATTTGCTGCTTATTTTATCTTCCTTGCCGCTCATTAAGTTTTGAATATTGCTACGGTGTCGCCAAAATAAGATAACTGTCATTATAAGGGTTAAAGAAATGGCGGGCATATTGTTAAACCATAACCAGACATAAACTGGCGCTAGAGCCGTTGCGACTAAGGCAGAGAGTGAAGATATTTTGACTACTTTTGCCATAAACAGCCAAGTCCCCGCGGTGGCTAAACCAATCCACCATGAAAAACCAAACATCACTCCCAACATAGTGGCGACGCCTTTACCTCCTTTAAACTGAAAGAAGATAGGGTATAGGTGGCCAATAAATGCAGCAAAGCCAACCAGCGCAATGGTGAGCACGGGCATGTCCATATATTGCACGACAAGCACAGGAATCAATCCCTTAATCATATCGCCCGCTAAAGTGATAGCAGCGGCTTTTTTACCACCGAAACGCAGTACGTTGGTTGCACCAGGATTACCCGAACCTTCACCACGCGGGTCAGGCAGGCCCATAATTTTACAAACGATAATGGCTGAAGAAAGAGAGCCAATTAAATACGAAATAATAATAAGGCTGTAGTCGAGAATTTCTAAGTGTATATTCATTGGTTAAAGGTACAAGATTAGGGTGGCAACCGACAAGACTAATCTATCGCAGTTTTCAGTTTAAAACGGAAATTTGTTTTTAAACGCCCTTCGAAGATACTGTTAACCGATAATTTATTTGTGTTTTGCGTGATCTGAAATCCAACTTGTGATTTAGGCAAAGAGTTTAGAAATTGTAGCGTTTTTGGAAAATGAATATTTAAGTTCAAATGGTAAGGGTAGTAACCATCGAGAAATTTTCGGTGGTATGGACCATTGACCATGCTAAATGACTGGTCTTCATTTTGATAAAAATTACGTACAGTAGCATTCAAACATAGCTCGGCATCTTCTTTTACATTAAGTAAAACTAATTTATGCTGATCTAACACAGATGATTTATCAATGTTTTTGAGCGAAGTCACTGCTATATTTTTTATCAGATTTTTGCGGAAAACAATGACTGTTTTTTGGATCTTATCTAGATTTTTATAACACTGGGATATATTTACCCAGCCTGTCTGAATACTGTTTTGTGTAATAAAAATAGTGATGCTGGAATAAAAAAGATTATCTTTAGATTTCTCAGTAAGAAAGGTTAAGTCACCCTCGTTAACTTTATTTATCGGTAGCTCGTCGTCTGAATTAAACCAGCGTTCAATTTCTTCAGGGCTAAGGTATTCTTTCGCGAAGCAAGTAGAGGCCAGTAATAACGAAAAAATCGCTACATATATTGAAGCAAATTGACGATTAAATTTTTTCAATTTACAAAACATATATTCGTTATACCTGAATCATTCAAAGAATAGAATATTTATCTTTTAACAATGTTGCTGTATCTTAAGCGCTATGGATATTATATTTGTAAATGATTTAAAAATTGACACCATTATCGGTATTTATGACTGGGAACGCAAAACTAAACAGACGATTAGTCTTGATTTAGAAATGGCGAGTGACATTCGTAAAGCGGCTGAAACTGATGATATTGAAAATACTTTAGACTACAAAGCGGTATCTAAACGCTTAATTGGCTTTGTCGAAAAGAGTGAGTATTTATTGGTTGAACGTTTGGCTGAGGAATGCGCACAAATTATTTTGTCAGAATTTAATGTGCCTTGGGTACGTTTAAAGCTGAATAAAGGTGAGGCCGTTACCGGTGCCAGCGGTGTCGGCATCATTATAGAGCGTGGCGAAAAACCTTAAAAATCATAACGGAATATGGCAAAAATATATATCAGCATAGGCAGTAATATTGATGCCAAAAAAAATATTCGCCTGGCTGTATCTGCTTTGCAGGCCCATTACGGCAAGCTTATTTTATCTTCAGTTTATGAGAGCGTAGCGGTTGGTTTTGATGGCGAAAACTTTCTTAACTTGGTTGCAGCAGTTAATACGGAAGAAGAGGTTTTCGCGGTTGCTGATAACTTAAGAAAAATTGAAGATGAAAATGGGCGTACCCGAAATGGTCCGCGCTTTTCTTCACGAACTGTTGATCTTGATTTATTACTTTATGATGATTTAATTTTAGATAACGAGTCATTAGAATTACCCCGCGATGAAATCACGAAAAATGCGTTTGTACTTCTACCTCTTGAAGAAATTGCCCCTCAACTTATTCACCCTGTTTCTGGGAAAACAATGTGTGATCATTGGTGTGATTTTGACAAAGATTCACAAAAAATATGGCCGGTTGATTTTAATTTTGAGCTAAATTAAAAATTTTTTGAAGGCTCTACTTAAGAATTTATGCTTCTACCACCATCAACAGCAATGATTTGTCCGGTAACATAATCCGCATCTTTAATCAGATATAAAATGGTTTTGGATATGTCGTTGGGTTCACCTTGACGTTTTAAGAAGGTACGAGAAACGATTCGCTGTTTAGCTACTTCATCTAAATTCTCTGGCCAAAGAATGGCTCCTGGTGCAACCGCGTTAACCCGAATATCTGGGCCTAGTTCACCGGCGAGTGATTTAGTCATCATCACTAATCCTGCTTTTGCCATACTGTAAATAGGATAAGTTTTTAAAGGTCGCTCAGCGTGAATATCTACAATATTCACAATACAGCCGTTAGTTTTTCTTAAATGAGGAGCTGCGGCTTGTGATAAAAAGAAAGGGGCTTTTAGGTTAGAGCCCATTAGATCATCCCAATGTTCTTCAGTGGCTTTACCCATATGAGTAGGGTAGAAACTAGAAGCATTATTAATTAAAACATCCAAGCGCCCCCATTTTTTTACCGATTCATCTATTAATGTTGGCAAGCCATTGGTGACATGCAAGTCTGCTTGAATCAGCATGACTGAATCTTCACGTACATCGTTAAGTTCTTTTTGTAACGCTTGCGCACTTTCACGTGAGCCGCGGTAATGCAACACGATATTCATACCGTTTTCATGGAGTAGTTTTGCGGTAGTCGCGCCAATTCGATGTGCTGCACCTGTTATGAGTGCTACTTTAGGAACTTCTAAAGCGACATTCTGTGACTGATTGTCAGACATACTGTGGTATCCTTTGGCTCGATTTTACTAAATGCGATATTTTATAAAATCGATAGTTTATTATCTGTTGATGATTTTACTTTAACACAAGCAATTAGGTTTCGTTAGTTTTATGTCTTCTCATACATACAAGTCATATACTGAGCAGCTTTATCAATCCGCTCGTGAGGCAAAAGATCTTCCTGTTCCAAATGATGTTGCGCAACAACATAGCCAGCAATTAATTAATTATATTAAAGAAAAAATTGAAAATAATAATGGTGCACTTCCTTTCCAAGAGTATATGGAAGCGGTCTTATACACACCAGGCTTAGGTTATTATGCTGCAGGCAGCGCTAAGTTAGGCGAAGAAGGTGACTTTATTACAGCGCCTGAAATCTCAAAGCTATTTTCATATGCACTCGCGAATGCAGTATTACCTGTTTTAGAAAATGAACACGTCATTTTAGAGGTAGGTGCTGGGCGTGGTCGTATGGCAGCCGATATTTTATTTTACCTTGATCAACAAAACAGGTTACCAAAAGAATATTGGATATTAGAATTAAGTGCAGATTTACGTCAGAGACAAAAAGAGAATATTGAAAAACAAGTTCCACATTTAATTTCAAAAGTAAAATGGTTGGATGAGTTGCCACATGATTTTTCTGGTGTTGTTTTAGCTAATGAATTGCTTGATGCAATGCCGATACAGTTATTTCAAAAAAATGAAAATGATATTAATGAGATTAATGTCGTGTACCAAAATGAAAAATTTAGTTTTGAGCTGAAATCGAGTTTTGATCAACGCTTAATTAATCGTATCAATGAAATAGAAAATGAAACAGAACAAGTGCTAACTTCGGGTTATCTTTCAGAAATTAATTTTGCAGCTGAAGACTGGATTAAAAGTATTGCAGAAAGATTAGAGCAGGGTATTGTTATATTAGTTGATTATGGTTTTCCTCGACACGAGTATTACCATGAGCAGCGACAAGAAGGAACGCTTATGTGCCACTATCGCCATCGCGCACATGCTGACCCGTTCGTTTATCCAGGTTTACAAGATATCACCGCGCATGTTGATTTTACGGCAATGGCAGATGCAGCGTTAAAGGAAAATTTGAAAGTTATAGGTTATACCAATCAAGTGAGTTTTTTAATGGGGGCGGGTTTGATGGAATTATCGGCTAAAGCCACTCAGGGTAATGACTTGCAAATAAACATGGATATCAATTCTCAAATAAAAAAGCTAACCTTGCCACATGAAATGGGTGAGTTATTTAAGGTGATTGGTTTTAGTAAAAATTGTGATATAGCTCTGCCAGCATTTACATTTAGAGATTTACGAACTCATTTATAAGGTTCGCATTGATAGTATGAAATTAGATATTAACAGGGAAATATAATGCTTTTTTGGCAAATCGTTGTTTTAGCTTTAGTGCAAGGTCTTACGGAATTCTTACCTATTTCTAGTTCGGCGCATTTAATTCTGGTTCCCGTATTAAGCCCTTGGCCTGATCAAGGTTTGGCTTTCGATGTTGTTGTACATTTAGGAACATTAACTGCGGTAGCTTGGTATTTTAGAAAAGATGTTAGTCAGTTAACGGTTGATTGGACTCACTCATGTATTAAAAGAAAAACTGTGGGTGAGAGCCGCTTAGCTTGGTTGGTCATTATTGGAACAATACCGGTTGGCTTAGCGGGTTTATTGCTACATGATTTTGTCGATCAAGAATTACGTTCGCCTATAGTTATTGCGTGGGCAACGATAGGTTTTGGTTTACTGTTAGGTGTAGCGGACTATGTTGGTAAAGTAAAAACAAATTATGACGAATACCGCTTAAGCTGGAAAAGCGGTATTTTTATTGGTTTAGCGCAAGCGATAGCACTAATTCCGGGGACTTCTCGTTCTGGTATTACGATGACAGCGGGTTTATTTGCAGGCTTATCTCGCCAAGCTGCTGCACGTTTTTCTTTTTTACTTTCAATACCTGTTATTTTAATGGCGGGTGGTTATAAAACAGTAAAGTTATTCCAAGAAGGCAATGCTATTGATTGGTTTTCGATGGGATTAGGTTATTTTTTGTCTGCTATCTCTGCTTATATATGCATTCACTATTTTTTGAAAATGTTGGAACGCATTGGTATGACGCCATTTGTTATATATAGAGTCGCTCAAGGTTTAATTTTGTTATATATCTTTTCATAAAATTGCCATAGCTAACTAATCTTTTAAAGTTAGTCTATAGGCGTTGCTATTAAGTCATGTTCAGTAGCAGCAACAATTTTTACGTCGACAAACTCACCAAGCTGTACATCTTCAAATCCATCTAAAATGACTTCACCATCTATGCCTGGTGCGTCTGCTTTAGATCGCGCGAGTACTAAACCTTCTTCTCCATAACTATCTACGAGCACAGTCATGGTTTGGCCAATTTTTTTCTGTAATTTGTCGGCACTGATTTGAGCTTGTAAGTGCATAAAACGTTCAAGGCGTTCTTGTTGTATTTCTTCAGGTACAAAGTTGCCTAATTCATTCGCTACCGCACCTTCAACAGGAGAGTATGCAAAGGCACCAACACGATCAAGTTGAGCTTCATCGAGAAAATCCAGTAACTGCTCAAAGTCATCATCCGTTTCTCCGGGGAAACCAACGATGAAAGTTGAACGCAAGGTGATGTCGGGGCAGATAGTACGCCATTTTTTAATACGCTCTATGGTCTTATCGATATTACCAGGACGCTTCATGGCTTTTAAAATTCTTGGGCTAGCATGTTGTAAAGGTATATCTAAATAGGGAAGAATTTTTTCTTCGGCCATTAATGGAATAACATGATCAACATGTGGATAAGGGTAGACATAGTGCAAACGAATCCAGGGTGGTTGGTCGCCTCCAAGTTCACCCAGCGCAGCAGCAAGGTTTGTCATATGGGTTTTTATTGGTTTACCACCCCAAAATCCAGTGCGGTACTTTACATCTACTCCGTAGGCACTGGTGTCTTGTGATATGACGAGTAATTCTTTGACTCCAGTATGAATTAAGTTTTCAGCTTCTTGCATGACGCTACCAATATCGCGACTGACTAAGTCACCACGCATAGAAGGAATAATGCAAAAGGTACAGCGATGGTTACAGCCTTCTGAAATTTTTAAATAGGCGTAATGCTTGGGAGTCAACTTAATACCAGCATTGGGCACTAAGTCTGAAAAGGGATCGTGTGGTTTTGGCAGATGTTCATGCACCACTTGCATAACCTCAGTGGCCGCATGCGGACCGGTAACTGCTAATACATTAGGGTATGCGGTTTCAACAACACCCTCTTTTGCACCTAAACAACCGGTGACAATGACTTTTCCATTTTCTTCTAATGCTTCACCAATCGCATCTAATGACTCTTCTACAGCAGAATCAATGAAACCACATGTGTTTACAACAACAAGTTGAGCATCTTCATAACTGTCCGTAATGTCATAACCTTCAGCGCGAAGTTGTGTGACGATATGTTCAGAGTCAACAAGAGCTTTTGGGCAGCCCAGGCTGATAAATCCGACTTTCGGTGAGGTATTTGTCATAGATGCAATCGTGGCTAGTGAGTAAGGTCATAGATTTTATCATTAAAATAGCATGACGACACGGATTGTGTGTTGAACAATGTGAATTTGTATACTTGCTTGAGAGTAAAAGTTTGTTTAATAATCTGTTATTAAAACAAGTACAGGATTGTAGCAAGCATTATTGAGTCGTTCCTTTTAGCTAATATTGCTCTTGATATTGTTTAATGGAAATAATTTTCTGCTCTTTCTCATCCCATAAAATGTAATTAAGTGACTGTTTAATGTCACGTAGCCGAATGCGGATGACATCATCAAATAAGTGAGCATATTCTTTGTGGCATGCTGCTAGATTATAGTTAGGGATACCTGCTGATAAGTGGTGTATATGGTGGTAGGCAATATCAGCACCAAACCAGTTAATCATTTTAGGAAAAGTTAAAAAGCTGGTACCACTTAAAGCCGCTTGATAGTAATCCCAATGCTCACTATCTGTTGCATAAGAACCTTCAAAATTATGTTGAATGGTAAAAATAATAATACCTGCAGCTCCGCCTAGCGATAAACTAATTAAATAAATAGTAAAAAATTCTGCTGCACCAAAATAGGCGCTAGCAGTTATCCATATGCCTATAAGAACAATATTGTTCAATGCCATGTGGCTATATTCTTTACTGTCTTTCCAATATCGAGATTGTTGTTGTGACATTAACGCGGTAAATGATTCGCTGGGATTGTTAATCTTATTCCTTAAAACGTTGAACAAATATTGAATACTGCCAATCAACCAGTTGATACGCGGGTTGAAAATAAAATACATAAAAGCACCAATCGGTGCCATATATATACTGCGTGAACGTTGATATTGTTTTTGTTTTTTAGAGGATAATTTTTCGTATTCAGTTACAGATAGAATATTTAGTGGGCCACGGTATTTTTCCCAGTTACCATTTGTTGCATGATGATAGTTATGATGTTGCGCCCATACATACTGAGGCATACCGACAAATACACCAGTAAAAAAGCCACCGAGCGTATTGAAAATAGGTGTTTTAAACATGCTTTTATGACCGCAGTCATGCATAAGCATAAAGATTCGCACAATAAAAAATGAGAGTGCGATGGTATAAATAGCGGTTAAAGCATAAGACTGTTGCGTAATACTATCTATCGCTAAATAAAAAAATGCGAAATAAGGTACCAGTGTGTTGATGTATTGCCATAGAGCTTTAAGATTACTTTTGCGGGAATATTTTTTGACGATTTCAGGAGCGATATCTTTTAATTCTACAGATGTGGTCATATTGATTATTCCAATAAGTTATAGGTAAGCCAATTACGCGGTTATAAATGAACTAATAACTAAACATATTGGATAAAAAAGGTAGGCGTATTATAAGGTAGTTTTGATGGGATATCCGTAGTTTATACTTCTACAGCAAACTTAAAATTCCTAAAATGCAGTCTAGTATGCATAATAAACACGAAATCTGTAGCATTAATTTGGTTTTATATGTTTATGCCAAAACTCAGCTTGACCTACTTTAGGATCTAGTTGGTATTGAGTGAAGCCAAATTTTTGATAGGATTTTTTAGCGGCAATGTTTTGACTTAATACTTCAAGAGTCAGCTTACAGCACCCCTTTTTTTTAGCAATGAGTTCTATGTTTTCTAACATCATTTGGCTTAAATTATTGCCGCGAAATTTTTTCAAGACAATAATGTCATGAATATTAATTAGCGGCTTACATGAGAAAGTAGAGAACGCTTCAAAGCTATTAATCAAACCTACAGCCGCATTGTCTACATAACATAACAGGCTTATCGCATATGGTCTTTTTGCCAGCTCTTGGATTAGATTGTCGAGCACAAATGACTCGAGAGCTTTTCCTCCGCCCATAGGGTCACGGGAATAGCTATTTAATAGATAGAGAATATCCTTAGCGTGTTTTTTATTATTGTAATCTGCTTCTATAATATCAATCTTCATAACGATAATTTTTATTATTTAATTAGAAAGATTAGCCATTTTTCTTCTGATCTCTTGTGATAGTTCATGATCCGTTGTTTTAAACATATTGCTAATGGTGATCAAAAGTTCTTTTGCTGCACCTTCTTTGAAGTTGACATTTTTTTCTAAAATGTAAAATAAATGCTCTATAGCATCAGTATGTTTGTGCTTAGTTAAGAGAGAGACTGCAATATCAAAACGTGATGAGAAATCATCAGGATTAGTTAATATTTTTTCTTGTAAAATTTCAAGGCTGTCATTTTTAGCTGCAAAATTTGCGAATACAAGTTGGCCGTTCAGTGATTGCCCTGTATCCGTTTCGCGTACAGTTTCAGGCAGACGCGCAAACAAGCTATTTGCTTGTTCAAGTTCATTCATATCAATGAATATCTGAATCATATCTAAAACAACTCGAGTATTAGCAGGATCCTTTTTTATCGCTTCGGTTAATAAAATTATAGCCGCTGGTGTATCGCCTGAAATATGTTTTTCACGTGCCTGCTCACGCATTAAATCAGACTCATGATAAACACCAAAATCTTTAAGCAAGTCACGAGCGTCAGCTTCTTTGAGTTCTCCCACTTCTATTCGTTTTAATTCGCCATCTTTAAAGACTATAATGGTAGGTACATTTTCGATTTTATATTCTTTACTAAGTTCAGGGTGTTCATCGACATCAACTTTGGCAAAAATAAATTGCTCTGAAAATTCATTGGCTAAACTACTGAATATATTTTCTAGAGCAACACATGGGCCAGACCAAACACCCATAAACTCAACGACGACAGGTATTTTGTGTGAGTTAAGTAATACATACTGCTCAAAACTTTTTTGGTTTACTTCAAAAATGAAACTTTCTTTACTCATATTCTATACCCGTTATATTAATGGTGTGAATTTTTCAATACTGCTCTGTAAGTTAAAATAAGAACGGTGCTATATCATTATAACAAGAGTGACAATACCTATAGTTTTCGAGCCAAATTAATAGCTGTAACACGTTGTTTAAATAACGCCGCTTTTATTTCCGGACCTTTTAAGCCTTGTTGAACGAGTTCTTTTGCGTTTAACTTTTGAGCTGCATTAAATGCCTTTCGATAGATCGTGGGTTGTTCAAATTGATTATCTTCGAAGCCGGGACGCCCTCGTGAGTCAGCTTCACAAGCAAGTAAAAATAATTCAAAGCGCTCAGGTCTTCGGAAGGCATCGAGTGATTCAAGTGTTTTTAAAAAGGTATCATCTCGGAGTTCTGCTGCACGGTGATAATGTAGATGATATTTTGTGACAATGACCGCGAGCTCACGATAATCATTGGGAATTCTATAGCGATCACACAATGCCTCTACAATTGGCACGCCACGAGATTCATGCTCTATATGTTTTGGCCATTGATCTTTTGGTGTAGTGCCTTTACCCAAATCGTGAACAAGAGCGGCAAACCGAACTTTTGTATCATTTGATAGTTTTGACGCTTGGGTTAATACCATCATAGTGTGTACCCCGGTATCGATTTCAGGGTGATGCTTTTCAGGTTGAGGAACGCCCCAAAGCCGATCGATTTCAGGAAATAATATTTTAAGTGCACCGCATTGGCGTAACACTTCAAAGTAACGTGCAGGCGTTTTTTCTGATAATGCGCGTTGTGTCTCTTGCCACACACGTTCTGTAACGAGAGCATTAACTTCTCCGTTGTTAACCATTTTAAGCATAAGCTGTTGGGTCTCATCTGCAATCGAAAAACCTAAATTTGCAAATCGAGCAGCAAAACGAGCAATGCGTAATATACGTAGAGGGTCTTCAGCAAAAGCGGGAGATACATGGCGTAATATCTTTGCATCTATATCTGCTTGGCCGTTAAACGGATCAACCAAAGAGCCATCACTTTTTTGAGCAATGGCATTAATGGTTAGGTCTCGCCGAGCGAGATCATCCTCCAAGGTGATTGTGTTGGACGTTTCAAAACTAAAACCAGTATAGCCCGCTGCCGTTTTTCGTTCAGTCCGCGCGAGCGCATATTCTTCATTAGATTGCGGGTGCAAAAAAACAGGGAAATCTTTACCCACTTGTTTGTAGTTTAGTTCTAATAACTCATCCGCAGTGGCTCCTACAACTACCCAATCGCGATCTTTCGTTTCAAGTTTTAGAAGTTGATCGCGTACCGCACCACCGACAAGATATATTTCCATTATTTTTAATTCTTCCGCACATTTATTCACAGAGTATCGCTATTGTAACGGTATTTAGTTGCTTTATCACATTTTACTAGCGGGGCTTTATGACATTTTCTG
>Ga0316204_10010491_pt1 | contig 11916 bp, 13 predicted proteins | sample 6monrhotite_MG_2_FD_205661 | JGI IMG/M metagenome (GOLD analysis project Ga0316204, IMG submission 205661) | Microbial mat bacterial communities from mineral coupon in-situ incubated in ocean water Damariscotta River, Maine, United States -... | ecosystem: Environmental > Aquatic > Marine >...
CGCCGAGCCAGGCGGAAGGCTGCGCCACGCTACTCGCGGAGAGACTTCTCATGCGGAGCCCGAACTCCCGCAACGAGCGTGACGTGTCGGGCTCCAATCCCACGTGATGATCGTGGTCCCCTACACGATTGCTGGGATGTTAGGGGCGACCGGAGCAACGATGGACTCGTTCGTGGAGGAAATGCTCGAACTTCAGAAAGCCATCATCCCGGAGCACAACCCGAAGAAGACGAAGGCGGGGCTGGACCTCGTTTCGCTTGCCGCGAGTGCGGAGGCATACAAGGGCATGCGCACCATCGGCGTTATTCGCCTCGTACTTCAGAAGTACGCGGGCGTCGACAGGCCCTCGTTGGTTCTGGCCTGCATCAACGACGCCCGGAACCTAAAAGGGCATCGGGGGGCGAAGAGTCTCGACGACGTGCTTGACGAATACAGCTTGTCGCGGAACTCGCCGCGAGCCGCGTACCTGATGGTGCTCGCTCGGCTGCTCGTGTTCCTTCGCGCCTTCGCAGCCGCGACCGAGGCTGCGCTTGATATTGAGCTCGTCATCGATGGTCGACCGCTTGAAGACGATCCGTGGCAACAGATGGAGCCCGCGGTCCGGTACCTGATTGAATGCGTTCGGAGGCTCGACCCGCCCCCGCCCTCCCCGCTGTCAGGACTTGTTTGACGAAAGCAGACACAGCTAGTTCGAGGACGCGCTACAATCGCCCAGATCTTGTTCTTCCGCCCGGCAGCGGCGAAAATGCGCCCAACGTCCCTCGCCGCCAGGAGGGTTGTTCCCGCGAGTACCGCTCGAAGGCGAGCCACGAGCAATCCCCCCGCGCGTCTCGCTGTCGGGCGCCCGGGCTACACAGGCCCTGCGGAATATCGAGCGAGCTGAAAGCCGCCCGAACGTGGAGCTTGGCACAGATCGCGAACGCCCTCGACGTGCGCGTGACGACACTGTTTCGCGAAGCAGCCGCGTTCAGCCGCATGGCTCTGCTCGTCCGCGGTCGTAGTACCACTGGCGTCTCAGCTGTGTTTCCTGATTGTCCGAAGATCGCGAGTTCCAACCTCGTCTCGCAGGACGGCCCGAAGTGCTTCCAATCTCTTCTCAAGGTCGATCCTCTCTTCGCGTGATAGCGGCCGCGGAGAATCCTGCGCCGCACACATCTGTTCTAGCTTCCCCTTCAAGGAGAAGAGCGACTTCCGAACTGACCGCGACAGGTAGAGGCCATGTTGCTGTCCGAACGCGGCGCCGAGCTTGGCGGCGACCGAAACACCCGAGACCACGTCTAGCCGAGCCTCCCGTCCCTTCCCGACGATCAGACTCGTCGATTCTGCGGACTCATTGGATAGAGCTAGCCACACCGCTTCGCACGCCTCGAACTGTTTCTCGATATGCTTCTCGGAGATACCGATGGGTAGCTGAGCGCGGAGTCGAAGATAGGCAGCGTAGGCCCCAAGGAGCGACGTTGCGATTGCCGTGGCGATAGGGATGAGGGACGAGGCTTGTTCGGCAGACACTCAGTGTTCCGTTCTGTGCTTACGTACGGGTGAGACCCGCCGACTCCCAGCGACTGAGCTCATCAGGGTTCACAACCTTCTCGCACCAAAGTGCCGTTTGCAACGCGCCGACGTGTGACGGCTGAATTGCGCCCCCAGACAGATGAAGGGCTTCTGAGAGCTTGGAGGAAACCAGTTTTCGGAGTAGCGTTGTCTGTTCTGGGAGCCTCGTCACATTCTTCCACTCCATGCGATTCGCTCCGTGGAACATCATTCGTGTCTTCCAGAGGTCCTTGGCGAGCTGGGCATCCATCCCCCATGATGCCAGGAGTTCGATCCAGCGTTTCCCGCCAGGTCGTTTCATTAGCGACTGCTGACACCCCTCAACTGGGCACTCTCGCAGCTCGTGGCCGCAGTCCGGTATATACGGAACCGGGTCGCCTTCGTCCTCTTGCTGGCTTGCAAGAATCTCAAAACAGATCCAGCAGAAGGCGAAACGCTCAACGTCGTCCTTCGCTTCAAGACACTTCGAGTACCAGCGCAGCGCAGCATCAACAGCGGGGTCTGGCCTTACTGACGCAGGGAGGTGATAGGGTTGGAGGATGCTCGCGAAGTTGGATGGGTATGCAACGGTGGAGAGCAAGCGCGCGAGGGGAGACCCAGCGTACATCATGAAATGGATATCACGACCTACGGTCTGGCCAGTATATCGATAGATAAGCCCGCCCTTGAGTAGCGTTGGCACCTGGCTGGCAAGCGCAATCATCCCCACGGTCCGCTCGATGGACTTGACGACACTTTGCTCGACCTTGTGGAGCACGACGCCTCGACGGATTGCGCAGAGATGGATGCGAGGTTTGCCGTCTTTTTGGGAAGACGATACGTGGACAGCTGTCCCGTCAGACGAACTTACCGTCGTGTTTGCGAGCTGGAAGTAGCTCGCCCCGATGGTTTTTCGCAGTGAACCGTCGGGCGCTATTGAATCAGGAACTCTGGGTGCGGCAACGCCAAAATCGAAGACATAGGTCGCCCGCTTCTTGACGTCGAAGGGCGCAGGTGCTGCTCTCTTGGAGGCTTGAGGCACAAATCCATCGTACCGCGTCGGTATTACGACGCAAGGTATCGCTGACTTCTGGGGACCGAGCCACGCGCCAACATTTGTGACCTGTTCGCGAGCGACGTACTCCTCCGGCTTGCCGGGCCCGCTGTTTGCCCGCAGGGCCAGCTCGAGCTGGCGGCCATCACCAAGCCCACGCTCGACAAACAGCTGCTCGATCTCGCCCCGCATCGGCTGTCCTCGATCAGCCTGCTCTCGCGGGTCTTCCGTATCGACGTTTCGGCTTGCCAGCGCTGCCAGGGGCCGATGCGGGTCCTGCGTGCCGTGACCTCCCCCGCTGACATAGCCGACGCTCTCCATGCCGCTCGGCCGCCACCGCGACCCTCACCTCGCGGACAACTCGTTCTGTTCGTGGCCTCAGCACGACAGCCATCGCATCCCGCCCTCGCTGGCCCGCGAGCGCGTTGGCACCGGTGCGCCATACGGACCCCGAGCGAACGATTCTCTGCCCCTGGAGCGCCTCATCAGGCCCTCCCCCCTCCGGAGTTCGTACTCATGACCGCGGCCCTTGCCGTCCGCGGTTACCTTTTCACCCCACTTGCCGCACGCTCCCCATCCTGCCCCAGCGGCGTACGGTGCTTTTCCCAGCTAGTTTTGCCTAGTCGCTCGGTGCTCCGCAAGGCGTTGGCACTGCGGGCTGGATGCGTTGTTTGGATGCAGCGATCACTCAGTCCTCGTGCATGAAGACGAAGCCTTCGGGCTCGGCGAGCTCGGTGATCGCCTTGGTCCCGGTCAGGCCCTTCGGCACCTCGCCTTCGCCCGTGAAGGTGACGTTGCCCTTGCCGTCGAATGCAGCCTCGACGGTGAACTCGTGGACCTCGGGCTCGTGCTTGGTCTCCTCGTCTTCACGCAGGGTGTCGGACTCGAAGTAGTAGTGCAACGGGATCTCGTGGCAGATGTGCTTGCCCTGATTCATCCCGCACACGAGGTAGGCCTCCTGCTCGTCGTGGTACAGGAGGTTGTCGTCGAAGTCGATGTCGGTCTCGGCGAACTCGAGGTGCACCAAGACCTCGTTGCCCCCAGAGTCCGGCACCAGCTCCTTGGCCTCGAAGCTCTTGATCGATCCGGTGCGATCGATGCCGCCGTGGCTCGGGTTCTCGACGTCGAGCACGGTGCCGATCCAGTGCCAGCCCCCGTCGATGTGCGCGAGCAAGTCGAACTCGTCCTCGGTGACGTCGCCGTGTTTGCCCGACACTTCGAGGATCGCGGCTTCGGTGGCGTCGCCGCCCTCGAGCGCGACCTTCTGCGCTTTGGCCGGGTCACACGTGAACTCGTTGGCCGCGGTCTCGGCGGTCAAGCCGAGCTGCTCGTGCACGCGAGCGATCATGGCCTTGCAGGCGTCGTCGAGCGTCTCGAAGTCGGGCTTGGTGCACTTGCCGTGTGCACATGCAGCGGCGGCCTTGTCGGCGACCGCCTCCTGGTGCTTGCGGGCCTCGTCTCCGCCGGTGAGGCCGACGGCATGGTCGAAGTGCTCCTTGGCCGCAGCGAAATCGCCACGCGCCTCATCGATGCTGCCGAGCTTGTCCAGGAGGTCGACGCGCTCCTCGGCCTTGCGGACGTGGCGGAGCGCCAGGCGGATGTTGTGCTCGGCCTTGTCGTTGTCGCCGGCCTTGAAGTGTGCCCATCCGAGCTCGCCCAGGACGTGCACGTTGTCGTCGTCGAGTTTGATCGCCTTGTCATAGGCCGCGACCGCCGCTGCCCAGTCCTCGTCCTTGGCGGCCTTGCGCGCGGCGGCGAGCTCTTTCTCCAACGCCTCAGCGTTCTTGCGATACTTCTCCAGTTTGGCCGCCTCGATCGCCGGAAGCCTGGTGGCCGCCTTGGCGGCGCTTTCCTTCTTGGGCGGATCGACCTTGGCGTCCTTCGCCTCGGCTTTGGCGTCCTTCGCCTCGACCTTGGCGTCCTTCGCCTCGGCTTTGGCGTCCTTCTTCGAGGCAGTGGAGTCCTTCGAGTCGCAGCCAGGGGCGATGAGGACGAGAACAACGAGAGGGAGAGTGGCCCGAAGCATCGTGGGCCGAAACCTACCAGAGGTCGGCGCCGCCGCGCGGGAATGCCACGAGCGCATCCCCACCCCCCCGCAGCGGGTCGAGACTCTCGCGGACGACCTCCAGCCAGCCGCTCCAGGCGCCCGCGAAGCTCACCCGTAGGCTGCCGTCCTCACCCTCGGTGCAGTTGCCCTTGCGCATCTCGAACTCCAGGCAACCGCAGCCGTAGTTGACCGTACACTCGGCCGGGGTCGCCGCGCACCGTTTTTCAGATACGACAGCGCTGTCGTATTTGAACTTCGTGAAGGCTGGCGGAAGCCGGTCTCGATGATGACGGCGACCGCGGAGCCGGGAGTCCACCGAAGCGTGTTCGGGGACGCTGTGAGGCTCGCCTCGCGGCCCGTGGTGGACATTGGCGCCCGCTGGTGAACGTCCCTTGGGAGTTGCGGCGGACGCTCGGGTGGCGCAATTTCTCCTGGTGAGCGGTGCGCGGCAAACTTGGTCCGCGAAGGAAGCACTGCGCCCGTCGCTGGCGATAGCTGCGAGCCTGGCTTGCCTTCTCAGCTCTTCCTGCGCGACCGCTCCTGCGCCTACGGGGGAACCCGAACCACCGAAGGTTGTTGTGACGGCAGACAAAGCGCCGACAGCGGCCGGGCGGGTCGGCGATCGGACGGACCGGCCGCGGACCGCCATCTCGAAGATCGATCCCACGCTGCTCGTCGCAGGTCCTGGAGTTGCAAAGGGAGAGTCCCAACACGTCATGATTGGGCTCGAGAAGACGCCGCCTACGCCGGAAGAAGCTGAGCTGATCCGCGAACTCCGCGGAGGCGCTGCGAGGTTCGGCGATGAGCGGATGCGGATCGAGAGTCTGCTGCTCGCGCACCGCCAAACCAGGATCCGAGCGCAGCAGGAACCGCTCAGAGAGTTCATCGAGTCGATTGGAGGCACGGTCTTGTGGGAAGCTCGTGCAAGCTTCGGGCTCGACGCGAGCCTGACCCGCGCGATGATCTTGCAGCTTGCCGAGCTGCCGGACGTCGTGCGCCTGGACGCGGACCATCGACTCGTAGAGTCCGCGCATCCCGAGTGAGTGGGCAGCCCGGGTTCCCCGGAGGCAGCGCTGCTCGCCAACAAGCGCACGCGTGGACGGGCGAAGGACACCGCGGACGTCGAAGCGCTGAAGCACTCAGCGACCCTGACCTTCGTTGAGCCTACTAGCTGCCGGTTCTGGTTGAAGCGCCGGGAATCGAGAGCGGTAGGGGAGATGGCCGATCTTCGTCGTTCGTTGACCATCGTTGCCCCCGGAACTGCATCGAGGCGCGTTCACCCGGGCCCACGGTGGCATGGTGTTCCTCGACGAGGTCGGCGAGCTTCCGCTTCCGCTTCCCAGCCAAGCCCTCCTGCTGCGGGTCCTCGAGACCGGCCGCGTCTGCCCGGTCGGTGCCGAGACGGAGACCGCCATCGATGCCCGGGTCGTTTGTGCAACCCACCGGAACTTGCGCGCGATGGTAGCCCGCGGCACCTTCCGTGCAGACCTCTTCCGTCGGCTCAGCGTGCTCACGGTCGAGATGCCCGCGCTCCGGGACCGACACGTGGACATCGATGTGCTGCTCGATCACTTTGCCCAAACCCACGCCTCCGACGTCGGCCACCCGATTTCCTTCGCGCAGGACGCCCGTGTCGCGGGCCGCGGCGCGGCGTGGACGGGCAACGTCCGAGAGCTCCGAAACGCCGTGCACCGAGCCGCGTTCGTGGCTCGCGGAGCGCCGATCACGGCCGAAGACTTGTTCCGTGCCAGGCGCGCGTCGACGGGTCCACGATCACCATTCCCAGCGGCGACGACCCCAGCATGCGCCGCGCCCTGCTCGAATCCATCGTTCGCCGTGAGGGCAGCCAGCGCAAGGCGGCTGCGGCACTCAAGCTTCCGCGCAGCACGTTGGGCAACTGGCTCCGCGTGAGCACGGGCTGAGCGCGTCGTATGATGTGAGGCGGCGTGGCTGGGGGCTGGCGACCGGAGGTCCGCTTCGAGGGCAGGACGGCTGCGCCTCAGCACCGGGCCCGGGACTGAGTTCCGTTGCCGCCTCAGTTTCCCACGAGGGTGGCCTGCTGACGGACCGGGTGCGGCCCGGGGGTGGGCCGCCGTGGTCACGACGCACAGCGCCAACACGCCGTGAACGTTGGCACCGGAGGCTGGCCCGTCTCCGGCATCGACCCCGTCGGTGCTGGGGTGTCCATCGACGTCTCGGTTTGCCAGCGGTGCCAGGGCCCGATGCGCGTCCTGCGTGCCGTGACCTGCCCCGATGAGATAGCCGAAGCGCTCCATGCCGCTCGGCCCCCACCGCGACCCTCACCTCGCCGACAGCTGATCTTGCTTCTGGCCTGAACCCTGGCCCCCATCACGCTCTCGCTCACCGCCAGCGCGTCGACATCCGTACGCGCATCGACACGCCACTGAGTCTCTTCTCGCTCCATCACACGCCCATCCCGCTCCCGCCGAGCCCGGTTCACTCCTGATACGGCCCGTCCCTCGCTCCCGCCGGTACCGCTCCTCTTGCACCCCATTCCTCTCCGGGCTTCTGCGCCCATCCCACTGACAGGTTTTCACAGCTACTTTCACCTAAGCGCAGCTCCGCAGCTGTCGTACAGCTTCTCTGCGGGAGCACGAAGCTCATGCGCTGGCCAGCCCCGACCTGAACACCCGTCGTCTCGAGGCCTCGGTATTTCGGGCCTATCTTCCGCCCCGAGGCCCCCTACCCACCCGCGGCGATGAGCTTGGATACCTCCGGTACGACACCCACCTCGCCGACCTGCTCTACGAGGTCATCTCCCGCCGCTACGACGCGGAGGCCTCCACGGTCATCACGACCAACAAGCCGTTCAGCGAGTGGAACCAGGTCTTCGAGGGGGCCGCGTGCGTTTCGACGATGATCGACCGCCTCTGCCATCGCGTTGAATTGGTGAAGCTCGAGGGCAAGTCCTACCGCGCCAAAGAGGCCGCTGCTCTCGCCCGAAAGAAGCGTGCCGCTCGACGAAAGCCGCCGCCCAAGCCAAGACCGACTCGCTCGAAGTGAACAACGGGCCCCGGCTTCCGCCAGGGCCCTCCGCTCACGCACGGAATCACGCGGATGCCGATGACCGGCAACACCATGCTCGACGAGACGCTCCCGCTGACGGTCGTCGAATGGGAAGAGTGGGGGAACCCCAACGAACGCGAGGCGTTCGACCTCATCGCTTCGTACGCGCCGTACGAGAACGTGAAGGCGCAGGCCTATCCGTCGATGCTGTTGCTCGCAGGCTGGTCCGACCCCCGAGTGTCGTACTGGGAGCCCGCCAAGCTTACCGCGCGGTTCCGGGCGCTGGGGACCGGGACGGACCCTCTGCTCTTGCGCACCCACTTCGAAGCCGGCCACGGCGGACCCTCTGGGCGCTACGCAGCGTACGAAGAGACCGCCTTCATCTACACGTTCGTCTTGAACGCTCTGGACGCTTGAGCCGCGCCGGTTGGGGCCTCGTTCCGCGGGGCCCCTCTCGCGTTCCGCCGCACTAACGGGCCGGGAGCAGGCCCGGTCTCGACTTTCGCGACTTTCGCGACTCGTCGCGGTCGGCAGACAGGAACACGGAGTCGCGGCCCGTCTTGCGCGCAGGGGGCTCAGGTGGCGGCGCGGCGGCGGGGAGGACGGCCGGCTTCGGCGCCTCGGCTTTTGGAACCTCGGATGCCGGCGTCGCGACGGGCTTCGGGGGGGCGGGGGCCGGCGTTGCGTCGGGCGTTTGGGACCGTCGACGACGACGACTGCTGGACCTCGATTTGCCGCGCTGCGGAGGCCTCTCGACTGTCGCGACCGGCGTGGGTGCATCCTCTTCGTCTGGTACTTGCGCCGATGGTGCTGGTGCTTGAGCCGGCGGTTCCGCAACGGGAATCGTCCGTGAACTCAGCTGAGGAGCCTCGGAGCCGACGACCGAGTCCTTCGTGGGGTGCTCCTGTGCAAGTGGAACGACAGACGACGGCGAGACACTCGCAGCGGTCTCTTCCGCGGCTGTCGAAGGCTTCTCCAGGAAGGCGATTGCGGACGCGGTGACCAGCGGAACGAGCACCGCGAGGCCGATGATGGCGAACCGTCGCATCGTGCGTGGCGGCGGTACGTTCTCCCGCGTCGGCGCTTCTTCGGTCAGGGCACCCGACGGAAAACGAGAACTCGGGTTGACCCGTACCAACTCCATCAACCCGCTGTTTCCGTAGCCTGGAGATCGGGAGGACAGCTCGGCGGTGGGGAGCCGGAACAGGGATGCCGGTACCGAGTCGATCAACCGCTCCACGATGATGTTGGCGTCGAGGGGGCGCCGCGACCGGTCCTTCTCCAGGCAGTCCGCGACCAGGGCCAGCAGTGCCTCCGGAATCTCGCGGCCCTGTGGGATGACCTTTTCGAGCGCGGTCGGGACCTCGTCCAGCGTCTTGTACAGAAGCGTGGTGCTCTCTGAATCTGCGAACGGAAGCACGCCGCTGAGCATCTTGTAGAACACGACGCCGATGGCGTAGACGTCGACACGAAGGTCGAGTTCCTCTCCCCGAATCGCCTCTGGGGCCAAGTAGCCTGCAGTCCCCAGCACGTGGCCCTGCGTAAGCTGAGGCTCCTTGCTGGTGAACTTGGCGAGGCCGAAGTCGAGCAGCTTCACGAAGTTGGCGCGGCCCTTGCGGCAGCACAACATGATGTTCGACGGCTTGACGTCGCGGATCATCATTTCTCGAAGGTGGGCGTGCCCCATGCCTTTGAGAATCTGGGCGGCGATGGGGACGAACTCGCGTAGCGTCAAGGCCCCCTTGCGCTCCAGGTAATCGCTCAGGGACTCGCCATCCACGTACTCCATGACGAGGTAGGGGCGCCCGCGGTCGACCCCGCTGCCGTGCAGGCGGACAACGTTGGGATGCTCGACCGAGCTGAGACGGGTTGCCTCTCGCTCGAATCGGGCCACTGCGTCCGGTTGGTCGACCCATCGATCCGACAGCATCTTGAGGGCGACGTTGGGTCGGTCGTCGTCGGTCGAGGCGAGGTAGACATCTCCCATGCCTCCTCGGCCGATGCGTCTCAACACGGTGTACCGATCTGCAATGACCTCGCCGGCTTGCGGGGCTCCGGCGCGGGCCTCCGGCCCCAAGGGAATGGGCTCCGCCGACTGGCTTCCGTGTTTGGTCATTGAAACTACTCGCTTTTTCCAAATCCTACGACGAAGTCACTGTTGACCGCTGCGGCGTGGCAGTCCTGGCAAAACTCGACCCGACCGAAGTGTGACGCCTCGTCTCCGCGGACACGGAGCCACACCCAGTCCCCATACTCGGGGTCGTAGCCCTCGGGACCTTTGAACATGATGTTGACGCCAAAGAGCTCGCCTTCCTCGTCAAAGTGTTCTTTGACGAACGTCGTCCCTGGCTCGAATGCCACCGACTGGCTGGGGTCCATCGCGTCGATGGAATGGAACAAATCCTCAACGTCTGCCGTCCCCCAGATCAGCACGCTCGCCGCGTCTGCATGGGTTTCGGCGTGTTCCGGTTCGCCCTCATACGGGACGAGGTTGGTCCGATAACCCATGAGTTCGTCCGTGACTTCCTCCTCGTCGACCTCGACCTCAAACTCGTCCTCGGTGCTCTGCCCGATCTCGGCGTTGGCTCGCATCGCCCGGTCGGGCTCGGAACAGCCTAGGCAAAGAAACAACGCGAACAGGAGCATGGAGCCGTGTCCGGGAGCGTCGAGCAGTCCTCGAGGAGTGTCGGATACGCCACCCTTCACTGGCCACCCCCGAGCACCGACTGGACAGGCACCTCGTCGTAGACCAGCTTGACGGGGTCCTCGGATTGGTAATAGGGGAGGTTTGCCGTCGTTTGGGCCACGATCTGGAGCTTCACGGTCCCGACGCCGTCGGGGAGAATGAGCCCCTGTTCCGCAGTGAGTCGATTGACGCGAGAGAGGCCACGCGGAATGATGGATGTCTGATAGTCGAAGTTGCACTCAGGAAGACAGCCTGGGACATCGGAGTCGACGAAGAGGTGCACATATCCTTCGTGGTCCCCCGGCGTGGCCGAAGGCGCCATGAACCCCGGGTTGACGAAGGTGAAGTTTAGCGCGGCGATCTCGAGTTCCATCTCGTCTTCGCCGAGCTGCACCCGAGAAGCGGGGGCCGGAGATAGGATCCCCACGTGCTCCTCTCCATCGTCCACCCAGAAGGCGACGTGTGCTTCGGACTCCGGGGATTCGAACCGTTCGCCGGAGAGTCGGCGGGCCGACAGCACGAGGTGGTGCAGACCTGGCGCGGTCGGGGCGGCCATGCCCGGCAGGTCGATCCCGCTCTCGAGCGTGCCTCCGGTAATCGCGTCGACGAGTTCTCCGTCCAGGTAGACCTCGATATAGCCCGCATTTTGCGACTCGCCTTCCACCGACGTGAGTTCGAAGTTGCTCCCTCGGACGGTGAGCGGAACGGTGGTGCTCCCGATATCGAAGATCTCGAGCATGGGAGGGTCGAGGATCTCAATACTGGGCCCGGTCAGGTCCTCCGTTGAGCGGCATAAGCCTCCTGCGCACGAAAGACCGACGGGACACTCGATGTCCTCTTCGCAGACAAAGACCGAGGACACATCGGTGTCCAAATCGGCTGAGAAACAACCCCCGGCGAGGCAGGCTGCGATTGTGATGGCATGTACTCGCGAATACATTCAGAAGCTCCAACGGGCCTGGAGGGCGAGGGTCTGGGAAGAGAAGACGGGAGAAATACTGCGTAGTTGGGCGTAGTTGCGTTCGGTCCGGTCGAGTCGCCGACGGGCGACGACGGCCATGATGGCGCCGACTCCGGCAAGTACACCGCCGGTCGCGATCGCGGCGACCTGCATGGCTTCGAAGTCCCGGCCTCGGGCTTCAAGATCCTCGGCCTCTCGGAGCGTGAGGCGGCCTGGGTTTTGGCCGGCCGACAGGTCATCGATTCGGTCGCTGTTCCGTCGCGCGACGATGCCGAATCCTACGCCACCGCCGATGGCGAGCGCGCCTCCCAGTCCTGCCAGTGTCACTCCAGCTGCGAACAGGCGGGTTTGGCCGCGACGTTGGGCCTCGTAGTCGCGGTCCGCACGCGCGTCCATGCCGTCGGGGCGGGCCGACGCCACCGGCGAGTCCGGCGCGTCCTCCTGGACCAGCTTCCGAAGGACTTCGATGCGGTCTGCCGCCGCCTGTTGCCGTTCGCGCCCAGTGATCACCAAGCGGTCACGTCCAGTGAGCACTTGCTCGCCGAAAACCCGGCCCCAAGGGCCCCTGGCCGCCTCCGGCGGTGGCGCGCTGCGCCCCCCTTGACCCCGGG
>Ga0316204_10010492_pt1 | contig 11915 bp, 9 predicted proteins | sample 6monrhotite_MG_2_FD_205661 | JGI IMG/M metagenome (GOLD analysis project Ga0316204, IMG submission 205661) | Microbial mat bacterial communities from mineral coupon in-situ incubated in ocean water Damariscotta River, Maine, United States -... | ecosystem: Environmental > Aquatic > Marine >...
TCGCCGAGCGCATGCTGGGCGGTGACGAAAGCGCACGAGATGATTATATTAATGTGCTGAAGGCTGGCGGCTCCAAAAAGCCATATGAGATGCTGAAAGATGCCGGAGTTGATTTGGCAGATAGCGCGCCTTATGACGCCCTTATTGCCCGTATGAATCGCCTCATGGACGAAGCAGAAAAAATCGTCGAACGAATGGAAAATTAACCACGCACCGCTCATTGGCTTCAGGCATGGAAAAGGGACCGGACCTAAGCGGTCCCTTTTTTCGCTGAAGCTGCTGTTTCTTAAAGCACCAATGTCATGCTTGGGATGTCGGTAAGCGACAAGCCTTCAAGAAACAAGCTGTCACCGCCGCCCAAGTCAATAAGAAGGCCGCCATTTTGCTCGATCGCCGCAGCGGTTACGTCGGCAGCACTGGTGAAATCCGTTGCTGTGTTCACCAGCCGCAATTCGTCGTCCGTCAGGCTGAAATCTGTAACCGTATCTGCGCCGTGCCCAGCCGCAAATATAAAGGCATCTACGCCCGCACCGCCGGTGAATATATCATCCCCGCCGCCGCCATATAGCGTGTCGTTGCCGTCACCACCAGACACTGTATCAGCCCCTGCTCCACTGAAAATCTCATCGCTGCCCGCACCGCCGTCAATATCATCACTGCCGCCGCCCGCAAAAATCAGGTCGGCACCGCCTTGGCCATGAATTACATCATTGGTCCCCGTGTCAGCACCGTCACCAGCGCCGCCGTATATGGTATCAGCCCCGTCACCGGCCATGATAGTGTCGTCGCCCGTGCCGCCGCCCTGCACATCGTTGCCTGCAGCTCCTATGATCAGATCACTACCGTTACCAGCCCAAACTTCATCATCACCGGTGCCGCTCGTTACCGCTTCACCAGCATCGTACGCACCATTATCGGTAACAGCGCCGTCATCCCAACCGCCACCAAGCAGTGTGTCATTGCCGTCACCGCCGTATAGCGTATCACTACCGTCATCGTTGCTGTCACCAGACACGAGCAACAGCTGAAGCACCGGGCCTTCATCCCCGCCGCCGCCAACCAGTAGGTCATCGCCGCCAGCGCCGCCTACTACGTCGTTGCCAGCACCGCCTATGGCCACATCGTTGCCCGTATCGCCTGCACCCGCATAAAGTTGGTCATTGCCGTCACCACCAGACGACACATCGTCGCCCGCATCGCCTCGTAACACATCGTCGCCGGTGCCGCCGTCAAGCAGGTCGTTGTCCGCGCCGCCCAACAGGCGGTCAGCCCCCGCACCACCAGACAATTGATCATCGCCAGCTTCGCCTGACAATTTGTCTGCGCCGCCATTGCCTGTCAGTTGGTTTCCAGCGTCGTTTCCGGAAAGTGTATCGTTACCGCCCGCGCCGTAGGCGTTTTCGATGGTGGTATCATCGGCGATATAAACTGTATAACTGTCATAGCTATAGTCTTGGCCACCCAACCAATACTCAATGGTAGTGCCAACATTGCTCCAGGTGCCAGGCGTGAGATCAATATCTACCGCCGTATTGCCATTGCTGGCACCAAGGGTATCCGTTCCGCCGTAATCCCACACAGTTTGAAGAAAGCGTTCGTTTTGGTCGAAATCATAGGTATCCGCGCCCGCCGTGGTTACTGTGTCGACGCCGTAAAGTTCTTGCAGCGCCAATATATCGAAATACATATAGGTTTGCGGCCAAAGGTCGGCCCACTGAGCATCAGGGAAGCGAGCGGAAACCGTATAGCTCATAACTGTATAATCGACGCCCTCATATTGGCTATCCATCGCCGGAAACGCACCGTCGACTTCGAATGAATGTTTCAAACCCAGTCCATGACCTAGTTCGTGCAGCAGCGTATGGCCAAAATCCACATCACTCTCGGCGTGGTTGGCTGAAATCAGCCAAAGATCTCCGGCTCCGACCCATTCGGCAGGTAAGTAGGCCCAGGCCACTGCGTCTCCGCTCTCAATAGCCGACCATGCAACCCGAACAGTGCCTGCTGTTGTCGCCGTGTCCTCCACTTCAACAAGATTAAGCTGTGAAAACGATGCTATGTTAGTGACATACCCATTGAAAAGACCTTGCGCATAGGCTGAAAGTTCAGTGATTGCGAAGGTAGGTTCGTTAAAGTCGTCACCCGTTTCATAGCCAGTCGCCAGATCAAAATGGTAAACACTGTCTGGGTTACTAAAGCTGTAGCTCACCGTCGTCGCAGTGCTACCGCTATCCGGAGCCCAGCTTACGCCCGAGAGCAATGCATCAACATTGGCATTTCCTGTAGCACCGTAGGTTTCTACGGGCGGCAGTTCTGCTATTCCAGTCGCTGGCATGGTTGTTTCTTACTCCGGCAAATTCCAAAGATCGATGCTGTGGCATCATCGGCTGACGAGTCCCTGATACCAAAATTATACCTATCTACGATACAGCCGTTATCATAAATGCGCCAATGTTAATGCTGCATTTATGAATGGCTACAATTGCTAGCATTTGAAACAGAAAGTAAGCGGCTGCCGAAAGGGAGTGCTCTACGATACTTCAAATAAAAGAAAGTGGCGATCCCACGAGGACTCGAACCCCGAACCTGCTGCTTAGAAGGCAGCTGCTCTATCCAGTTGAGCTATGGGACCATCTATCAAGCGAAAGCTTGTAAGCGGGCGCACCCTATAACAAGTGGCCCAAAATGAGAATAGGGAAATTAGCTTTTTTAACCTGCGCGACCGCAAAAGAAAAAAGGACCTGGCCCTGGCGGCCAAGCCCTTTGCTATTCTTCTCAGAACAACCAGCAGCCAACAGCTATGCTGGCCAAAATAACTGGTCGGGGAGACAAGATTCGAACTTGCGACCCCCTGTACCCAAAACAGGTGCGCTACCAGGCTGCGCCACTCCCCGACGCCCGGTGTATCTAGAGTTTCGGCCCGCAATTGGCAAGAGAAAAAAGTAAAACTTCAAAAAAACCTTTGGAACGACCAATTTTGGCATCGACAGATACCATATTTTATGCGCTGAAATACCTGAAGTAAGGGCCTATTTCTAGGCTGGAGGCCTTTTACGACTCCCCAAAAGCTTAAACAGACCACTTGCTGAGGCAACAAGGCGGCCTTCAGCCATCATCGTGCATGATACCGGTACAATGCCGTCCTCAATACCGGAGGACGCCGCTGTGCCTTCAACCCACTCGCCCTCAAACGCTGCATCAATAAAGTCAGTAGTCAAACGGATGGTTACAAAGGGCGGCTCTGCAACACTTTTAACAGCGGTTGCCAACAAAATATCCGCGAATGTCATCATCATGCCGCCGTGGCACATACCACCAGCATTTATATGGCGCTCGGAGACACGAAAGCCACGCGAAATTATCTCGCCCGAGCGGCGCTCGAAAATGGGTCCATTTTCCCAACCAAAAGCGCTGTTTGAAAGAATTGGTTCAAAACCGTCGGGCGGATTCGCTGCGGCAACCATTTCCGGGGTTGCTTTGCGCGCAATGTTCTTGCGCTTCAATGGCCCACCTTACTAGTGGATACCATGTTACCAAGAAGCGCGTGCCTTACGGTATCGCCAGGGGCCAACCCTAGCTCAGCCGCGCGTCCCCCCGGGATTTCAAGAACCGCCTTTGCGGGACCGCTTGATCTGCGCGGTGTATCCGTACCCGGTTCAGCATTTGCCACAATATTGATGATGCTGCCATCCGGGTTCAGAAAAATAATATCAAGCGAAATTAGGCAATTCCGCATCCAGAAACTGCGAGGGCGCATATCACCAAATATGAATAACATACCGTGGTTGGGCGCAAGCTCAGCCCGGTACATCAATCCCATTGAACGCTGTGCGTTTGATAAAGCCAGCTCTACACCGAAAGCATGGCTAGTGCCGTCCTGCTGCGTTACGTGGGCAGGTGTCCTCGCACGAACAATATTCAGGTTTTCCTGCGCCTGAGCTGCGAACCCGCTAACAACAAGCGCTAAAACGAAAAACGCAGCCATTACGCCGCGTTCCACATTAAGCTTTATAGGGGTAAGCATGGTCTTTAAGCGTCTCCAGGCAAAGCAATTTGCGCCACTAGTGGTCCGCGTTCGCCAGTACCAATTCTAACACGAACGGCCTGTGCTGGTTCCAGATCTGTCAACCCTGCACGCCTCAGTGTTTCAATATGAACAAATATATCCTGCGTGCCTTCGCCGCGCGATACAAAGCCGTAACCTTTAGTGCGATTGAACCACTTCACTTCAACGTCTTCAAAGTCTTTGCCTACTTCTACGTCCATACCTGGATGAGAAAAAGACGAGCGACCGATATCTTCCGGTGCCACCGCTGTTGAAAGGTCAAGCGATTGAACGCGCGTTGCCTGACGGCCCCGTTCCCGAAATACGGCGTTACAAACGACGGTTGTTCCTTCAGGTACCGAGCGACGACCAACATCGCGCAATACAGAAAAATGTAGAAGAACATCGCCGTCATCATCATCTGGTACTACGAAGCCATATCCTTTTACAGCGTCGAACCATTTAACTTTTCCGGTAAGCTCGCGCCCAAGATCCTCAGCAACTTCGGGACCAAGACCCTCGGGCCGTTCCTCAGTATAACTAGCATTACGGCCGTCCATACCATTCCCCCTCACGGAATTGTAGTCTTCATACCTTAGCAGTATGGCAACAATTGGCAATGCTAGTGTGAAAAACAGACGCCCGCAACAATTTTTGTTGCGGGCGTCATAGGTCAACCTATTGTTTGGCTGTGTTTTTTTAGTGGCCCGACTTTTTTTCCGGAGCCGAAACACCAGCTGTGTGGTGCTCTATCAATTGCTGCTCATACAACTTATCAGTCATAGGCTGGAGTAAATTTGCAACCGCAAGGTAGCCAACGATTGACATGGTTATAGTATAGGGCAGCGCCATAACAACCATTTTCATGTAGCTGAGGCGAATAAGTGGTGCCAGAGCCGAAGTAAGCAAAAACAAGAAAGCTGCCTGCCCGTTTGGTGTCGCTACCGACGGGATGTTCGTGCCGGTGTTGATAGCAACAGCCATCAGATCATATGTGTCGCGGTCAATCACGCCGCTCGCAAGCGCTTTGCTTGTTTCTGTTACATAAACCGTTGCAACAAATACATTATCCGAGATCGCTGACAAGACACCGTTAGCTACAAATAGCGCCGTAACCTGGTCTGACGCTGTTGGCAAACTAAGAACAAAATCCGTAACGGGCGCAAAAAGCGCATTGTCACTAATCACACCAACAATGGAGAAAAATACAACCAACAAGGCGGTAAATGGCAGTGCTTCTTCAAACGCATGGCCGATTTGATGTTCTTCTGTAATGCCGTTAAGGGCTGAAGCCAGCACGATAACAGAGAGGCCCACAAGGCCCGGGCTAATATGAATGATCAAACCAGCTACGAGCCACAGCGCAACAACGCCCTGAACTGCCAGAGCAACCTTGTCGCGCTTGCTGCGGCGCTCATTTTCATATGCGTCATAATCAACAATAATATTAAGCACCTTTGGCGGAATTTTCGTTCCGTACCCAAATTTACCGGTAATTTCCAGCAGCGTACAGGTTATCAGGCCCGTGATTAATACCGGCAAAGTTATCGGTAGCATGCGGAAGAAAAATTCGTCAAACTCCCAGCCGGCACGTTCGGCAATCAGAATATTCTGCGGCTCGCCAACCAGTGTCATCACACCGCCGAGCGCCGTACCAACAGCAGCATGCATCATAAGGCTGCGCAAAAAGGCCCTGAACTGTTCCAGATCAGTCTCATTGAGCTTGTCGATCTCATGGTCGCCAGAATGATCATGATCATGGTGATAATCTTTACCAGAGGCCACTTTGTGGTAAATCGAATAAAAGCCAACGGAGATCGCAATAACAACGGCTGTCACTGTTAAGGCATCGAGGAAGGCTGACAAAAGCGCCGCCATTGCCGAGAAAATAAGGGACAAAACTACTTTATTGCGGACATGCACCAGTATTTTAGTGAAAACATACAACAGCATGTTTTTGAGGAAATAAATACCGGCAACCATAAATACCAGCAGCATGATCACTTCGATATTGGTTTGTATCTCGTGTGCTACTGTTGACGGAGATGTCATACCCAGCGCCACAGCTTCAATTGCCAACAACCCGCCAGGCTGCAATGGATAACATTTCAATGCCATCGCCAGCGTGAAAATAAACTCCAATATTAACACCCAGCCAGAGATATAAGGGCCGACTGTGTAATATAAAATTGGATTAACGATCAGGAAGGCAAGAATGGTCATCTTGTACCATTCCGCTGATTTTCCCAGGAAGTTTCTTCCTACTGGGGTTGCTAGCACCGACATACTTGTTTCCTCTATTACATTTCAGTCCATTAAACCGCCCAAGAAGGCCGTCTGACGCATAAGGCTTGCTTGTAGTGGCCTAGCGCGTTCAAATCAAGCCAAACCGGGTTAATTCTACATCGCCTGAACCGCCTATTAATAAGACACAGGTTCCCCTTGCAGCGAACCTGTTGTCTCCTTAGTTTGGCGACTAGGCCCCACTTTGACGAACGACACCAGTAAATCGAGAATTTTTATGCAGCAGGAATTGGAACAAGCACACAAATGGCTTTCGGCTGGAAATTCAATTGTGCTCGCGGTTGTTAGTAAAACCTGGGGCTCTGCACCAAGGGCTCAAGGCAGCCTGATGGTTATTCACAAGAACGGACATTTTGAAGGTTCCGTATCAGGCGGCTGCGTCGAGGGCTCAGTTATCGCCGAAGCAGCAACATTAATGGAGGGCACAAAAAGCAAAACCCTTGAATTTAGTGTTGCCACCAACGACGCTTGGCAGGTAGGCCTTGCGTGCGGCGGGGAAATTCACATTCAGCTCTTCCCGCTAGGTGAACAAGACGCTGATGCACTATTAGCGGCGATTGATCATCTAGGCCGCCGCAAAGCTGGCGAATTGGTTCTAGGAAAGCACCCTTCCCGTGCATTTTTTGTATCGGATAAGTCTCCTGATAAAGCGCAAGCCCCGCTCGTAGAAACTACCAGTGAACTAACAATCGCAGTGCGACCTTCCCCCATGTTATATGTTATTGGCGCTGTTCATATTACGCAGGCGCTCACGCCCATGGCTACTGCTTGTGGTTACGATGTTACAATCATTGACCCACGGCAAATCTTTGTCGAGGACCGTACCTTTGAAGGCGCCGGCATTATAAATGACTGGCCTGATGAATTTTTCGCTTCCCATCCACTCGATAGACACTCTGCTATTGTGACCTTAACCCACGACCCTAAAATTGACGACGCCGCTTTAAAATATGCCCTGATGAGCGACGTATTTTATATTGGGTCGCTTGGCAGCAAAAAAACGCATGCCGCGCGCGTTGAAAGGCTAAGGGAAAATGGTTTCTCCGACAAACAACTAGGCCGCATCAATGGCCCTATTGGCCTGAATATAGGCTCCAAATCTCCCGCTGAAATTGCCGTGGCCATTGCGGCGCAATTAATCGCCGCTTTTAGAGGTATGCATGCAGTTTAAAACCCTACGCGTTGCAGAGGCCGTTGGCTGGACCTTGGCTCATAGCATCGCCGTCGGTGCCAATCGCATCGCAAAAAACAGCACAATTACTGCGGATATAATCGAGCAACTGCAAGAAGCCAATATAGAAGCAATACAGGCCTATAGCCTGGAGACCAGTGACATCGACGAAAACTCCGCCGCAAAGGCCATAGGCGGTCATATTCAAGGCGCCTGTATTGAGGTAGCGGCTGCCACCCACGGAAGGTGTAATTTACACGCGTCCTCGGCGGGGCTCCTGTTTGTGGAAGACAAGATAGACGATCTCAATACCGCCACACCCTCCGTGGGCATTGCAACCCTACACAAGTACACACCCGTGCAGCAGGGCCAACTGGTTGCAACCGTGAAAATCATACCGTTTGGGATAGAAAAAAACCAATTGGAGGCAGTTCTAAAAATAGACGCATCGCTAAAAGTTAAGACCTACCGCCAGTTTACTGTAGCGCTACTATCAACCGGCGCCCCCATAACTGCAAAAACTGTCAGGGTGACTAAAAACCGTATCGAAAGCGTTCGTGGCTCACTGGAAATTATGGAAACCTGTCCACACGATGTAGACAGCGTCACAGACAAAATACGCGAAGTCGCCGCCAACCGGCCTGACCTGCTTATTGTTTCTGGGCCTTCAGCCATCAGTGACTACCGCGATATCTTGCCAAGCGCACTTAAGAAAGCTGGGGGAGATGTGCTTCACTTGGGGATGCCCGTCGATCCTGGCAATCTGCTAATGCTGGGCAAGCTCAATGATATGACCGTGATTGGTATGCCAGGGTGTGCGAAATCGCCCAGCCTGAATGGCTTTGACTGGGTGCTGGAGAGATACGCCGCGCGCCTGCCCCTCGATGCTGGCACCCTTCAGAAGATGGGCATTGGCGGCCTATTGAAAGAAACAGTTGGTCGCCCGGAACCGCGAGCACCTGTTACAGCGCATGCCCCAACCACCACCGCTGCTGTCGTATTGGCTGCAGGCAAATCATCCCGCTCGGGCGATACGCACAAGCTTTTGGCTATGCTCGACGGCAAGCCGGTAATTGAGCAAAGCGTAATAGCGCTCAAAAAAGCGGGGCTCGATGAAATTCATCTGGTTACGGGTGCCCGCGCTGCGGAAATTGAGACGGCGCTGAATAGTCAACACATACATTTCACACATAATGCCGATTATAAATCGGGAATGGGCACCAGCTTGGCCGCCGGCATCTCCAGCCTTCCGGACAGTTGCGAGCAGTGTTTGATAAGCCTTGGTGATATGCCCTTTGTGCAAACAGCCACTATCCAAACGCTCCAAAACGCTGCCGTACAGATTTCAGAAGCCGATATATTTGTGCCTTTATTCAAAGGCAAACGGGGGAACCCGGTTTTGTGGCGTAAAAACCAGTTTGAAAAGCTGAAACAGATAAAAGGCGACCAAGGGGGGCGGTCTGTGATGCGCAGTCAGGAAAATCTGGTGTGTGAAGTACCGGTTGACGACCCCGGCGTGCTCATTGATCTTGATACACCAGAAGCTTTGGCGCAGTTTGGTATCAGCGTAACAAGGTGAGCAGCTCATCTTCAGTCGCGGCCAGTATTTTGGTTATCATGCTATAGGAAAATCCAGCGCGCATCATCGCGGCCTTTTCCTTTTTTAATTTTTCTGCTGCATCATATTCCGCCCGGCGAAAGGCACCAAATCGGCGGCGGCGCACATAGGCAGCAGCAGCCAACAAATCCATATCTTTATCGTTGTCACTGTTGGCTTCATTCAAAACCGTGTGCGCGATTTCGTCGGGTACACCTTTATAGCGCAGGTCCTGCGCGATCATCTTCAAGGGTTTTCCTTTCCGCAACAGAACAGTTAGTCGCTGGCGAGCATACAAAGCGTCGTCGACATAGCCATATTCCACACACTGATCCGCTACAGCTCGAACCCAGCCAAGCTGCTCATCGGTAGCCGGAGCGTTTTCTTCGTTTCGGCGGCGAATTTTGCGCTCTAAAACCTTCATCAGGTTTGCGTGGGTACTGGCGAAGCGGCCCAAATAATGCACAGCCGCCCGGTCCAGATAAGCCTGAGTAACAGGCTTTGTGCGCTTTTGTTTCTTCTCAGCAGGCATTAGAGGCTTTCTAGCAAGTTTAAAAAACGGTCCAGTTCGTCCACAGTATTATAATAATGGGGCGAAACACGTGCCGTAGTATCGATACCGCGTGCGCCCAAATCCAGCCGCGTATGGACAACACTGGCCACCTGCGTCGCTACTGCATGCTTTTCCATTGCCTCTTTGATATCCCGTGCTACCCAACCCTCTTTGTTAAAAGTGACAATCGCAGCAGTCGCATCTTGTTGGCAGGTTGGTGTAACGCCCCTGATATCAGCTAACCCTGAACGTAAATGGGCAGTAAGCTCGGCAATTCGGCCTGTTGTGCGTTCAACACCAAGCGCCAACAAATAATCCACCGCCGCACCCAAGCCAAGCTGGTTCACACAGCTTCGCTCCCATGCTTCAAACAGCCGCGCATCATTCCTCAGAATGTAATCATTGTCATCGCTCCAGGTCGCGGCCTGGTTAGTCAACACCACGGGCTCGATTTGTGCCCTTGATTTTTCATTAATATACAGGAAGCCGATGCCTCGCGGCCCTCTCAAAAATTTCCGGCCCGTACCGGTAGCCATGTCGCAGCCGATGCGTTCAAAATTTACATCAAGCTGGCCCACTGACTGGCATGCATCAAGCAAAAACAAGACATCGTGTGCTTTAGCTATTTCGCCAACCTTTTCAGCAGGCGCAATTTGTCCACTTGAGGATGGCACATGGGTAATACTGATAAGGCGAGTGTTTTTGTCTACCAAATTTTCCAGATGGCTGGTGTCGAGCATTCCTTCGGCGTTCGGACGTGCAACCCTGATTTCAATACCATCGCGTTTAGCACGCTGCAGGTAGGCGACATAGTTGCTGCAATATTCATTGTAGGCCGTAACTATATTATCGCCGCTTCGCATCGGCACGCTGTAAAACGCCTTGGTCCAACCGTCGACCGCACTACCCACCACGGCATAATCATCCGATTTGCCCCCTAGCAGACGCGCAAACGAGCTATATACCGCAGCAAGTTGCTCTGACTGTTGCTCTTGCGCCACATAGCCGCCGACCCGTGTTTCAAGATGCAGATGAGCGAGTTGCGTCTCAACTACGGCGCATGACACCAGCGCTGAACCACAGTTATCTAGGTGTATTCGGCCAGGCAAGCCGGGCGTATCATTCCTCAACGCGTCAACTTCGTCGTTGGTAAAATTTGCTTTAAATGAAGTCATTTTTGGCGCTTACCCTCAAGTAAATCGATTTTAGCACAGCACTGAACGACAGAAATCTCTTGCTTAGGCCAATAACAAAAGGCTATCCAGCGCTTGGATAGCGGCGTAACTCGGCCTGTGAATGAACAAGCTATTGAAGGTTGAAGCAAGTAAATTGTGACCTTTAACAAGCGCGGCGACAAAGTATTTTATAGAGCCCGACATCAGATTGAAGCGCGGGCTTGTTGTTTTGGATAGGTCTCGCTACTGTGGCGTGGGACAAACAGTGTTGAAACGGACGCGATGATTGTAGAGACACCAACGATAGATCAGGATCTGCCTCGGCGGTATTCGGATTTTGATACACTTGTTGACGCGATTGAGTATGCCGCAAAAGGCAAACGAGGTCCCAACTTTTTCAACGCTAAAGGTGATTTGGTCGAATCCCTAACCTGGGCCGAAGTATATGACAATGCCAGGGTTATTGGCCGCAAGCTGGTTGGCCTTGGATTTAAAAAGGGCGACCGTATTGCACTGATCGCGGAAACCAGCGCTAATTTTGTTTCCTTCTTCGTTGGGTGCCAGTTCGCCAGCGTGTTGCCTGTGCCTTTGCCTTTGCCAACATCGTTTGGTGGAAAAGATGGCTATGTGTCACAGCTCAATATGCAAATGACCACCTGCGGCGCCAGCGGCATCATGGCACCTGCGTTCATGGATGAAATTCTCGTAGAAGCGACAAAAGGAATTAACCCTACTTTCATTGGGTCTTACGAAGACTATTATAACAGCGAAGCGGATGGTGAGCATCTGCTTCCGTCTCCAGACGACCTTGCTTATTTGCAATATTCATCTGGCAGCACCAGATTTCCGCACGGTGTGGCGGTAACGCATAAATCGCTATTGGCAAACACGCACGGTATGGGCTTTCACGGCGTGCACCTTGAAGACAATGACCGCTGTGTATCATGGTTGCCGTTTTATCATGATATGGGCCTGGTAGGCACGCTACTTACGTCGCTAACTTGCCAAATGTCAGTTGATTTCATTCCCACTGAGGAATTTGCTCGTCGGCCGCTCAGTTGGCTTCGCGT
>Ga0316204_10010493_pt1 | contig 11915 bp, 10 predicted proteins | sample 6monrhotite_MG_2_FD_205661 | JGI IMG/M metagenome (GOLD analysis project Ga0316204, IMG submission 205661) | Microbial mat bacterial communities from mineral coupon in-situ incubated in ocean water Damariscotta River, Maine, United States -... | ecosystem: Environmental > Aquatic > Marine >...
TGTTCGTGCCCATCCTCGGCGCAATCGCCAAGCGGATGGAGCAAAGCCCGTCCAAACTGATGATCCCGCTGAGCTATGTCTGCATTTTCGCCGGCATGACGACACTGATCGGCTCCTCAACCAATCTCCTGGTCGCCGATTCCCTGATGTCCACATCGGGCATTCATCTCGGCTTTTTCGCGCCAACCGCGCCGGGTCTCTTCCTGGCCGCGATCGGTGTGCTTTACGTCATGTTCGTGCTGCCCAAACTCCTGCCGGACCACTCCTCGATGGAAGCGGAACTGGCCGGCGCCGGTGGCCGCCAATTCATCGCCCAACTCGATGTGACCAGCGACCATCCACTGGTCGGCAAGAAGCCGGTCGCGGGCATGTTTGTCGATTTGCCCGATATGACGGTACGGATGATCCAGCGCGGCGAGCACGCCCTCCTGCCGCCTTTCGACCAGATTGAATTGCAGCCCGGCGATCTCGTCATCGTCGCGGCGACGCGACAAACCCTGACCACGCTTCTGTCGAAGAATGCCGATTTCATGCGCGGTCTGTTGCAGACCACCGGTCCGGGCGACGACCCCAGCCCGGGCGACCAACTGAAAATGACCGAAGCGGTCGTCGCGCCCGGCTCGCGCCTGATCGGCCGCACCATCGCCCAGATCGGATTTCGCCACGCCACCGGTTGTGTCGTGCTGGGCATTCAGCGCCGCAGCCGCATGATCCGCTCGCGCATGGGCGAGATCCGCCTCGAGGCCGGCGACACCCTGCTGCTGTTCGGCACCTCCAATTCGATGCGTTCCATGCGTGCCGATCGCGATCTATTGCTGATGGAGTGGTCGTCAACCGCCCTGGCCGATCCGCGACGTGCGAATATTGCGCGGGCGATTTTCCTTGGTGTTGTGCTTTTCGCGGCGACCGGTGCGATGCCGATCGCCGTCGCCTCCTTTCTCGGTGCCGTCGCGATGATCGCCGGTGGCTGTCTCAACACCCGTCAGGCGGCGCGCGCTGTGGATATGCGGGTCTATCTGCTGATCGGCTCGGCCATCGCGCTGGGTACGGCGATGCAGGTCACCGGCGCCGCAGATCTGCTGGCGCTCGGTGTCGTCTCGGCGTTTTCGCCCTTCGGACCGGTCGTTCTTATGTCGGCGATGTTCATTTTGGTCGCGATCCTGACCAATGTCCTGTCCAACAGCGCGACCGCCATCCTGTTTACGCCGATCGCCATCGGGGCCGCCAATCAGATGGGTCTGGACCCGACCTTGTTCGCCATGACGGTGTTGTTGGCGGCCAACACATCCTTCGCGACGCCGATTGGTTATCAGACCAATCTGCTGGTGATGGGGCCCGGGCATTACCGCTTTGTCGACTATTTGCGCGCCGGAACGCCACTTATCCTCTTGTTTTGGGCCGGGTATACGGCCTATATTGCCCTACATTTCGCGCTCGGTGGGGCTTGAGCGCGCGTCTGTAACTGACCGGGTCGACTGACCGGAAGAACGGCTCGGGATCAATGGCCCGGAATCAACTCAAGGCGAGAACGTGACCCACCCGTTTGCCACCCAGCAAATTCCGTTTTTCCTGACCGCCTCCGCGCCCTGCCCCTATCTGCCGGGCCGAATGGAGCGCAAGGTTTTCACCCGTATTGAAGTGGGCGAGGGCCCGGCTCTCAATGACGCGCTCACCCATGCCGGATTCCGCCGCAGCCAGGCCGTGCTCTACCGTCCGGCCTGCGAGAAATGCGATGCCTGCCGCTCCTCGCGCATTGATGTCGGGAATTTCAACTGGAAGCGACGCTGGCGCAAAATCCTGGCGCGCAATAGCGATTTGCGCGTTTCCACCGACAATGTCGCGGCAACCCTGGAGCAGTTTGAACTGCTCGACCGCTATCTCGACAGCCGCCACCATGACGGCGATATGGCGGGCATGTCCTTCAGCGAGTACGTGATGATGGTCGAGGATGGCGCCCAGCGCACGCCTGTGACCGAATATCGCGACCCCGAGGGCGATCTGATTGCGGCGGTGCTCACCGATGTCCTGCGCGACGGGATATCGATGATTTACAGCTTCTATGACCCGGAGGCCGAGCGTCGCAGCCTGGGCGCCTATATGATCCTCGACGCGATCCGCCAGGCCGAACTTGCCGGCCTGCCCTTCGTTTATCTGGGCTATTGGGTACGCGGCAGCCGCAAAATGGCCTACAAGGCGGAGTTCCAACCGCTGCAAGTGCTCACCCCGGCCGGGTGGCAGCCGCAGGCGGAGCTGGAATTCGACGATGAGGACGACATAGACTGCATTCCGCAGCACGACTGACGCGCTCTTGGGGGAGACCAACATGGATCGACGCACATTTCTCAGCGGTGCGAGCATCGCCGCCGCCACGGTAGCCACGGCTTGCGGCGACAGCACGTCAACGGGCACACAAACCGGCGCGCCTGCCTCGCCGGCCATTTTGCGCGGCGTCAAGCAATTGCGCATGGTCACGACCTGGCCGGCCAATTTCCCCGGCCTCGGCACCGGAGCCAATAACCTCGCCGCCTTCGCCAATGCCGCCTCGGGCGGAACGCTCGAAATCCGCGTCTACGCCGCGGGCGAACTGGTCAGCGCGTTCGAGGCCTTCGATGCTGTCTCCGAAGGCACGGCCGACATGTATCATGGCGCCGAATACTACTGGCAGGGCAAGTCGCAAGCCTTCAATTTCTTCACCGCCGTGCCGATGGGCATGACCGCATCCGAAATCATGGGTTGGGTCGAGTTTGGTGGGGGCCAGGCGCTATGGGACGAGCTCTCGGCGCAGTTCAACATCAAGCCCTTCCAGGCTGGCAATACCGGCCATCAAATGGCGGGCTGGTTCAAGCGCGAGATCAATTCGCTCGAGGATTTTCGCGGCCTGCGCATGCGTATGCCGGGCCTTGGCGGCTCGGTGCTGCGCGAACTTGGCGCCGCAGCTGTCACCCTGTCGGGCGGTGAGATTTATCCGGCCCTGCAATCAGGCGCCATTGACGCAACCGAATGGGTCGGCCCGTGGAATGATCTCGCCTTCGGTTTCTACCGTGAGGCCCCGTATTATTACGGACCGGGCTTTCACGAGCCGGGTTCGAGCCTCGGCGTCGGCATCAATCTCGATGTTTGGAACGGGCTGGAGTCCGACCACAAGGCGATCCTGATACAGGCCTGCCGGGCCGCCAATAATCAAAGCCTTGCCGAGTTTCAGTACCAGAACGCCCTCGCCCTCGATGTGCTGGTCAACCAGCATGGCGTGCAATTGCGCTCCTTCAGCGACGAAATCTGGGACCGGATCGGCACTATTTCCGAACAGGTTGTCGCCGATACGGGCAATAGCGATGCGATGACGCGGCGGGTCTATGACAGCTATCTGGCGGCGCGCAATTCAATGCGCAATTGGGACCGGATATCCGAAATGCCCTATATGGCTCAGCGCGAACGCGTGCTGGGCGGTTAGGAATTATGCGGGCGGGCGACGGACTCATACTGGTATTGAGTGCCAGCATTCTGGCGCTGACGGTGATGGATATCGCCACCGGCGGCAGCGTGGCGGCTTGGGCCGGAGCGAATCTGGCCGCCAGTGCCCAGGCACTTGGCGCCGTGCTCGGCGTGCTGGGCCGACTTGGCTGGCCGCTGTTATTGATCCCGCTGCTGGCGGCTCTGGCCGGTCGTTTCATGACCCTGCCCACCGCCCTCACCGGCGGTCTGCGCCGCGCCATCGCCATCATCGATGCGATCAGCAGCAGCATTGGCGGCGCCGCGCGCTGGTTTGCGCTCGGCCTGGTGATTGCAACCGCGACCGTGGTCGTGCAGCGCTATGTGTTCGGCTATGCCTCGACCAAGCTGGCCGAGAGCGTGATCTATATGCACGCCTTCCTTTTCCTGTTCGCCTCGGCCTCGACCCTGCTCAGCGATGGCCATGTCAGGGTCGATATCTTCTATTCAAAAATGAGCGCGCGCGGCAAAGCCTGGGTCGATCTTCTCGGCACTTATCTCGCCTTGATCCCGATGAATCTCCTCATCCTGTGGGCCTCGACCGGCTATATGAATTCAACCTGGCGCATTCTGGAGCGCTCGCGCGAAGCTGACGGTCTGCCACTGATCTTCGCGCTGAAAACGGCCATTCCGCTGTTTGCCGTTCTGATGATCGCGCAAGGCATCGCGATGGCCGCCCGCGCCGCACTGACGATTGCCGGTGAGAAAGCGCCGCCCACCCCGGCCAATGCCAGTGCGGGAGAGCTCTGAGATGGATCTCTTCATCGAACTCCTGCCTTTCTTGATGTTCCTGGTCGCCTTCGCCGCCTTGCTGCGCGGCTATCCGGTTGCTTTCACCCTGGCCGGTGTTGCACTGGCATTCGCCTTGCTGGGCTTGAGCCTTGGCCTGTTTGATCCGGTGCATTTACGCGCTTTCCCGCAGCGCATTTACGGCAATCTGATGGAGGTCGACCGCTCAATCCTGGTCGCCGTGCCGCTATTTGTCTTCATGGGCGTGATGCTGGAAAAATCGCGCATCGCCGAGGAATTGCTTGAAGCCATGGGCGCCCTGTTTGGCACCATGCGCGGAGGCCTGGGCATATCGGTCATCATTGTCGGCGCCCTGCTCGCCGCCTCGACCGGCATTGTCGGCGCCACCGTGGTGACGATGGGCCTGCTCTCGCTGCCGACCATGCTCAAGCGCGGCTATTCGCCGGAACTGGCGGCCGGATCGATCGCCGCCTCCGGCACGCTGGGCCAGATCATCCCCCCCTCCATCGTACTGGTCCTGCTCGGTGACCAGATCTCCAATGCCTATCAGGAAGCGCAGCGCTCCCAGGGCATTTTCTCGCCCGATATCGTCTCGGTCGGCGATCTGTTCGCCGGTGCGCTCATCCCCGGCATATTGCTGGTGGGCATGTATATCCTGTACCAGATCGGCATCGCGATTTTCCGCCCCAATGAAGCGCCCGCCGCGCCCGCCAGCGAGGGCGCGACCGATTGGGGCAAGCTGCTGCACGCGCTACTGCCGCCGTTGGCGCTGATGATCGCCGTGCTCGGCTCGATCCTGACAGGCGTCGCCACACCGACCGAAGCGGCCGGTGTCGGCGCCGTCGGCGCGACCTTCATTGCCGGCGCCCGCAATGCCGGCGCCGCGAAGAACCCGCTACCCGGCCAGCTCGTCGCCTTCGCCGGTCTCGCCGCCCTGCTCGGCCTGTTTGCCCTGGTGGTGATCGCCAATATCGGTTCGGAGCGCCGTCTCTACATCGCCGATCTCGGCCCGGCCGCCACGATGTTTGCCTTCGTGCTGGTCGCCATCACCGTGATCGGTGCCGCACTGAGCCTGCTGCGCCTGAAACGCTCCGGCGTGCTCGATGATGTCATGGCCTCGACCGCCAATATCTCCGCCATGGTGTTCGTCATCCTGATCGGCGCGGCCCTGTTTTCGCTGATTTTCCGCGAGCTTGGCGGTGACCTCGTGGTGCAGCAGGCCCTCGCCTCCGTACCCGGCGGCAAATATGGCGCATTGGCCGTTGTGTTGCTGGTGATGTTCCTGCTCGGCTTCTTCCTCGACTTCATCGAGATCGCCTTCGTCGTCGTACCCATCGTCGCGCCAATCCTGCTGGTGATGGGGATCGATCCGGTCTGGCTCGGCGTGCTGATGGCGATGAATCTGCAAACCAGCTTCCTCACCCCGCCGTTCGGCTTCGCCCTCTTCTACCTGCGCGGCGTCGCCCCGCCTTCGGTGACGACAGCGGCAATCTATCGCGGCGCGATCCCGTTTGTGATCATCCAGATACTGGCGATTGTGGCGGTGGTGTTATTGCCATGGCTGGCGACGGGACTGCCGGAGTGGCTTTACGGGTAGTGGGTGTTCCGGGCGCACCGCCCTCCTCTTCCTTGATGGAAGAGGTGCGCCCGAAGGGGGCGGAGATGGTGTGGCTCGTAGGGCGGGCACGGCCTGCCGCCGGCGCTGCGTAACGGCCACCGCTTAATCCCGCGTTGGTCCGCCTCGCTGAAGAAGGAGAGTGATCATGGCCGAGATGAATGACGAGGAAGAAAAGGTGTGGCGAGAATACCGAACGAAGCAGCAGCGCCATATCGATAGCTTCGCTGAGCCCAAAGTGAGTAGGCACCAAGCGACGGCAGAAAATGCGCGCCGGGAGCTTCATCGGTACATTCTCGGCGGAGCGGCCTTCGGTCTCGGAATACTTCTCAATCAGTTCGAGGCCGCAGATTCCACCGGTCGCACTCTCATCACGATTGGTCTAACCTTTTTCGTGGGCTCGCTCTTTTGTTCATACAAGGCGATGGAACAGATTTGGCTTGAGGGTTGGGACAGCGTTGCCGCTTGGAGAAAGTGGCAGCTCAACGAATTCGATAGACTTGAGAAAGACATCGAACGCTCAAGAGCTGGGGACATCGCGCAGAGTGAGTTCCAAGGTGGGCCAAGTGAGTCGACAACACGGCAGGACAAGTGGAGTAACCGGGCCGCCGGGCTTTTCTTCGGAGGGTGCACCGGGACGATTATCTATTTCGCCACGCAGATTGACTGGCCAGTCATCGAATGGGTCGGGTCACTGATGCACCGCGTGGCGAACACATTCAGCTGACTCTGGTCCGGCTTTTCTGGGAAACGCTGGAACCATCTCCGCTTCCGGAGGACAAACCGGAAAAACCATTACTTTTTCAGATTCGCCCCGGTCCACCGCCCACAGCTATCCATGAAATCCATGCCTGCATCCAGTCTGGCGCCCTGCTTTGCAAGGGTTTCAGGGCGCGGTATGCCCGCGCGGCGGCCTTCCCTTTCACTCAAAAACAACCAACGTTTGTCATCCCGGACGGATGCCCGGACGCGGCAGCGATCCGGGCGTAGATCCGGGACCTACCCGCTCATCAGCTGGTCAAACGGGTAGGTCCCGGATTTGCGCCCCGCAGGCGCGGGGCATCCATCCGGGATGACAAGGGTTTTTGAATTTATAATGTAGGGGCCCCACCCTTTCCGAATCCCCGCCGCAAGATAAGATGCCGCCATGACCCCGATCCGTAAAATCGCCCTCGAGCGCGGCTTCATCACTATCCTCGCCCTGGTGGTCTCCTGGATCTTCCTGTGGATGATCCGCGATTATCTCGCCGCGTTGTTTCTCGCTGCGGTGCTGACCCTCTTCCTGCAATCACCGCAGGACTGGCTCAGCGGCAAGCTCGGCGGGCGCAAGGGGTTGGCCGCCGGCTTGCTGGTCACCGGTTCGGTGCTGGCCTTCGTCATTCCCGCCTCCATCCTGCTCGGCGTTGTCGCGGAGCAGGCGATCGAGGTCACCGGCATGGTGACGCCCTGGGTGCAGGAACAAGTGGCGCTGATCCGCGAGAACGGGCTCGACAGCCTGCCGGCCTGGCTGCCTTTCCGCGATGAGATGATCCAGTATCAGGCCACCATCGCGACCCAGATCGGATCGCTGGCCGGATCGGTCGGACGTATCCTGGTCTCGAGCCTGCGCGCCGGCACGGGCGGCGTGCTGATCGCGGCGCTCAATCTTTTCATCCTGATCTATGCGCTGTTTTTCTTCCTGCTGACCGGACGCGAGACCGGCCGCAAGGCCGTCGCCCTGATCCCGATGGTGCGCGCGGATCGCGAATTGCTGGCCCAGCGCGCCATCTCCACCATTCGCGCTACGGTGAAGGGCTCCTTCCTGATCGCCCTGGTGCAGGGCTCACTGACCGGGATTGGCCTGTTTGTCGCCGGTGTGCCCGGCGCGATTTTCTGGGCCGCAGTGGCGACCCTGCTCTCCATCATCCCGATGATCGGACCGCCGCTGATCTGGGGGCCGTCGGCAATCTGGCTGATCGCTTCGGGCCATCCGATCGCCGGTGTTGCGCTCGCTGTCTGGGGCGCCGTCGTGGTCTCGACCTCGGACAATATCCTGCGGCCCATGCTGGTCGGCAAGGATGCGAAAATGTCCGATCTGATGGTGCTGATCTCGACCCTGGGCGGACTGGCCATGTTCGGCGCCGTCGGCATCATCCTCGGACCAGTGATCGCGGCGCTCTTTACCTCGGTCTGGTTTATTTTCCGGGAGGCGTTTGCGGGTTTGCTGGAGGATGAGGCGGAGGACGAAACTGAGGCGGAAGATAGCGAGGACGCGGGGTAGAAACATACCCGTCCCGTTTTTCCACCCCAGGGCATCAAACAGGTGAGCCCGGTTCAAAGCAGAAGGTCATCGCCTTCCAGAGACGGCGCGAAAGCGGCCTTGGGCAACAGGCGGAACGACCTCCCGGTCAACGCCGCGCTGGCGATTCGATCGCACCGAAACGTGCGAGGCGCATCTCGGAGGCGATCAATGGCGATGACGTACCAGACAGGGTATTTGAGCAGGAAGTAGTGCGGCTCGATTTGACGTTCCGACGTGGCGCCATCTTCCCTGCGATAGTTTATCGACAGCGTCTCCTGATCGATAAACCCCTGGTGCAGCGTCTGGACAAGCCGCTTCGGCGGAGAGGCGAAACCCGCCTGGACATAGGTCGAGGCCGTGACCCCGATCAGGATCCGCGACTTCAGCCGGTTCACCCTGTTACGCTTCTCCGGAGAAAAGGAGGCCACCAGCTGGCGCCGGACCGACGCCAGATTGGCTAGAAACAACGGCGAATCCATCTTCTGCGCGACCTCAATGCTGATGAGGAGATCAACGGCTTCCGGATAGGCCAGGTTCAAGCGTCCGACGCCCCAATTGCGATCAAGCCGCACACCGCCACCACGGCCGCGATCTGCGTCGATCGGCAGACCCTGCTCGCGCATCAAAGACAGATCGCGCGTGATCGTGCGCTCGCTGACCCCCATATCGCTGGCGAGACCTTTCACCGTGCAGAGCTCGTCCTGCTTCAGCTGGGTCGCCAGCAGTTCCAGTCGCCTGAGTCGGTCGATCGATTTGGAGCGGGCCATCAAACAAATAGGACATTAAATGTCGTATTTGTCGATAGATTGGGTTCGTCGCCTGGCACTTCCGCTCGGGCCTACAGGACAAATACGCATGAAAATGAGTTACTTCGTTGTTGGCACGAACAATATGGAGGCATCGACGAAATTCTACGACGCCCTGTTTGCACAATCCGATGTCCAGCCGGCATTATCGCAGGGGCGAATGACCTACTGGCTCGGTCAGGAATTCGCATTCGCCGTCGCACTGCCCTTCAACGAAGAGCCCGCGACCCATGGCAATGGCACAATGCTCGGTCTCGATGTGGGGACCACCGACGAAGTAAGACGGCTCCACAAACTGGCGATTGAACTGGGCGGGAGCTGTGAGGGTGAGCCCATGCAGCGTGGCCCCTATTTCTCGGCCTATGTGAGGGATCTGGACCAAAACAAACTCTGCTTGTTCAGGCAATAGACAGAACCGGGGTCGTGGCGCGGCCGACTGGAGGCGTCACCGCCCCGGTCGGTTGCCCCCTCACACCTCCGGTACCGCACTCCCTCGCGCCGGCCGCTTCCCGCCGCCAAATTCCACCAGCGCCTCAATCCGCTTCTCGATCGGCGGATGGGTCGCAAACACGCCCATGAATCCCGTGCTGGCGTTCTCGATGAACATTTCGCGCACTTCTTCCGGCGCCTTCTCAATCTCGGAATGGCCGGAGATTTTTGCCAGTGCCGAGATCATCGCATCGGGATTTCGCGTCAGCTCGACGGCGCCGGCATCGGCCATGTATTCGCGTTGCCGCGACAGGGTGAAACGGATCGCTATCGCAAGAACATAGGCGACAGCGATACAGGCGAAGGCGATCAGGATCAGCGCGCCACCATTGCGCGAGCCGCTGCGCCGCGTGCCGCCGCGCATGCCGCCATACAACATGCCGCGAAAGGCGATCTCGGCGGCGAAGGAGATGATGCCGACGAAGATGATCGAAATCACCAGCAGGCGGACATCACGGTGGCGAATATGCGAGAGCTCATGCGCCAGCACGCCTTCCAGCTCGGCATCATTGAGGGTCTGCATCAGGCCGCGCGTGACGGTGACGGTGTATTGGCCTTCGGTGAGACCCGAGGCATAGGCATTGAGCCCGGCGCTCTCGATGATGGCCATTTTCGGCACCGTCATGCCGCGGGAAATGCACAGATTTTCCAGCAAGTTGTAGAGCCGGGGCTCGTCCTTGCGATTGACCGAGCTGGCACCGGTGGCGAGATTGATCATCGCCTGATGTCCAAACCAGGCGATGATGAACCAGATCCCCGCCGCGATGCTGGCGAAGACGGCAATCTGCGGCAGAATATAGACCGCCGCCATCATGGAATCGCCCAGCGAGGCCTCGCCATATCCGCCCTTGCCAGCCATGTAATCGCCCTCGCCCGTCATTGCGATCACGAGCAGGGCGATGGCATAGCCGAGCAGGGTCAGCAGGACGGGAAACCCGGCCAGCAAAGCGATGGATTTGAGATTATTGTTCCAGATATGGCTGCGCAGTCCCGCCGCCCCGAACATCATGGCTCAAAATCCTAGAATTTGACCTGTGGTGCAGCGCGCTCGCCCTCACCGACTTCGAAGAAGTCACGCTTGGCGAAGCCGAACATATTGGCCATCAGGACCGCCGGGAATTGCTCGATCGAAGTGTTGAACTCGGCGACAGCATTGTTGAAGAAGCGGCGCGCGGCGGCGATCTTGTTTTCCAGATCGGACAATTCGCTCTGCAGCTGCATGAAGTTCTGATTGGCCTTCAGGTCGGGATAGGCTTCCGACAGGGCGAACAGCTGACGCAGGGCACCGGACAGCATGTTTTCCGCACCGGCGAGCTCTTTCACATTCGGTGCCGCGATCGCCGTCTGGCGCGCCTTGATGACGTTTTCCAGCGTGTCTTTCTCATGACTGGCATAGCCCTTCACGGTTTCGACCAGATTGGGGATGACGTCATGGCGTTGCTTGAGCTGGACATCGACATCACCCCAAGCCTGGTTGCAGGTCTGCCGCAGGGCGACGAGGCGGTTGTAAATCCCGACAAGGATGAAGCCGACAACAATGACGACGATAAGAAGGATGATTGAGGCGTCCATGAAATAGTCTCCCGGGCGGGCTGGGGGCAAAGTCTCAATTGGGCAGTCTACTTATTGGGCTTTCGCCTGTGAAGCGAGGAATTCCGAGCCGCGCGGTGAAAAACGCAGGCTGCGCGGGAAACCGCGCGGCGCCATCTTGCCGGCCTGGGCGCGCTTGCCGCACCACATCTTCCAGTCGTCCAGCGCATGGCGGCGGCCGGCACCGTCAAGCCAGGACAGGCCCTCCTCGGCCGAGAACACCATCACATCCGCGACGCGTGCACCCTTGCCGCCGAGCAGACGCACGCCCTTGCCGCGCGTCATCACCGAGATCTCCTCGAGCGGGAAGACCAGCATTTTCTTGTTCTCGCCGAGCACCGCGACCTGGTCGCCCATCGCCGGGATGCACAACAGGGCCTCATCGCCCTCGACCAGGTTGAGGATTTGCTTGCCGCCCTTCTTGGCCGCCATGCAATCCTTCTCCAGCACCCGGAAACCATGGCCCTCACCGGACGCGATCAGCAAGGTACGGTCAGGATCATATTTGAACAGGCCGATCGGCGCCGCATCATCGGGCAGATCGACATGCAGGCGCACCGGCTCGCCATGGCCGCGGCCGCCGGGCAGGTTATTGGCGTCGAGCGTATAGAATTTCCCATCGGTCGCGAACATCAACAGCTTGTCAGTGGTCTCGCATTTCACCGCGAAGGCGGAGCGGTCGCCTTCCTTGAATTTCAGCTCGGTAACGTCGGAGCTATGTCCTTTGAGCGCCCTCACCCAGCCACGCTCCGAGAGCACAGCCGTAATTGGTTCGCGCACGATAAAGGCCTCGATCGAGGTCTCGGCCGAGACCAGCGGCGCGTCGGCAAACACCGAGCGGCGGGCACCGATCGCGGTCTTCGGGCCGTAGAATTTCTCGACGTCGGCGATCTCG
>Ga0316204_10010494_pt1 | contig 11910 bp, 12 predicted proteins | sample 6monrhotite_MG_2_FD_205661 | JGI IMG/M metagenome (GOLD analysis project Ga0316204, IMG submission 205661) | Microbial mat bacterial communities from mineral coupon in-situ incubated in ocean water Damariscotta River, Maine, United States -... | ecosystem: Environmental > Aquatic > Marine >...
GATTGCGGGAAAATATCCATAAAGCCTACGGCGACATCATCCTCGAAAATCTTTATCGCCGGAGCCTCGCCCGCAATGATTTTCGCAAAGATGTTCTGATCGTCATAATCACCGGTCAGGCTCATGAAATTCTCCCTAGACTACGGAGTGTAGCCCAATTCCTCTTTTGTGAACGGCTCAACAGGCGTTGGCAGATGTTGATGATAACAGGTCCAGCAAAAGCGTTTTCGTTTATAAAAAGCGAGCGGGCCATACGTTATGCCCATACCGACACTCAACATAAACCAGGTAAGTGGAATCACGAGTAACCAGCGACGCATTCGGTAGGTACGTCCGGAGCATTTCGGGCATGGATAAATTGGCTCTGCGTTATCATAACCATCGGTCAATATTCGACAGGCTGCGTCGAGATCAACTTCCGGCACAGAAAGGCGTGGTCCAGTCGTTGCTACCATCAGATGCGGATACAGATTGAAAATATGCCAGTCAGTATTGATGGCCGGAATTCCGGCGTTTTCCAATGCTGACGCGGCAATGGCGGCGTCGTAAACATTCCAAAATTCAGCAAGAGTGACGAAACGGGTCATATAGGAATTCTAGCTGCCGCTACTCACGTTTAAAAGGTAATTCGGCCTGTTGCGCTTCAATGTCTGCGAGGACAGCGCTGCGTTCATGCTCGAGATATTCGGCGACCGCCCGACGAAAATTTTTGTCCGGAATGTAGTGGACCGAATGTACCGGACGAGGGCGATAACCGCGCGCCAGCTTGTGCTCGCCTTGCGCGCCTGCTTCAACGCGAGAGAGGCCGTGCTCAATCGCGAAATCAATGGCCTGATGATAACAGAGTTCGAAATGAAGGAAGGGCGTGTCTGCCAGGCATCCCCAATAACGGCCATAAAGCGCATCAGACCCGATGAAGTTGAGCGCGGCGGCTATATAGCGCCCATCCTGCTTGGCGAGCACCAGCCAGACTTTGTTGGCCATACGTTGATGGATCAGGTCAAAGAATTCGCGGTTAAGGTAGGGTGCGCCCCATTTGCGGTTGCCCGTATCCTGATAGCAGGTAAAAAAGACATCCCAGTGTTCGTGGCGAAGATCATCACCGGTCAGACCGATAATTTCGATTTCCGATTGCGCTGCGGCACGCTCTTTTTTCAGCGCCTTTCGTTTGCGTGAGGAGAGGTCGGCAAGAAAGTCGTCATAGCTCTGATAGCCGCCATTCTCCCAGATATATTGTCGATCCACGCGGTGGAGGAGGCCGAGCTTGTCAGCGATGATCCGGTCGTCTTCTGCCGGGAAATTCATGGACCAGACGGAGAGACCGTTTTGCTCTGTGATCGACATGGCGGCTTTCGCCAAGCCCTCACGGATTTCTGCATCGGAGGATAACAAACGCCGCCCTGTGGCGGGCGTGAAAGGCAGGGCACTGAGGAGTTTGGGATAATACCGCCCGCCTGCGCGTTCATAGGCATCGGCCCAGGCATGGTCGAAAACATATTCGCCATAGGAATGGGATTTGGCATAGCCGGGCAGGGCACCGACAAGCGCGCCGCTTTCATCTTCGGCGACTAGATGCACGCCTTGCCAACCCGTTTCCGTGGTGGCGCTCCCACTTTCTTCCAGCGCTTGCAGGAAGTCCCAAGACAGGAAGGGATCATATTCGACACCGGCCGGATTCGCGACCGCATCCCAAGCGGTTTTCTCCACATCGGACAGGCTGGAAAGTGTGCGAAATTTGATCCCGGTCATCGATGAAGGAGATAGGCGCGTTTTATCATTGGGGAAAGGCGTTGGTCGCGCTATGTCTGTTCATAATCGGGAGGACAATAGACATGACATCACGTTTTGAAGGCAAAGTGGCTTTGATTACCGGCGGATCGCGCGGTATTGGCGCGGCGATCGCCAAACGACTGGCATCGGAAGGTGCAGATATTGTGCTGACTTACGGCGGGTCAAAAGACAAGGCCGAGGCCGTGGCCGAGGATATTCGCAGCATGGGCCGCAAGGCGGAAGTCGTTCATTGTGACGCGTCAAGGCGCGGTGAAACGGCCAAGCTCGTCGCGGACGTTGCCGAGCGTTATGGCAGGCTCGATGTGTTGGTCAACAATTCCGGAGTCTATCCGCTCACCTCGCTGTCCAAATGTACCGACGAGATCTGGGACCAAATGCTCGCGATCAATGTGACGGCGGTCTTTGAAGGCATGCGCGCTGCCTATCAGGTGATGAAGCCCGGTTCCGCCATCGTGACGATCGGGTCGGTTGCCGGAGATTCGGCTCAGATGGCGGGGGTCGGGGTTTATTCGTCGTCGAAAGCCGCTGCCGAATTGATCACGCGCGGCGCGGGGCGAGAATTTGGTCGCAAGGGTATTCGCGCCAATGTTGTCCAGCCCGGCCCGATTGATACGGATATGAATCCGGCAGATGGGCAGACGGCAGAATTGCAGAAGATGATGGTGCCGCTGGGTCGTTATGGCGAAGCGGATGAAGTGGCTAATGCAGTAGCCTTTCTCGCCAGCGATGAAGCGTCTTACATCAATGGCACAACACTGAAAGTTTGCGGCGGGATGACGGCATGACCCAGCTCATTCGTGGCGGTATCGCTTTAACCGCAGTTGTGGCGGTCCTTATCCAGTACTGGACCTATATTTCCGGAACCAGTGACAATGTCGCGCTCGGCACTTTGCGCTATCTCAGCTATTTCACGATTACCACGAATTGCCTTGTGGTGGTTGGATGGGGCGCTGCCGCCTTCGCGCCGCAGACAGCGCTCGGGCGGTTTTTCCTGAAGGATACGATCCGAACCGCCGTGACCAGCTATATCGTGCTGGTGGGCGTTATCTATCACGTTCTGTTGGCGGCAATCCACGATCCACAAGGCATCTCCTGGTACGCCAATCATCTCTTACACACGATTGTGCCGCTGGCGGTTTTTCTCGAATGGTTGTTCCTGTCGGGCGAGCGCTCCACCCGGTTTGGACATATTATTTCGTGGCAGGTCTATCCGGTCGTTTATACAGCCTACACGCTGATCAAAGGGGCTATTACGGGCTTCTATCCCTATCCATTCCTCGACGTGAATGCACTGGGATATAGCGGCGTTTCGATACAGCTTATCGGCCTGATCATCACTTTCATGGTGACCAGCGCGATCTTTGTCGGAATCGGAAAGCTACAAGTTCGTTTGATGCGTTAGGAGACCTCGAAGACCGCATCAATTTCCACGGCGGCACCCAGAGGTAGACCCGGGCAGGAGACGGCGGAGCGGGCATGCCGCCCGGCGTCTCCAAAGACTTCGACCATCAGGTCAGAAGCGCCATTGATGACTTTCGGGATGGCTTCAAACTCCGGCGTGGCACAAACAAATCCACCGAGTTTCACGACCCGGACAAGACGCGATAAATCACCGTCCAGCGCCGCCTTGAGTTGGGCAATGAGGTTGAGCCCGCAGAGCCGCGCGGCAGACTGACCTTGTTCGACATTCATGGTTTCGCCTAGGCGACCTTTGACGAGGCCTTCCGGCCCGAATGCGATCTGCCCGGAGACATAGAGATGATTTCCGGAGCGGACATAGGGCACGTAATTGGCAACCGGCGCAGCGGCTTCAGGTAGTTTTAGCCCTAGATCGGCCAAGCGTTTTTCAGCATCGGACATGTTGATCTCCTCATCTATTCTCTCGCCTAGCGCGTGAGGTGTCGGGTCGCAAGTGGGGAGTCATTTAGGTTTAAACCCGCGACCTTTGACAACAGCCGCATCGCCAAATTTGGCGCGCGCCTTGTCCATGGCGCGTTCGGCGGCGGCGCGTCGAGGCGCTTCTAGATCAAGCAGGTCCATCGCATCCATGCTGCCATCCACCAGATTTGAAATACCAATACCGATCAGGCGGAATTTTCGGCCATCGGCTTCCGGCTTCAGCAATTCCTGCCCCACACGAAATAATGTGTCGGCGAGCTGTGTGGCATCAAAAAGCGTGCGGCGGCGGGTAATGATCTTGAAATCCTGCGTGCGCAATTTCAACGTGACGACATATCCCGACACGTTTTTTTTCTTGGCCATGTCAGCGACCCGAACGCATTGACGCCACAGCTTTGCTTCCAACTCCGTCAAGTCAGCGATGTCGTCGAAGAATGTGGTTTCTGAGGACACGCTCTTGCGTTCGCGATCCGGCGCAACTGTGCGGTAGTCTTCGCCCGTCGCCAACTTGGCCAGCCGATACCCGCCATCGCCATAGCGCGAGGCCATGACTTTTTCGCCCACACGATTGACATCCGCCAGCGTCTTGATGCCGTCGCGCTCAAGGCGGGCTGCGAATACCGGGCCAACGCCATATACTGCACGTGTTGATTGGACTTTCAGGAAGTCGAGCGCATCGGTACGCCCGAGAACGAAGAAGCCATTTGGCTTGTCTACGTCGGATGCAGTTTTGGCGAGGAATTTATTGTAGGCGAGACCGACCGAAACCGTGATACCGACCTCTTGATGAATCCGTTTTTGCAAGCGCAACAGGGTGAGTACTGGTGGCGCATGATGGAGGCGTTGCGTTCCCGTCAGATCGAGGAAGGCTTCATCAATGGAGAGCGGCTCCACGATGGGTGTTACGTCCTGCATCATTTCGCGGATACGCCGCCCCTCTGCACCGTAGACATCCATCCGCGGGCGGATCACTACGGCATCGGGGCAGGCTTTAAGCGCCTTGAACATCGGCATGGCAGACTTCACGCCATAAAGTCGGGCCACATAACAGCAGGTGGACACCACTCCGCGCTTGCCGCCGCCAATGATGACCGGCTTGTCTTCCAGGGACGGATCATCCCGCTTCTCAATCGCGGCATAAAAAGCGTCGCAATCGATGTGGGCGATTGAAAGCTCGTTCAGTTCCGGGTGTCGCAAAACTTTCTGACCACCACACGAAGTGCAGATGTCACTGACCTCCAATGGAGCCAGGCAAGCACGACAATACCCCGGTGTCGCGCTCATACCAGCGGCCAAAGCCATGCCGCGCCTCTGACGCCTGAACTGTCGCCATGCACGTTGTCGACGGTGCGTGTGGTCATCTGGTCGCTGAAAACATATCTCGGCAGGCGTTTTTCGGTTTCCATGGAAAGGTTTGGTATGTTCGACATGCCGCCGCCCAGCACAATCAATTCGGGATCAACGATATTGATGACCGTCGCAAGTCCGCGCGCCAACCTGTCATAATAGCAATCCAGAGACTTGATTGCGTTGGTGTCGCCCGATTCGGCGTTCGCGACGATTTGATCATTGGTCAAATTCTCGCCAAATGCCCGGAGATGAGCCTGCGCAAAAGCCGGTCCGGATATCCAACTTTCCAAGCAACCTGAAAGCCCACATTTGCACGTTGGCCCAGGAACTTCATTGATTGTTGGCCAGGGCAGCGAGGTATGTCCCCATTCTCCGCCAATCAGACCGTGTCCTTCATGGATTTTGCCATCCAGAACCAAGCCACCGCCCACGCCCGTTCCCAGGATCACGCCAAACACAGATTTTGCACGTTCACCGGCACCATCAGTCGCTTCTGACAAGGCAAAGCAATTGGCGTCATTCGCGCACCGTACAGGCCGGCCCAGCTCGGCTTCCAGGTCCTTATCGAATGGATGACCGTTGAGATCGGAGGAGTTGGCATTGCGCATCAGCCCGGTCACCGGATTGAGAGAGCCGGGATGTCCGATGCCGACAGAAAGCGAATCACTTCCGATCGATTCCTCCGCTGATCGCACGAGGGAGGCAATTAATTGGATTATCGATTCATAGACTCTCGGTGTTGGTTTTCGCGCTGAATAGCGTGTCTGGCCGCCCGAATCGATGGCAGCCACTTCGGTTTTCGTACCGCCCAGATCCACACCGATTCGAATCATACTTCCGCCATTGCTTGGTTTATGCTTAACATGCCCGTTCTTATCTTGTTCCGGAAAAGGAGAAAAAGTTCGACGCCGACTCATCCTTGATTAAGGATCATATGCTTAGATGATCGCGGGGTGAAACAGGGTGCGCAATGACGTACCCAAACAACGGGAATGCGGCGGCGTCATGCTTCAGATCATGCCCAAAAAGGTTCTCATCGTCGAGGACAACGAGCTCAACATGAAGCTCTTTTCCGATTTGCTCGAAGCCCACGGCTACGAGACCATAGGCACGAATAATGGTCTGAACGCGTTGGACCTTGCCCGCGAACATTCTCCCGATCTCATTCTCATGGATATTCAATTGCCGGAAGTTTCTGGCCTTGAAGTCACAAAGTGGCTGAAGGACGACGACGAATTGTCGTCGATACCGGTTATTGCTGTGACGGCTTTTGCCATGCGAGGCGATGAAGAACGCATCCGCGAAGGTGGCTGTGAAGCCTATATGTCCAAGCCCATCAGCATTTCCGTCTTTATCGACACAATCCGGGGCTTTCTCGGAGAGGAGGCGGCATGAGCGCCAGGGTCCTCGTTGTCGATGACCAGGAAGCTAATGTCCGATTACTCGAAGCCAAGCTGAAGGCCGAGTATTTTGACGTCGTAACGGCTTTCAGCGGTCAAACCGCAATAGATTGTGCCATCGCCGAGCAGCCGGATGTGATCCTGCTGGACGTGATGATGCCGATGATGGATGGGTTTGAAACCTGCCGTCGGCTGAAGAATGATCGGCGCACCCGCCATATACCCGTCGTCATGGTCACGGCGCTGGATCAGCCTGAAGATCGCGTGCGCGGACTAGAGGCGGGAGCTGACGACTTTCTGACCAAGCCTGTTGATAATTTACCGCTATTTGCCCGTATACGTTCGCTCTTGCGGTTGAAGGTGCTGCTTGATGAACTGCGGCTGCGCGAGGAAAAAGTCGAGGAACGCGGCCTCGCGCCCGTCAATACTGAAACTGATGCCCTGCAGGATGCCCGCATTCTATTGATTGCTGGCGAAGAGCGCATTGCCACTCACCTCAGCAGCAAGTTGCCAACGCAGGTCGTCGTCCATACCGAGATTGATCCTGCGGTCGCGATTGATCGTTCAGGCAATGGCTATGATCTAGCGCTGATTGATCTCACCACAAAGTCTTATGATGCCTTGCGAGTTTGCGCGCGTATTCGGGCGAACTCGGAAACTCGACAAATGCCGATATTGGCAATTGTTGATCCCGATGAAGTGAGCCGGTCGGTGCGCGCATTGGATTTGGGCGTGAATGACATTGTGCACCGGCCTGTCGACCGCGACGAGTTGAATGCGCGTATCTGGACCCAGCTGCGCCGCAAGCGGTATGCGGACACTTTGCGCGAACGCCTTGAAGATAGTCTGGAAATGGCGATCACAGATCCGCTGACGGGTTTGCACAACCGGCGTTATATTTCGTCGCGTTTGCAGCAGGTGACGAAATTAGTGGCGTCCGGCGAGACCGCGGCTTCGGTGATTATTGCCGATCTCGATCATTTCAAGCGCGTGAATGACACCCATGGGCATGAAGCCGGTGACACCGTTCTAAAAGAATTTTCGAATCGTTTGAGGTCGCGTCTAAGAGCCGTTGATCTGGGGGCTCGCTATGGCGGCGAGGAATTTGTGGTGCTGATGCCAGACGCACCGTTGAGCGAGGCTCTGGCGGGCGCAGAGCGTCTGCGAGCCGTTATCGCGGAAACACCTTTTGGATTACCGGGCGGAACTGGCGTTCTGAATGTAACTGTATCTATTGGCGTTGCAGAAATTCGGCCGAGCGATGATGTAGACACAGTTCTTCGTCGCGCCGACGAAGCGCTCTACCGCGCCAAAGCCGAAGGACGGAATTGTGTAATGTCAGATCAAAAGGCCAGCCGCGCGGCCTGAAAGCTCAAGTGTCGAAAGACTACTTGATTTTGCCTTCTTTGAATTCAACGTGCTTTTTGACGACCGGGTCGTACTTACGAACGATCATTTTTTCGGTCATGGTGCGGGCGTTTTTCTTGGTGACATAGAAAAAGCCAGTTCCCGCCGAGGAGTTGAGACGGATTTTGATAGTGGTTGGCTTGGCCATGACGAAATTCCCTGAAGCACATGACAATCACGCCGGAAAAGCCCGGTCGTAAGAGGCGCGGAACATACGCACAGGAACGCAGGTGTCAACTGGTTGTGCGCGTGAAATGCCGGACGCCCAGAAAGGCCAGATAGACCAAGGCAAATCCACTCGTCGCGATGAGAAGTCCATGTGGGTTGATCGCATCCATCGCGATGCCGCCGAGCGCAGGCCCTACAAGTGAACCCACGCCATACGCCATCACGAATGTGGCGTTCGCAGCCGCCAGTGCACCGCCGTCAAAGCGTTCGCCAATCAATGCTAATCCGAGTGTGTAAAGACCTGTCGCAACCCCGACATAAATGAACATAACAGCATAGAGCGCATAGGCCTGCGTTCCCGCAAAATAGATCAGAATCGGTCCCACAAAACAGACGAGTGTTGCGAAGAAGGCGACGCGCAGGCGGCCGACGCCATCTGCGATACGTCCGATCAAGGCCTGCAAAGCAATGCCGCCCATAGCACCGGCCGCCATCATGAAGCCAATCTGGGCATCGATGAGGCCAACTCGCTCGGCGTAAACTGGAAAAATGCTGAAAAAACTCTGCTCGGTCGAACCGAACAAGATCCCAGCACCGATAGCGGCAGGGGCGAGACGTGCCGCGTTGAACATTGAACGCGCCGTTGTGTGGGCTAAGTCAGGCGGTGCGATATCGGGGCCGCGTAGAAATGCGATGGGTATGGCCCCAATCACAAAAAGCAGGCTTCCTGCGATCCATGGCGTCCACCCCTCCGAACCGACGACGGCCAGTAGCAGCCCACCTGTTCCAAAGCCTGCGGCCAGCGCGGTGGCGTACAAGCCCAGAATGGTTGCGCGTTTCTCAGGCGGGGCGAGCTGATTGATCCAGGTTTCTGACGCGACGAAAACGACTGTGATCGCTAGCCCGGAGAGGAAGCGGAGCGCAAACCATGTTCCGACATGCGGAATAAGTGGAAATATCGGATGGCTAATCGCCGTGATCAAGAGTGCGAGAACGATAAGCTTTCGCCCCGATATTTTTGCCATCAAACGCGGGGCAAATGGACTGGCGATCACGGTTGAAAGCGCGGCAAAGGCTCCGAATAGGCCAATGATTTTCCCGGACCCGGTCATGGCCTCCAGATTGAGCGACATAACTGGCATGAGCAGCGAAAAGCCGGCTCCACAGAGTGTCGCGCATAATATTGCGGCGATCAGCGACCGTTGGCGGCCAGCATCTTCGATATGGAGTAACCGGGCGAGCATTGCCGCCCTATAGCGGATCAACCTGCATTCGTCTTGCCAATTCTCTGATGTGACGAGGCCCATTCGCAGGGCTGGTTTGGCGCCGGTCGAGCTCGCCCAACACAAAACGCGTAACATGCGGCAAAGGCAGGGTTTCAGCTTCTACGCGGGTGACCCAGCGAATGTCGATCAATTCGTCGGTTTCGCGTTCGATTTTCCCAGCCACGGACTCTTCCGCGTCAGCCTGAAAAAACCAGGCATCAAAACGACGAACCCGCCCCGGCGGCGTAATCGCCCTGGCGATCAGGCGCAGCGGTGTAGCATCAGGCTGGATGTTGGACTTGCGAAAAGGTGCCCAACTAGCGTGACGAGACGTGATTTTGCCTTCGCTTCCGATCAGATAACCGACTTCCTCGGCGGTTTCGCGAATGGCAGCGGCTGCGGCAGCGCGAGCGCGACGTTCAGACATGACACGGCGCATACAGTCAAAATCCTCGCCTCCGAACATACCGGCAAGCGGGGCATAACTATCTGCCCGGTCTACGCGTCCACCAGGGAAGACGTATTGCTCCGGCATGAAGACGTGGCGGGTTGAGCGCTTGCCCATTAGGATTTCTTGCCCGCGTGAAGATTTGCGGGTGAGAATAAGCGTGCCAGCCAGCTTTGGTCGCAGCGCCTTATTCGGCGCCGACGTCATTTGCGACGCCCCTTTTTGCGAGGTTGACGTTTGAACGACGATTGAGGGCGGCCTTGCGGCTTGCCTCGGCCACGCGATGGATGTCGTGGCCCTTTTTCGGGCGGCGACAGCATGTCGAACAACAGGCCACCAGTGACAGGAGTGGCTTCATCCAGCCGTACTGTCACGGCACGCCCCAGACGATACATGTCGCGAGAATACTGGCCGATAAGGGCATGGAGGGCTTCATCGTGATGAAACCGCTCATCTCCCAAACGACTGATGGGAATGAGGCCGTCCGCGCCGGTTTCACGAAGGCGAACAAACAGACCAAAACGAGTCACGCCGGTAATACGGCCCTCAAATTCACTACCCACCTGATCAGCAAGATAGAGCGCGATATAGCGATCTGTTGCATCGCGCTCGGCCGCCATTGCTTTGCGTTCCAGCGCAGTAATGTCTTCGGCAATTGCTTCCAGCTGGCTGGCCTCGGCATCGGTTTGGCCATCGCTGCCCAGCTTGCAGGCGCGGATCAGAGCGCGGTGAACGGTCAGGTCGGCATAGCGGCGGATCGGCGAGGTAAAGTGCGCATATTTGTGCAGGTTCAGGCCGTAATGTCCGGGGTTTTCGGTGGAATAAATGGCTTGTGATTGCGAACGGAGAACGACTTCATTGACGGTCTCGTAGTGATCACCGCCCTTTGCCTGCGCCAGCAATTGATTAAATCGGCCCGGACGAGGCGGCTCGCCGCGCGACCACTTCATATCGATGGTCTGTAGAAAGTCGGCGAGTGCATCCATTTTTTCTAGGCTTGGTTGGTCGTGTGCCCGATAGATGAGGGGGCGGCCTTTTTGCTCCAGGGTTTCCGCCGCGCAGACATTCGCTTGGATCATGCATTCTTCGATCAGCTTGTGCGCATCAAAGCGCTCGCGCGTTTCTATTGTTTTCACTTTGCCGTCTTCGCCCACCCGCACACGGCGTTCTGGCGCGTCGATCTCCAGCGCGCCGCGTCGTTTTCTTGCTGTAGCTAAGGCTCTGTAAGCCCCCCACAGAGGTTTCAGTATATCATCGAGCAGTGGCTCCGCTTTGGGGCTGCTGCGCCCGTCAACGGCGTCCTGAGCCTCTCCATAGGCCAACTTGGCGGCAGACCGCATCCACCCGCGAATGAATGTATGCGTGCGCTTATTGCCGTCCTTGTCGAAGATCATGCGCACGGCGAGACAGGGGCGTTCCTCTTTCTCTCGCAGAGAGCACAGATCATTCGACAGGCGTTCGGGCAACATGGGGACCACGCGGTCCGGCAGATAGGTGGAGTTTCCGCGTCTCAATGCGCCTTGATCCAGCGCTGATCCCGAAATGACATAGGCGGACACATCGGCGATGGCGACGAGCACAATCCACCCGCCCTCATTGGCCGGATCATCATCCGCAGCTGCCCAAACGGCGTCATCATGATCGCGCGCATCTTCTGGATCGATGGTGATGAGCGGCGTATCGCGCAGATCTGTCCGGTCACCTATGATGGCGGGTTTCAGTTTGGCGACGACCGCCATCTCTTCGTCTTTGAAGCCGGTTTCAATGCCGTGTGAGTGCAGGGCGATCAAGCTGCCAGCTCCAGGCGAATTCATATCGCCGATGACCTCTTCGATGATGCCGGTTTTCAAGCCGTGATGGCGTTCGCGGCCGATACGGCAGACAACCAAATCACCGTCTTTGGCTTTGGCGGCTTCGCCCTTGGCCGGGACAAGTTCGTGACGGCTACGGCGATCGACGGGCTTCAGACGCGGTGCACCATTTCCCTTGGACAGGACGCATAAAACTTTGTTGTCGGTTTGACCCAATTTGCGGATCAGGCGCGCTTCATAACCACCATCCTCGTCGGCAGAAATTCGCACGAGCGCTCGATCGCCGACGCCAATGGCTGAATTCCCGCGGCCACCGGCGCCTTCACCTGGCGCCAGACGGATAATCGGAGGATCAACGCGTGATTTTTCTG
>Ga0316204_10010496_pt1 | contig 11910 bp, 9 predicted proteins | sample 6monrhotite_MG_2_FD_205661 | JGI IMG/M metagenome (GOLD analysis project Ga0316204, IMG submission 205661) | Microbial mat bacterial communities from mineral coupon in-situ incubated in ocean water Damariscotta River, Maine, United States -... | ecosystem: Environmental > Aquatic > Marine >...
GGCATCGTTGTGTGTTCCACATGTCGTGACGAGCATCAGCTGGTTGATAAGCCACATGAACATTAAACATATCCATGTGCTGTACATTCTGTAGCCTTGATGGGACAGGCGTCTTGACGGTGTTGTGGTGTTTTTTATGATTGTGAGAGTGATGTTTGAGAAAAAATGTGATAGTGCATATATTGCGGCGGTGTACATTGAAAATAGAATCATGATTATTCCCCATAACGCTCGGCATAATGTTTTTGACGCTCGCGCAGGGATTTTTCGCGCTCTGGTGTGAGGGTGTCTTTGCAGTGATGGCAGGAGATACCGTGCTCGAATTCCGGGCGCTCGGTTTCTTTGGCGCTTAATGGTTCGCGGCAAGCGTGGCAAACTTTCCAGTCACCTTCTTTTAGGCCGTGGCCAACGGCTACGCGCTGGTCAAAAACGAAGCAATCGCCTTTCCATTTACTGTCTTCTTCGGGGATTTCTTCCAGATATTGTAAAATTCCGCCTTTGAGGTGGTAAACGTTCTCAAAGCCTTGGGCGAGCATATAGGCTGACGCTTTTTCACAGCGAATGCCGCCGGTGCAGAACATTGCGACTTTTTTGTCTTTGGCCGGGTCCATGTTTTCGCTTACGTAATCTTTGAACTCGGTAAAGATTTTGATGTCCGGATCAATTGCACCTTCGAAAATTCCGACTTTCGTTTCGTAATCGTTGCGCGTGTCCACCAAAATTACATCCGGATCATTGATCAGATCGTTCCAGTCTTTTGGTTCAATATATTCACCAACATGGGTGTTTGGATCGGCTTCGGGTGCGCGAAGGGTCACTATTTCTTTCTTCAGGCGTACTTTAAAGCGGTTGAAGGGTTGTTCTGATGCGTGGGAGTATTTGAATTCACAGGCTTTTGTCTCGTCTTTGACGTGCAGGGTTTTATCGAGATAGGTTGTTATTTTATCCATTTCGTCTGGATGCGCGGCGATGGTGCCGTTGATTCCTTCGGATGCCAGAAGCAGCGTACCGCAAAGGCTGGGCGCATTTTCTTTGGTAAAGGTGTAGATATCCTCGCGTAGTGCTGTGTTATCTGCGATCGGGGTGAATTTGTATAGGGCTGCAACTTTGTATGTGTGTTTCATGTGCGGATTTATACGCCTAGAGCAGGGATTTTGCAAGAGTTTCGTAATCGCGTCGGCGTGGGTCATTTTTGTTCCAGCACAGGCCGATTTTGCGTGTGGGTGGGTGTTTGTCTTTGAAGGGGAGGAGGCGAATGTTGTTCGTTAACATGTTGTTATTGCATGACATTTCCGGTAGTAATGTTATACCGAAACCGGCTCTCACCATTTGAATGAGTGTGGGGAGCGATGTGGCGCTGAAGGTTTTTCTTTGTTTGGGGCGCTGTAGATCGCATGCGAGGAGGGCGTGATCGGTGAGGCAGTGTCCGTCTTCGAGGAGAAGAAGTTCATCGGGGTTTAGGTCTTTGATATTGATGGAATCGGCGGCTGGTCCAGCGTTTTCACCGGTTGCGGCGTAGAATTTTTCTTCGAACAATATGTGTTGTGTGAGGCCGGGTGTGTTGTAGGGGAATGCGAGTAAGGCCAGATCTATTTGAGATTTTTCTAATGATTTCAATAGCCTGCCTGTCATGTCTTCGTGGAGTTGCAGTTCCAGTTTCGGGAAGGATTCGGTCAGTTTAGGCAGTATGTCAGGCAGCATATAGGGTGCTATTGTTGGGATGATGCCGAGACGTAAAGGGCCGCTGAGTGGCTCGCTCAGGAGTTTTGAACGTGCGACGATATTGTCGGTGTCGCTTAGGATTTTTTTAGCGGATTCAACGACTTCCAAGCCAAAAGGGGTGAGGGATGCTTGTTTGCGGCTACGAATGACCAGCTTTTGTTTCAGGATATTTTCAAGTTCTTTGATTCCGGCGCTGAGTGTGCTTTGTGTTACAGCGCATTCTTCGGCGGCAGCGATGAAGGAGCCGTGCTCGTGAATGGCGATTAGGTAGGTTAACTGGCGTAGGCTTGGTCTATACATATATCGAAATTATCATATTAAGTGTTAAGTTAGTATCGAAAAAATCGATTTTAAAAAACGAAAATATTTGTTGGATTTTACAGGTGTAAAGGTGCAAGTTACGAGCATAAATTTTAACCCGAACACAAAAATGGAGACTTAAAAAATGCTCGGTATTGGAGATCAAATTCCTGAATTCGAAATTACAGGTGTAAAGCCCGGTTTTAACGTGCACGAAGAAAATGGCGAAAGCGCGTTTGAGACGATTACAGAAAAAAGCTTTGAAGGGAAGTGGAAGGTTATTTTCTTCTACCCGAAAGATTTCACATTCATTTGCCCGACAGAGATTGTTGAATTTGCAAAGTTGAATGAAGAATTTGCAGATCGTGATGCGGTTGTTCTTGGCGGTTCTACAGATAACGAGTTCTGTAAGCTGGCATGGCGTCGTGAACACCCAGAGCTTTCCAAGCTTGATCAGTGGTCATTTGCCGATACGAACGGTTCTTTGGTTGATGGTTTTGGTGTGCGTGAGCCGCAATCCGGTGTTGCGTTGCGCGCGACATATATTATTGATCCGCATGGTGTGATTCAGCATGTCGCTGTAAACGGTTTGAATGTTGGCCGTAATCCGAAAGAAACGCTTCGTATTCTTGATGCGCTTCAGTCTGATGAATTATGTGCGTGTAACCGTCCAGCAGGCGGTGATGTGATTGATGTTGCTGCCGAAGCGCAAAAGATCGCTGCCTAATTCATCATATCTTGGTCTGCAAATGACCATTTTTTGTGCTTCCGGTGCTCACGTAGTTTTGACTACGCTGCGCGCCGGTTCTCAAAAATAATCATTTTCAACTCAAGCTATTTTGAATTTTCGTACGAGAATTTTTTTTTGATGAAAGGACTGTGTTATGTCTATTGATAATTTGAAAACCCAAATGCCGGACTATGCGAAAGATATTAAATTGAATTTGTCTGGTCTGGCGAATGATGAAGGTCTGAGTGATCAGCAAAAATGGGGCACGTTTTTGGCGTCTGCTCTTGCGACGCGTCAGGCTGAAGTGATTACGCAAGTGGAAGAGGATGCGGCGAATAATTTGTCGGACGAGGCCTTGAACGCGGCGTATGCAGCGGCGGCGATTATGGCGCAGAACAATGTGTATTACCGCTTTGTGCATTTATCATCGAATAAAGAATACGGAAGGCTTCCTGCGAAGTTGCGTATGAATGTGATGGGGAATCCGGGCGTTGATAAAGGTGATTTTGAGCTGTGGTCGCTGGCTGTGTCTGTGATTAATGGGTGCGGTATGTGTATTGATGCGCACGAAGCCGCGCTGAAGGAGGCCGGTTTTAGCATTGAGCAAATTCAAACAGCCGTGCGGATTGGAGCGACATTGGCAGCTGCGGCTGCTGTGATTGATGGTGAGCGGGGCGAGCAAGCGCAAGTAGCACGGGCTGCATAGCCTTAATTCTTATATTTTCAGGAGAAGGCGCCTAGGTTTTTAGGCGTCTTTTTTTTCATGTACAAAAACTTCCCGATGCGGGTAGGGGATTTGTATGTCGTTTTCTTTGAAGGCTTTCCAGAGTTCGAGAAAGACTTGTCCTTTTACATTTGTCATGCCTTCTTGTGCGTCTTTGATCCAGAAACGCAGCGAAAAATTGACTGAGGAATCTCCGAATTCTGTGATCCAGCAGACAGGCTGGCGGTAATCTACAACGCGTTCTGGTTTTTTTGCGGCTTCGGTGGCTATTGCTATAACTTGTTCCATGTCGGAGTTATAGTGAACGCCAAAGGAGATTTGCACACGGATGAGCGAGTTTCCGTGGCTCCAATTTACGACGCGCTGGGTGATGAAATCTTCGTTTGGAATGAGGAAGGATTTATTGTCGCGGGTGACGATTTCGGTGTAGCGCGCAGACATTTGGTTGACCCAGCCAAAGGTTCCGATGTCGGGGATTTCAATAACATCGCCGGGTTTGATTGAGCGATCAAGCAGGAGGAGCATTCCGGAGAAAAGGTTTGAGATGACTTTTTGTAGACCAAAACCAATACCCAGACCAACGGCACCACCAAAGACGGCGAAGAGGGAAAGGTCGATCCCGGCGCTGGTTATGCCGATAAAGAGTGCAAATACGATGAGCGTAATGCGGGTGATTTTTGCGATTAAAACTTGTGATGATCGGGTGAAGCTCTTGACCTGAAAGATGCGTCGTTCGGCAAAGGTGGAGGCGAACAGGGCGAAGTACAGCAATGAGAAGAGCATGATGATGCTCTTGATAACGGCGAGTGCAGAGAGCCTGAATTCCCCGATGGAGAATGCGAGGGAGTCGAGCGTTGTCATTGTTTGTTCGAGGACGCCGAAGATACTGAGCGCGGCGATGGTCCATATGATTAAGGCAAAGAAGTTACGGATTGCGCTGTTTTCTATGAACTGGACCGCGATGCGGATGATGATCCATGCGAGAAGAACTTTCATTATACCATCGGACAGGCCTGTTTTTACGCCGATGATATCGGAGGCGATAATTTGTGTTCCGATGAACATGACGATCAAGGCGATGAGCGGGAATACCAGCCGGATCAGGTTTGTTGTTATGCGGCGCGCTGTACCGGGGATTTTGGCGTTTTCGAGGAGGGTTGTGATTTTTCTTTTTGCTGGCCGGTAAAGGATGGCGGCAGAAATGAAGGCGATTGCGATCAAGATGCCTTGATAGGATGTGTTTGCCGTCCAGAAATAGCTGCTGCACCAGCTTATGAAAGCGTCCCAATAGCTTTGGATATTGATGTTGTTCAACATGATTCCAGCTTAAGGTTTTAGCTCTTGTTTGAAAAGGGAGAATGTTGTTGAGCTGGTCTTATTAGATGTTCGCGTCGATTATCGGTCGGTTTTCGATAGGGATGCCCACTTTGACGCCGCCTTTTGGGGCGTGGAAGAATTGTATGAATTCCAGTCCAGCTTTTGACCAATTTACGGCCAATGGATCTATGATTTCTTTTTTTGCGCAATCCGTGTTTCTTACTGGGTGGTGGCTTAATTTGTGGCTCCATTTTCCATTGTTATCTTGTCGAATAAAGTGAAATTCGTTTCTTGTTTCATGTAGTAGAAGTCCTATTTGATATTGGCCTTCTTTATTTTCTATTGGTTTGCGCCCTACTGGTTTAAAGCCGTCTGCTTCGACGAGTTCGATCAGTTCATTTTCTTGGTAGTGATCATATGTAGAAATTGTTTTGTTTTTTATTGCACCGGGTTGGGCGCAAAACCCCCATGGAAAGGGGCCTTTGTCGTTTGCAGCATAAGCATAACAGTTTGTGCTGAGCATTTTGTTGTAGCTTTTGTTAATTTCTATTCTAAGCTCATTTACTCTGTATTCCGGGATGAGGAGGCTGTCGGATATTTTCTTATCTTCAAATTGATGGAAAAAATTTCCTAAAAGCCCTGCGGAAAATTTTCCGTGGGATTTTTGCAGGGCGTCTACAATGTCACGATAGACAACTCGGAGGTATGAATATTCCAGGTCTATGTCCGCATCGTTCCATATTTCCGGTTCGTATGGTGGGGCGTCTGCGTTGAAGGCAGATAGGGCGTGTGAGGTGTGGGTGTTGATTTTTCTCATGATTTCTTTTTACATAACAGCGCGGGAAAAGTCAAGAAATTTGACGTGGTGTGGAGGTGGGTTTTATTCGCTGGCGTTGTTGTGTATTGCGTTAAGCGCTTATGAGGCGGACGGCTTCTTTTGGGTATATTTCACGGAAATCTTCGTTGAGTTCGGCTGGGCGGGACATCAAGCGGAAGAAAATGGGGCCGCAGAGGAGGTCTATTGCCAGTTTTGTATCCAGGGAGGATCTGAATTCGCGGGCTTTTTGGCCTTCTTCCACGCTGAATTCGATAGCGTCGAGGAGAGGGATTAAGAATGTTCCGGAGAAGATTTTTTGTGCTTTTTCATCGGCTTGTGCTTCGGAGAAGAGTTGGGCGATGGTTTCGCCGTTATTACCGTCGAGCATGCGGATGAGTTTATCGAGTTGCATGATGACGGCTTCGGTGTTGTTTTTTGGTGTTGCGAGGGGGCTTTGGATGCCGGGCTGGCTGATCAATGCGTCCATGACTACGGCTGTTTTGTTTGGCCACCAGCGGTATATTGTGGTTTTGCCGACTTTTGCTTTTTTGGCTATGGCTTCGATGGAGAGTTCCTGCACGCTCATGTGAAGGAGGAGAGAGTTTGTTGCTTTTAGAATCGCGTTCTTGGATTTTGTGCTGCGTGGGCGGCCTTTTTTAGCTTCAGGTTTATTGTCCTGCTCTATTGTATTGTTTGATGCTTCGTATTGTGCGGCCGCATTTGTCATGGTTTATCCTCTCAAAAATACTTTTGAAACACTTCGTGTCGTATTCTTACGTGTTTTGCTTTGGAACACGGAGAATGAATGGTTTGGAGGTGAAATTCAAGAGGTGAAATGTATTTTTTTGAAAAAAATATGTGGAAACGTAAAAGATGTTTTATGTCAGTAAATCCTAATGTTTTTGAGGGGTGTGCTGACTCTGGGTTGTGGGGCGTTATTGGATTCCAACCCATTCAGAGCCATTGCAATATTGCATGATGTTGAAATCGTCATTGTAGATCATGGTCCCTGCGGCGCCTGCGGGGGATGAGCATGTGCCGCCAGCGGAGCCGAGGCCTTTTCGAGTGCAGCGGACAGCTTGGAGGTTGGACTTAGAGGTGCCGGCTGCACCGCCGTCATTGAATCTGACGCTCCTCGCTGTATGTTGATTCCATTCCGTTGATGACCAGTACCATGTTCCCGAAGTATCAAGCCCGCCAATGGCGACGTTATTTGTATACATTAGGTCTAACTCGTTCTGTGCTGGCAGATACCAGTCTGATTGTCCGTGGACGGACAGGTTGTCGCAATACTCCGCAGCGTTGTAGGGCGCAGGCGCTCCGGAGCCGGATAGGGCAGCTAGAAGCGCCGTGTTGGCTGCACCCGTGTCACAGGAGGGGCCTACTCCACCGCAATTGACTATTGCCGTATCAACTGAGCTGCCTAATCCATGGTCCCATGAATATGTTGTGGGGGCATCGGCGGGGGTGGTGTGCATTTTTATGTTGCCGTCTGGTGACAGGCCTGCGTATACGCTGCCATCGTTACAGACATCGCCAATATTTGGACATCCTGTGATGGGTAGCGGTCCGCTTCCTCCACTGCCAGTGTATAGATCTGCTATTTCTGTGTCCGGTAATACGCGGTTGTAGAAACGGAAATCATCGATATAGCCGCTCCATGGGCGGTCGCTACCGGATCTGTTTCCTATATGGAGGGCTGCATCGGTTGTGTCAGTCACGGTGCCGGATGGGGTGACGGTTTCTGTCAGATTTACAGCGGCTCCATTGATGTATATGACGGGGTCGTTTGCGGTGCTGGCGTGATCATATGTAACAGCGATGTGATGCCATTGGTTGAGGGTTAAGCTGTTCGGATCTGTACTCCATGCTGCGTAACCGCCGGACCAGCGTCCGAAGTTCAGGTACATATTGTTGTTTGTGCTTGTGCTTAAGATCGTGACGCCATTTTCAAAGAGGCGTCTGTTTGTGGTTAACGATGTCGGGTAGAACCAGCCGGCGTATGTGAGTTGTTCGGAATCGTTTAAGCTGGCGTTGGTTAATGTCGAGATGCGGTCGTCGGTGCCGTCAAAATTGAGGGCGGAGTTGACTTGTCCGGTTACGCTGTTTGTTCCTGCATCGAGGCCACCGAACATTGTTGATGTGTTTGCGTAAGGAGAGCTGTCGGTGGCGGTTGTTCCTGATGTTTCATCGAGTTTGAGGTGGAGTTTCATGGATGAGGCTTTGTGCAGGTCAGAAGCCTCATTGGAGCTGAGGATACGGTTGTAAATGCGAAGATCGTCGATGCTGCCATCAAATGCTCTGATTCCTCCTTCATTTCCTATGGTTATGTTTCCTGAAATTTCGGCTGCTAAGGTTCCTGTGGGAGTTTGGGTTTCTGTGATGTTTACAGATTTGCCGTTAAAATAAATTGTGGGATCGTTTGCGGTGCTGGCGTAATTGTAGGTTATTGTCACATGAACCCATTCTCCGAAATTAAAGCTGCTATTGTCTGTTTGCCAGTTTCCATTAACTGTTGTCCAGCGTCCGGCTTGAAATGTTATGCGCCCGGTTGAGTCTATGAATGTCCTAAACGGGTTTTTACCAATTATGCGAGGGGAGGCATTAGGGGTGGTTTCGGGGCGCATCCAGAATGAAAGACTGAATTCGTCCAAGCCTTCGATGGCAGGGTCAGGTGGTATGGTCACATTGGCGGTTGTTGCTGTGTCACCTTTAAAGTCAAACGCAGTTCCAATTCGTCCAGAGGTGCTGTCTGCGGGCAATGTCATATTGTTTAAAGAGGCTGTAATGCTGTTGCCGGAAGAGTCTGCGACGGTTGTTCCGCTTGTTTCATCGAGTTTCCAGTGAGCGGCAAGGCCGTCTGTTGGGGCGGAGGGGGAGGCGTCCTCGGGGTCTGTGCCTCCGGTTACGCTTTCTGGTCCTATTGCGATCCAGTTTGCGCCGTTGCAATATTGCATTTGGCCTTTGGCGAGGTTGTAATCGATTTCGCCTGTTATGCCGGCGGGTGAAGTGCATGTGCCGGGGTAAGAGGTGCCGGGTGCATTGGCGGCTGTTATAAGGGTTCCGTTTTCGGTGAAGCCGCCGCCTGCGCCTTTGTTTGTGTGCCAGTTTGCGGTGTCACCGGAGAAGAATATTTCAGGGGCTGAGCCGGTTGGCCAGCTTCCGTCTGTGCCGAGACCGACCGGGTTTCCGCTAGCGTCAATGAATATTCTGCGGTTGCCGGCTACGGAGAGGTCTATATATGTGCCGTAATTAAACCAGATATCAGCCATATCGCCGGGAAATAAAGATGCGCCGTTCCAGCCGATGTTTGTTACTGTTCCCGTTAGATTGATAAGATCGTCTGTATAGGTTCCCCAGGTGCCTGTTTCTATTGCGTCATCAATATAAACATGTCTGTTTGCCGGATTGGATAAATCGATGCTAAATAAAATATGATGCCAGTTTGTGTCTGTGATTGTGCTTGTGGATGTATAATTAAGGATGAGGGCACCTGCGCTGTTATTTCCGAGTATTCTGAGTCTATCTCCGGTATCAAAAGTTATGCGAAATTTTGTCGGTCCGTTTGCGGAGTGGAACAGGTTGTAGGATCCGCCGAGGCCACCATTTCTCTTAATCCAGAGGCTTCCTGTGATTGTTTTGCTGTCAACGGCCCCTGTTAAGGCAGATGTATGGTTAAGATAGTTGTTTGTCCCGTTAAAGGTTACTGCGTTTGGTTTATATGTGCCGTTCTTGCCCATGTTGATCCAGTCGGTAGCGTTACAATATTGGGGGGTGTTTTCGACATAGTTGTAGGTTATGACGGCTTCGTAGGCGGCGTTGCAGGGGAGGGGTTCCGGGAAGGATGTGGCGAGGGCTTTGACGTCTTGTGCGCTGAGGGCGCGGTTATAGAGGCGGACATCATCAAGCCGACCATTGAACTGGTTGCCGAATTGTTGGGCGCCTATTCTTAATGTTGGTCCAGCTTGATTGTGTACGACACTTGCTGTGATTGTTGTGTTTTCTACATTTTGGACACCGTTTACAAATAATCTTGCGTATTCGCCGCCCTTGAATGTTGCGCAAATATGCGTCCATTTTCTGGACTCGATTAAACCCGCTGTGCTTGTAACAGCTCCACCGAACAGTGTACTGGCATTGAAACTTATGGTTTGTGAGCTGTCATTCAGGAAAAGGTACCAACCATGAAATCCGCTTTGCCATTTTGCGATGAGAATTTCGCGTTCTGTAAGTGGGGTGTTTCCGGTGTAAAAAAACCACGTACATGCTGAGGCTTCGGCTTGTCCGCCGATAACGGCAGGGCCTATTTCAACATAATCATTGCCGTCAAAATCGAGCGCGGTGTTGATTTTGCCATTAATGGAGTCATTTGCAGCGTTGAGGCCGTTTATCATGGTGCCGTTGTTGCTGCCCGCGCTGTCCGTTGCGGTTGTGCCGGTTGTTTCGTTGAGTTTCCAGTGGCCGACGAGGCCGGTTGTGATGTCTTGGGCGTGTGCGAAGTGGATTGGGAATGCCAAAAGCGCTGCAAACATGATGGCTTGCAGGAATTGTGTTAAGTTTTGGCGCTTCTGTGCCCCCACTTAGTCATCCCCGAGTAATGTTATAATATTGTTATCTTACTATTATTGCAGGTTTTTTGTTAAGAGCGGTTTAATTTTCATGCACATATTTTAAGAGGGGGGATTTCCCCTGCCGGAGATTGGGCAGGGGAAAAGCCGTTTAAAATGAGTATTGTAGACCGATTGTGAAGCTGTAATCGCGCTTCATTTGGGGGCCGTTCAGGTCCTGATAAAGAGGTGCGATAAATTCTGCGCCGATTTGGGCGCTTTTTAGCACTTTTTTCGGGGTGAGGTTGAAACCGATAGAGGCTTCGACGAATTTGCCGCCGTAATTATCGGGGTCTGCCGTTGTTGCTGGTGCTGTAATCAGCGGGTCGGACCCTTTGATGTCGCCCAGTGTTTCGGCGCTCAGGCGCAAGTTTCCAGCCAGCCAGTCTGTAAAGCGGTATCCACCCCATGTGGTAATTTTATGTTGATCACCCAAGGCATAGCTCTGGTCGTTTTCGTCCTCCAGACGGATTGTAGCGGCGTACTGAGCGCCCCAGTTCCACAGGCCTTTGCGGCCGGAATAGGTGATGCCGGGAAGGGCGTCATAGGTTCCTGATCCGAGCTGCATGGCGTATGGGAGGCGCAGTGTTGGCGTTGTTCCCATTGGTGTTAACACATCGTCAGTCTCTTTAATGGAGCCTGTCGGGATGCTGAACATGGCGTTGAGGTGAATGCTTGTTGTGTCATTCTGATAAAGACGGATAAGTCCGCCCACAGATGTATCGCCCCAGCCGCTGGATTTGGTTTCAAATTCACCACGGCGTGTGGTTCCGGCCATTCCCTGAAAGGTTATGTGGTTCATATCCTTTTTGATGTAATTAGCCATGGCCATAAGGGTGAGCCAATCCGTTGCGCCATACATTCCGCCCAGCATATGCATATCCATAGACATTTCGTCTGGAATGACACGGAAGCCGGCTGGATTAGGGTTGGGGTTGGGGTATTTAGCAGGGTTACTGGCGATGTCTTCCGGTGAAAGGTCGCTGGTTCCATCGCGCATGTCGCTCATTTCCATGCGCATATAGCGGTAAGAGAGCATCCAGTCGCCTTTTGCGTGAAGGTGGCTACCCATTATACCGATCGGGTCATTTGTTTCTTCGGCATGATTGTGAACGCCGTGATTGGTCATTTTCATCCCGGCATGGTGTTCGTGGTTTGAGTGGTCTTGGGCAAGTACGGGACTTGCCATGATTGTTGTGGCCAAAAGGGCCGTTAAGATATTACGTTTCATTGTTTTTTTCCTCTCAGCCTTTGCCGTTTCCTTCCCAGCGTTGTTGTTTGTCGCTTGCGTATTGTTCATACGCGGCGCTTCTCACGCTTAGCTGGTAAACAAACGGCTTTGGCTTGTTTTTTGAATTCAATTTAAAAAATTAAAGTATTTTGTTTTATGAGAGGTGAGGTGGGGCGCGGGTTTTATGTGCGTTTTTACGGTTTTTTTTGAAGTGCGTTGTTTGATTTCTGGCCGTAAAAGTGGGCGCTTTGATCTTTAGCGGTGCGATATATGCTTGTTCAGCGGGAAGGGCGGTGAAGCCGGTTGTGGTACAAAATGAGCATTTTTGTATGCGCATTGTTGGTCTTTCGGGCAGTTGATTGCCGTTTTCGTCAATTGTAATGGTACGAAACGAATCAGTAGAGCAGATTGTGATTTGTAACAGGCCGTTTGCAGACGCAAGAACAGGCATAAGATATGCTG
>Ga0316204_10010497_pt1 | contig 11909 bp, 15 predicted proteins | sample 6monrhotite_MG_2_FD_205661 | JGI IMG/M metagenome (GOLD analysis project Ga0316204, IMG submission 205661) | Microbial mat bacterial communities from mineral coupon in-situ incubated in ocean water Damariscotta River, Maine, United States -... | ecosystem: Environmental > Aquatic > Marine >...
CCCCCCGCCAGCCTTGCGGCTGGTGGTCTTCCTCGGCGAGTTTGTCGATTATGAATCCATTGTTAAATCCGTGAGCCACAAAATAGTGTTATCCGCACATTAATGCGCTATTTGTCCTAAGCAATTGGGTGAAACATACCAAGCTGTGTAAATAAATAGTAGTTTGACTTGATCCGGTGTTAATTATGAGACGTACCATCGTCGCGGGCGTGTAAGCCTGCGATTCGTTGTCACGGTTGACGCGAGTCTATATTTATAGTTGCGATACAGATATCGCATGATTGAAAGGACATCATCATGTCTTGTAGGTTTAGTATTGCTACAATTGTTGCGGTCGCAGGCGTCGCCGCGGCCGGATCTTCTTTGTTTGCGGAAGACAACATCGAGGATGGGCTCGGACTCACCGCGCTCATCGGCGGCGCCTCGGGAGAGTTACTGACCCCGACGGCGTTCGATTCATTCATCTTCATCAACACCGCGAGCACGTCCCACACCGGGCTGTTCGGTCAGGCCACGCCCTACACCGAGTCCCTCGACCTCCTGGTCGATACGGCGACGTGGATGCTGGTCGATGAGGACGTCGGGTGCGGTGGAATCAACAACTACCGAGAGGTGCGTGTGAACAGCGATACCAGTTCGGCCGCCATCGATCCCGGTTCGAACTTCAACTACATCAGCCTGGACGCCGATATCGATCCCGATGGCGTGGGTTGCACCATCGATTCGCTGACCTTCGCGATCGTCCAGCACGTCCGCCAGACCCTCAACATCACCGATTCATTCGCCAATGGCATCGACATCCTTGGCTGCGTCAGTCCCCGTGGAATCCTGTCCGATGCTCTCGACGGGTGCGGCGTCGGCGGGGTCGACTCCAACACCGACACCGTCCGCATCGTTTCCGCCTCCATGGTCGAACTCCGAACCGGGTCCTTCAGTTCGGCACCGGCCTACGTCGGTTCCTACGTCCGCGAGACCTACTCGGCCGACGGCGGAACCGTCGTCGAAAGCTCCGCGGGCATCCCCAACCGGATCACCGACAGCTGGCATAACTTCTCCGCCGGCAACGGTCGGACCATCGATATGTACAACGTCCACTTCAGCGACGCCATGCTCGACCTGACCGGCGACGGCAGATTCAGCGAGGAAGACCTCGACGCCCTGAACGTGCTGATCGCCGCCTCGTCATACGACGCAAACTTCGACTTCAACGGGGATTCCTCGCTGACCGCCGAATGGGACGCGGCAGTCCTCGATGCACTCCTGAGCGCAGGCGCCGGCTCCGGCCTGCTCGCCGACGGCGATTCCGACGGCGATGTCGACTGTGATGATCTCGACACCGCGGTAGCGCACACCTTCGGCCCCACCGTCATCGCGGGCACCGCCGGCTACGTCATCGAGTTCGACGCCGACCTCGACGGCGACAACGACGCCTCCGATCGCGACGCGGTCGGAATGGCCCTCCGCGCCGTCGAACCCTCGAACTTCGTCTTCGATGGCTCGCTCAACTTCTTTGACGTGAGTGAGTTCCTCACGCTCTACGGCCTCTTGGACCCGCAGGCCGACATGAACTCGGACGGGAGCTTCAACTTCTTCGACGTCAGCATCTTCCTGACAGGCATGTCGTCGCCGAACTGCTTGCCCCCGTCGACGCCCTAACCCGCGATTCAACCTTTTTTTACAGACCCGCCGACCTGGCGGGTTTTTTTATAGCATCACACAATCCGTGCGCTATTTCACGGTGAAGCGACACATTCCCCTTGTACCGCCGTTCTGCCGAGCCCGAGCCAGTTCCTACAGCAAACCCCCTCCCATTCCCGTAACCTGTTCCCATGCCTCAATGGACCCCTTGGCACCCCTTCCCCGACCCCCGCACCGGCGGCATCCTCCACGCCCCCCTCGGCCCCGGTGTCTACGACCTCCGCCGCATCTCCACCGAAGAGCCCGTCCTCTTCGGCATCGGTGCCCGCTGCGCCCTCCGCATGACATCCCTTCTCCCCAAGCCCCACGGCGCCGGCACCCGCAACAACTCGGCTAAACGCGAGTACCTCCTCGAACACATCGAAGACATCGAATACCGCACCCTCCCCTGCGCCACCCGCGAGGACGCCGCCGCCATCGAACGCAAACACAAGCAGGGCGAACTCAACTACCGCTTCAGCACATAACCGCGCCCTCGGTTCCGTACTTCGCCCTGCCGGTCTAAGCAAGCCTCACAACGCGGGAGCATCAAGTTGCTCATCCTCGGCCTCGAGCACATCCAATCCGCCCTCGCCAAGCCCCATTACGAAGCCAAGGCCGTCCTGAACCAGCACGGCATCATTTTCTTCTCAGCCACCCGACAACACCGCGACCAAAAAGCCGAGGGCATCTCGTACGAAGACGACTACGATGGCAACGCACTCGCCGCGATGCTCTATCCGGGGCGCATCGAGATCCGTTATCACAGGTCGTACACCGATGACGATGTCGCAGGGATCATCGATCTGATGCGCGCAGACGCGAGCCTGACGTTCATGGGTGCATGCTCGGCGACCTATCAGGGGCGACCAATTTCGTAGCATCTCCCGTTTCGTGCGCTATTTCTCGGTGATGCACCACTCCCCCCTTGTGCCGCCGCCCCGCCGTGCGACAATTCCCGCATGGTCGCCAACACACCCATCCGAACCGAGCCGCACGCCCACGCCGAGTCGCCCGATCCAGAGCCAGCCGAACAGCCAGACCCCGACCTCCTCAACCGACTCATCCCCATGCTCGCCGACCCGGGCTACTCCGAGCTCGACCTCTGCGACCAGCTCGGGCTCACCCTCCCCGAGCTCCTCGCCCTGATCGAGTCGCGCCCCTGCCAGCAAGCCCTCGACACCTGGCAGCGCATCCGGGCCGCCCGGGCACCCCACATCGACGCCGAACTCGAGCAAGCCGCCAAAGCCCGCCTGGCCGTGGTCGCCGACCTCCCCCCAACATCCGGCGTCGCCGCCCGCGAATCCCGACTCGCCGCAAACCAGATCCTCGCCCACTCCTCCCCCGCGTGCGGAGGAGCTGGCACGCGCAGCGTGACGCAGGGGGACAACTCCAACAAAGCCCGCACGCGCCGCGTGCCGCCACCCCCAATCCCCGATCCCCAGTCCCCGATCCCTTCCCCCGCCTTCAATCCCCCATGCCCGCCGAGACACCGACCGCCATCCGCCTCACGCCCGATGACGCCGTGCGATATTGCGCCATCCGCGCCGAGATGCTCGCCGACAGCCCCTGGTCCTACTTCAGTTCGCCCGGCGACGACCGGGCCGAAGACCCGGCCCACGTCCGCGAGCGCCTCGCGTCCGAAACGATGGCCACCTTCGCGACCGCCCAAGGCGACCGCCTCCTCTCCGTCGCGACCGTCCTCCGTTCCGAACGCGTCCGCAACGCCCACCGCGCCGACATCGTGGGCGTCTACACCACCCCGCCCGCCCGGCGCCAGGGACACGCGCTGTCCGTTCTCCGCGCCTGCATCGACCACGCCAAACGCTGGCCCACGATCGACGTCATCGGGCTGTCCGTGTCCGACCGAGCCCCCGGGGCGCTGGCCGCGTACGAATCACTCGGATTCGTGCGCTGGGGCACCGAGCCCGACGCCATGCGCATCGGCAGCGAATCCGCGTCCGAGCACCACATGCTCCTCAGGTTCTGACGCCCCGGGGTGTTTGCCCCCCAACAATCCGGCATGGACCCCGCCACCGTGCAACGCTTGGTCAAAGAGATCGAGCAGAAGGACCTCTCCACCGCCGCCCACACCTGGCGCGTGGTCCTCTACGCCCGTGCCTTGATGGAAGCCTTCGGGCGCGACCGCGCCCTGATCGCCCAGGTCACACAGGGCGCCGCCCTGCACGACATCGGCAAGCTCGACATCCCCGACGCGATCCTCCAGAAGCCCGGCCGCCTGACCGAACAAGAGTTCGAGATCATCAAGCTCCACACCGTGGCCGGCTACGGACGCATGGTCCAGATGGACGTCTCCGACGAGCCGATCCTCGACCTGGTGCGCTACCACCACGAACGCTGGGACGGCAAGGGATACCCGTTCCAGCTCGCCGGCGAGGGCATCCCCGTCAGCGCGCGCATGTTCGCGGTGATCGACAGCTTCGACGCGATGACCAGCGTGCGTCCCTACCGGCGCGAGCTGGGCGAGGACGCCGCCGATCACGCCCTGGTCGAACTGCAAGCCGGCAGCGGCACGCAGTACTGGCCCGAAGCGGTCGACGCGTTCACCGGGCTCTACCGCACCGGGCAGCTCGACTTCATCCTGCACTACTTCAACGACCGCGTGCCCGTGCCCGCCTTCGAACAAGCCCGCGACGACGAGTTCGACGCGATCAAACGTCGGGCAACCGAGTCGAGTTGAAGGGCGTACGTAGTTGCAATGAATCTCTCACGTCGAATGAAGATCCTGGGTGTAACTGTGCTGTTGGTTGTCAGTGCGAGCATTCTGCTGCTGCAGACACTCGGTAGGACGACTCCGCCTCGGATGAAAAGTAAGATGCAGACCCTAAGCATTTTGCAGGCGGCGACCGTGTGGGCGATCGGACGCGACTACGAGTTTCCTTCGGAGGCAACGTGGGTGGGCGATCTCATCGACGCGGGGTTGCTCTACGAAGAGCCTACTACTTCGTACGGCGCTGACGTCGAGCCGGTGTACTACTACATGCGGCCGACGCCAGCGCAGTATCAGGCGATGCTTGATACAGGCGGGTCGGAGATTGTCGTTGTCTACGAACACGCCGAACTTTGGCGTGGCGACGGCGGACACGTGGGGTATCTCGATGGGCGGGTCGAGTGGATCGATGGATCAGCGTATCGGCGATTGGTCGAGTCGCTGTTGGAGGGTGGGGGCGGCTAGTCCAGGCGGGCGGCTCGGTCAGGGGCAGCCCAGCAGGAAGTCGGAGAGGTAGTCGGAGATATCGAAGAAGTTCAGCAGCCCGTTGTCGTCCCAGTCGGCGCGGAGTGTGCCCGCGTTGAACTGGGTGATGAACAGGCTGAGGTCGAAGAAGTTGGTGGTGCCGTTGTTGTCGGTGTCCCCGGGGCAGATGAGCTGGACGAAGTGTTCGCTGTCGGCGAGGTTGACCCAGCCGAGGTTTTCTGACCAGGCGGCGCCGAGGAGGCGGCCCCGGCGGAAGCGGGGCTGGGCGCTCGCAGCGTTGATGGTGGTGACCTGGGGGTGGGGCCCGAAGCTGATCCATCCGGCGTTTTCCGACCACGCGTAGCCGAAGAGGGAACCGTCGGGGTCGATGCCGACGCCGAAGTCTGCGCCGGTTTGGTTCGGGCGTGGCGGCGGTGTGGTGGTGGATCCGAGGTTAATCCAGCCGAGGCTCTCCGCCCAGGCGAAGCCGGTGATGGCGGTGGTCTGGTAGGAGGGGCCCTGGGCAGCACCGTTGTCTTCGGCGAAGTTGATCCAGCCCGCGTTTTCTGACCAGGCGAAGCCGGTGGACTGGGCGAGGGCGGGGCAGGTCAGCGCACACAGCGTGAGTGTTGCGAATGTGGTTGCGTTCATTCGGATGCCCCTTCGGTGGTGGGTTTGTAGAGAACGATCGCGTAGCCGGTGTCCGATTGTGTGATCCAGGCGGCGTGGAGGCTGCTGCTGACGACCTGCCGGACGGGGATACGGACGCTGTTGAGCTGACCCCGCCCGTCGATGGGGCCCGAGCTGTAGAACTGCGCCGCGCGGCCCACCCAGTTTGAGTTGAGCGAGTTGCCGCTGGAGTCGACGGCGCCGGCGCCGTCAAATACGGTGAGGGAGCCGCGGTAGATGATGATGTCGTGGACGTAGACGGGGCCGTCATGCACGAGGGTGCTCGTGGTCGAGTCGACGAAGTCCCCGGTGGTCGGAACGCGGAACGCCTGGAAGGGCCCGCTCTGCGCGATCGAACCGGATTGATTTAGGATGAGTTGGTCGAGGTCGGCCTTGAGATCGGCGAGGCTGGGGGATGTCTCGGAGACAGGTCCGGGCGGTGGGTCGAGCGGGCCGAGCGCGATGGCGGCGGCTCCGGCGGCGATGGCGGCGAGGATGAGGGCGGTGCGGTGTTTGGTTTGCATGGCGGTCCTTTCGCGTGCTCTCAGTTGAGCGTCTTGTAGTAGACGTGGATGAAGTAGGCGGCGGAGTCGTCGTAGGTCCAAGCGATCTCAGCGCCGTTCGGGCACTCGACGTTGATGATGCATTGGTTCGAGTTTCGGGCGCCGCTCGCCATGCCGACATCGATCTGCCAGCACTGCCCTACAACATCCCCGGTTGTGATGGTGCCCTGGCCCGAGAGCGTGCCGCTGCCGTTGAACACGTAGGCGGCGGCTCGGTGGGCGTTTATGGAGTGGACGAGCACGGGCGCGCCGCCGGCGATGGGGAGCGATGCGTTCTGCGAGCCGAGCCCATCGCGGCTGTCGATGACGGCGACTTGCCACGGGCCCTCGGTGGGAGCCGGGGAGCCTGCCTGGATGAGTGCCGCCAGTTCGGCGAGGCTTGGGGACGTGGGTGCGACCGGGCCGGCTGGTGGATCGAGGGGGCCCATCGCGAGGGCGAGTGCGCCGGCGGAGATTGCTGCGACGATAGCGGCGACGGCTGTTTGCTTGCGCATCGTGTGCTCCTTGTGGTGTCGTGCTTTTACTTGGCTGGCGGATTTGTAACGCGCCGCGGGCGCAGTCGCAAGGATGAAGTTGGATGTTGAAAACAAAAGCAACTGCTCACACAGATTGGAGTGAGCAGGCGCGAAAACACATAAATGTGTGCAGCATTGTGGCGGGCATTGGATGTCAGTCGGCGCGTGCGGAGCGGTCGGTGTGGCCGGCTTGGTAGATGCCGCGGATGGCGGCGATCGAAGCGTCGGGGTTGCGTTCGAACTCCATGCGGAAGTCGTCGTTGCCGTCGATCATGAAGGTGTCTTCGCCGACCGGGATCAGCGGTGTCCATGTGCCCGCGCCGACGCGTCGGTACATCAGGCTGTCGTCGTCGAGTTTGATCTCGCGGTCGGTGTAGTTGCCGGCGTATTGGGCGAGTTGGTCGCGGGGGACGGTGTGGGAGCGGTTGCGGGCCGCGAGTTGGTAGAGGCCCCAGGCGGCGTTGCGGTCGCCGGCGGCGAAGAGTTTGGCCAGCGCGTGCTCGAGCGCCATGTCGAGGGCTTGGTCGGCGGGGACGGCGATGTCGGGGGTGACGCCCGTGCCCTCCCAGTTGGTTTCGGTGATGGGATTGATGGCCCGCCCGACGGGGATCATGACGACGAGCTCGTCGCCGATGGGGAATCCGCTGACGGGGTGGGCCCCGCCGCCGGTGGTCTCACCGATGACGGTGGCGCGGTCGCGGGTCTGGAGGTTGTAGGTGAACTCTTCGGCGCCGGAGAAGGTGTAGCTGCTGGTGAGGACGTAGACGGGGGTGTCGGGCATGGCCAGTTCGGGGTGCTCGGCGTTGGTCCAGAACTCGGTGGTCTCGTCGGCGGGTCGGAAGTAGAGGCTGTTGAGGTGGACGGGTTCAGCGGGGTCGAAGAGGTAGGAGCAGAGGAGTTGGACGGTGGCGGGGTCGCCGCCCCCGTTGCGTCGGAGGTCGAAGATGAGGGCGGGGGCGCCCTGCATGAGTTGGACGGCTGCGATGATGGAGTCGTGGGCGAGCGGCTCGGCGTGGAAGCCGCGGAGGTCGAGGTAGGCGATGTTGGCGGCGAGTCGTTCGAGGGTGTGCACGCCGTGGGGCGCGGAGTCGCGCGGGTCGGCGGGCTGTTGCTCGATATCGCTGTCTTGGGGCGGGCGCATGCGGCGCTGGGGGGCTTGGCGGGCGCTGAAGTGGCGGTCGCTGGTGTAGGCCTGGAGGTCGCGGGTGAGGGCCCCGGCGAGGTCGCGCGTAGAGAGGTCGTCATACGCGCCGGCGTCGGCGCGGGCCTGGATGTGATCGGCGGTGCGTTCGGCGACGTCTGGGAAGACGTAGTTGGCGCGGATGGTGTCGCAGAGGTCGGTGATGAGTGCTTGGTCGGCTGCGAGCGCGGGCGGGGCGAGCAGGGCGGTGGCGGACAGGGCTGAGGCGATCAGGGCTTGGGTGCGCATGGGATATCTCCTGGGTTCGTTGTTCTACAGGATGCGCGGGGTCTGGGTTTCCGTTGTGGCACGGAGCGATTTTGGTTTGGGGGCCTTGGTGTGCGCGCTAAGTGCTTTGGAGTGGGTTGGTTGGGCGAGGTATATGGGGGTGCTGACGCAGTAGAGGGGGCGATCGTCGTGGCGGACGGCGATGGGCGGGGGGGCGTTGGTCTGGGTGATGAACAGGTTGAGGGCGGTGCGGTTTGCTTGGGTGCCGGGCTCGGGTCAGGTTGGCATCTCGCTGAAGGCGAAGAGGCGCGGGTTCTGTTCGCGTCGGATGCGGATCGAGACGAAAGCGGTGCGGTCCGGTGCGAAGATGGCGGCGAGATTATCGGGGTCGACGCGGACGCTGCCGATGTCGTGGTACTCGATGGTGCGGTAGCCGACGGTGCCGGTCTCGTCGATGTCGGGCATCGCGGTGAGCGCGATGTAGAGGGGGCGGTTCTGTTCTGCGCCGAACTTGTTGAAGAGTCTCTGGGTGTTGATCATGAAGCTGCGGCTCGACGGATCGGCGCGGTACGCGTGGACGTTGGAGACGACTTTTTCTTGGAGGTAGCGTGTGTTGGTTGCGTCGACTTTGAGGTCTTCATCGGGGATGTCCTCCTGGATCTGCTTCTTGGCGAAGAGCTCGAGGAAGTAATCGTCAACGGGGGTGCCGTATTGGTCGCGGAGGCGGACGACGGTGTTCTGGTAGGGCTGGGTGTTGGTGTTGTTTGACCCGGCTTCGCGGCGTGCGTTGTTCTCGGCTTCGAGCTCGGCGGTGAAACCGTCGAACTCGGCGTCGGTGACACGGAGGGCTTTTTTGATGACCTCGAGTGTGTGGGCGTCACGCGGGCCGCTCTTCTTAAGCGCGACGGTGGAGTGGTTTTCGCGGTTTATGCGTGCGAAGGCGGTAGTTCCGTTGGGCTCTTCGAGTGTGAGTGTCGGCTCTCGAGGGTTGGTCTCGAAATCGAGTGTGATGTGAACGGGGTTGAGGTTGGCGGTGGAGACGCGGACGGTGCCGTCGGATCCGGGTTCGTTGGCGGCGGCGGCGATGTTGGTGTATCCGGTGCTGCCCACGATGGAGGTGCAGAGGACTCGGCCCGGGCCGTACCAGGGGTCGTCGACGAATCGGTCGCGTAGGGCGAGGTCGTGGGAGTATGTGGAGGCGATTTCGAGCCCGTCGAGGATGATTTCACCGCTCTGGAAGTGTGGGCCGCTCTTGATGAGATCGGTGTTCTTCTTGTTGAAGCCTTTGAGGACCCGCCCCGCGAACGAGCGTCCTTTGTGTGCGAGGTGGGAACCGAAGTTGGCGCCGGCGAGCATGACGAGGCGGTGGATGGGGTTGGTGTCGGGGGTGTAGAACTGGGTCATCCAGTCGCGGACGACGAGAGCACCGGTGCTGTGGACGATGAGGTCGGTGGAGCGTGGTTGGGTTGACAGGCCGTTGGATGTGTCGCGCCAGGCGCTTTCGAGGGCTTGGGCGAGGTCATCGAAGGTGACGCGGTCGTCCATGCTGACGTAATCGCCCATGCGGATATGGGCGATGGGCGTGTCGGGGTTTTCTTGGGCGAGGCGTTTGGCGAGTCGGTGGAAGGATTTGGAATAGTCGGACCAGCCGTGGATGATGGCGAGCATGCGGTGCCTCCTGGTGAGGGATGTGCACTGAGCATACATGGTCGGCGGGTGTTATCGAGTTAGATTGTTGGGACTCATTATTGAGTCTGTACAGGTCGAGTTTGTTAGATGCTGGTGATCGACTTGATGAGTTTGCGGGCCTCTGGGGGCACGGGCATCACGCTGAGGCGTGCGAGGCGGACGAGTTCGAAGCCATCGATGTTGAAGCGTTTGTCGGCTTTGACGTCGGCGAGGGTGAGGTCGTGCTTGGCGGGCTTGACGGCTTGGAGGTCGACGACGGGGCGGGCGATGTCGCCCTTCTTGTTGAGCCCGGGGTGTTTGGGGTCTTCGTAGGGCTTTGAGATGACCTTGGCGATGCCGGCGATGCGTTTCTCGTTGCCGGTGTGGTAGATGTAGGCGGTGTCGCCGGGCTTCATGGCGCGGATGTGGATGTGGGCGGTGGGGTTGTTGACGCCGTCCCAGACGGTCGAGGCGTCGCGCTCGAGGTCGGCGTAACTGTAGTCGTTGGGTTCGGTTTTGCAGAGCCAGGTGGGCATGGCGCGTCTCCGGGTTCGCGGCTGAGATGGTTAGAAGCGTTCGACGCGGTAGCGGACGCTCGTGTGCAGGGACTGGGCGGGTTCGAGGATGCGTGCGCCGGCGGCGGGTTGGCCCTGGTCCATGAGGTTGAAGGCGTTGTTGGTCGCGGTGCAGGGCTCGACGCAGAACCAGGGGCGGGGCGGGGCGTCGGTTGCGGGGCCGAACCTTGGGGTGAAGACGACGAGGTGGGTGAAGTCTTGTGAACAGTCGAGCGTGACGCGGACGCGCGATTCGGGGTAGGTGATGGTGGCGCGCTTGTTGAAGCCGGCGAAGACGTCGTCGAGGTTGTGGTTGCCGACCGGGGCGCCGGCGCGGAGGCGCTGGCAGTGGGGGTCGTCTGTGGGGGGGGCGGTGGGGAGGCAGTCGGTGGCCGGGTAGCGCGACGCGACGTCGGCTTGTAGGATGGGGTCTTCGGTGGAAGAGAAGAGGTGGCGGTTGAAGTGGGGGTGGTGGCCCAGGGCGGCGGGCATGGGGGTGTCGCCCAGGTTGGTGAGGCTGAGTTCGACGCTGAGGTGATCGGGCGAGAGTTCGACGCGTTGGACGCAGGCGAAGGGGAATGGGTAGTTGGCGGCTTCGTCGGCGCGGCTGTCGTAGACCATGCGGGCGGAGACGGGGGTGCGGTCGGTGATGCGCCAGGGGGCGTCGCGGGCGACGCCGTGGATGGCGGTGCCGTCTGGGAAGTTGGATCGGAGTTGGTGGGTCTGGCCCCGGCAGTCGAAGCGGGCGTTGGCGATGCGGTTGGTCCAGGGCGCCATCACGAATGAGGCGGCCTGACCGGGGTCGGTGATGCCTGGGGGGGAGCGTCTGAGGATGGGGGCGTGGGCGCCGTCGGGGGCGGCGATGGAGAGGTCTGTGATGGACGCGCCCAGGGCGGGGTCGATGGCGGCGCGGAGGGGATGGGCGTCGAGGATGATGGTGGTCACGCGATGATTGTTGGCGGGGGTGGTTGGGGGCGCAGAGAAAACCGCGCCCGGATGGGCGCGGCGGATGGTATTGCGTGGTTCTCGCGGTGGTTGATCGGGGTTGGACCCTGAATCGGGCCTGATCAGGGAGCGGTGGTGGCGGTCTGCTGGGTGGCCGACTCGGTGATTTGGTCGGGGGTCTGGTCGGTCATCTGGTCATTGAGGGCGTCGCCGCAGCAGTCGTCTTTTTCCATGCAGCAGCTGGGGAGGTCGTCGCAGCAGGCCATGGCGTCGGCGGTTTCGGCGACGGCGGTGGTTTCGATGATGGGGGTGGCGTCGGTGTCGCAGGCGGCCGCGTCGGCACAGCAGCTATCGGCACCGGTGTCCGCGTTGAGCGAGGCGAGGAGGACGGCGGAGGTGGTGGGTGCGGTGGCGCAGACGCCCGAGGGGCAGCCTGTGGTGATCCAGTTGTAACCGAGGACGGAGCCGGCGCCGACGGCGAGGAGGGCGAAGGCGGCTTTGCTGGCGGTGATGGGCATGGGTCTCTCCGTTGGTGGTTTTATGGGGGCTCGATCGGGGGTTCGTGGCCCCGGGTTTGTGGGATTGTTGGCGCACTGATTGCCTGTCGGCGCAGCGGGCCTCTTGGGGTGAACTGCTGAGGCAAGTCGAGCATTCCCGGATGGTTGGGAAAGTTGCCGGTCGTGTAACGGGGATGGGGTGGGCGGGGGGAGATCG
>Ga0316204_10010498_pt1 | contig 11909 bp, 10 predicted proteins | sample 6monrhotite_MG_2_FD_205661 | JGI IMG/M metagenome (GOLD analysis project Ga0316204, IMG submission 205661) | Microbial mat bacterial communities from mineral coupon in-situ incubated in ocean water Damariscotta River, Maine, United States -... | ecosystem: Environmental > Aquatic > Marine >...
AACGCCATGCGCGAGCACTACGCGGTGACGCCGCACCTGCGCCCCATGGGCTCGGGGCTCGCCATCACCGGGCAGCACAGCGACGGCCGCGAGATCCCGGTGGACGTCATGCTCAGCCCCGAGAGTGATCAGCGCGTGGTGGTGGTCATCCGAGATGTCTCCCACATCCACGCGCTGCAGCAGGAGACCGCCGCGCAGGCCGAGCGCCTCGCCCAGCTGAACGAGGCCAAGGACTACCTGCTGGGCATGGCCGCCCACGATCTGCGCAACCCGCTGACCGTCATCCGCGGCTACTCCGCGATGCTGAAGGACGGGCTCATCGGCGATCTCAGCGACGATCAGCGCGAGGTCATGGCGCACATCGAGCGCTCGTCGGAGTACATGGCCGCGCTGGTCGATGACCTGCTGGACTACGCGGCGCTGGAGTCCGGTCTCCTGCGGCTCCGCGCCCAGCCTACGGACGTCGCGAAGCTGGCCGCGGAGGTGGTCGCGCTGGAGCGCACGGTGGCCAGCAACAAGGGCAGCGCCATCACACTGGAGGCCGATCCGGCGGCGCTGGAGGCCGACCCTCACAAGCTGCGGCAGGTGATGCACAACCTCATCAGCAACGCCGTCAAGTACGCGCCGCCGGCGGCGACGACCCGCGTGCGGGTGTTTCAAGAGGGCCCCCAGGTGGCCTTCGCGGTCATTGACAGCGGCCCCGGGCTGAGCCGCCTGGATCAGGACGGGATCTTCGAGCCCTTCCGCCGGGCGCAGGCCCGCCCCACCGCCGGCGAGTCCAGCACGGGCCTGGGCCTGGCCATCGCCCGGAAGATCATGGAGGCCCACGGGGGCACGCTGTCCGTCGAGAGCGAGCTCGGCCAGGGCTGCACGTTCACCGCCCACCTGCCGCTGCCCGCGAGCAGGTAGCCGCCCGGTTAGCGGCTCACGTCGCTGTCAGAGATGGTCCCGTCGGTCCAGCCAGCCCTCGATGGCGCAGTCCTCGCCGCAGGGGTGCTCCCCCACAAGCTCCAGCGCCCGCAGCAGCGCCGCCTCCAGCGCCGCGTACCAGCGGGGCTCGCTGGGGTAGAGGTTCTCCCGCCCCAGGACGTCCGCGATCCCGGTGTTGATCAGGATCGCCATGGCCGGCTCGCGCATGCCCACCAGGATCAGCTGCCGCCCCTCCTCCGCCATGCGCACCCCCACCTGCTCCAGGATCATGGCGGTGGTCACGTCCAGGTCGTCCGTGCGCTTCAGGCGCAGCACCAGCACGCGGGTCTGCCGGTGCCGGGTCACCTCGTCCAGCACGCTGGAGAGCTGGCTGGCGGCCCCGAAGAACATGGGGCCCTCGAGGTTGACCATGTGGATGGAGCGACAGACATCCACCTCCGGCCCGTGCGCGGGGGCGAAGGCCACGTCCCGCAGCCGCCCGTCCGCGTCGATTACCATGTCGCGCACGCTCAGCAGCCGCTCCTTGCGCAGGAACATCACCAGCGACAGCCCCACCCCGATGTAGATGGCCTGATCCAGGTGCAGCACCCAGGTGGCGGCCAGCGTGACCAGGAAGGCCAGCTTGTCGCCCCAGTGGCTGCGCAGGGTGCGCTGGATGTCGTGCACCTCCATCAGCCGCCAGGCCACCACGAAGAGGATGCCGGCGAGGCAGGCGATGGGCGTGTAGTTCAGCAGCGGCCCCAGCAGCAGCAGCACCGCGATCACCAGCAGGCCGTTCATCACCCCCGCCAGCCGGGTGCGGGCGCCGACCACCTCGTTGAGCGAGGAGCGGGAGAGGCTGCCGGCGGTGGGGTAGCCCGAGCAGACCGCGGCGGTCAGGTTGGCCAGCCCCTCGCCGATGAACTCCACGGTGGTGTCCAGCCGCTGCTTGTGGCGGCTGGCGATGGACTGCCCCACCGCGCTGGACTCCACCAGCGAGAGCATGGCGCAGGCCCCCGCCGGGGCCAGCAGCGCCCCGGCGCCCTCCAGAGTGGGCAGCTTGGGCATGGGCAGCCCCCCGGTCACGGGGGCGATGTCCGCGACCACGCGCATGCCCGCGCCCTGCCAGTCGAACAGCAGAGACGCCGCCGTGGCGCCGATCATGGCCACGGTGGCCCCGGGGATGCGCCGATCCACGCGCCGCAGCGCCACCACCAGCGCCATCGAGCCAAGCGCCACCGCGACGCTCGCCCCGTGGGCGTCCGGCAGGTCCATGGCCCAGCGGGCGAGGCGGACGAAGAGGATGTCCCCCGCGGGCGAGGGCGTGAGGGTGGCGTTGTGGAGCTGGCCCGCGCCGATGAGCAGCCCGGCGCCGGTGATGAAGCCCAGCAGCACCGGCTTGGAGATGTAGTCCAGCAGCGCCGCCAGCCGCAGGGCCCCCGCGCCGATCTGCAGGATGCCCACCATCAGCGCCAGGGTGGCCGCCTTGGCGTAGGGGTCGCCGTCCACCATGCCCAGGAAGACCGAGCCCACCAGCAGGCTCATGGCGTTGGTGGGGCCGGTCACCACGTGCCGGGAGCTGCGGAAGAGGCTGCCCACCAGCACGGGCAGCGCCGCGGAGTACAAGCCCATGGCCGGCGGGAGGCCGGCGATCATGGCGTAGGCGACCCCCTGCGGCACCGCCAGGAAGGTGACGGCCAGCGCCGCGCTCAGGTCCGGGAGGAAGTCCTGAGCGCGGTAGCCCTTGAGGTCCAGGAACGGGAGAAAGCGCGAGGCGCCGCCGCCCTGTTCGTTGTCAGGCGAGGCGTTCAGACCGCCGCCGCGATGGCTTCGCTGCGCTCCCAGAGGGCCTCAGCCATGGCGTCGTCCCGACCCTCGGGGATGGTCTCCGCCTCGGCGCAGTCCGAGAAGTACAGGCCGCTGACGCTCGCCAGCTCGGGCCGCGTCGCGACCATGCACTGGGTCGCCGCGCCCTGCGGCACGGTCTTCATCACGGGCTTCAGGCTCTCGAACATGGCCTCGGGGTTGACGATGTGCCGGGCGAGGTTGGTCTGGATGACGCCGGGGTGCACCGCGTTGGCGGTGCGCGCCGGGCGGTCGCTGGCCCGGAAGCGGGCGGTCAGGCCCCGGGCGAAGAGGATGTTGGCCAGCTTGGAGCGGCCGTACATGCGCCAGGGCTCGTACTCATCCTCGCCGGAGAGGTTGTCCAGCTCCATGCCGCGCTTGGCGTAGAAGTGGGCGCCGCTGCTGAGCAGCACCACCCGCCCGTCGTCCGTGAGCTGATCCATCAGCCCGGTCACCAGGACGAAGTGCCCCATGTGGTTGGTGAAGAACTGGCGCTCGTAGCCGTGGACCTGCTGCAGGGTCGGCAGGGCCATGATGCCGGCGTTGGCCATGATCCCGTCCAGCGGCCCAACGCCGCGGATCGTCGCCACCGCAGCGCGCACGCTGTCCAGGTCCGACAGCTCGCAGGCGACGGGCACAGCTTCGCCTCCCTCCGGTCGCGCGTCGATGCCCAGCGCCTTCAGCGCCGCCGCGGCCTTGGCCTCGGTGCGCGCGGCGCCGACGATGCGGGCGCCCCGGCTGGCCAGCACCCGGGCGCTCTCGTAGCCAAGCCCCGAGTTGCAGCCGGTGATGAGCCAGGTCTTGCCGGTGAGGTCGAGGCCGTCGGTGACCTCTTCGGCGGTGCTCTGCTTGTTGAACGCGCTGGTGTCAGACATCTCACTCTCCGTGTGTTCTGAGGCCATATCCGACCCGCGCCCCACGTTACAGGAATCGGCCCGGAGGTCCCTCTTGCTCGTACTGCTCTCCCCCGCCAAGCGCCTCGACTTTGACACGCCGGTCACCACGGACGCCTTCAGCACCCCGGCGATGCTGAGCGAGTCGGGCAAGCTGATGCGCACCGCCCGCAACCTCAGCCAGAAGAAGCTGCGGGAGCTGATGGACATCAGCCCCGAGCTCGCCAAGCTCAACGCCGATCGGTACAAGCAGCTCACCACGGAGCTGAGCCCCGACAACGCCCGCCAGGCCGTGCTGACCTTCAACGGGCAGGTCTACGCGGGCCTCGACGCGGGCAGCCTGGATCAGGACGGCCTGGACTTCGCCCAGACCCACCTGGGCATCCTCTCGGGGCTCTACGGGTACCTGCGCCCCCTGGACCTGATGCAACCCTACCGGCTGGAGATGGGCACGAAGCTCAAGACCCGTCGGGGCGGGAGCCTCTACGACTTCTGGGGCGATCGCATCCAGGCGGCGGTGAAGGAGCAGCTGGCGCGGCTGGAGACGGACACGATCATGAACCTGGCCAGCAACGAGTACTTCAAGGCCGTGCGCAGCAAGACCCTGGGCGCGAGGGTGATCGCCCCGGCCTTCCTGGAGACGAAGGACGGCAAGTCCCGCACGCTGTTCGTGTTCGCCAAGCTCGCCCGGGGGCGCATGGCCCGGTACATCATCGACAACCGGATCACGGACCCCGAGGCCCTGAAGGCCTACGACTGGGACGGCTACCGCTTCCGGCCGGATCTGAGCGAGGGTGACCGCTGGGTGTACGAGCGGCCCCAGCCGCCGCCGGCGCGCTGATGGTCCCGCTGCTGCTGGTGGTGATGGTCGGGCTGACGGGAGGGCTTGGGACGCCCGCCGAGGCCGACCCTGTCAGCCCTGCCAGCCTGTACCACGTCTTCACCGACGCCCCGACCGAGGCGAGCTGGGTGGCCGTGGGTCCGATCCGGGCGTCGGCGCCGAAGACGGAGCTCTGGTTTGTACACGGCGGGTCGCTGCCGGACTTCAGCAGCTTCGATCTGCACCTGGAGAACCCCACGGACGCGCAGGTAGTGGTGACGCTCAGCGACGGGGCGGTGGAGTCCGTGGCCCGGAAGGATGGCGAGGTGACGCGCACGACGGCGCTGCCGATGCCCCACGCGTACTTCACGGGGGAGACCCTCGTGACGATCCGGGAGCACGGGGAGGGTCCGATCGCGGTGACGCTGCCGCCGGGCAAGCATCAGCTCTCGCTGACAGGGCCAGGGTTTTCAGTGGAGTCGGGCTATCACTTTGCGCTGCGGCGGCGGGTGACGGTGACAGCCGGGGACGTCAGCGTGGTGGTGAGCGGCTCGGTGACGACGATTCGAGAGGAGCCGATGCCCGACGACGGGCTCTTTGAGTGAGGGCGGCCGCCGGATGGGCAGCTCCTCGAAGTGCGCGGGGCCCAGATCCACGACTTGACACACTCCCTCTCAGCCACTCTCCTCTTGAGAGGTTCGAGCTCGAGGAGCTGAATGTTCACCGCCACTCTCGTCACCCTCGCTGCCCTCGTCAGCACCGCCAGCGCCGCTGAGAGGCCTCGCGTCGGCCTGAGCTACTCCGCGGGCGCCAGCGGCGTCACCGGCGATCTCGGCCCCCAGTTCGGCGCCCTCGTTCAGGACTTCGCGCTGGAGACCCTCTTCCTCCAGACCAGGAGCGAGCGCCTCCAGGCCAACCTCTCCATCAACACCCTGGTCACCAGCGCCACCCACGACGGTGACCGCTTCCCCTTCCCCGCCGACGCCGATCTGCGTGTCCTGAGCTTCCTCTTCGTGGCCAACCTCTGCTATCGCCCGGGCGAGTCCCACGGCCTCGGGCTCTGCCTGGGGCTCGGCGAGGGCACCGTCAATATCAACGCACCGGAAGACCGCCGTGACTACGGCACCTGGAACTACCGGGCGGGCGTCGATCTCGCCCTCACCGATCACCTGCTGCTCACCGCCAATGCGCGCTTCATCGGATCCGTGGAGCAGCAGGTCGGCGGCGTCGACGGCGCCTTCAGCGTCTACACCGCCGAGGGTGGGGTCGGCTGGCGCTACTGAGCCGACTCCGCGCCGAGCTGCGCGGCGATCACCTCGGCCATCGCCCAGTCGCCGGGGGTGTCGATGTCCAGCGACTCCCGCTGCGGCGTCTCGTACAGCACCGGCCGCAGCCCCACCCGCGAGCCGCTGGCCTCGAAGCTCTCCGCGTCGAACAGATACAGGTTCGAGTTCTCCTCGAACCAGGGCTCCAGCGCCTGGGTCGGCAGCAGCTTCGTCGGGTCGTGGTTCACCGGCGAGCCGTCCTCCCGGTAGAACCGGGTCTGGTGGCGGGTCACCGTGAACACCGAGTCCCCGCTGCGGTCGGCGCGCACCCGCCGGAAGGTCGCCAGCGCCGCGCGCAGCGTGCCCGCCGAGAGGAAGGGGTTGGTGGGGTGGGTCATCATCAGCGTATCGCTATCGAGCGCGCCGTCCTCCAGCGCCCCGGCGATCAGCGTATTGGCCGTGACGTCGTCCCCACACAGCCGCAGGGGGCGGCGGCGCAGGGTGAGGCGGGGGTCCTCGGGCAGCCCCGCGTCCCGCAGCCGATCCGCCACGTCCGTGTCCAGCACCACCCGCTCGATCGCCGCCACGGAGAGCAGCGTATCCAGCACCCAGCGGTACAGCGGACGCCCGCCGAGGCTGCGGAAGTTCTTCCCGGGCACCCGCTCGCTGTGGCCCTTGAGGATGACATAGGCTGTGACGGTACTTGGCATCGACCGACTATAATCCTGGTGGCCCTCACATGAAGAGACCGTGGACACACGATTCTTGATAGCGGTTTTCTTCAGTGCATTCTCAGCTTGCACCGTCAAGGATCTGCCCCCACCGCCCACCAGCGATGGCAGCACGACAGCCGCGACGGACAGCGCCGACGGCTCCGCGACCGACAGCGAGCCCGGCGATGACACGGAGGCAGCGACCGATAGCGAGCCCGGCGACGACGATACCGCCCCGACCGCCCCGACCGACGACACCGCCCCGACCACCGATAGCGAGCGCTGCGACACCGGCGGCTCGGCCCTGCAGTTCGACGGCCCCTGCCCGAGCAACCTGCTGCTGATCAGCATCGACACCCTCGCCCGGGATCACGTGGGGCGCTACGCCGACGACGCGACGCTCACCCCCTTCATGGACGGCCTGCTGGCGGAGGGGGTCGTCCTGGAGCAGCTGCGGGCCTGCTCCAACTGGACCGCCCCCGGCATGAGCTGCGTGATGACCGGGCGCTCCAACATCGATCAGGGCGTGATCTTCAGCTCGGCCGATATCGAGGCGTCGTCCCTGCCCGACGAGGTGGAGACCATGGCCGAGCAGCTCGCGGCGGCTGGCTACGAGACCACGCTGATGGGCTGGCAGCCGATCTTCCTGAGCGAGGTCCTGAACCTGACCCAGGGCTACAAGACCCTCGACGTCGGCGTCGATCGCGACGCCGAGGACACCACCAAGGCCGCGCTCGAGGCCGCTCGCGGCTACGGCGACGCGCCGTGGTTTCTGCACCTGCACTACTTCGACCCCCACGATCCCTACCGCCCGCCCGACGCCTACACCGGGCCCGCGGCGGCGATCAGCGACGACTGGGAGAGCTACAGCAACCCCCTCGTTATCGAGAGCGGCTGGGCGGGGTGGACCGACACGAACCGGGCGAAGTACCTGTCGCTGGTGGAGGCGCTGTACGAGGGGGAGATCCGCTTCCTCGACGATCAGCTGGCTGCCCTCTTCGAGGGGCTGGAGGACGCGGGGGCGCTGTCGGAGACCCTCGTGGTGTTGGTCGCTGATCACGGCGAGCAGTTCATGCAGCACGGCGCCATGACCCACGACCAGCACCTCTACACCGAAGAGACGCTGGTGCTGGGCGGCTTCTGGGCGGAGGGGCTCCAGCCGGGGGAGGTGATGACGCCCACCACCCACACGGATCTGCTGCCGACCATCCTGGACGCGCTGCAGCTCCCCGCCGCCGCGCGCACCACGGGCGCGGTCATCGGCACCGCCGCGGCGGAGCGACCGATCTTCGCCATGGCGCTGGAGGGCGCGGCGCCCTCACAGGCGGTGGAGGACGGCCCCTCGCGGCTGCTCTACCACTGGTCCAGCGGAGAGGTGGAGCTGTATTCGCTGGACGGGGATCCGGGGGAGCTGACCGATCGCGTCGACGTCGACCCGGACGAGGTCCTGCGACTGTGGACCCTGCTGGAGCCCGAGGTGGAGGCGCTGAAGCCCCTCGTCATCTCCCTGCCGACCGACCCGGGGCTCTAGGCCGGAGCAGCCTGAATCCCCGCGAGAGCCCGCACGGCCTCCGTCACCGCCGCGTCCAGCTCGGACTGGGCCCGCCCGTAGGAGGCGTCGAAGAAGGCGAAGCGCGCGGCCCAGCCCGGGTCGTCGTAGAAGTCGGCGACGGCCGACGGGTCCAGGGCGCTCAGCTCCGGCACCTCCAGCACCATTCGCTCGGCGATGAAGCGGTAGAAGTCGTGGGGCACGGTGTCCAGCTGCCGGTTGTAGACCGTGGGCACGCCATACTTCAGGAGGGAGAGGTGGCAGCTCGAGTTGCCGGTCAGCACCACGTCGCAGCGCTCCGCGTCGGCCAGCAGCACGCTGTCGCCGGTGGAGATCTCCAGGCCCAGCTCGTCGGCGAGCAGCCGCTCGCGGTAGTCGTCGGGGCGGATGATCCGGTTGGGGTGCAGCCGCACCAGCAGGCGCGCCGGGTTCAGGCGCTCACGGACCGCCCGCAGCAGCGGCCCGATGGTGTCCCAGTCCAGCATCAGCGAGAGGAAGACGCCGACGTTCAGGTCGCCGCCGCGTGGAGCCCGCCGGGCCGCGCGCAGCCCGGAGGTGTCCATGGGCCGGCAGTCCCCCTCCGCGCCCTTGTAGACCACCGCCCCCCGGGTGGGCCCCATGTCCTCGTAGACCCGCAGCACGGCGGGGCCGTCGAGGATGGAGAGGTCGAAGTCCAGGGGCGGCGGGCCGTCGGGGATGTGGCCGTGGGTGACGTAGATCGTCGGGCGGCCCAGGTCCCGGGCGGCGTAGCTCAAGCCCATGGCGTAGGGGTTGGTGTCGCTGGAGACCAGGGTGGCCCGGGCGGGGTGGGCGGCCAGCAGGGGCTTCAGGCGCAGGTAGTAGCCCAGCGTGCTGGCGACCCGGCAGGAGACCAGGAAGTTGCCCTCGGCGTTGAAGCGGTGGATGACCCGCAGGGCGCGCCGGACGTCGCCGGGGTGGGCCAGCAGGTCCGCCAGGGCGGCCAGCCCCTCTCGACTGAGCGCGGCCCGGGCGTCGAGCTGGACGCGGTCGATGGCCCCCTCCCCCAGCAGCCCGGCCAGCCAGTCCAGCTGGCGCTCCTCGTTGCGGTAGGCGTTCACGGCCAGCACGGGGGCGCCGCCGCCGGGGGCGCGCACGCCGAGGTAGGAGGACAGGCCGTAGGCGGAGACCAGCAGGGTCGACGCCCGGGAGGCGCCCAGGGCCCGGTGTACGCCAACAGCCGCGCGCACCGCCGGCTTGCGGCTGGCCAGATCCTGGAACACTGCCTGGCGGAAGCTCCAGGCGTCCTTATTGCGCACGGTGCGCAGGGCTCTCAGCAGCGCGGTCTTCACTCAGCCGTACCCGCCGAGGCGCTCGATTTCGGCCCGCACGTCAGCGGCCCGGCGGTGCTCGGTGAGGCCCGCGATGGCGGCCCGGCCCATGGCCAGCTTGCCCGCCTCCGAGCCGCTGGCGAGGTGCGCCGAGGCCCGGAAGTTCGGCAGCGCCAGCAGCGGCGAGCCCGCCGGCGGCTCGCTGGCGTAGACGTCGAAGGCCGCGCCCCCCAGCCGCCCGTCGCGCAGCCGGTCGGCCAGCGCGACCTCATCCACGATGCCGCCCCGGGCCGTGTTCACCACCACCGCCCCGGCGGGCAGCCGGTCCAGCATCGCCCCATCCAGCAGCCCCCGGGTCGCGCCCGTGAGCGGGGTGTGCAGCGTGAGCGCGTCAGACTCGGCCAGCAGCGTCTCCAGGTCCACCTGCGCGGCGCCGCGGGCCTCGCAGATCGCCGAGACGTCCCGCACGTCGCACGCCAGCACCCGGGCCCCGAAGGCCCGGCACAGGCGCATCACCTCGGCGCCCACCTGCCCGCAGCCCAGCACGCCCACGGTCACCTCGGACAGCTGCCGGGACGCCCCGGGGGCCGCCCGCGACCAGCCGCCGCCGACGACCGCGGCGTGGGTGCTGTGCAGGCCCCGCAGCAGGGTGATCAGCTGCCCCAGCGCGAACTCGGCCACCGCGTGCCGGTTCACCCCGGGCCGCCAGCCCACCCGCACGCCGCGGACCTCACAGGCGCTGAGGTCGATCCCGTCCATGCCCACGCCGTACTTGCTCACGATGCCCATCCCCGGAAGCGCGTCCAGCACCGGCCCGGTGATGCGCGAGAGGCCGATGATGGCCGCCTCCGCGTCGCCGACAAAGCGGACCAGCGCGTCGCCCTGGAGCTGCACGTCCGGATCGTTGAAGCGGGCGTCGGGGTGCAGCGCCAGCAGCTCGGCCTTGAGCGCCGGGTGGGCGCAGAAGGAGATGTCACAGACGGCTACCTTCATGCGGCGCCGGTGGCCTCCAGCGCGGCGCGGCAGCGCAGGCGCAGGTAGTTGCCGATCACATGGTCCAGCACCATGTGCACATCCTCCACCGGCCCGTAGTCGCCGGCGGGGGTGTGCACGTGCACGCCGTCGCTCACCATGGCCGCCAGGCGCCCGCCGTCGAAGCCGCTGAAGCCCAGCGTGATCGCGCCGTGCTCGTTGGCGTACTCCACCGCCCGCAGCACGTTGGGGGAGTTGCCCGAGGCGGAGATGGCCAGCACCAGATCCCCCGGGCGCAGGCGTCCCCGGAGCTGCTCGACGAAGACCTGCTCGTAGCCGAGGTCGTTGGCGGCGGCGGTCAGGGCCGCGACGTTGGCGCTGAGCGACCAGACCCGCAGGGCGCGCTCGGAGCCGCGGGTGGCGGCCAGCAGATCGTTGGCGAGGTGGCTCGCGGTGGCGGCGCTGCCGCCGTTGCCCAGGATGTAGACCGCCTGGTCCAGCCGCAGGGCCTCCAGCAGCCGGTCGATGACCCGGGCCACCGCCTCGACATCCAGGGACCGCAGCACGGCCTCCAGGTTCTCCAGGTAGCCTCGCACGAACGCGCTGGCGTCCTCGCTGCTCTGGTAGACGCGCTCGACCTCGCTCATCATCTCCGGGGGCTGGCGGCGTCGTAGATCCGCTCCACCAGGGCGAGAGTAGCACGGGCATCGGCGAGGCCGCCCGACTCAATCGGCGCGCCCGCGGCGGCGGCGCGGGCGAAGGCGTCGACCTCCTGCGCCCAGGAGTCGTCCCGCTCGTAGCGGCGCTCTTCGGGGGGCAGCGCCCGGCCGCTCGCGGGGTCCCGCCGCTCGATCCTCAAGATCTCAGGCGCGTAGCTCATGCTACCGGAGAGGATCCCGTCCAGCTCCAGGGCCCCGCGCGCGCAGGCCACATGGAGGTGGAAGCGGTGCCGCCAGCGGGTCGCCGAGGAGTGCAGGCTGGCGACGGCGCCGCCGCGGGAGCGCAGCAGCGCGAAGGCGTCCTCTTCGTGGCCGGCGGGCCCACGGATCATCGCCTGGACCTCGTCGAACTCCCCGGCGAAGCAGCGCAGCAGATCCACCATGTGGATGCCCTGGTCCATCAGGATGCCCCCGCCGGCCAGCGCCGGATCCCCGCGCCAGCTGCCGGGGATCTCCGAGACGGCCGACTTGCCGTACACGCCGCGCAGGTGCAGGACGGGCCCCAGCGCGTCCAGCAGCGCCAGGGCGTCCACCACCGAGCCGTGGCGGCGGTGGTTGAAGCCGTAGGCCAGGGTGAGGCCCGGGCGGGCCGCGGCGGCGACCGCCGCCAGCTCGGCGACGCTGCGGGCGGGCGGCTTCTCGCAGAGCACATGCAGCCCGCGCTCCAGGGCGGCGGCGGTCGCCGGGGCGTTCAGGTGGTTGGGCAGGCAGACCATGACCGCGTCGAGGGGGGGATCCAGCGGCCGATCCAGCGCCGCCCGCCAGCCCGCCTCCGTCGGCACATCCAGCCCCGCCAGCGCCGCCGGGTCCGCGTCGCAGACCACGCTCAGGCGCAGCCCCGGGTGGGCGCGCACCAGCGCCGCCCGGCGCCGGCCCATCACCCCGTGGCCCAGAACACCGACCCTCAGCACGTCAGCCCGCGGCACGTCAGTCAG
>Ga0316204_10010499_pt1 | contig 11909 bp, 10 predicted proteins | sample 6monrhotite_MG_2_FD_205661 | JGI IMG/M metagenome (GOLD analysis project Ga0316204, IMG submission 205661) | Microbial mat bacterial communities from mineral coupon in-situ incubated in ocean water Damariscotta River, Maine, United States -... | ecosystem: Environmental > Aquatic > Marine >...
GGATGAATTTGTCGCCAAAGGGGCCAGCAAGGGCGAAAGTCCAGCGCACCTGATGCGTGACTGTGATGCGGTCATCACCTGCCTGCCCTCGCCCGCCGCGTCGGATGCCGTGATGCAAGATATGCTGCCCGAAGTCTCGACCGGCAAAATCTGGATGGAGATGTCGACCACCGATGAAGCCGAAGTCAAACGTCTCGGTGCAATGGTCATGGAACATGGCGGTGCCGCGGTCGACTGCCCCGTGTCCGGCGGCTGTCACCGTGCGGCGACAGGCAACATTGCCATCTTCGCGGGCTGTGATCGCGCCACGTTTGATCGCATCTCGCCCTTTCTCAAAACGATGGGGCGGCGCATTCTGCACACAGGCGACCTTGGGTCAGCCTCGGTTTTGAAAGTGATGACCAACTTCCTGGCCACCGCCAACCTGATCACCTGCGCCGAGGCCCTCGCCACCGCCAAGGCGGCCGGCATGGATCTCAACACCACCTATGAGGCCATCAAAATCTCGTCCGGCAATAGCTTCGTGCATGAAACCGAAAGCCAAGTCATCCTCAACGGATCGCGCGATATCAGCTTCACTATGGACCTTGTCAAAAAAGACATCGGCTTGTTTCAAGCCATCGCCGACCGCGCTGGCGTTCCCTTGGAAATGAACCCGCTAATGATCAAAATTTTTGAAGACGGGATCGCGCGCTACGGAGACCGCGAATGGTCGCCCAACATCATCAAACGGCTTGAGGATGCAACCGGTCTCGACATTACCGCCCCAGGCTTTCCTGACGAGATCGAAGACGATGAACCCGAAGCGCCAGGCTACGAAGTGATCCCAACGGGACGCGCTTAATCCAGCTTTTTGTGTCCCGAAATATCCCTCGGGGGTTTCAAAGGGGGCAGACAGCCCCCTTTGCTTTTCTAAGTTAGCTCATGCCGCCAAGGCGGGTTCGCTCCGGCGCGTGAAACCGTCACCGCCGCGACTTTCGCGCCGAACGCCAAAGCCGATTGAATATCGTCTGCACCAGACATGCGCAGGGCCGACTTGCTCAGCAATCCAAGCTCGGAGAGCTTCGCCAAAAACCCCGCGTTGAACGTGTCGCCTGCGCCAACGGTGTCAACAACCTCAACCTTTTCGACGTCCGAATTGACCTGCGATCCATCCGCCAAAAACGCGCTCGACCCATCGCCACCACGGGTCAAAATAACGACCGACGGTCCCGTTGCGCGGATTTTTTCCAGCTTCTCGGCAAGGCTCTCTGCGCCTGGATAGATCCAGTTCAGATCCTCATCCGACACTTTCACGATGTCCGACAGGCTGATCATCGCATCGATGCGCGCCCGATACCTAACGACGTCGTCGACGAAATTGGCGCGAATGTTCGGGTCGATCATAACGACGCGGTCCGATGCTTCGCGGGCCATCAAAGCGTGATAGGTGCTCGCCGCAGGTTCAGAGCAGAGACTAATACCCCCGAAATAAAGCGCGTTAACCTCGTCCGGCAAATCCGGCAGATCGTCCGCCGCAATCATTCTACCGGCTGAATTTTCATCGTAGAACGTATAGGTCGCGTGGCCATCGGTCAGACGTACAAACGCCAACGTCGTCGGGCGATCACTGCGGATCAAGCTGGCTGTGTTCACGTGGCTCGCGCTCAGAGACTCTGCGATTTGCTGGCCGAACATGTCAGTTGAGACCCCAGACAACATCCCGACCTGAACCCCCAAGCGGCCCAAGCCGATGGCTGTGTTCAAAATCGCCCCGCCTGTGTAGGGCACGAACCCGGGTGCCTCAACCGACGTGGGTTTCGGGATCATATCAATAAGGGCTTCGCCGCAGCACAGGATCATTTGGTCATCCTCGAATCTCAAAAATGTTAACGCTAACATACTGTCATTATGCGTCATATAGACAGTCTAAAGATTTGCCAAGAACGCTAAAGCCAAAATACGAGCACTCGGCTCCCTCGCCTAGGTCGGTTTTCGCCACATGCGGATCAACGTGCCAACTGAAACCCCCGCCAAAATACCGGCGATATCGGCATAGAGGTCTGCGATCTCACGGCTTCGCCCAAAATAGGGCTGCACGATTTCGATAAACGCACCAAAACCCACTGCAACAGGAACAAGCCATAAAAACGCCCATCGGTGCACCATGGCACCGGGCAAGACCAACGCAAAAAACGCAATCGCATGATAAGCCTTGTCTGCCCAAATCGGCCCGCCCGTGTTTGACGACGTATGGAACAGAGTCAAAAAGACGATCGCAACGGCAATTAAGATCATCGATATGTCCGCTGCCCATCTGAGCATTGATTTTTGAGTCTGCACGGTCACGCGTCGTCCTATCGGTAAAAACAATGCCTGTTTATGCGCTCATCCATGCTGATACGAGACAAAAATTGACCTTACGCAAATCTTCGCGCATTTGCGGCGCTTGCCAACCCTGCGACGGGCAGGCACAAGAATGACATGACCGCGCCAAGACCCTTTTCCGTGATGACAAAGCCCATTGGGCCTCGGTGCAATATCGATTGCAAATATTGCTACTATCTTGAAAAAGAAAAGCTGTTCCCGTCGGAAAAGAAATTCCGTATGGCCGATGATGTGCTGGAAAGTTATATCCGCCAATTGATTGAAACCTCGGTTGAAACGGGTCTGCGCGACGTGCCTTTTGCGTGGCAAGGCGGAGAGCCGACGATGCTGGGGGTCGACTACTTTCGCAAGATTGTTGACCTGCAAAAGACCTACACGCCCGACGGCATAACGGTCTCCAATGCCTTTCAGACCAACGGTATTCTGCTGGATGACGACTGGGGGCACTTTCTGTCCGACAATCGCTTTCTTGTTGGGCTTAGCATCGACGGCCCCAAGAAAATCCACGACAAATACCGGATCGACCGCGCAGGACGGCCCACCTTTGACAAGGTGATGCGTGGTCTCGACGTGCTGCAACGGCACAACGTCGAGCATAACGCGCTAACGACCGTACACCGCGCAAACGGCGGCAAAGGCAAAGAGGTGTACAAGTTCCTCAAAGGGCTGGGCATGGACTTTATGCAATTCATCCCGATTGCCGAACGCCGGTCGCTTAAGGGTGGTTTGGCCAGCGCGCCTCAGGTCGATATGGACCCCGAAAACACGGTCACAGATTGGAGCGTTAGCCCCAAAGCCTACGGCAAGTTTCTCTGCGATATCTTCGATGCGTGGTTCAAGGCAGATGTGGGGGCGACCTACGTTCAGTATTTCGACGTCCAGCTTGGCCTCTGGCTTGGGCAGCCCTCGGGGTTATGTGTATTTGCAGAAACCTGCGGAAATGCCTTGGCGGTTGAACATGACGGGTCGCTCTATTCTTGTGACCACTATGTGTATCCGGAATATCGCTTGGGCAACATCACCGAAACGCCGTTGCGCGACATGGTCTGGACGGATCGACAATTCGATTTTGGCACCGACAAACGCGACGGGCTAACCAAACAATGCCAGACTTGCGCGTTCAAATTCGCCTGCAACGGCGGCTGTCCAAAACAGCGTTTCGCGGTGAACAAACAAGGCGAGGCCAACCACAATTATTTCTGTGAAAGCTACACAATGTTCTTTGAACACTGCGGTCCGCGCATGGCCGCAATGGCCACTGCGCTGCGGGCAAATCAACCGGCGTGGACGGCGTCACCTATGATGGTGAAACGGGCAAAACAGAGCTGATCGCCGCAGGGTCTTGTGACGTATCAGCCAAAGGTCCATATAGGGCAAAACACACATTTCAAAGGGTTTGAACCATGCTTGAACTGGGCGCAAACGCACCTGCGGGTGATCTGATCAAAGACGTATCAGAAGTCGACTTTATGATTGAGGTTGTCGAAGCCTCAAAGACGGTTCCGGTGATCGTGGATTTCTGGGCGCCTTGGTGTGGCCCGTGCAAAACGCTTGGTCCAGCACTTGAGGCGGCAGTGACAGCCGCGCGTGGTGCGGTCAAAATGGCGAAGATCAATGTGGACGAGAACCAAGGGATTGCGGGTCAATTGCAGGTTCAATCGATCCCCACGGTCTATGCTTTCTGGCAAGGCCAGCCGATTGACGGCTTTCAGGGCGCGGTTCCGGGATCTGAAATCGATGCCTTTGTTGAGCGCGTGATCCAAGCATCCGGTAGCGACACTGGCGGCGGATTAAACGAGGCCGTTGAAGCCGCCGAAGACATGCTGACCGAGGGTGCCGCCGCTGATGCCGCGCAAACCTTTGCCGCGATCTTGGGCGAAGAACCATCCCACGCGGCCGCCTATGGTGGTCTGGTGCGTGCGACAATCGCCGTCGGCGACCTTATGCAAGCCGAGGAATTGCTGAACACCGTACCCGAGGCCATCGAAACCGCGCCCGAGGTTCAGGCTGCGAAAGCCCAGTTTGATCTGGCCAAACAGGCCGAAAACGCCGGTCCGCTGGATGAATTGCGCACGGCGGTTGAAGCCGACGAAAACGATCACCAAGCGCGATTTGACTATGCCGTTGCCCTGAATGCCGCAGACAACGCCGAAGAAGCGGTGCGCCAGCTTCTCGAGATTTTCCGACGGGATCGTGACTGGAATGACGGTGCCGCGAAGACGCAATTGTTCACGGTCTTCGACGCTTTGAAAGCCAATGATCCGGTGGTTCTTAACGGGCGGCGCAAGCTTAGTTCGTTGATATTTGCGTGATCGGGTTTCGCGGCTTAGGATCGGATAATGACGTTCAATTCCGCTGATCTTCCGGACAATATCCCCGTATTCCCGCTGCCCGGGGCCATTGTGCTGCCCCGCGCGCAATTGCCGTTGCACATCTTTGAGCCTCGGTATTTGGCGATGCTGGATGATACGCTTAAGACGTCGCATCGACTGATCGGCATGGCGCAACCAATGCCGATGTCGCCAAGCAAGGGGCTGCACGGCATTGGCTGTGCTGGTCGTTTGACCCAATTTTCCGAAACGGACGACGGGCGGTATATGGTGACGCTGACAGGTATCAGCCGGTTTCGCATCACGCGCGAAGCGGCTGGGTTTGCGCCTTACATGCGGTGTGATGTGAATTGGCAGGGTTTTAACGGTGATCTGGGCCGGCCTGAACGCGATACCGCGATGGAGCGTGAGGCGTTTATGGCGCTCGTAGGGAAGTACTTTCACAAGGCGGATCTGTCGACGGACTGGGACAATTTGAAAGACGCCGAGGACGAGATCGTGATCAATGCATTGGCCATGATGTGTCCGTTTGACCCAGAAGACAAACAGGCGTTGCTAGAATGTGAAACCCTGAGCGAGCGGCGCGAAACCCTGACGGCCCTGATGGAAATAGCCCTGCACAGCGGAGGCGAGGAGATGATGCAATGAGTGACCCCGAATTTGACCGACGCATGCTGGAAGCCTTGGTTTGTCCGCAGACACATGCGCGTCTGAGCTATGATGCAGCCAAGCAGGAACTGGTGTCGAAACCTGCGAATTTGGCGTTCCCGATCCGTAATGGCATTCCGATCATGTTGGTCGACGAGGCGCGCACCTTAGACGATTAAGGTTCGCCCGCGTTGCGGTCGACCAAGTGGGGGCTCTGCCCCCCGCTGCGCGTCCCCCGGGATATTTTTGGCCAAAAGATGCATGAATGGTCTGCGCGGAGACGATCCGGCAGGTGTTTCAGGGCTGGGTTTGTTCAGTGAGCGTAAGGAGAGTGGCGGGCCCGCCTTTGGGCAATGTGTCCGCGCCGAGTACAGGTTTTCCCTGCACCCTTTGGGTGGTCTTTGGGGTCTCGGCGGCCTTTTCATGCAGGTTCGCTGTACTGCTTGATCAGGCGTGGATACCACTTTTGTCGACGAGGGGACTTTGCCGGTTAAACCTTGTCAGAGTGTTACGGGTGCGGACGTTGCGCGGCTTAGAGCGACTGGCCTTTGAGAAGCTTCGGCAGGTCGCCTGTTAGGCCAGCGGCTTCGCGGATGAAGGTGCGGCGCAAGGACGGCATTGCATTGACGAGGCCCATGCCGAGATCGCGTCCAGCGCGTAAAATAGGGTTGTCGTTGGAAAAGAGCTTGTTGAAGCTATCGGTTGCAACCGCAAGGGTCGTGGTGTCAAAACGTCGCCATTGTTCATAGCGTTTCAGCACAAGCGGGTTGGCGAAATCTTCTCCTCGGCTGACGGCGTCGGCTATGACTTCGGCCAAAGCTCCGACATCGCGCAGGCCTGCGTTCAGACCTTGGCCTGCGATAGGATGCATGCCGTGGGCGGCGTCGCCCACTAAGGCCAGGCGGTCGCCGATGAAGGAATTCGCCAGTGTGAGGTTAAGTGGATAGGTGAAGCGCGCGCCTTCTAGCGATATGTCGCCGAGGTAGTCGCCAAAGCGTGGGCGCAGGACATCGAGGTAATCCGCATCATTAAGAGCGTGGATTTCTTTGGCGCGGGTGTCGGTTTCGCTCCAAACAATGGAAGATCGGTTGCCGGGCAGCGGCAAGATTGCCAAGGGACCTGGCGGCATGAAGAACTGGTGTGCGACGCCGTTATGGGGGCGCTCATGAGCGACGCAAGCCACAAGCGCGGTTTGACCGTATTCCCATCCGGTGCGTCGAATACCCGCGCGTTTAGCAGTTCCGCTTGATCGACCATCTGCGCCAATAAGCATGCGGGCGTGAAGCATCGCGCCATCGCTGAGGGTGATAGATACGCCAGCGCCCGAGGTCGTCTGCGCGTCCACACGGCTGTCATAGCGTTGCGTGATAAGCGGTTGGCGATCAATCGCGGCCAGCAAAACGCGGCGCAAATAGCGGTCTTCCACCATAAAACCCATCGGGCCTTCTTCGATTTCGCGGTGGTCGAAATGCAGGAAGAACGGGCCTGCGCCTTCGCCCGCGCGTCCGTCCGAGACTTTGATGTCCAGCATTGGTTGCGATTGATCAGCCAGGTCATCCCAAACGCCGATGGCTTGCAACAGGCGTTTTGAGGCCAAGGCCAACGCATAGGACCGCCCGTCAAACGCCGCATTTTCAAGTGCTGGGCGCGATTGGGCATCCAAGATCGTGACGCTTCGGCCAGTTTGAGCCAATGCAAGGGCTAGGGCGGGGCCGTTTAAGCCGCCACCGACAATCAGGATATCGCTCTTTTCGCTCATAACTGTAGATAGAGGCGAAATCACGGGATTGTCCATGCGCTTGTGTGCCGCTACCGTTGCCTTCAAACAGATGCGGAGACAGTCATGAAATGGCACGGTAACAGCCTGGCAGAATTGGGTACGGAAATCGGTAAGGGGCGTCTCGATCCTGTTGATCTGACCGAGGCCTATTTGGACGCCGCCGAGACCCATGAGTTCGGGGATCGCATCTATGCGCGTTTGACCCGAAAGCGCGCGCTGTCCGAAGCTAGAGCCGCCAGTTTGCGGGCGAAATCCGGGCATCGGTTGGGGATCCTCGACGGGGTGCCGATATCTTGGAAAGACCTGTTTGACACGGCAGGTGACGCGACCGAGGCCGGCAGTGCTTTGCTTAAGGGGCGTGTGCCCACCAAGGACGCCGAGGTTTTGCGCAATGCGACGTCGGCTGGATTGGTGTGTCTTGGCAAAACCCACATGAGCGAATTGGCGTTTTCGGGGCTTGGTTATAATCCGAGCACAGCAACCACGCCTTGCGTTAACGATCACGGGGCTGTTGCGGGCGGGTCGTCTTCTGGCGCTGCGGGGTCGGTGGCCTTTGGTCTTGCCCCCGCAGCAATCGGGTCTGACACCGGCGGGTCCGTGCGTATTCCAGCCGCTTGGAATGACCTCGTCGGGTTGAAAACAACGTCGGGTCGCTTATCGCTGAAAGGCGTCGTGCCGCTTTGTGCGCGGTTTGATACGGTTGGACCGTTGACGCACACCGTTGAAGACGCAAGCCTTTTGATGGCCGCGATGGAGGGGCGCAAACCCGCTGATCTAAGCGGCGCGTCGTTAAAAGGCGTGCGGTTCGCAAGTTTGCGGACGTCGGTGCGCGAGAATTTGAGCCATTCCATCATGGCCTCGTACCAATCTGCCTGTGAACGGTTTCAGGCCGCGGGGGCCGAAATTGTCGCGATTGAGGTGCCACGTTTGGCCGAGGCCTTGGCGCTTGCCCCGATCGTTTTCCCGACCGAGGCTTACGCGACATGGCGCGACGAAATCGAAGCGCAACCAGAGTTGATGTTCGGCGAAATTCTGGCGCGCTTCCGGTCGGGGCGGGATGTCTTAGCTGTCGACTACATCAAGGCGTGGCAAACGCTTGATGAAATCCGAGCTGAATGGGCTAAGGCCGTGGCCGGATACGATGCAGTGCTCTGCCCGACATCGCCGACGCTTCCCGCCAATCTTGAGCGGCTAGAGGAGCACGGGGACTACTATAAAGAAGCAAATTTACGCGCGCTCAACAACACACGTGTCGGCAACATGATGGGGCTTTGTGCGCTAACCTTGCCGACGGGTGTGCCAAGTTGCGGGATTTCGCTGATGGGGCGGCCCTTTGGCGAAGAAGCCTTGTTGCGAATTGGACAAGCGGCTGAGGTTGCTTTGGGGTGATATATCGGGTGAGTTAAAAACCTGCCTGACGGACTTTTGCGACCGTGTTGCGGTCTCAATCCAAAAACCACACTCCAAGGCAATATCCCCGACCCGCATTGATTATCTGGACGAACTGTCTGCCCTCGGGTATCTTCAATTCAAACGGGGCATTAATGATCCCGACCTTGAGGCAGATAGACTATGTTTCCCGAGCGGTTTTCGAACCTTCCGGCTTATGCGTTTCCGCGTCTGCGGGCGCTGTTGGATCATCACCAGCCCGGCGGCGAGGTGATACACATGACGATTGGCGAGCCTCGGCACGCCATGCCGAAATGGGTGTCCGACACTGTTTCAAAGTACAGCCAAGAATTTGCCAAATACCCCCCGAACGACGGAACGCCTGAATTGCAGGCCGCCATCGCCGCATGGATAAAGCGCCGCTACGGGGTTAAGGTCGACGGGTCCACGCAGGTTCTGCCGCTGAACGGAACGCGCGAAGGTCTCTACAATGCGGCTATGGCGCTTTGTCCTGAGTTGAAGAACGGCCAACGGCCTAACATCCTGATTCCAAATCCGTTTTATCAAGTTTATATGATCGCTGCGATGTCGGTGAACGCCAATCCGGTGTTTGTTCCCGCGACGGCTCAGACAGGGCATCTGCCCAATTTTGCGTCCCTTCCTGTCGATGTATTGGCGCAAACCGCTGTCGTCTACATGTGTTCGCCAGCGAACCCTCAGGGCGCGGTGGCAAGCAAAGCCTATTGGACCGACCTGTTGCAATTGGCTGAAAAACACGACTTTCGCGTCTTCGCGGATGAATGCTACTCTGAGATTTACCGCGATGACCCGCCCGTTGGGGCGCTGGCAGTCGCGTATGAGATTGGCATTGATCCCGAACGGGTCACGATTTTTCAATCGCTTTCCAAGCGTTCAAACTTGCCCGGATTACGGTCTGGTTTCGCCGCCGGTGGGCCGAAATCCATCGCCGCTATGAAACAGTTGCGGGCGTATTCGGGGGCACCGCTGCCGCTGCCTTTGCAGCGATTGGCCGAAACGGTTTGGGCGGATGAGGCGCATGTTGTCGCGTCTCGAGCCGCTTATCAGGAAAAATACACCATCGCAGACGACGTGTTTGCAGGGGTCGAGGGTTACGTGTCTCCGGTTGCCGGGTTCATGCTTTGGCTGCCCGTGGACGACGGAGAAGCGGCCGCATTGCGGCTTTGGACAGAAACCGGAGTCCGCGTTCTGCCGGGTGCCTACCTGGCGCATGACACAGACGCAGGCAACCCCGGCGAGACATACATTCGGGTCGCATTGGTGGCCCCAAAAAATGAAATGCGGCGAGGTCTCGAGAAGATCCGCGACTGCATTTACGCATAGGAACTGAGGTAAGACATGGCATATCAAACCAGACGCGACCCGCTATTGGATGCAAATATTCAAGAAGCAATTGAAAAGCGCGGGCGGGAATTGCTTGGCATCTTGCTGATCGGTTTCGGCATAATGACCGCAGCCATGCTCGTTAGTTTTTCCGCCGAGGATCCAAGCTGGATGTCCGCATCCGACGCCCCTGTGCGCAATTGGTTGGGTCCAATTGGGGCGTCGATTGCAGCCCCCGTGATCATGATCATCGGCAAAGCAAGCTGGGGCATCGCGGCTGGCTTCATCGTCTGGGGGCTTCGGTTTGCGTCGCACTACGGGGCCGATCGCCTTCTAAGCCGGATCATCTTTTTCCCAATCGCGATTGCCGTTTTCGCCATTTACGCGGCCACGTTAACACCGGGCGCTGGGTGGGAACAAAACTACGGCATGGGCGGTCTGTTTGGTGATACCGTGGCCGGAGTTCTTCTGAATATCCTCCCAATGTCTGACGCGGTCGGGATCAAGGTTTTGTCCCTTAGCTTCGGCCTTGGTATGATAGCTATTGGGGCGTTTGTGCTGGGCTTCATCCGTGTTGAAATTTTCCGCTTTGGGTATTTCCTGATCGTCGGGGTGATTTTGTCTTACGCGCAAATCCGCACGTGGCTGGCACGTGGAGCCACTGGCACCATTGCCGCTGCAGGCGCTGTCAAAGCGCATTCCGTTGAACGGCGCGAGGCGCGGCTGCATGAGCAGACACCGCATCACGAAACCGAACCCGCCGTCGCCGCGATTTTCCGCCACGATTACGCCGAAGACCCTGAGGCTATTGAGCCGGTTATAGAGCGCCCGAAAACCGGCGGTTTGCGGGGGTTAATGTCAAGCTTCACGGGTCGGACGCAGGACGAAATGCCCGAGCCGGAATTGATGTCCGACACCTACGACGGACCCGTTGACGCGACCGGCGGAGATGATCGCATTCGCGCGAAGATCGCGCAGGCTATACAGTCGCGTGTCCGCAAAGATGGCCCGATGATTGCCGACGGCGCAGATCACGCCCCGCTGATGGATGAGCCGCTAGGCTTTCATCCGGTTGAACCCCCGTTGGTGCGGGCGCCGCAATGTGTTGAGAATAACGACGACTTTGAGCCGTTGGTTGAAGACTTCACACCGGTACGACGGGCGGCCCCGCAACCGATCCCCTTACCCGAGGCAAAAAAGGTTGTTCAACACACGCTTGTTAAAAAGGCGCAACCATCGCGACGCGCGCAAGCCGAAGTGCAGCCGAGCCTTAAGTTCGACGAAAGAGCCGCGGGTTTCGATTTGCCTCCGTTAAGTCTTTTGCGCAGTGGCACCAGTATCGAGCGCCATCACCTGTCGGACGAGGCGTTGGAAGAAAACGCACGGATGCTGGAAAGTGTTCTGGATGACTATGGAGTCAAAGGCGAGATCGTTAGCGTGCGCCCCGGTCCGGTCGTTACGATGTATGAACTCGAGCCCGCCGCCGGTGTGAAAGCCAGCCGCGTCATTGGCCTGTCGGACGATATTGCGCGATCCATGTCCGCCCTTTCCGCGCGGGTTTCAACCGTCCCGGGGCGCAGTGTGATCGGCATCGAACTGCCCAATGCCAACCGCGAAATGGTGGTTCTGCGCGAAATCCTTGCCAGCCGTGATTTTGGCGATAGCAACATGCGCCTGCCGTTGGCACTTGGTAAAGACATTGGCGGCGCGGCGATTGTTGCCAACCTTGCCAAGATGCCCCACTTGCTGATTGCAGGCACGACGGGGTCGGGCAAATCCGTGGCGATCAACACGATGATCCTGTCGCTTCTCTATAAGCTGACACCTGCTGAGTGCCGGATGATCATGATCGACCCGAAGATGCTGGAACTCAGTGTTTATGACGGTATTCCGCATCTATTGTCCCCTGTTGTCACCGATCCCAAAAAGGCTGTGGTTGCCTTGAAATGGGTGGTCGGCGAAATGGAAGACCGCTATCGCAAGATGTCCAAAATGGGTGTGCGCAACATCGAAGGCTATAATGGACGCGTTCG
>Ga0316204_10010501_pt1 | contig 11907 bp, 12 predicted proteins | sample 6monrhotite_MG_2_FD_205661 | JGI IMG/M metagenome (GOLD analysis project Ga0316204, IMG submission 205661) | Microbial mat bacterial communities from mineral coupon in-situ incubated in ocean water Damariscotta River, Maine, United States -... | ecosystem: Environmental > Aquatic > Marine >...
GTGACAAAATTCGAATAAGGCAATATCGATATAAAACAGATGCTTGTTCAAGCGCCAGCGCTTTTCTCTGAGTGCTCCGCGCCTCTGTGGCTAAGAGTCAGGTTCAATATGGCGCTAACACTACTGACTCTGTGTTGTAAGGATAGGTCAGAACATATTTTTGCTATGTATGATTTAGTTCAGACTTATACAGATTAGCTAAGGCTTAAGCAGACCTGATACTTAAGTCTGCTCACACACTTCTCTAATCAGTTCCTGACTGAGAATATTATTATGGTGCTGAACAATCGTTTGCGATCTGAATAACTCATATAGTTCAAAGATTATAATACCTAATATTAAAGCCACACCGATTTCAATATATTTTGCAAAAAGACAGGCAACTCCGCCCCAGAAAACGGTAATATTGATAAGTCCCAAACCCCATTTTCCAAGATAAAAATGATGCAGGCCAGCTATAAAAATATAGTTTAACGTTGCATAGGTATCAGGATCTTTTAATTTCTTTTCTACCAGTTTGTAATATATCAAACGCTGTTCATCAGTTAACTCACGTAATTGACGACGAATTTGATCCTGTTCTTCTTCTACCAAAGAGGCTTTTATCACATCTGCTCCATTTTCATTATGGCCCGTGTTTCATTATGACCCATCTAAATAGTCATTTAAATAACTCTAAAATTTATTACAAATGAATCTGCCAACCAGCCCCTGCACATACAATGCAGAGGCTATTAGCATGCTGCTATCTACCGAGTGTAATAACTACTGCTTCGCGCTTCCAGAATAGCATAAAGCGTTTTTTCTCAACAACCTGAAAAACCACCTGCCATCCATCAGCTGCCTCCTTGTTTAGCGCAGCTTCCATTTTCAGAATCGGAATGCTAGATGCACCTAAGAAAACAGTTCCTAAACCACCTTCCATAACATTGATTATTTTATATTCTTTGTAAGCCACAATAACTCCTTAAATTTTTACTATTATTATTAAACTCAGCGACTATCCTTTACAAATCTCCTGTAGTTTTAGCTTACAAAAAATCCATCAGCAATAAACGCGGTTCAAATGTATCATATTAATCTGCAAAACACATAATTAATTGGATACACAGATCAAGCTCGTATGATTGTATTAACATTAGCGGGAGTCAGGCAATAAGCCCTAAAACTGTTAGTGTTCTAATACTCTAGTCTTTCTCTGCATAATGACGTTATCAGAAGATAAGGGGCTTTAGCGTGTGAATATTATTTATAAACAAATATTTATTATATCTGTATAACTTTATTATCTTGTGTAACCACCTGATTAATTGCCACAATTTTTGCTTTATCAAATAAATTAAACTGCGTTGATGACGCCGAAGTATAAGCCCCCATTTGTTTACCAACTACAATGTCACCTATGGCTAACGGAGGCATGTTGATATTTTCAGCAATCACATCGATACTGTCACAGGTGGGCCCAGCCAGCACTGCATTTTCAGTTTGCTTAGAATCACTAAAAATAGTTAATGGGTACTGCACATGATCAAAAATTTGCCCAGAGAACGAACCATAAACACCATCATCCAGATAATACCAGGTTGCCTCACCGCGCCTTGCTTTACCCATTACCCGTGAGACAGACACCATGGCAGAAGCAGAAAGAAAACGTCCAGGCTCAGCAATAATTTGTATATGTTCTGGCAATGCTTCAAGTGCCTTTCTAACAGGTTTACAAAAGCTTTCAATGTCCATCACCGATTGCATATATTCAACCGGGAAGCCGCCCCCAATATCCAGAACAGATAATAATTTTCCTGATGACTGATATACCTCATCAATAATTTTAGTACACTGCTCGATTGCATAGACATGATTGCCTGAATCCGCACACTGTGATCCAGCATGAAAAGACAAACCTTTTACATGCAAACCTAATGACTCTGCTTTTTTAATTAGCAACGAAACCTCATCAGGCTTACAGCCAAACTTTCTCGACAGATCTATAGCAATATCCGGATTCGGAAAACTCACCCGCACCAGCAGGCCCACACGATGACGATACTCTACAAACTTTTCAAGTTCCCAGACATTATCAATAACAAACGTAGTGCAACCAAAACGAAGGGCATCACGGATGTCTTCATCGCGTTTGATGGGGTGCGTATGAATCGTTTGTCTGGCGCGACCCCCCTGTGATCTTAACAGCTCGATCTCGCCGCTGCTGGCAATATCAAAACCCACGCCCAATTTATCCAGTGTCTGAATAGCGCTGGCATCAGGCAAAGATTTAATCGCATAAAACAATGATACGCCAGGTAGTGCGCTGGAAAGAGCGTTAACCTGTTTAACCAGTTGATCACAATCGAGTATCAACAGTGGAGAACCATGCACTTTAACCATCTGTTGGTAAAATTCAGCTTTCTCTTTGGACTCAATGGTTATCCGGTTTATCACGATTCAATCTGCCTCAAGTGCACTAATAATATATTGTGGCAGTGCAAAACTTGCCATATGTATGGCTGGATTATAGTAACGACAGTTTATTTTAGCTTCATCAAATCGCTTCTGTATCGTTTCAACTGAAACGCTGCGCAAATTTTTATTATTGGACGCCCAGGCAAAGCTCATAACACCACCAATATAGGTAGGCACTGCTGCAGTATAAAATGTTTGATCAGAAAAATACGGCTGCAAGCGTTTTGCCGTAGTAGTGACTTCATCTAGCTGCATAAAGGCAACACCATTCTGTGTCACTAAAACACCTTCATCTGTCAGGCAGTTTTTGCAGTTTTCATAAAAATCAGAGGTAAATAAAACATCACCGGGACCAATCGGATCAGTGCTATCTGAAATAATCACATCAAACTTGTCAGCACACTCACGTACAAAATTTGCACCATCATCAATCACAATATTCACCCGTGGATCATCATAAGCACCGGCGCTATGACTGGGTAAAAACTCTTTACACATATCCACCACCTGCAGGTCTATTTCAACCTGGGTGATATGCTCTACTGAGCTATGCTTGCTAACTTCACGCAACATACCACCGTCGCCACCACCAACAATCAATACTCGCTTAACATTTCCGTGCGCCATTAATGGCACGTGAGTGAGCATTTCATGATAGATAAACTCATCGGCTTCAGTAGTTTGAATAATGCCGTCAAGCGCCATGACACGACCAAACTTGGCATTTTCAAAAATAATCAGATGCTGGTGATCGGTTTTATTTTCGAAATACACCTTATCGACAGCAAACTCCTGGCCATAGGAATCATAGAGCGTTTCAGTATAAGTGTTCATTTCTGCAGCCTGTCATGTTGCACACGCCCACGAAGCTCTTCGCAAACTTCAATTTTACGAGGGAAAAATGCTCGCTTTAATATTGCGACCGCATTTTCTGGCTCTGCATCGCCACACATAAACACATCAAATGCGGCGTAGTCACGCTCAGGCCAGGTGTGCACACTGATATGGGATTCTGCAAGTACCGCAACGCCGGAAATCCCACCGCTGGGGGTAAAGTGATGCAGGTGAATATGCAACAGGGTTGCGCCACAGGCAGTTACAATGTCACGCATCGCCTGTTCCATACGCTGAAGATCATCTAAATAACTTGCGCCCCATAAATCTAATAATAAATGGGTGCCTGCAAACTCAACGCCATTACGCTGAATAAAGTGATCTTTGGCTTGCTCAGAATCAAATTGCTGAGAGTTAATTTGCTGGGCCGCTAGTTGGTCAAAATTCTGTTCGTGACTATTTTGATTATTCCAGCGGCCCATTTCCGCGGTGGGCTCTTCCAGTTCCACCTCGGCAGGTGCAGCTATATGCATTCAAAGTCTCCTCTATCAAGACAGGGTTACAGCTTAAAAATATTAACGCGCTGCTTACACACCTTAAGAGGGCCTGAAAACAACGCTACAGTTGGGGAATCATAAGTACTCGATGTACAATATTAGGTAGTAGTTTTGAAGGCAGGAATTTTAATCTCGAATGGATAAAAATCAAGCTTTTTTAAAAGTCATTTGACAGCCGATTTAGAAAACTAAAACCGCCAAAATAACTATTTGTTTTTGTTGCGTTTTTGCCTGAAGAAATCTTGTAGCAACTGCTTACACTCGGTTTCTAGCAAACCACCAAGTACTTCAATTTTATGATTATGAGCGACATCATTGATTAAGTTAATCGCGGTCCCTGCAGCACCGGTTTTACTGTCAAATGCACCAAACACCAGACGTTTTACTCTCGCATGAATCATTGCGCCTACACACATCGAACATGGCTCAAGCGTTACATATAAAGTGGTATCTATAAGGCGATAGTTTTCCAGGGATTGACCCGCATATCGAATAGCCATCATTTCTGCGTGAGCGGATGGATCGTTATTTTGAATTGGTTGATTCCAGCCTTCGGATATAAGCTGATTATCTTTAACTAAAACAGCACCAACGGGGACTTCATCTTCAGATGCTGCTTTGCGCGCAAGCTCGATTGCCTGTTGCATCCAGTATGTATCAGTGTATTCCATGAAGTTATTTGCCTGTTTCCTGACCTCCCCCTTAGAAAAAGGGGGACTGAGGGGGATTAAACTCCGAGGCTAAATCTCCCCCAGCCCCTCTTTTTCTAAGAGGGGAGTAATGATTATTCCCACTCAATCGTGCCGGGTGGTTTGCCGGTAATATCATAAACAACCCGTGAAATACCATCCACTTCATTCACGATACGACGACATACATGATCGAGGAAATCATAAGGCAGATGCGCCCAACGTGCGGTCATAAAATCAATGGTTTCTACTGCACGTAATGAAACGACCCATTGGTAGCGACGACCATCGCCGGTAACCCCTACCGATTTCACTGGCAGGAACACGGTAAATGCCTGGGACACACCGTGATATAACTCGTGTTTGTATAATTCTTCAATAAAGATATGATCTGCAAGACGCAAAATATCAGCATATTCTTTTTTCACTTCACCCAGAATACGCACACCCAAACCCGGCCCCGGGAATGGATGACGGTAAACCATGTCGTAAGGTAAACCCAGCTCGACACCTAACTTACGTACTTCGTCTTTAAACAGTTCACGTAATGGCTCACAAAGTTTTAACTTCATGTAATCGGGCAAGCCACCCACATTGTGGTGTGATTTAATTAAATGCGCCTTGCCGGTTTTAGAACCAGCGGACTCTATTACATCAGGATAGATCGTACCCTGCGCCAGCCATTTTGCATTTTTTAATTTAGCAGCTTCTTCTTCAAAAATATCTACAAACATATTGCCGATAATTTTGCGTTTATCTTCAGGGTCAGACTTGCCTTTTAGAGCATCCAGAAAACGTTGTTCAGCATCTACACGAATCACTTTGACACCCATGTGATCGGCAAAGGTTTTCATTACCTGATCACCTTCATTGTGTCGCAACAGACCATTATCTACAAACACACAGGTCAGTTTATTACCAATCGCACGGTGCAATAGCGCAGCCACCACTGATGAATCAACACCACCGGATAAACCCAGTAATACTTCATCATTGCCGACCAGTTCATGAACCGTTTTTATAGAATCTTCAACAATATTATCCGCTGTCCATAATTTTCCACAGCCACAAATTTCATGCACAAAGCGCTCTATAATTCTTTGCCCCTGATTAGTGTGAGTCACTTCTGGGTGGAACTGTACGCCGTAGAAATTCTTTTGTTCATTACAGATTCCTGCCACAGGGGCAGACTCTGTTGATGCCATAAGTTTAAAACCTTCAGGCATTTCAACGACTCGATCTCCGTGGCTCATCCACACATCCAGCATGCCGAAACCTTCTTCGGTAACATGGTCTTCAATGTCTTTTAATAAACGTGTATGACCACGTGCACGAACCTGCGCATAACCGTATTCATGATGATCTGAAGTTTCAACCTTGCCACCCAACTGAGCAGCCATGGTTTGCATTCCGTAACATATGCCTAATACCGGCAAACCCATTTCAAATACCACTTTTGGCGCAGCCGGCGCATCATCACCGGTAACCGTTTCCGGGCCACCGGAAAGAATAATGCCTTTAGGTTTAAATGCCTTAATGTCTTCATCGCTGACATCCCAGGCATAAAGCTCACAGTAAACCCCGGCCTCACGAATACGACGCGCAATTAATTGCGTGTATTGCGAACCAAAATCTAAAATTAAAATACGATCTGAATGAATGTTTTGAGTGGTCATAGAATGGTCTTACTTATAATTTTTGACACACAGGCGCAGAGGCACAGAGAGTTGCTTAAGTTATTATAAAGCTTTGTTTATCTCTGTGTCTCTGTGCCTCTGTGTCGATCTTTAGTTTAGGATCGATCTTATTTAAGTACGGTAATTTGGCGCTTCTTTGGTGATTGTCACATCGTGCACATGGGATTCTTTCATGCCCGCACCGGAGATACGCACAAACTCTGGTTTAGTGCGCATTTCTTCGAGATCAGCACATCCCACATAACCCATGCTAGAACGAATGCCACCCAGTAGCTGGTGAACAATGGTAGCTAATGGACCTTTATAAGGTACACGGCCTTCAATACCTTCTGGCACTAACTTTTCAGCACCGGCATCTTTATCCTGAAAGTATCTGTCACTGGAACCCTGCTCCATCGCACCGATAGATCCCATACCACGGTATGACTTATAAGAACGCCCCTGGAGCAAAATAACTTCGCCGGGAGCCTCTTCAGTACCCGCCAGTAAACCACCTACCATTACACAATATGCACCCGCCGCTAAGGCTTTTGCGATATCACCAGAATAACGAATACCACCATCAGCAATCAGAGGCACACCTGTACCTTCCAGCTCTTTGGCAACATTAGACACCGCAGTGATTTGTGGAACACCTACACCGGCAACAATTCGGGTTGTACAAATCGAACCAGGGCCAATACCCACCTTAACCGCATCCGCACCAGCTTCTACCAGATCACGCGCAGCAGCAGCGGTGGCAATATTGCCACCAATTACCTGAACATCAGGGAAGTTTTTCTTAACCCAGGCAACACGGCTGATAACACCCTGTGAGTGACCATGTGCGGTATCAACAACAATCACGTCAACACCTGCTTTGGCCAGAGCAGTGACTCGATCTTCGGTTTCTGCACCGGTACCCACAGCTGCACCAACACGTAATCGACCTAAATCATCTTTACAGGCATCTGGGTAATCATCAGATTTCTGCATGTCTTTTACAGTAATCATGCCACGAAGATGAAAATTGTCGTTAACCACCAGTATTTTTTCTATACGGTGTTTATGTAACAGACTTAGCACTTCTTCTCTTTCTGCGCCTTCTTTGACGGTGACCAGTTTTTCTTTTGGCGTCATTATGCTTGAGACAGGTTTATCAAGCTCTGTTTCAAAGCGACGATCACGGGAAGTAATAATACCCACCAGATCCTCACCATCTACAACGGGTACACCAGAAATCTTATTATCCTTGGTGAGCGCCATCACTTCACGAATCGTGGTTTCAGGGGGAACAGTAATGGGTTCGCTAATTACACCCGATTCATATTTCTTCACTAAAGACACATGTCGTGCCTGTTCGTCAATAGACATATTCTTATGAAGTATGCCTATTCCACCTTCCTGAGCCAATGATATAGCCAGACGTGACTCTGTCACGGTATCCATTGCTGCAGAAATCAACGGAATATTCAGGCTTATGTCTCGCGTAAGTTTAGTACCCAGTGAAACATCATTGGGCAGGACCGTAGAGTGGGCGGGAATCAGCAGCACATCATCAAAAGTAAGTGCTTCCTGGGCTATACGCATATCGGCTCCTGTTTTGTCTGGTAAATCGATAAATTATATAAGGAAACGCTGAATAATTCACCCTGAATTTACATAGTAATTATTGACGGCACAGAATGACAAAATGCACTTGAATCGAGGCCTTTGTCAGTTACAATCAATTTACTGATCGTTTAAATCAGCCAGGGAATTATAAAAAAACAGGGAATTATAAAAAAAATACAAATTAGAGGACTTTTATGAACCACGCTAAAAAGTTTGCTGGTGTCGCACTGGCAACGTTAATAATCACTGGTTGTGCGGGCTCTGGCGCAACCACCACAAAAGCCCCAGCCACTAAAGAAGACTATCTTGCTGCTTTTAAAGATGCAAAAATTGCATTAGAAAGAGCCGGCAAAGCCAAGAATGAATGGCGAGATAGTGGAAAAATCCTGATAAAAGCAGCTAAAACGGCAAAAACAGGGGATTTTCAAACAGCAACCAAACTGGCCCTTCAGTCAAAACGACAGGCAGAGCTAGCCTACGCACAGTCTGTAAATGAAGCAAACGCCGGTCCGAGACAATAAACCTTTATTTACTGAATTTTTATTTACGCCAGTGAATTTACTGGCGAGAGCACAGGTTCAGTCGATGCAAATTCGGTCAGACAAACTTAAATCATGCCGGGCATCCCATAGCTAGCCCGGCATTTTTATACCTAAAACACCCACATCTGCGCACAGCCCTGCCGCTAATTTAAAAAATCTCCATAACCCTGTGACTAAAAGCTTTTAATTTTAAAACCTCCAGCTATTTTAATCTGCGCCTTCACACCGTATCATTCCCCTCATGATTGATTCAGCAAAACCCGGCCGCACTGTTTATTCTGTTAGCGAACTGAATAGCACCATTCGACGCTTACTTGAAAGCGAGTTCCCCCTGCTTTGGGTGGAAGGTGAAATTTCCAATCTGGCAAAACCCGCATCAGGACATATGTATTTCACCCTGAAAGACAATCAGGCCCAGGTTCGTTGCGCTATGTTTAAAGGCCGCAATCAACTATTACGTTTTATGCCGGAAAATGGCCAGCAGGTATTAATTCGAGCCAGGCCTGGATTATATGAAGCCCGTGGTGAATACCAGTTAATCGCCGAGCACATGGAACAGGCCGGGGATGGCGCCTTACAACGAGCCTATGAAGAGCTCAAAGCCCGTCTGCAAAAAGAAGGCCTGTTTGATGAAAAATTCAAACAGGAAATCCCCCAGAGCATTTCACGAATCGCACTCATCACCTCAGGTACCGGCGCCGCGGTGAGAGATGTACTTATTGTATTACGCAGACGCTTCCCAGCAATAGAAGTCTCTTTATTCCCTGTAGCGGTACAGGGTGAAAAAGCGGCAGCGGAGATTGTTCGCGCATTACAGCTTGCCAATGAACTTAACAACTGCGATGTGATTTTACTGGTTCGTGGCGGTGGCTCACTCGAAGACCTGTGGGCCTTTAACGAGGAAGCGGTTGCTTATGCCATCGCCGCCAGTAAATTACCCGTGGTTTGCGGTGTAGGCCACGAAGTTGATTTCAGTATTGCCGACTTTGTTGCAGATGTACGTGCCCCTACCCCATCGGCTGCAGCTGAACTGGTCAGCCCCAGTCAGCAAACCTATATACATAAGCTGCAAAGTTACCAGCGAAACCTGATACGTTTAATGCAAACCAGGCTGCATCGTATAAATGAACAGGCGCAATGGTTACAGAGCCGTTTGAAAAACCAGCACCCAAGCAGCCAGCTAATGCAACAAAGCCAGAAACTTGATGACCTGATAGGCGATCTACAGTCCTCTTTTCAAAGCATCATTAATGAAAAACAACATGAACTTAAATTTGCCAAACAAAGCTTACTCAACAACCGCCCCGATCAAATTATCGACTACCAGAAATTACAACTGGAAGATTTAACAGGTCGCCTGGTTTACACATCCGAGTTAAATATTGAAAACAAGCAGCAACAACTGGCGAATATTTCCAGAACATTACAGGCTGTTAGCCCATTGAATACCCTGTCCCGCGGTTATAGCATTACCCGTGATCAGGACGGCAATACCCTGACCAATGCTAAAGACGTTAAAAAAGGTAATTTAATCGTCACACAGTTACATACTGGCAAACTCAGCAGCCGAGTTGAATAACTGTAATTTATCAAACAATATCAACAACTTAAGAAGATAAATCCCGGTCTTACAAAATATCTGTGCGAATAAGCATAAGTAATTAACAACACATAACAGCACTTTAATGCTCGCATAATTAGAAAAATACAGGTAAATTATCTGGTTTGATTAATCCGGCCACTGAAAACCGGACTATAAATACGAATACAATGATGTGCGTCGCCCAAACCTTAACGGGTACACACTAAATAATCGGAGATCTCGATGCCAGACAATTCGGCACAAATACACGGTTTTACGCCCTACAAAGATAAAAAGGGCGAAGAGTATATGAATGATGCTCAGTTAGAGCATTTTCGTGCAATTTTAAAAGCATGGAAAGAAGAGCTGATGCATGAAGTTGACCGCACGGTTGACCATATGAAAGATGATGCTGCAAACTTCCCTGATCCGGCTGACCGTGCGTCTCAGGAAGAAGAATTCAGTCTTGAACTGCGTACTCGTGACCGTGAACGCAAGTTGATTAAAAAAATCGACGAATCTTTAAACGAAGTTGATACCGGTGAATACGGCTACTGCGAAACCTGCGGTGTTGAAATCGGCATCCGCAGACTGGAAGCCCGCCCAACAGCAACCCAGTGCATTGATTGCAAGAGCCTTGATGAAATCAAGGAAAAGCAAACAAAAGGCAAATAAGTCTGCAATGCACATTTGCTGACAATTCAAAGCCGACAAGATGTCGGCTTTGTTATTTCTGAATACTGAGTATTTAGCTTACAACACATGACACTTCCCACTTCCGACTACCGAGGTCGATTTGCCCCCTCACCCACAGGTCCTTTGCATAAAGGCTCATTACTTGCCGCCCTGGCCAGTTACCTTGAAGCCAGAAAACACCACGGCCAATGGTTAGTGCGCATGGAGGATGTCGATGAGTTAAGAAATGTTAAAGGCGCAGCCGATGCGATTTTACGCAGCCTGGAGGCCTTTGGTTTTGAATGGGATGAAAATATTCTCTACCAGACATGCCGTAAGGGTGCTTATGCTGAAGCCCTCGACTCTCTTAAAAAACAACAACTCATTTACCCCTGTACCTGTAGCCGAAAAAGCTTAAGAGCCCTGGCAGAGTCAGGGCAAATTCAAACCGGTAAACTGGGCTATATCTATCCTGGCAACTGTATTAACAATCAATTCACTAATCGCAAAGCAGAAGACTACTCAATTCGTATCAAGTCTCCTGATGCAGAGTATTCTTTTAATGATGAGCTGTTAGGCCATTACGCTCAAAACCTGCAAACAGATTTAGGTGATTTTATTATTCGCCGCAGAGACGGGCTGTTTGCTTACCAGCTCGCGGTTGTGGTAGATGACGCCTTTCAAAACATCACCCATGTTGTTAGAGGCGCTGATTTATTAGACTCCACTCCCCGTCAGATTTTTCTACAACACTGTTTAAATTACCCTTCTCTTCAATACACACATCTGCCACTCATTTTGTGTGAGCGTGGGGATAAACTAAGTAAACAAACCGGTGCCCAGGGTATTGGCAATGTGGCGGATGTGTCTTTACTGGTGGAGTGTTTGGAGTTTCTTGGGCAGGAGCCGCCGGATGAACTGGAGCGGGATTCATTGGGGAATTTTTGGGAGTGGGCTTTTGAGAACTGGGATATTTCTCTGGTTTCCTGAAGTTTTTTCTTTTTAATATTTAAACATTTATATTCTGATGTTTTATTACGATAGCCGGCTTTATTGCACAATTGTATTACGTTGGTCATAACTGAATGCTTGTGTTGGGGATTTTGTGACTTTGTTTTTTTTCTTATTTCTCCGATCGACTCTTTTTGAGTGCTGAACGTTCGGCGCTCTTTTAGTTTTGGTGTTTCGCCTGCTGGCGCCTTACTTCTTTACCAACAGCAGCAAAGAAGTAAGCAAGAAAGTGCCGCCCCGACATCCAAGCTTTTATTTAAACAGCTA